>Ga0209606_1000269_pt1 | contig 81761 bp, 76 predicted proteins | sample AD_UKC057_MetaG_FD_184412 | JGI IMG/M metagenome (GOLD analysis project Ga0209606, IMG submission 184412) | Active sludge microbial communities of municipal wastewater-treating anaerobic digesters from USA - AD_UKC057_MetaG (SPAdes) (version 2) | ecosystem: Engineered > Bioreactor > Anaerobic >...
GCCTCCTTGCTCGGCGCGGAGGCGGGCATGCCGGTGAGGTTCGAGCCGCGAGCATCTCAGGAATAATCCCTGGGTCCGAAGATCCTGGTCCCGATCCGTATCAGGGTGGCCCCCTCATCGATAGCGATGCGATAGGAATCGCTCATCCCCATGGACAGGTGCTTCATCTCCACCCCGGGTACGCCTTCCTTGGCCACCTGATCGAACAGGGACCTCGTGGCCCGGAAATACGGCCTGAGCCCTTCGGGATCGTCGAGAAAGGGGCCCATGGTCATGAGCCCCTGGATGCGTATGTGCTCAAAGGTGTTGATCCGCCGGATGAACGGGAGAACATCGTCGGGAAGGACGCCCGCCTTCTGGGGCTCCCGGGCGCTGTTGACCTCGATGAGCACGGGCATGATCTTGCCGTGCCTCTCTGCCTGTCTGTCGATCGTCTCGGCCAGCTGAAGCGAATCGAGGGTCTCGATCATATCGAACAGAGGGACGATGTGTTTGACTTTGTTGGTCTGGATGTGTCCGATGAAATGCCAACCGGCACGGTCTCCTATCTCCGGTATGACCGCCCTTGCCTCCTGAAGATAGTTCTCGCCGATGAGCGTGATGCCGGCGTCGATGACCTCCCGGATCTCGGCCGCGGTGCGTGACTTTGCAGCGGCGACCACCCGGACGTTCTCAGGGATCTCGGACAGGATCTTTCGTGCATTTTCAGCAATGATTCCCATGACTGCCGGGTATTTTCCCGGGAAGGAGCACGATTGTCAATACATAATGTGGCGACTTGACGGGCACTCCCATGGAGAGCAATCCTGAAGAAGAGAACGCGGACGGTATCCGGGCCTGTGCCCGGAAACCGGCTTCGTGAACGGCAGTGACATGCCGGAACCATTCCCCTGGGAGGATCCGTGCTCTGAACGCGACATCTCCTTCATGACGGAAGATTTCGATGTTGGTCCGGATCTCTCTGGCAAGGCTGTTCCACACCGCAGGGGATATCATGAAAAACCGGCGGTCTTTTGAAAGGCCGTTTTCGCGGGCTGTATATCCGGCCTCACGCCGCGCATGAGGGAGAGGGCGGACGATGAGGTAGACAGGCGATTGACGGGGTTGGGCTCGCCCATCGCCTTTTCTCGTCTATCTCATCGTCTCATCCCGTTATCGAAACTCGGGAAAATCCGGACATTGCGGAATTATGTCTGTCTTCAGCCGCGGCCGCCCGGATCATTTCCTGCTCAGAACCGCAACCCCACCTCGGCGAACGGACCGGTGAAGTTCGCATCGAGCGCCAGACCGTCCTTTTCAATGTTCAGGAACTCGGCGCGGTAGCCTGCGTTGATCATGAACGCTCCGCCTCCGGGAATGAACTTGAGCAGGCCGGTGACGCTGTAGAGCTGGTCATTGGAAACAGCCATACCCCAACCTTCGACCTCAATTGAGAACATGTCGGATGGCTGCATTTCCAGGGCTGCGAAAATCATCGGGTATGTGATGACCTCATCCGGGTTCTCCTCCAGAACGTCCCCTTCCACGATGTCATCATCTACGGGGATGCGCTCGACCTCGGTTTCGATGTCGATAACCCGCGCTCCTACACCCACATCGAGATCGATCCCTCCAGTGGGGCCGGTTTCAATGAACGGGGTGCTGAAGTACAGGGCTGCATCGTAGATGTTCAGGAAGAACTCCGAGTCTATCTGGTCATCGGCGAAGAACACTGTATCTCCGAAGGCAAACTCGAAGGAGTTGTCTTCGGTCGAGTCGAATCCCAGGGGTGTTGCCTTGAGATAAACGCCGAACAGCTCGCCGGGCTCGATCTTGGCCCTGAACATGGCCTCCCATTCGCTGTCGAATCCGAATCGATCTTCGAGATCGAGATCGGTTACCACTCCATTCGGGGAATACGACAAGTCACCGTCAGGTTTCACATACCATGCTCCCACGGCAAGCTCGAGGCTTGCGGCGAATAACGCCAGGGGCAGGATCAGGATCACAAGTGTCATTCCGATAATCTTTAAGCGTTTCATTTGTGCCTCCTTTACGCGGGATCATGCATCTCATGAAAGGAGCTTTTCTCGATGCGGGCATATCCCTTATCGCGAGGGCGCCGGCGTTCCCGGCCGCCCTCATGCTCGTCCGTTCGTGCATTGTGCACAGTGTTTCTCGGCAGGCTCTACGGTGCAGTACTCTCTGGAGCCGGGAAAGGCCCGGACAAAGACGCGGGTTCGGATGCGAATCTGTGGGCCAAGTGCCTGCCATACCGGTAACCTTCTATTGTCTGAAGTAAATTATTGTCGTGCAAGAGACCGTTCATGCATTGCCTCCCTCTTTTCCAGGCGCCTGATCCTTTCAGTGATCGGAGGATGAGAATAAGAGAACCAGGCATAGGCTGGATGGGGATGAAGATTCGACAGATTACTGGTCGCGAGCTGTTTCAGTGCACCTGTCAGCGGCTCAGGGCTTCCCATCAGATCCGATGAGAAATCATCGGACTGGCGTTCGAAATGCCTGGAGATTATCGCTCCCAGAGGGCTTATGAAGAACGCCAAGGGTTTGAAGAAAACGGCGAGAATGAACAGGCCCGCATAGATCACCCGGGAATCGAAGCCGAAGGTCTGGTAGAGGATGTCCTGCTGCAGGGCCAGGTGCGCTCCGTACAGCACGAGGAGCGAGAGTCCGGCGGACAGGAGCATCTGCTTGATGATATGGCCCTTTTTCCAGTGACCCAGCTCGTGGGCCAGGATCGCCAGGATCTCGTCACGGTCGTGGTCCTTGAGCAGGGTGTCGAAGAGCACGATCCGCTTCGATTTTCCGATGCCGGTGAAATAGGCGTTGGAATGCCTGCTGCGCCTGATCGCGTCCATGGTATCGATGCCCTTGACCCTGAACCCCGCCCGATCCGCCAGAGACGCTATGTCACGCGCAAGGACGCTGTCTTTTACGGGCGCGAACTTGTTGAACAACGGTGAGATCACGACCGGGTAGAGCCAGGAGACGAGCAGCTGGAATACGATGAAGAACAGCCAGGCCCACAGCCACCACCCATCCGGCGTCAGGCGGATGAGACTGAAAATCCCTGCAAGCAGAATACCCAGCAGGAGAGCGGATACCAGGACGGATTTCACGAGATCGGCGGCCCAGGTGGACCATGTTATAGTGCTGAACGAGAACCTCTTCTCGACGCGGAAGGTCTGGAAGAGGTCGAAGGGCAGTTCGAAGAGTCCTATAAGAACATAACACCCGAAAAAGAAAAGAATACCCGAGAGCACGAACGTCAGATCCCGAGAGGCGATCGCTCCGGAGAGCCAGGGAAGAAAACCGCTCAGGACCAGCGCCGGAAGGAAAATGTCGAGGGACAGGCCTCTGAGGACGCCCAGCCTGCCTGTCGCGATGGTGTAGTTCTGAATCTCCTCAAACTTCTCTTTGTCTACGATTCCGGAAAATTCCCGGGGTATCTCATGGCCTCTGAGACGGAGATGGGAGATGTTCAGGGCATGCAGCCCCGCGCGCACTGATGCGGCCAGGATATAGAGGACAAGAAACAGGACGAGGAGATAATTCAGCTGTACACCCGTATTCATGATAGAAGCTGACTACCTTTGACAGCAGACCACCCATTCGTCCATCACCGTCAAGGGGTGATGAGCCCCCGTCTGTCCGGGGAATGCGACGTTGAAATCCCTGTTTTCCCTTTTGCCCAAAAACCCGGTGATATCATTCAACGTTCTGTCTCGATGACATGCCGGGGCCACCATGTAACCCCCGGCATCTATTCGTCTGATCAAGTCCTCCCCGTGTATCTTCATAGATAGACAATAGGGCTGCCTGCCGCCAAAATCAATCGGCGGGGTGGAGAGCTGGTGCGCCCGCTTTTGGAGTTACATCATGGTGAATTTCCACAGCAGCCCCATGGCGGGAAGGATGACCCAGAGGCTCTGTACATAGATCGTGTACATCCGGTTATCGAAGATGACCTGATCATGGTAGAAGTCGATCCCCTTGGCGAGAAAGAACAGCGGCGGCAGAAGGCCATAGGCGAGGGCGGGCGCTATCTTGAGAGGAAAGCTCAGAAAGAGTACGAGGGCAAGACCCATGATGGCATACTCCAGGGCCATGATGGAATACTCCTCATGGATGTACCGGGCCAGGCTCATACGGCCGATGATGGCGTCACGCTCCATATTTTTGAGCCCCAGCAGAATCTCGATGCCCAGGTAATGAGTCGCAACGTATGCGACAAGGATGAAGACGCCCGGAGAAATTGACGAGCTCATCAGGCTCAAGGGGGTGAAGATGGATATGAGGACAAACACGATCAGGCCATAGACGCTCCTGAGATAATCCTTCACCCCTCCCACGTCGATCAGCGGGCGCAGCAGCGATACCCCGATGACCAGAAGCCCGCCGGTCAGACCTGCGGACAGCAGACCGAGCGACGTTGCGATGCCCGTGGATACCGCCCACAGGGGCCACTGCCGGGCGGTGCGGTGCGGGCCGGTGGACGCGGAAGCGAGGAAAAAGACGGTCAGCAGTACCTCCCATGCGTAATCCCGTCCACAGAACACCAGAGCCGCCATGGCGACGCCGAGACTTCCCAGCGACGGCAGGAGCGGCGTTGCTGCCAGCAGGTTGAGCACGGCGTTCTCGATGCCCGCGTGAGTGTGGGTGCTCTTGAGCGCCTCGATGCACTCTTCGATCACCCAATGCGGGGTCGAAGCCCCGGCAATGACCGCCACCTTCGATTCCTGGGGAAGATTGGCGATCCTGAGCTGATCCGGGTCCTCCACCCGGATCACCTCTCGCCCCTCTTTCGCTGCAATCTCCGCCAGGCGCTTGGTGTTGGCTGAGTCTCTGCCCCCGATCACGATGAAGAAATCATGGTCTTTCGCCAGGTCCCTCACCTCGCTCTGGCGGTCCACGGTGGATCGGCAGATGGTATCCGCGATATCCAGCACCTCGCATTTGTCCCTCAGGACGGCGATGATATCCTTGTAGATGGCGACATCAAAGGTGGTCTGGGCTACGACAGCGACCCTGTTCGATCTCGGCAGATTCTTCGCATCTTGGACGTCTTCGACCGCCACCCCTTTGTTGCCGGCGATGCCCAGATGGGCATCCATTTCCGGGTGGTTCTTATCTCCGACAATGACCACGAGGTCGGCGCTTCTGGAGGCCTTCTTGATGATGGCCTGAACCTTGAGTACCATGGGACACGCGGCATCGATCACCTCGATGCCCTTCTCCTCCAGCGCCTGTTTCTTGTCCGGGGCGATGCCGTGGGCGCGGACGATGGCGATATCCCCCGCCTTGAGCCTCTCGTCGTCGGTGTCGTGGACGATCCCGATGCCCCGCCTTTTCAGAGCCTCGATGACCTGAGGGTTGTGGATGATCTGGCCCAGGGTGTAGATTTTTTTGTGAGGGTTTTTCTGCCTCACCTTGAAGGTGATGTCGATGGCCCTTCTCACCCCGAAGCAGAATCCTGCGTATCTGGCAATGGTGATCTTCATTTTTCAGACCTCACGCGGGCGTGAACGAGATACTCCTGATTGCCCTTCATCCCCCTGACCGGCGAAGGGATCGTCCCTGTCACCATACAGCCGATCTCGGTGAGAAATGCCTCTATGCCGCGGATGACCTCCTGGGCGACCGCATCGTCTTTGAGGATGCCGCCCTTGCCGATGTGTTCCCTCCCCGCTTCGAACTGGGGCTTGATGAGAGCGATCAGATCGGAGCCGGGCCTGAGCACCTTCAGAACCGGAGGAATGACGAGCTTCAGCGAGATGAACGAGACATCGAACGTTGCCAGATCACACGGATCGTCGATGAGAGATGAATCGAGATTCCGTACATTGACCCCTTCGAGGCTCACGACCTTCCCGTGGGAGCGGAGCTTCCAGTGAAGCTGTCCCCGGCCCACGTCCACCGCGTATACCTTTACCGCGCCCCGCTGCAGCATGACGTCGGTGAATCCCCCGGTGGATGCGCCGACATCGATGGCGATCTTTCCCGAGGGATCGATGCCGAAAGCGTCCAGGGCGGCTTCCAGCTTGCTTCCCGCCCGGCTCACATACCGGGGAGGCTCTTTGACCGTGATGGGCGCATCTTCATCCACCAGGGTGCCCGCCTTGGTCACCGGCGCTCCATTGATGAGCACGCTGCCGGCCATGATCAGGGCGGCGGCCTTTGTTCTCGTTTCGGCGAAGCCTTTTTCCACCAGCAGTCTGTCCAAGCGCACCTTCATAAGAGTTCGGAGACGGTTCTCCGTATTCCCGCCGTATCGAGGCCCAGGGATTTTCTCAACTCGCTCAGGGAGCCGTGCTCGACGAACGTGTCAGGAACGCCCAGGAGCCTGAATTTCAAGGGACAGCCGAGGTCGTGGAGGGCCTCGAGGACCGCGGACCCTACGCCGCCGTGCACACAGCCGTCCTCAATGACCATGAAACGTCCCCCGCAGGCCTTTACCATCTCCCGTACGGTCTGTGTATCGAGAGGCTTTGCATAGACGAGGTCGATCACGGCGACTCCCTCGAAGGTGGTAGCGGCCTCGAGGGCGGAATAACACAAGGGGCCGCAGCAGAACATGGCGAGCCGTGATCCCTCCTTCAGTACTTCGGCCCTGCACACCCTCAGGTTACCGGGCTTCATGGGAGCGGGCACGACCGCATCGCGTGGATATCGGATGGCGACCGGCCCCTGGATCTTGAAGGCGTGAATGAGCATTCTTTCGAGCATGAACTGGTCCCTGGGCACGAGGATAGTGACATTGGGAATGCTCCTGAAATAGGCGATATCGAACACCCCGTGGTGCGTTGGGCCGTCCGGTCCGACGATCCCCGCCCTGTCGACGGCGAAAATCACCGGGGCGTTCTGCAGCGCAACGTCGTGGATGATCTCGTCGTAGCTTCTCTGCAAAAACGTCGAGTAGATGGCTACCACGGGTCTGAGTCCATAAAGGGCCATGCCGGCCGCCATGGTCACCGCGTGGCCTTCGGCTATGCCCACGTCATAGAATCTGTCCGGGAATTTCAGGGCAAAGCCCTTGAGCCCGGTGCCGGACGTCATGGCGGCGCTGATAGCGACGACCCTGGGATCGCGTTTGGCGATCCTGGTGAGCGTCTTTCCGAACACATCCGAGTAGACCGCGGTGTTCTTCCCGGCCCTCGACTCGCCGTTTTCCCGCACGAAGCTTCCCACCCCGTGGAAGTTTTCCGGATCGCGCATGGCGGGCGAGTATCCGCGGCCTTTCTGAGTAATGACATGGAGAAAGATGGGCTCGTGCATCGTGGAGATATTCTGGAAGGTTTCCACCAGGTGGCTGATCTTGTGGCCGTCTATGGGCCCTACGTAGCGGAAGCCCAGCTCCTCGAACAATAGCCCCTCGGTCACCGCGCCCTTGAGGTTGCCTTCGATGATCTTGGCGATCTTGTACAGGGTATTCCCTCCTACAGGAATGCCCTTGAGGATCCCCTTGATCCCCTCTCTGACTTCCCTGACTTTCTTCGAGGTCATGATTCTGCTCAGATAATCCGCGATGGCTCCCACCCGGTGCGAGATGAACATCTTGTTGTCGTTGAGCACAACGATGAGGTTCTGCTTCTTCATACCCACGAAATTCAGCCCCTCGAATGTGAGCCCGTTGGAGAGGGACCCGTCGCCGATGACGGCAAGCACGCGGTTGCGGCAGCCTGCCAGCGACATGGTCTCGCATATGCCGCTGGCCGCCGGAATGGCGTTGCCGGAATGGCCGGAGATGAAGATATCATACGGGCTTTCCTTGGGGTTGATGAACGGGGTGATGCCGCCAGACTGTCTGAGGGTCGAGAACATGCCCTTCCTGCCGGTGAGGATCTTGTGGGTGTAGCTCTGATGCCCTACATCCCAGAGAAACTTGTCCTTGGGAGCATCGAACACGTAATGCATTGCCAGGGTGAGCTCGACCGTGCCGAGGCTCGATGCAAGGTGGCCCCCGGTCTGGCTCACGTTGTTGACAATGAAATCGCGGATTTCCCGGGCGAGAATCTCCAGCTCCTGCAGGCTCAGCCCCTTGATGTCCCTGGGGGAGGTTATGGTTGGAAGGATGCCCGTCATGGTCACATCACCCTCTCGAGCATACTGAAGGCGAACTCCTTGAGCGGCAGGGGATTTGTGACGCCTGTGTGAAGATGGGCGACCGCCTTTTCCGTCATGTCCCTCGCCCACCTGCGCGCATTCTCGAGACCGACTGCCTTGACGATGGTCGCCTTGTCCTGGATGATGTCCTTGCCCGAGGTTTTGCCGAGAACATCTCCGCTCGAGGTGACATCCAGGATGTCGTCGATCGCCTGAAACGCCAGGCCGAGATAGGTCCCGAAGCCCACGAGCGCGTCGATCTGCCCCGGGGCGCCGCCTGCAATGCGCGAGCCCGCGAACATGCAGAGCTCGAAGAGGCGGGATGTCTTCTTTCGGTAGATGTCCCCAATGTCCTGAATCGAGAGCGATTTTCCCTCGGCCATGACATCCTGGTATTCTCCCTGGACGAGCCCCCGGACGCCGCAGACCTCTGCCATGAACGTGAGGATGTCGAGCTTTACCAGAAGCGGGTATCCCGAGTCGCCGATTACGGAGAGCGCCTGGAATATCAAAGCGTCGCCGGCAAGAATGGCGGTGGCTTCGCCGAATTTTGCATGGCACGTGGGGCGGCCTCTCCTCATGTCGTCGTTGTCCAAGGCCGGGAGATCGTCATGGATGAGGCTGAAGGTGTGGATCATCTCGATCGCAAGACCTGCCGGCAATGTCTCGGGCGCATTTCCTCCGAGGCTTTCGCATGCCATCATGGCGAGCACGGGGCGGATTCTCTTTCCGCCCGATCTCAGGCTGTATGAGAATGCCTCGAAGATTCCCGAAGAAGCATCAGCCGTTTCAAGATAGGCATGAAGATGATTCTCGAATAAATCCTTTTTTCCGGATATTTGCGCAGAGATATCCACCTGTTTCTCCCAGAGAGGGAATACCATGCAATAACGGATTCATCAAGGATCTCTTCCGGCGGCATCGATGCTTAGGAGGACGAAAGATTTTCGTAGAGCATCATGATGGTGTTCACGTATACCTTGCTGCGGTTGTAACACCAGATAGCCGTTCTCTTTCTCTCCTCGCTCGCGTCCTCCTTCCATCCGGCTCGCTTCATGTAGAAGGCTATGCTCGCCATGGCATCCGAGATATTGAACGGGTCGCGTATCCCATCATTGTCGCCGTCCACGCCGTACTCCGCGAACGACGAGGGGATGAACTGGGCGGGTCCCAGCGCTCCGGCGAAGGATCCGCTGATCGCCAGCGGATCGGCGTTGATGTCGCGCGCGATGAGGATGAGATGGTAGAGCTCGTTCAGCGCCCATTTCGCCTTCTTCTGCGCCCTCGAAACCATGGCTTCGTCCTGGAGCGAGGGATACTTCTTTGCATAAGACTCCTGGATCTGGCGGAAGTAGTCCGGGTTGAGCAGAGCAGCGAGATTGGCGTAGGCGCTGAACACGTTGTAGCGCATGGGGTAGGTGTTCAACCTGGATTCCACGATCAGAATGGCGGTGACTATCTGTGGCGATGTGCCGAAACGCTTCTCCAGGGCGGACAGCACTTGAGCGTTCTCGATGATGTACTCCTTGCCCTTGGCGATATATTTCGGATCGATGTACATGTGATCCGGCTGCTCCTTGGTTCCTTTCGGGCTCGAGTGGAAGAGATTCTGAATGATGATCTCCGGCTTGACGGAAACCCGCGGGTCGCTGAACAGGGCTTGGACATGGTCTTTCTCCAGCCCCTTTTCCACCAGACGATCGGAAAGGTATTTCATGGATGTTTCTCCGAATGACCAGGCCGACGCCGGCAGCAGGGTCATGACGAGCGTGACGATGAGGAATGTTTTGGATTTTTTCACGTATGACTCCCTTGATTTCAGTTTTACGCCCACTTCACAATATAACCATATCATCAGGAAGGGCCTTATCATACCGGGTTGCCGGCGAAAGCACAAGACCGTTTCTCGTGCCGGTTGTGCGGCTTCGCCCATAAGCCCTGAAAAGTACCCTTGAAAACATCGGTCGATTCATGAGCCGGGTCTTTTCGATCCCCTGTGCAGATCCTGTTTCCCTTTCGGGGGCGGAGCCGGAAGGCGCCGGAAATCTTCAACGGAATCATGAACCTTGACTTGCGCTTGAAAACAGGCATACAACCTTGCCCTATGAAGAGAATTCTGATCGCGAACCGCGGAGAAGTCGTCGTACGGGTTCTCAGAACGGCTCGGGAGATGGGGCTTGAGACCATTGCCGTCTATTCCGAGGCGGATCGGGATATGGAGTACCTGTCCCATGTCGACGAAGCGGTCCAGATCGGCCCTGCCCAGCCGTCGAAGAGCTACCTCAACATCGAGGCGATCATCAGCGCGGCGCTGGGATGGAAGGCGAACGCCATCCACCCCGGTTACGGATTTCTCTCGGAAAACCCAAACCTTGCGGCCCTGTGCGAAGAGAACGGCATCGCGTTCATCGGCCCGTCGAGCACGGCCTTGAGGACCATCGGCAACAAATCGAGGACCAAGGAGGTCGCCAAGTCGCTGCATATACCCACCATTCCGGGGTCCTACGGCATGATCTCCAACGTCGATCAGATCATCATCATGGCCCGGCAGCTCGGGATGCCGGTCATACTCAAGTCTCTCTACGGCGGCGGAGGCAGGGGAATGAAGGTCGCCCACGACGAGAATCAGCTCCGGCAGCAGTTCGCAAGCGTCAGCAGCGAGGCGAATGCAGCGTTCGGCCGCAACGAGGTCTACATGGAGCACTATCTCTCCTGCCCGCGGCACCTGGAGGTGCAGGTTCTGGCGGACGAACAGGGAGGTATTCAGGTGCTGGGAGACCGGGAGTGCTCCATCCAGAGACGGCACCAGAAGGTGATCGAGGAGGCGCCCATTCCCAACATCGACGACCGGACAAGGGAAGATCTCTGGAAATGGTCGAAAATGATCATCCGGGCAATTGGATTCCGAGGGCTGGGAACGGTGGAGTACCTCATGGATCATGAGGGCTGCACCTATTTTCTCGAGATCAACGGGAGACTGCAGGTGGAGCACCCCGTGACCGAGATGGTGACCGGCATCGATCTAGTCAGAGAGCAGATCATGATCGCCGCGGGATCACGGGTCAGCCCGCAGGAGCCTCACATCAGCGGCCATGCGATCGAGTGCAGGGTCAATGCCGAGAATCCGGCCAAAAACTTCATGCCCACCACCGGGACCGTCACCTCGCTTCGTCTGCCCGGAGGGCCGGGCACCAGAGTGGACACCCATCTCTTTCCCGGATGCGCCATCAGTTCTTACTACGATCCTCTCCTGGCCAAGCTCATCGCCCACAACAGCACCCGGACAGGGGCGCTCAAGCGCATGGCCCGGATGATCCAGGAGACGAGAATAGAGGGCGTCGTCACCAATATCGACCTTTTGCTGAAGCTGCTCGCCAATGAGAAATTCCTCTCCGGCAACGGCGACACCTCGCTCGTCATGCAGCTGATGAAAAAGTAGCGCCCCGACGGAGATCGACTCAATGGCTACGCGGCTGCTCTGGCTGCTTTCCGGTATTTCATTCGTTGTGCTTCTGGGTGTGGGCATCGTCGTGCCCCTCTTGCCCGTCTACGCTCGGAGCCTGGGCGCCACTGCGACGCAGGTGGGGCTCATCTTCACCTGCTTCTCCCTGTCCCGCACCATTTTCACGCCCGTCATGGGCATGATCGCAGAGAGGAGAGAGCTCAAGGTCTTCATTCTCACAGGCCTCTTTCTCTATGCCGGCATAGCTCTCACCTATATCTGGGCAGGCAGCCCTCAAGCCCTCATCGTCATCCGGACCTTCCACGGCATGGCTTCCGCGTGTGTGCTCCCTTTGGCCATGAGCTACATCGCATTGATCGCCGAGAAGGGCAAAGAGGGGGCCTTCATCGGCTCGTTCAACTCGGCGCTCTTTCTCGGAATGGGGGCGGGGCCGCTCTTGGGCGGTGTCATCACAGAGGCTCTGGGCATCCATGCGGCGTTTGTCTGTCTGTCGATTTTCTCGTTCATATCAGGCCTGCTCACGTTTTTCTTTGTGCCTCCCATGAAGTCGTCCGGACAGAGCGCGCCCTCTTTCAGCCTCCGCGCAATCGCCCATTACTCTCCCATGGCGGGCCTGCTGCTCTTCCGCGTCATCAGCGCACTGGGAAGGGGATCGCTCTTCGCCTTCATTCCTCTGCTGGCTGCACGGGCGGGGCTGAATCTGCTGCAGGTCGGTATCCTCATCTCCACGAACATCTTCATCACCGGGCTTCTCCAGAGGCCGTTCGGGAAGATGGTGACTCAGGGAAATCTCATGACGCTCATCATTACAGGGTCTCTCATCTCGGCGGCTGCCCTTGCGGGCATGCCCGCCGGGCAGGGGTTCTGGTCGTTTCTCGCCATCGGATCCATCATGGGCATAGGCGGCGCGATATCCATTCCCGCGTCTTCGGTCATGGCCATGGAGCACGGCAGGACGCTGGGCATGACATCGAGCCTGGGGATATTCGATGCAGCCTGGGGTGTCGGCATGATTCTGGGGCCTGTCCTCATGGGCATCGTCGCCGACTTGAGCGGGATCAGAGGCGCATTCTATGCGGGAGGACTGGTGACGGCGCTGGGGACCTGGCTTTTCTTCTATATTTCCCGGAAGGCCGGCAGCATGACCCGATGAGCCGGTCTTGGGCACTGTGCGGGGGCTCGGCGCAAGCGGGCAGGGCTTATCCGGCCGCGCGGAGGGAAAGTGCCTTCGGCGGGGCGGCCCCGCCTTCTCATGCCGTCTGACGTAATAGAGCCCGAGGGATATTATGAAAAAAGTCCTCCTCCAAGGGCCGCGAGGAGAAGGGCGAGCATGTGTTGTTTTGTTGCCATCGAGTTGTGCGTTCGCGCTCCATACCAGGGCCGGGGTGCACTTTCATGATGCATGGTGGGCAGCGCGGGAAGGAGGCTTTTTCGATGAAAGAGCGTTCCTACAAGCTTATTCAGGGCGACATGAAAAAGGGCAATGCCAAGGAATACAGCGTAGAGAACGGGAAGCACCGGGAGATGCTGGTATCCATCTCAGAGGGCGTGCCCGAGGATTATAAGGGCGAGCCGTACAAGGCCGACGGCAGGATCGTTTCCCTGCCGGGGTTTCCGGAGCCCGAATACGGGTAGTTCGGGTACGGGGAGACCCTGGCAGCCCTGGATAACGAAAAGTATTACAGCTACCGGCAGGGTATCCGCTGTTTCAGGCACCTGATGCGGGCGCTCTCATCGTGCCCGGCTTTTCACGAAGGGAAGATCTTGGTGATCTCGTCGGCGGCGAACTCCGGTAAGGCGCCCCTGCCGCCGTTCTGGACTAGGACGAGCTCCTTTTTCTCGGTGATCCGGCCGATGATCGAGCCTTCGATGCCGCTTGACGCCCATGCCTCGATGATGCCTTGAGCGCATTCCTCTTCGCAGCAGACCACCAGAGAGCCCGAGGCCAGCGCGCCTAAGGGGTCGATGGAAAACCGGGGAAGTATTCTTGCGGCAACAGGAAGGATCGGGATTTTCTCACGGTAGACCTCGATGCCGCACCCGCTTGCCATCGCCAGCTCCTTCAGCCCTGTGGCGAGCCCCCCCTCGGTGGGGTCGTGCATGGCCGTCACGCCCCCGTGATCGCGGGCGATTCCGGCTTCTTTGAGAACGCTGATGCCCGGGTCAAAGATGATCCGCCGAGCCTCCTCGAGCTCCTGTCCGTCAAGGTCGAGCCCAAGGGATGCCTCACGTGCGATAATGGACACGGCCTCGATGGGGATCCTCTTCGAAAGGAGGACTGAGTTGCCGGGCCTGGCGCCGGACGGTCTGATGAACTTCCCTTCGCGCAGTGTCCCAATCATGAAGCCGACTGCTATGGGCCGGGTGATGCCGTGGGTGATCTCGGTATGGCCCCCCACCAGGGTGATGTTCATGGAGGAGCACGCCTGCCTGAGGTCAGAGAACAGGGATTCGGCCAGGGAAGAGGTCGTCTTTTTTTCCGGGAGCAGGAACGTCACGAGCATGTACCGAGGGTCCCCCCCCATGCAGGCTATGTCGTTGGCGTTGATGGTGACCACATACCACGCGATATTTTCGCTGGTGAACGTGATGGGATCGGTCTTGAGCACGAGGGTCTCATCTCCGATGCGGACAACGGCGGCATCGACCCCGATACCGGGTCCGGCAAGAACGTTCGGATCGTTTCCCGCTATGTTTCCGAGCAGTTTTTCCAGCAGAGATATCGGCAGCTTGCCCATGGGCAGGGGACGATCATTCATTGCCTTCGCTCTCAATGTATGCGTATGCGCTGTGGTTGTGAATGCTCTCGTAGTTCTCGGCCTCGACCGAGAACCAGGAGAACTCGCTTCTGGTGCTCAGCGATGCGGCAGCGAGCCTCACCACGTCCTCCACGAACATGGGATGATCGTACGCATGCTCGGTGACGAATTTCTCGTCCGGACGCTTGAGGATGGGGAATACCGGGCTCGACGCACAGTTCTCGATGATCTCGATGAGGTCTTCGATCCAGAAGAACCGCTCGTAGCGCACCACGGCCGTTACGAGCCCCCGCTGGTTGTGCGCACCGTAGTCGCTGATCTCCTTCGAGCAGGGGCACAGCGTCTGCACCGGCACCTTCACCATCACCCTGAACTCGCGCCGCTTTCCCACGGCGCCCATGAGCGAACACCGGTACTCCATCAGTCCCACGGAGCCGGTGACCGGAGCCCTTTTCTCGATGAAATAGGGGAACTCGACTTCCATGTGGGCGCTTTCGGCCTCCAGGGCCGTGCGGATCTCGTTGAGGATATGCTCGAAATTCTTGATGTGAATGTGGTCCTTGTACTCGTTGAGCACCTCGATGAACCTGCTCATGTGGGTTCCCTTGAACACCCGGGGCAGATCAACATACAAATTGATGGATGCCACGGTATCCTGCGTGCCTTTCAGCTTGTCCGAGACCACGATGGGATACGAGATCCCTTTCACGCCGACCTTCTGGATATACAGCGGGTTTTCCGGCTTTTCCTTCTGGACGTCCTTCATGGTGTTGCATCCCCGCGAAAGGATACGCAGCAATTATCGTTCTCCCACACGACGACCTCCCGGAGCACGAGAGGCTCGCTGATGGAGGGCGCGAGCGACATGAAGATGTGCCTGGCGATATTTTCGGCTGAAGGATTGATCCTGCTGAACGCGTCCAGATCGTTGAGATACTGATGGTCCAGCGCCGCAAGGGCATTCTTCACGAGGAGCTTCAGCTCGCGGAAATCCATGACGATACCCATGGAGTCGAGCGTTTCGGACGAGACCGATACCTCCACCCGGTAGTTGTGCCCGTGGAGCCTCTCACAGTCGCCCCGGTACCCGCGCAAACTGTGGGCTGCGCTGAAAGAGTCTATGACTTTGGCTGTGAACATGAACACGTACATAGTACAGAAGAAGACGGCAGTGCAATATGAGAATCGCCGGGATGGGACCGGCCTTCCGCCGTTATCCCTCGGGCTTGTCCATTCTGCTGAAAAGAGGGTCGGCCGCCAGGAGCACGGTCCGCTCGAGGCCGGATTCACGGTCCTGGTTTGCCCGGAGGTATTCCGGCGAGGACACCATCTCCAGGAAGGCCGCGCGTGACGGGTACTCGACGAGCATCAGGCGGTCAAAGGAATCGCCCTGCCGGCCGATGAAGACCTGGTCTACGTCGGCCATCCACAGCAGTCGCGCACCCACTTTCTTCAGCAGAGGGCCCACCGCCTGTGCGTATCGTTCGTACGACTGCCTGCCGGTCTCGTCGTCCTCCCGGCCCCGGGCCCTGAAGTTCAGAAGATTGACCATCACGAAAGGTCCCTGCTTGCCGCTCTCCTTCAGCTGCCGGAGCTGCTCGCCTGTGGGGTTGTTCATCGTCATCCCGCCGTCTCCTCCTGTTTGCCGGCCGTTATCCCTCGGGCGCACGGCCCTGACGCGCACGCCCATATCCGGGCGACCCTCAGCCGCAAAGGGTCAGGGCATACTCGATCTCTCCCCGGAGGTCGCCTTCCGACTGATTCAAAAACCGGTGGAGAATTTCGCACGCCCGGTGCCCGCCTATCCTGCCCAGGGCCCAGGCGGCCATGGACCGTACGCGCTCGTCCTCGGGGGCGGCAAGAGCCCGGGCGAGGTCCGGAACATAACGGTCGTCGCGGCTGTTGCCCATCGCCCTTGCCGCGTTCATCTTCCACTTCCAGATCTTCTCTGGGCCCATGTAGAACATGTGGGGCCAGACATGCGCGGTGAAGTAGTCCTTGTCCATGCCGAGCAGGCGGGGCAATTCAAAGTTGGCTGCCTTTGCCGCGGCCCGAGCGTTTTCCGGCATGTTCACGGCAAGCCACGGTGCGTTCCTGGGACAGACGTTCTGGCAGCGATCGCAGCCGTAGACATACATTCCCATAGGCTCTCTGAGCTCCCGGGGGGTAATGCCTCCGCCGAAATAGGTCAGGAAGGAAATGCACTTTCTGGGGTCGATCGACCCGTTTCCCTTCAGCGCCCGGGTCGGGCAGGCCGCGACACATGCGTTGCGGCACCAGTGGGGGCAGCCGTACTCCATGGTCGGCTCGTCTGGCGGGAACTCGCGGTCCACCACCAGGGCGAGCGGGATGACCCACGAGCTGCGCCGGACCTTGCGGGAATAGAACAGGCAGTTCTTCCCCAGCGTGCCGAGGCCCGCTCTCGAGGCGGCGGCCCGGTGTGGAAGGTTGAACGGGACCTTCGAGTCGATGCCCCGCTGCCTGAGAAATGTGCGGAACTCCTTGACGCGCTTGCTCAATCTGTCTTTCGTGACCCGGTCGTCATCCAGGTAGCACCTTCCGAATAATCCTTCCAGCTCCCTGGGGAAGCTCTCTCGGAAGTAGGCGTCCACCAGCACGATGATCGAACGGGCGCCTTCGAGCACGGTCTTCGGGTCGGTGCCGCCGAGCAGGTCCAGGCCCGCCTTTTCCGCCCATCCGTACTCCTCCTGCCTGGCGAGCAGGAATTCCCGGTGTGACGCGAACGCCTCCGCAGTCGTGAATCCGATGTCTTCGAACCCGAGCGACAGTGCACACCCGATTACCTCGTCCTTCGTCACCATGGATGGGAACCCTCCTTTCTCCAAGGCCTGCTGTCTTCACTGCCCCGGACGCCTCAAACATCCTGCGGGGCTTCCTTGTCTGCATCGTCTCGAGCGATTCGATACATGCGAGCACATCCCTGCCGTCCCTGGCCAGCCGCGAGAGCATGATCCCCTCTTCAAGGCAGGCCGCGATATGTCGCACCGGCCGGTCGGGCTGCGCATCCCGGTGCAGATCCCCTCGGCTCGCGCCTCCGGGGGCAGGTGCTTCAGCAGGGACGTCTATTCCCTGAAGACATCCCTGGCGAGGCCTTTGCCCTGAACTGCGGCTGCGTGTCTCCCGTCTCAAGGGCCGTATCGCCGAAAATGCATCCTCTTTGTGGAATTTTTTGTCGCGTAAAAAGCGAACAGGTCGTCGAGTGCGCCTTCGATCTTTCCAGCGTGCGTTTTTGCGTTCAATGGAACGGCGATACGAGAGATATTCCCCGCGGGTTTTCTCGATCAGCGCCAGGGCGAGGTCTTTTTTGGCCTCGAAATGGCGATGGAGGTTGACCTTCTGAACGCCACATGCGCTTGTGAAATCCGACAGTGTCGTGGCGTGACGGCCCCGGGCGTCGAAGAGTTCCTTGGCCGCCTTCAGCGCATAAACCCTCGTTCTGGATCCCCTGGGGGTAACGGGCGTATCGCTCATGTAGATGGACCGTTCGGTACAAATACTCTGACGGAAGAATACTGTCAAGAAACTACAGGCACGTAGATGTGAACACCTGAGCCGGTTCTCCTTGAATCAGCGATGTGATATGGTGAGAGCAGGATGGCTGCGGCATATTCCGGCCGGGGTGTTCTCCTGTCATGGAAGGAGATGGGAAGCATGTGGAGATGAGAATACGATTTCGGAAGGCTTGCCCGGAGGATTTTTCCGTTCCCCGTTCCCGGTGCCTGAGGGAAGAGGGGAAGTGCAGGGATATTATACGGTTTTGCTCTGCCCGGCAGCGCCTCGGACCCCTCTTAATCTCAGGCGCTCTCGCGATATTCTTTCTCTTCGCAGCCCACCTGACGGCCCTTGGGCAGGACCTCTCGGGCATCGAAAGCTCCGGGGTGAGGGTTCTGTATCGCGATCCTTCCCTGGAAGCGGGAGCGCGGGAGGTGATCCAGCGCTACCCGTTCATCAGGGCGAGCCTCGAGTCGGTTTTTCTGTGGGAGGTGGATTTCAGGCCCGATGTCCTGCTTGTAGGCGACCGGCGGTCTTTCCTGCAGATGGCGGGGCACGACGCGTTCGTGGCCTATGCAGTCCCTGAAAGGAGGCTCGTGGTCATCGACTATACCCGTATGGATACATACCCGTTCACCCTGGAAACGACCCTGAAACATGAGCTGTGTCACCTGCTCCTTCATCGCCACATAACCGGGGTACACCTCCCGAAATGGTTGGACGAAGGGGTCTGCCAGTGGGTCAGCGAAGGGATTCCGGAGATCATCATGAGCAGGAAAAGCTCCCCCCTCTCCGCTGCGGTCATCACCGGCACGCTCACGTCTCTGGAGTCGCTGAGCCACCACTTTCCCCGGGACAGCCGGGGGCTCTCTCTGGCATACGAGCAGAGCAGGTCCGTGGTGGAGTACATCATCCGGGTGTATGGTGTAAACGGTGTCCTCAATATCCTGCAGTCCATGAAGGGCGGAGCCGAGGCCGATGATGCCATCGAGGCGGCCCTGATGGTTTCCCGGTACGATCTGGAGCAGCAGTGGCGCGCCGACCTGAGGAGCTGGCCCGTGCTCCTGGCCTACCTTGCCGGGAACCTCTACCTGGTGCTCTTTATCCTGGCGGCACTGCTCACGCTCTTCGCCTACATCCGCTTCCGGCTCCGGAAAAGGCGTTACCAGGGCCGGGAAGATGAGGCGGATTCTCTGCCGGACAACCGGCTGTGACTAGTTTCGAGCCTTATGGCAGACACTTCCTGCTTGACAATAGTTTATATACGAACTACAATGTTCGCATATAAACTATTGGGGGTCGATACATGGCGGACAAACGCCTCTTCTTCAAACTCAACAGGGCGCAGCACCTTCTCTACATCCATGTCGAGCAGGAGTGTCAGAAACTCCTGGGAGTCACCCCGGTCCAGCTCGGCGCCATATTCTTCCTTCTGCGGAACGACGGCTGTCTCCAGAAAGACCTTGCACGGGGGCTCCACCTCAACAAGCCGGCAGTAACGGGCCTGGTGGGGCGGATGGAAAAGGCCGGCCTGGTCACGAGAGAGGATGACCCCGGGGACGCTCGGGTGACAAAGGTCTTTCTCACTGACCGGTCCCGCGATATCGCGGGCAGGGCGTTCCCCCTTCTGGAACGGCTCAATGGGATGATCACCCGGGGGTTTACCGGGGAAGAGCTGCAGGTGATCCACCGATTTATCGACTCTCTCATCAATCTGCTCGCCGGGGAGGACATGTATGAGTAAAGTACACACGATGTTCGAGAGGATAGCCCGTATTCCGCTGGGCAGGCACGTCTTTTCACGGTTTGTATCGTTGCGCGCCCCGTATTTCTCCACGATCCGCCCCCTCATAACCGAGCTCAGACCCGGTTCCTGCACCATCGTGATGAAGGACCGGTGGGCCGTGCGCAACCACCTGAAGACCGTCCATGCCATCGCAATGTGCAACCTGTGCGAGCTCACCATGGGCATGGCGCTGCACCCCGGCATGCCTTCGCATCTGAGATGGATACCGCGGGAGATGCGGGCGCGCTATCTGAAAAAGGCCCGCGGCACGCTCACCGGCAGGTGCGAGTTCGATCCCGGGCGCCTCCATACGGGCGACAATGATCTGCTGGTCACGGTCAGTGATTCATCGGGCGATACGGTCATGGATGCCGTGATCACGGTGCTCGTATCTGAGGTCAAGAGCGCCTGATCACGGAGCGGCCCGTGGATGCCTCCGGAACTCGCAGGCGTTTTTCAGGCGGGGCGGGAAGGGGGTCGGCCGGGGCCCTTTCCGGTAGCCGCTGAATCAGGGAGATCCTGCCCCCGGCGCAGGGAGGCGACAGGGTCAGAGATCCCGTCCGGCCAGGTCCGGTCGCTTGCGCTTGGGGAAATCGATGTGGTCCCCGTCTCCGGCCGCCCGTGTCTCCGGATGGAAACGCGCCGCCTCTTGCACCAGAGGATCTGAGGATAGGTAGCGCTGGGAGTAATGGCTGATGACCAGCAGCTTCACCCCGCAGTCCCTGGCGACCGCTCCGGCCTGCGCGGCGGTCAGATGGCCGTATTCCCGGGCCTTGTCTTCGAGACTGCTCAGGAATGTCGCCTCCATGAGGAGCATGTCGGCACCGGACGCAAGCTCATACACCGCCGGGCACAGCCGGGTGTCCATCACATACGCGAAGATCTGTCCCGGCATTTTGCTGCCCACGTCCTCGATGCACACGATTTGTTCTCCTACGGACAGACTGCCTTCTTTTTTCAGCCTGCCGGCCGCCTCACCTGATATCCCTGCCTCCCGCAGCCTCTGCGGGTTCAGCGTCCAGGAGTCCTTTTCCCGCACGCGGAAGCCGTAGGTGTCGATATCGTGGTCGAGGCGTTTTGCCTCGATTTGGATCAGGTCATCCTCATGGAGCGTTCCGTCCTGGAAAATGGGGCGCTCGACAAGGTGTGCCGTGCGGTGATATGAGCAGGCGTCGCGGAGGTTTTCGTAGTACATCTGCCCGGATGCCGGATAGTGGATCTCGATTGCATGCGGCACGCGATCGAGTGAAATACGCTGGATGATCCCGGCGAGCCCGAGGCAGTGGTCGCCGTGGAAGTGCGAGATGAAGATTCGGGTGATCTCCGAAACCGATACCCCGGAGTGGATCATCTGCCGCTGGGTGCCCTCGCCGGGGTCGAAGAGGAACCCCTGGCCGTCGAACCGGAGGAAGTAGCCGTTCTGGTTGCGATCGCGGGCGGGCACCTGGCTGGCGGTTCCGAGTACGATGAGTTTTCGCTCAGACATATGCCCGTGCCTCGCTCTTTCTCATTTCCGCTCTGCTCCTCTTGGCAGCGCCCGGCCCGCCGCAGGACGGGCTTCAACGGCCTGATAAAAAAAGAATCTACCCTCTTCGCATGCATGAGGCAAGCACAGGATGAATTCACATCCGGCACTGACTGTCGCCGCATGTATATCGGCTTTCAGGGCCGACAGGAAACGTTTCACGGCAAGAGGTGTGCAAATTTCCATTGACATACCACCCTTTCTATACGCTAAAAAGCCAGTGTATATTAGCATCACGAGGAGGGCACCCATGTATCAGTACGAGAAACCTGACAATCTTGTGGATTTTCTTGAGGGCAGCGTCGCAAAGTATCCCGAAAACCCCTTGTTCGGCACCAAAAACGACCGGGGAGAGTATGAATGGATCACCTACCGCGAGTTCGGCAGGCGCGTGGACAACCTCAGGGCCGGACTGGCGCAACTCGGTGTGCAGCGGGGGGATGCGGTGGGCCTCATCGCCAACAACCGTGTGGAATGGGCTGTTTGCGCGTTCGCAACGTTCGGCCTCGGCGCCAGGTGGGTGCCCATGTACGAGGCGGAGCTCACGCAGATCTGGAAGTACATCGTGGCGGACAGCGGGGTCAAGATCCTCTTTGTCTCCAAGCCCGCCATACTCGAAAAGGTCAGGAGCTTCCCCCAGGAGATCGGCACCCTGGAGAGGATGATCCTTATCGAAGGCACGGGAGAGGGTTCTCTGGCCTGGCTGGAGGATCTCGGCAGCAAAAAGCCGGTGCCCTCGATCAAGCCCGGCCCGCAAGACGTGGCTTCTCTTATCTACACGTCGGGAACCACCGGCGATCCCAAGGGGGTCCTGCTCACCCACGGCAACTTCACGAGTAATTCGCTCGGCGGCCAGAAGTATTACCCGGAGTTCAACCAGCACGACAGGGGCGTCTCCATCCTTCCCTGGGCTCACTCCTACGCGCAGACCGCAGAGCTCTACACCTTCGTGTACCTCGGGGCATCGCTCGGTTTCATGGAGAGCGTGCAGACCCTGGCGGAGGATATGAAAAAGGTCAGGCCCACCTTCCTCATCGCCGTTCCCCGGGTGTTCAACAAGATCTATGACGGTATCTATGCCCGAATGAACCGGGAAGGAGGCATCAAGAAAAAGCTCTTTCTCATGGCGGTCGAGAGCGCAAAAAAGAGGCGGGAGCTTTCGGAGACGGGAAGATCCGACCTGCTCACCAACATCAAGTACGCAATCGGCGACAAGCTGGTGTTCTCCAAGATCCGAGAGGGCTTCGGCGGCCGACTGCGGGGAGTCATGACCGCAAGCGCCGCCATGAACCCGGACATCTCCCGGTTCTTCTTCGACATGGGCATTCCGATCTACGACTGCTATGGTATGACCGAGACATCTCCCGCCATCACCATGAACTGCCCGAGCGCCTACAAGATCGGCTCGGTGGGAAGGCCCATCCCGGGCGTAAAGGTTGTCATAGACAAATCGGTGGTGGAAGAGGGCGCACAAGACGGTGAGATCATCGCCTACGGCCCCAATGTCATGAAGGGCTACCATAACAAGCCGGAGGCAACCGCCGAAGTCATGACCAGCGACGGCGGCATCCGGACCGGCGACCGGGGCAGGCTCGACGAAGATGGGTTCCTCTTCATCACAGGCAGGATCAAGGAGCAGTTCAAGCTGGAAAACGGCAAGTTCGTGTTCCCTGCATCGCTCGAAGAGGATATCCGGCTCATCCCCTCTGTCGAAAACGCCATGATCTACGGGGAAAACAAACCGTACAATGTCTGCCTGATCGTCCCTGACTTCCTGGTTCTTGCGAAATATGCAAAAGATCGCGGTATCCCCGCCGATCCCAAGTCGATAGCGGAAAACCCCGAGATTCAGGAGATGATCCGTAATGAGGTGATCTCCTCCCTCACCGGCAAATACGGCGGATACGAGATTCCCAAGAAGTTTCTCTTCCTTCACGAAAACTTCACGGTGGAAAACGGAACACTGACCCAGACCATGAAACTCAAACGGCGGGTTGTTGTGAGCAGATTCAAGGACATGATCGAGAAGCTCTACGCCGAAGGATAGGCAACGGCTCGAACAGGGACGGGACCGTGCCCGAATATCGAGGGCGCGTCCTGTCCCGTTTTTTGTATGATATTATCAAGGACCCGCCGCGCCCTGTCCGGGATGGTCAATCTTCCGGAAGCCCGCCCGCTCTCCTGCGCTCCTTCTTCTTCCCACCGCGAATTTTTTTCTCGCGCAGCCGCTCTTCCCGAGCGGCCCGGGAGGGGGCGGTCCTGACACGGCGTTTCGGCACAATGGAGGCCTGGCGGATGAGGGCCACGAGACGCTCCAGGGCGTCCATGCGGTTCCTCTCCTGGTATCTGAAACGTCGGGCTGTAATGACGAGCACCCCGTCGGAGGTCATTTTTCTGCCCGCGATCCTGGCGAGCCTCTTTTTTGTCTCCGGACTCAAGCCGGGCGAATGCCTGACATCGAAGCGCAGCTGGACCGCGGTTGCAACCTTGTTGACGTTTTGTCCTCCCGGCCCGGACGAGCGGACGAAATCCCATCTGAGTTCGCTCTCGTCCAGAGAGATATGGTCGGTAACGGGAATCATAGCCGGTCCTGTACGTATTCGAAACCCTTGACCCCTCCTCCATAGGGCTGTATCCCGTGCCGTGAGCCGCCCTGAGACCCTGAGGACGAGGTGTCATGATAAGGGGATGCGCTGATATTTCAATGAGAAGCCGGGCCGGCACTCCCCCGCTGCCTTCACAAAGCTCGGCCTCACTCGCCCCTGGGCTGTTTTTCCTACATCATGGAAAGGACGAACTCGAGCGCCCCCCGGACATTCGGGTCGAAGAAGCAGTTCAGGGTGCTCTGCCAGTCCTCCTGTGCGAGCCGCTGCCTGATCCGGTCCGCGGCCGGTTTTTTCAGACCTTCCTTGAGCTTGATGAAGGCCTGTCCCGGATTGTCGATCCACTTGGAGACGATCTTCTTCGCGCGCGGCATGAGGTCGGCGTCTTCAACGATTTCATCGAGGATCCCGAACTCTTTCGCCTGCTCAACGTTCATCATCTTGCCGAAATACATCATGTCTCGGTACTTCCGGTCGCTGTCGAATCCGAAGCGCATCACCTCCGCCTGGGCGAGGGAAAGGGGAAGACCGAGCTTGATCTCGCTCATGCCCAGATTGATCTTCGGATGGTTCTTGGCGATCCGGTAGTCCGAGGCCATGGCAAGGATCAGGCCCCCGGCGATGGCGTGACCGTTGATGGCCGACACCACGGGTTTTTTGCACATGAACAGCTCGACGAGGATCTCCTCTTCTTCATCGAAGAACTCTACGATCTCCTCGAGGGTCTTGAAACCCAGGAACATGGGCAGATCAAATCCTCCGGAAAAAGTCCTGCCCGCGCCGGTGAGGATGATGCCGCGGATCGACTTGTCCTCGTTTGCCGTTCTCACCGTTTCGCGCAGTTTTATCAGGGTCTCCCGGGTGATGGAATTCACTTTCCCGTGATCGAATTCAGCGATGATGATCCCCTCTTCGTTCCGTGTATTCAGCATTGCGCACCTCCTGCTCCTAGAGTTTGTTGTCCCTGCTGTCTGGCGTTCTTCTCCAATATAAAATATTTCCGGGGCCTTGTCATTGAAGAACTCATTGGGATGAAGGTCCTTCACAGACGGTGTGCGCCCGTAAACGGCCCGGGAAGCGCCTGCTCGAAGAGACTGTGAGAAATAGGCAGCCCTCGTCCGTCACAGACCGTGCGGGTGATGACCCGACTCCGGTGAATCTTTCACGGCGCCGGCGTGGAAGGAAGCCGTGACGAGGCGAAGATCAGCCGATCTTCTCGAGAAGGCCGAGGATTTCTCTGCTCGGTGCAAGATCTGCCAGCCACTGCTCGGGAATACCCTCCATACCCAGGTGTGCGCCGAGCACCATTCCCACCGCCATTGCCCGCGCGGCCGAGTCCCCTCCGGCCATGACCGACTGGATCAGAGCCTCTTTGAGGTCGTCTTCGTATCTGGCGATGATATGGATGATACCCGGGAATGCTTCCATGGTGTGAGAGCCCTGTCCGAAGTTCATGACGGCCTCCACACTCTCCCGGTCCCGCGAAGCGATGCCGTCGGCCGCCCATCCGCCCATCCGGGTGTCCCTGAAGCGCCCGCCAGCGACCTCCTGGACAGCCCGAACCGGGGATGTTCCGCCAAGAACCTTGAGGCACACCCGGGCGAAGAATTCGCCGGCCTCGATGGTCAATGTGCTCCCGTGGGTCATGGCGGTCTGGATTCTGCAGGCATTCACCAGGCCTTCCGGATCGTGCCTCAGGGCGTAGATCAGAGATGCGATCCTCACGGCGCCGGAGAGATCGCTCGAGGGTGAACCCGACTCCAGCGGACCCTTTCCCATGCCGAAATTCTTCACAGTCTCCCGTGTGGCCTGATCCATATACCCGTCATAGGCACCGAAGAGATCCTGCCACCGGGCGGAGAAGTCATCGAGGTCAAAGCCGCCGGATGCCGCAAGGGACTCGAGCAGAAGGAAAGTCTGGTCTCCGTAGTGTGTGAGCTCGCCCCTCTTCCTGTTCTTGTGATAGGAATTCCTCGTGGGCTCGATGAAATGCTCCACTCGGCCGAATTCCCGGACGATCCGTTCGGTCGAATAGATCCAGTGGGCTCCCAGGGCGAGCGAATCTCCGATAAACGATCCCAGAACCATGGCCTTTGCTTTCCCGGACATTTCCCTCCTCCAGCATCGATGACGATAAGAACCTTCACCTCTGTCTGCCGTCCATTCTCAGCAACCCGGCGCAGAAAAGACACCACAAGAGGTGAATAATCATAATCATCGTATAAGCACAACGCTTTTTTCGTTCTTTGCGTGCGACAGAGGACCTTTTCAACCGGCGGTCAGGGCATCAGCTTCTCACGGATCACGACGATTCCGCGCCTCAGGTCGTCATCGGACGCCCGGGTGAAATCGAGGCCCTCCTGCCGAAGGTACGGTCCGACCTCACGGTAGATATCCGCGGTGAGCCCGCCGTACTGGCCATAGAATGAGGAGATCCTCGATCTCAAGCTGAACTCGAGCTTTCCCCTCGCATCGAGGCCGAGGTATCTCTCGATTTCCGCGAGCATATTCTTCCGGTCCTCGGGCAGCCTGCCCTGCACGTCCAGCAGATTCGTCGCGCTGTCGCTCATCAGCACGGTGCGGCAGTCGATTTCCTCCACCAGGGTTCGGATCTCGCGTACCACCTGTTCTTCATCCGCCTCTATAAACTCGCCGGCCTTCGCCTTCTCTTCCAGGGGGGTATTGGGAAAGATCTCTAGCGTTCTCAAGCGGACAAAGTCCGGGATTATCCGGGTGATCAGTCGGGCGGTGTCTGCGGCGTGCTCTTCGGAGAGGCTTTTTCCTCCGAGTCCGGGCATCACGTACGCTGAACAGGAAAGACCTGCCTCACGCGTCTTGAGAAAGCCTTCGGCATGCTCCTGACTGCTCACTCCTTTGTTCACCAGAGAGAGAACGGCGTCACACCCGCTCTCCAGACCGAAGTGCACTCTGTCCAGCCCCGCCTCCCGGAAGGCCTCGAGGTCGGCTGTGCTGCGCTTTCCGGCCGCCGTGGCCGTTCTTCCATAAACGGTGAACCTCTGGACAGAGGGAAAACTGAGCTTCACATGATCTATGACCCGCCGAAGGAAATCCGGGTTCAGAATCAGGGAGTCGGCATCGCCGAAAAAGCAGGTTCTGCCGCCGGCGATTCGCCAGGAGAGAACATGCCGGAAGGCATGGGTCATGTCGGGGCTGTCCTTGAACCAGGAATGGAACCAGGCGAGCCTGGGATCGATATCCGCGGACGTCATCTCCGGTCTGCCGGCTCCGTCCTCCCCCGCCTCCCGGCAGGCCCGCTCCACCGCAGCCGCCAGCTCGTCCGCGCGCGCAAACTCATCGCCGCCGTGCGACACGACGCCGATGGAGTGCTCGAACATGAGATCGTCTATGAGCTTGGCCCGCCTGATGTCCTCGAGCACCTCGCCGATATCGCGCCGGGAGAACCGGGCCCCGTACTTGTAGACCGGGCAGAACGCGCATCTGTTCCAGTAGCAGTTCCGCGTGAGCCTGAACGTGAGGCTCGAGTTCTCCGTAGGTGGGCGTATCGAACAGATTTCGAAGGGTTTCACGCGCTGCAGCTCGATGCCCATGGCTCTTCCATATTCCTGAAATTTCCCAGCAATGCAAGCTCCGAGATTACCCGATGATTGCCCATGCATCGAAGAGGGTGTTGTAGCGCAGAATATATTCCCCCTGATCGGTGCGGACCCGGTAATAGTCGAGGCCTACCTTTCCCGGCGCGTTCCTGCCCTCGAACCACCGGTCGGTGATCTCCAGGACAGGGTAGCGCCTGCCCTCGAGGAGAAAGGCGACAGGGACATCGTGGTGGGGATGTCCTCCCCGGCACTCGACCTGAATCTTTCGCAACTTCATGGGATATTGGATATTCGACTGAGGGAGTTTCTCAAACACGTGCAGGAGAGTTTGCTTCTCCGGATCGTACCCGCGTGAAGATGCCGATGGGAAGGGGTTGAGGAGATCGGTCCACTCAGGCCAGGTTCGATGCGGCGCGATGGTAGGCGTCCTCAAGATCGCGGAGGCGCTCGAGGGATCCGGCAGCATCCCGGAAATCAGGACGTTCTTTTTCCGAGGCCGCTTTGAGCGATCCTGCGAGCTCCTGCCACGACTTTGCAGCCAGAAGCATCTTCTCGGCCAGCCTGAGCGAGAGGATTTCGGGCACAAAGGCGGCTGCCTCCTTGAGGAAATCGGCATACATGAGACGGAATCCGCCTCCCCCGGTTCCGCGCCGCTCGATGATCTGGTAGGCGAGCCGAGCGGTCCACTGCCAGTCCGGAAATTCTCCCCATGCAGGTATCTCGCTGAGCCAGGAGGCGAGCCCCTTGATGCCCTGGAAATCATACGCTTCATCGAGGATCACCCTGCTGTTGTGGACAATGGAGCGTGCGATGATTTCCTGCATATCGCCCGGGCCCTCGATCCCCTCCGGCGAAAAGAGATTGCCCTTCATCTCGAAGAAGGAGCCTTTCTGGTGCCGCGCCTGCCTCATGTCCGTAAACGGAACCTCCAGTACTTCTTCGCGTTCGGTGTCCGTGACGAAAAAGACTTGCCGTCGCCTGTCGTACCCCCAGACCATGATGACATGCCCGGGGAAATGCGTGCGCGACCGGTAGTACGGCAGGTGGTAGATATCAGTCCGGACCAGCGCGGGCAGGCCGCTGTCCAGAGCCCGGAGCAAAAGCTCTTCACTCTCTTCGGGGCTCTCGGATGTCTCCCAGGTAAAGGGATGGCCGATTCGGCGGAAGAACTGGGCCTCGATATCCGCGGAGCGCACGTGGACAAGGCGGCTTACGGCCATGCCCGGCAGATCGAGGTACCAGATGCCCAGGCCTGCTCCGATGCCGAAGCACATGGCCTCGCTCAGCTGGATTCCGTGGAATCTCATCATGTCCCGGATGGCCGTGCTCGCGCAGTGCTTTCCCGGGGCATGGGCAACGGGCAGGAGCCTCACGACGGGCCTCCAGCCTGAAATCCCGCTGTCACGAATCGCCTCTCAATACACTGATTCTCAAAGGAGAATGCATGCAGCACATTCAATCTACCTTTCGATCTGCACCTTAACCTTTTTCCTTCCCCACCTCAATGCCTGGCCGTGAGAATCGAAAAAAAGATCGATCCGTTTCGGCCCCTTGATCGCCGATCCTCTGTCTTCCACCACGCCCCATCCATAGCCTGGGATATGCATCCGGGTGCCGAAGGGATAGTGCCGGGTATCAGCGGCGATCGTTCCCTCCCGGGGGAACATGAGCCAGGGGAAGAACACAGTCCGGACCGGGATCATCCACGGACGGGCTATGCTGTCTGCAGAAAAAAGGCCGGGCCGAGGCTCCTGTGGCCTCGTTCCGCTCGATGTTCTGCCCGTATATGGTTTGCCTTCCATCTGGCCGTAGCTGATGTATTTGTTCCAAACGTCGAGCTTGAGGCGTTTCCAGCTTCCCCGTTCCCATCCGCAGCACTTCCCGCAGCTGCAGTAGGCGGTGACCTCCATGGTTCGGGTTTCGCGGTTCGCAGCCGCACATCCGGAGAACAGGATCATCAGGCCCAACAGCATTGTCAGCGACGCCCCTCTCATGTTCACCACCTCCTCTCCGATATCCTATCGACTGTTCGCCGGCCGATGCTGAATTCACTGTCTGCGTCTGGAGACGCAGGCGTTGGAATCAGGGAGCGGGCAAGGCCGGCCCGGAGTCGAACCATGCGAGAATTGGGCCGTTTTCCTCTCCTGGATATGCGTGGGCGAGATCATCAACGATCCTGCACACGACTTCCGCTCCCGCCTCTTTCAGGAAGGCGCAGCCACGACGGGCGCGGTCGACCGGAAACATCCAGTCATACAATCCGTGGACCCAGCGGATTCTTCTTCCCGCAGCCCGGGAGACATCACCCGGAGGGAGCACGCACGATACCGGCGCATAGGCGGAAAAAGGAGAGGATGACAGCATGGCGCACCCGAGCGCGAACGTGCCCCCGTCGGAGAGACCCGTGAGCAGGGTCCTGCTCCGGTCTACGGGATAGTCCTCCGCGATCTTGTCCAGCCAGCCGAGGATGCATTCCAGATCGGCCTCGGGGGATTCGATCCCCCAGGTTTTGCCCAAAGACGTGGGCGACATGAGCAGTAATCCCCTGGTCCGGGCTTCCCGGATCCATGTCCAGATGAAATCCCTGCCGTGGCCGAATCCCCCATGCAGTGCGATGACCAGAGAAAGAGGGTTCGATCTCCCCGTCGGTTCGGGCACGAAGAGAGACGCGTTTCCTCTGGCATAGGGGTCGGCCTTCAAGCCAAAGTGGATGATCCGGTCGCCTTCTCTGCGGCTGTAGGATTTTCCCTGCTGACGATATCGGGGCGTCTCCCGGAAAAAACCGTCGATCTCAGGTGACACATACCTGAGATCGAAGAGGATTTCCCGGGCCCGGCATATCTTTCTCATAGCCCGCATGGCGGAGAAGATCCCCTCCTGAATATCGTCCGAAGCACCGAACGTGCCGCAGGCCTGAAGAACAAGCTCGGACGCCCTGAGGACTGCCTCGCATCCTGGGCCGTCGGAAAGGCCCGGTGATTCGGATGAAAGCCTTTTTTTGACCTCCTCCAGGGCCCTGGCCTTTGCATGGAGGGTTTCCCTGTGTCTTTGTATCATCGCGGGATGGAACCTGCGCTGCACCCGGTCGAAGAGCCCGATCATGTCCAGAAGCTCACGGACCAGAGGCCCGCAGGTGAATGTCTGTCCGCTCGTATTCTGCATATTCACAATTTTTATCCTGCGCCCGTCACCTAGGGGCTGGCGATCGTGATGGAAACGAACGCGGGGTAGTACAGGTCGTGGCTGTCCAGGAGCCTGTCTTCATTCAGAGAGTTGAGGGCATAGGTGCACAGGAGGCCGGGCCCTTTCAGCCAGGGGTGTGCCTTGGCCGCGTAGAACAGAACGCCTGCTTCGCGGGCTTCTTCGGGGCAGTACAGCACTTTTTCCATCGACCAGGGGCCTGTGAGACTCCTGGACCAGCGGTATACGAGGCAGGCTTTCGGAAAGGTTTCCGATTGAACTTGAATGAACCTGCCCGCAGCTTCCTCGTAATGGACCGAGAACTCCATCTGCGCGTTTTTGAATACAGGGTCGGGCCTGTGCGTCAGGAGACCCTGATCCACCCAACCGCCGTCCCCGGTCCACCACTGAGGATGCATCAGGTCGCCCCGGGCAGCGTCGTCGAGCTCCCACCGTAGAATATACGCACCGTGGTCGGCGGAATGGGCGCCGAAGGCATAGAGATATCCATCGATCACCATGCCGCCCGCAGATCCGACAATCACCCCGTAGTCGTTTCGCGGCGCCCGAACCCGGCTCACACTCCATCGGGAAGGCTCCCTCACGGGGTCTTTCACCAGCACGGCCGCCCACCCCACGGCGTCGAAGCCGAGAGCGTTGTCCGCAGCCTCGATTTCCATAAGGAAGACCAGAAGCCGGCCCTCGACCAGTACGCCTCCTCCGGGCCAGTACCAAGACGGGCCGGGGGATTGGAAAAAGGCCTCGGGGCGACCTTCGACGATGCTCCAGTAAAACGCAGCGGATGCACGGGACGGGTCGTATCCCCTCTGTACTGCAACCGTGTTTCTCACCACCACGGCGCTCCTCCTGTCCCGGGAATATCCCGGGCCGATGAAGCTGTCTCCGAAGAGCCACAGCACCCTGCCTTCCCCGAGATCGATGGATGCCGCGCCGTCGCCGCCGAGCCACCGGTCGTCGTTTCTGAAGAGCCGGTCGGCCTCGTCCCATCGTTCGGCGCCGGTCACACAGCCGGATGACCCGGGATACATGAACGCGGCGTCGCTGCAGGCGAACAGGATCAGGCAGAGAAAAGAAAAGAAGGCGACGCGTACCTTCATGCCGATATGCATGATCCCCCCTCATGCTGTCTTCCGTACCGATGCCGGAACCGGCCGTCACGGCGGCTTCAGCATGCAACCTTGAGCACGGGCCCCGGAGTAGGCGGCCGTCCGGCGTCTGCCGGCAATCTCAAGGACAATGACAAAACAATTATACCAGAAGGGCCCCCGGGAAGGAACGGGGAACCCGGGAAGATCATCTGATAAAACGGATGCGGTACTTTCGGATGAAATCGACCGGGTGGTACGACATCTTCGCCTTCCTCATGCCTTCTTCGCCGAGGTCCTGCTCGCGGTTCACGAGAGGAGCTTCCCGGTGGGCGGAGAGAAACATCTGGTTTATGGCCTGGTACACACCGGAATACTCCGGGAAACCCTTCTCCGCGTGAATGATCAGCATCTCCGGCGAAAACCGCTCCGCCAGGCAGAATGCCGCCTCCCTGCCATCGACGAAAAGCGCTCCGCCCGTGACGTTGCGGAGCCCGTTCCATGAGCCGAGCAGGCGCTCGACAGCCCGGTTTTCCGCCGCGAGCAGCTCGGACGACTCGCAATCTCTCCACTCGCACCAGCGTTGCTGCATCGCCAGGATTTTTCCTGTGAGATCCATGCTCATGTCCAGATATTCATAAGAGTATTTTTTCATGAACTGGTTGAGCAGGTTCTTCTTCTTGTGATACCGGTTGCCCCGGAGGCTGACGAGGTCATCTACGGAGTAGACATAGTCCCACTGATCCCTTGCCTCCTGAATTTCGACGCGCTCGGCAAATCTGTTTTTCCATATCTCCATGAGGCCGTGAGGCACCCGTGAGAAGACAGCCTCCGGCTCCCCCAATCCGGCAAGCGCTTCTTCCCATTCGATGCCCTGCCAGAGGCCGACCGGGGCCCAGAATACATGTTCGGGCCATGACTGTCTGATCCAGATCAGGTCGTTGCTCCAGGACCAGCTAAGGCCGTATTCCTTCGCCCAGCCCCACAGATTGACGAAGCTGTAATCCGATGCGGAGATAGAGCTGAGAGAAAGCCGCTCAAGGTATTCATCCTGTCTTTGCAGAGAAATGGGTTCGAACACCGCCACTAAATTCCCCTTTCGATTCATGACCGCTTCTTCAGAGAAATGTAGCAGAACCAGGGAGTGTTTCAACTCTCATGAAAGAGGCCGCCTTCCATGAGTCCGGGGCGGTATATCGATGAGATGATCGGGGGCGCCTAGATTTGCTGTGTCGTCTTTTCAACGTAGCTGGCCACCTCACCCATGATGTGGATAAGATCGTCGTCAGTGAGCTTCAGATGCTTGAGCACCTCGTTGTTGATGGCATAGAGCATTCCGTCCATCCCGGCGCCGATGCCGCTCATAATGGCGACGGCATCCGCAAGATGCACGATATATGACAGGGTGTCCTGTCCGGAAGGCGAGGGGTCGTGATGGTAGCGGATCGACTTGGTGATATGCCCGGGTATCTGCCAGCGTGCGCATACCTCAGACGCGAGTTCCGCATGGTCGAACCCCAGGATGTTCTTTTCCGCTGAAAGGAAGGTTTCATCACCCCGGTTCACGAAGGATTGAAATTCCGGTTTTCTCTCCTGGATGTACGGGTCCAGAATGATCTTTCCCACATCGTGGATCAGCCCCGCCGCGAATGCATCCTGCTCGAGGCTCGGGCTCACGCGCCGTGCAATGAGCTGGGAGCCGTTGGCCACGGCCAGCGAGTGCATCCAGAGATCGCCGGCGGCAAGATCGTATCCCTGAAGGGTCTGCCCGAGGATCTCGGAGGAGCACGCCAGGTTGAGGAGCTCCATGAGGGTCTTGGTCCCGAGGACCACCGATGCGTGCTGCACCGAAGAGACATTCCCGCTCAGGCCGTAATACGGCGAGTTCGCCATTTTCAGCACCCGGGTGACGATACCCTGGTCGGATTCGATCACCCTGGCGAGGTCACCGAAGCTCGATTTCGGGTCGGCGATGACCTTTCTCGCCTTCTCCGCGACCTGCGGCATGGGAGGAAGATCTTTCAGCGTCTTGAAGATCCGCTGTTTCAGGGCGTCGCCGGTTGCCGTCGTGCCCGCATCCTTCGGTGTATTTGCGCAGCCGGGTTCCAGAACGATGGGGAATGCTTTTCCGCAGCTGGGGCATGGTATGGAAACCGTTCCCGAGTATGCCTTGAGGGTTTCCTCGCGGATGGTATATTCCTTGTTGCAGTGAGGACAGAGTATCTTCACGGTTTTCTCCTGCCGCCCGGTCCGTCCTTGTGCGGACCCGGGTCCGTGGTCAGCCACGTTGTATTTTTCCTGTCCACAGTCGTTTCCCGTTTTTACGATATTTTTATCTTTCCTTCGTCGATGTTGAGAATCATGGTCCTAAGCTTGGTTCCCCCCACCCCTTCCACCTTCACCGAAAGATTGTGTCCGGACAACAACGTCTTGATCGTGCTTACGAGCCGTATGCCGATATTTTCGCCTTCCGGGGAGCCCAGCATGGCGGAGCCGCCTGCAATAGCCACTGATATCTGCCGGTCCGACCCTCTCTTTTTGAACTCATCGAGCATATGGCTCAAGGCCGTATCGGCATAGTATGCCGGGTTGTCCATGGCGCGGCCCTGGGAATGACCTCTCAAGATATGGACGCCGGCTGCAAGCTTGATGTGCGGGTTGAACAGAATGACGCCCACCCCGGTGGCTATCTTGTCTATCCAGAGAAGGCCCTCGGTGGCGAACTCACATTTCATGGGTTTTACCGCTGTCGTCTTCATGAGTCTGGAAAATCCCTCAACTTTTCATCATGATGCCGGTCATTTTTCTTTATCGCCACTTGTCAGGAAAAATATTAGACCAATTTCGGTTCGGGGGAATTTTACAGGCAGGCCGCGTATCCGGGCGGGGCGATCGAGTTTGGATGTTCTGATCTCAGGGCGGCGCTACTGGCTCAGCAGGAAGCACTTCTTGGTACTCAGATCAAGCCTCCAGTTGCTGATCTCTCCCTCTTCGACAGTCTTGATGTCTCCGGAGATCCTCGTGTATCTGAAGCGGGTGCCATTGGCGAGGAGGCCTTCGCCCCTTTTGTCGAAGATCACGGCACCGTTCCATACCTCGAAATTCGGGGCATACTTGAACGGGGCTTCCGGGCTTCCGGAAAACCTGATGGATGTTCCGATCGTAGACGTCAGGTTGACCAAGTACCCGGTCTTCGAAGGATCGGTGATCTCCAGCACGCTCTGATAGCTGTCGGCGCTCGCGGCCCAGGTCGCAGGAGGGGCGTAGGCCTCGCTGGTTATCTGAAGCATTCTCTTTGTCCAGAGGGAGTAGACGCTCGTTTCGCCGTACTCCTCGAGCTTCTGAAAGGCGTGGTGGGCATCCTCGAAATTCCCCATCAGGAGATGGTTGACGCCCATTGCCTTGTAGAGCGGAGGATAGTCCGGGTCGATTTCACGGGCCTTCTGGAAGCTCTCCTGCATTTCCCTGTACCGCCCGAGCTCGAAGAGGTTCGATGCGCGATTCACCCAGACAGAGACGTTTTTGGGATCGAGACGCAAATATTCATTACAGGAGCTGAGCGCCATTTTGTGGTCTTTCATCTGAAAGTAGATCTGGCTTTTCAGGAGCCAGGCTTCCTTCTGCCTCTTGTTGATCTTCAACGCCTCGTCGCAGAAGCTCAAAGCGGTTTCCCACTCCCCGTTCTCCCATGAAGTCCGGGCCTTTGCATATATCTCTCGCGCGGAATCCGTCTGCGCATCGGCATGTGCATCAGGGGCGAAGAAAAAAACACAGAGAAAGAGAAGAATCGCCGAGTACACCGCCAGTGATCTGCAGCGCTGCATTCTACCCTCCTCATTCATATACATATTGTAAAATTACATCCTTTATAGCGGCATCTTCGTGTTTTGTAAATCCCATTGTGCCGCCTGCAGGCGGGCATGATGCCCCTAGTCTCTGGAAAGCTGCAGCGGGGGCTTGCCGGCGAGAGCGCGCACCCGGTTGATGGTCGAAAGCACTTTTTTCTGCCCGACTATCCTGCATTCAAGTTTGCGCTTGCCGGGAAAGTCGACGAGCGTCAGCCCGATAAGAATGGTCAGGATCCCCTGTCCCGGGAGAACCAGCATGGCGAACCCGGCGAGAATGAACGCAATGCCCAGGACGTTCTTGAGCGGCAGCAGAACCATCCAGACTACCGGGTGATATTTTTTCCGGTATTCCCGGATCTCATTGCGTTCATAGGTGAAATAGTCGGCCGGCATGCGGATGATGAGGAAGATCACTACGACGAGTGTCAGGAAGAGGGCGATAAGAGAGGAAGCGCCCAGGTACTTGAGCAGGGTCTCGTGGAAAGAAACCCACATCAGTGCCGCCTCTACCATATTATTCTCCCGGATCTTCCCGGATATTCCACACGCTTACTCATGATCCAGCTATCAACAGGACAACCGTGACGCTGTCAACACGATATTTTCGCTTTATGGGCGCACCTCTGGAAGTCCAAGAGATCGGGAACAGGCGGGATGCTTCGATGCGCGCCCCGCAGGGTCGGAGCCCGCACCGATCGGTCTATCTCTTCAAAAGCCCGTGCAAGATGATGTCGAGGCCCTGTTCGAACATCTTCTGGGTGGATTTGCCCTCGGATTTCACATAGGTCTTGATGATGAACATGACATAAATCGAGTACAGGAGCTCGGTGAGGTGGTCGACATCCACCTCCCGGAATCTGCCTTCCTGAATGCCGCGGGTCAGAACGCTCCTGAGCATGTCCATAGAGGCGCGGTTGATCTCGGAGAACTGGTCCTCCCTGCTCGAAAGGGGGAAAATGGACGGATCGTTGATTAGGACGGTCCTTAACGATACATCCCGGGAAAGATAGGCGTAGCTCTTTCTGCCCATGGTGAGGAACTGATCGCACACGTCATCGATTTTCTCGATCGATCTCCCCACCATCGCCTGCCAGCGGAGCAGCCCCTGGGCTACAGCCTTTTCATAGAGGTCCCGCTTGTCCTTCACGTACAGGTAGAGGTTTCCCTTGGTCATCCCCAGCTCGTCGGCAATGTCTTCGACCCGGGTTCTTCTGTACCCGTAACGGGCAAAGACCCTCAAGGCGGCTTCAAAAATTCTGGTAAGCTTTTCTTCCCGGTTCATCGAGCACCATGTTCGTGTATCCCTGATCTTGCATCTCGGGTATTCGATGTCAATAGCAATTCATCCTTGAGAGATTCTTCGGGAAATCGGATGTCCGCGGCACAACCGTCATAACGTGCCGATTCATGCAGCATCCGTGAAGCAGGGGAGGTTTCCTGCTGCTCACCGGGCGGACGCGAAAGATGAAAACATGATGAAGTGAACAAAATGTTCAAATTTTCATTGACTTGACCGCCTGCCGGATACTACGATTGCCTCAGAACAACAAGCGTTTTCATCTGTGGTGTAAAGGAACAGACAATACAATAGCAGGAGGTGTTTTATGACAGATTCGGCATCTCAGGCACTATCCATCCTGAGGGACACTTCGAACTTCGAGTGGTACGTCATCCCGTTCTTGCTTGTCGTCATCTACATCTATCACAACGAAATACGGCTCAAGAATTACAGCGCGGTCTTCGCCGGCCTCGCCCTGTGGGGTTGTGACTGGTTCAACGAGATCTGGAACGCGCTGGTGTTCCATTTCACCCAGTACGCGCCTGTCTGGGGGACGCCGGGTGACAGCGCATATGTCATTCTCATCGGGCTGAATATCGAGATCTCCCTGATGTTTCTCCTGATGGGCGTCGCCTGCACCATCATTCTGCCCGAGGACCGGAGGATGAAGATCCTCGGGATCCCCAACCGGCTTTTTTTCGCCATCATATTCACCACCCTGGCCGTGATCGTGGAGATCATCCTCAATGCCATAGGCGCGTTGACCTGGGAGTATTCCTGGTGGAGCGCGCGGTTCCCCTGGCTGCTGTGGATCTTTGGATACTTCTACTTCTTCGTGGTCGCCTATCTGGTCTACGACATGAGAACCATCCGGGCAAAGGCCATCACCGTGGGAGCGATTTTCGCCGTGGACATCGCGAGCCTCGTGATCTTCATGGGTGTGCTCGGCTGGATATAGCGCGTGAGACGATCGTGAGCAGGGCCGGGGGTTTCCCGGCCCTGTCTGTCCTGAACCCGCCTCGTCTCCGACTGGACTTTCTGGCACGGCGGACATTTTTTCACGGCCGTACCGGAAGAATTCTCCGGCCGCCTTCCATCGAGCCCCACCCCAGTTTTTCGGATATTGAATAACCGTGATCGACACTCCATATAACTATTAACAACACCGTTCTCCGCCCGGGATTGTCACAGGCGGAGGCATTGCCGCAGGGTTCGCTGAAACGGGCCCGCCCTGTGCCCCGACACGGAGAACAGGGAGGACGCCCCATGGAGAAGAAGATTGATACAGCGGATACGGACAGACTGAAGCAGGCCCTGCAACCCTACCTCCCCGGCAATATCATTACCGATATGTTCGAAGACAGGGTTCTCACCGACCTGTGGGATGTGCTGTACACCGCCGTGGAATATTATACCGGCGGTGAAAAAGATGCTCTGGAGGCCGTCAGGAAGGAAAAGGTCGAAAGCGTTGATCAGCTTCTCGACAGGCTCAGGTGGTGGGGCAAAAGCGCGGAAAGCCCGCTGGACATCGAAAGGATCAAGGAGCTGTTGGAGCCCTATCTGCCCGAAGACGTCATCGACGAGGCGCTTCTGGACGGAGAGAGCGGAGACCTGAAGGACCTCCTTACCATTGCCGTAGACTACTTTACCGACGGCGACAGGCGCGCCATGGACTCGATCAAGAGTGTCGAGATTTCCGGCGTGGATGACCTTCTGGACCAGATCAGGTGGTGGTACAATGCCACGGAATCTCCGGATGCATGGTACGACCCGGTGGAAGGGAAATGGTACAGCCCGGATGAGAATTACGAGGAAGACTACGGCGACAGCGATTACGGCGGAGAAGACTTAAGCGTGAGAGACGAGGAAGAAGGGGAAGTGGAGTGAGCGGCATGTCCTCTTGCCATGCCGCAGGCACGTGCGCGGGGAGGGAATCCTGGCGGAGCGCAAAGAAGGACGAGCCCCTGAAGGCGGGGTCCGACCCTGCGTGGAGCCCGCTGCCTGCCGTTCCCGCCCCTGATCTCGATTGCTTCCGTGATCATCAGGATATTCGGGAAGGTGGAAAACCGACTCCTGAGAACCATGTGTTACCGTCCTTGCAACGGGAAAGGGGCCTCTCTCCTTCAGTGGGCCCGCATCGGCGGCCGTGCGGCCCGAATACAAAGAAGGAAGAGGGACCCGGCGTCATCTGCCGCGCCCCTCTTCCTTTGGTGGGCCATCCAGGGCTCGAACCTGGGACCTACTGATTAAGAGTCAGTTGCTCTACCTGTTGAGCTAATGGCCCATATGTTACGTTGGTACGCCCGGGGCGACTCGAACGCCCGACCTGCGGATTCGAAGTCCGACGCTCTATCCGACTGAGCTACGGGCGCCTATATCACAAAACGTGGGGTGAGTGAAGGGGATCGAACCCTCGGCCACAGGAGCCACAATCCTGCGCTCTACCAACTGAGCTACACTCACCATAAGCTCTAAGCGCGCCTGAGAGGATTCGAACCTCTGGCCTACGGATTAGAAGTCCGTTGCTCTATCCAACTGAGCTACAGGCGCCCATCCAACCTGCTTTGGTCGGGGCGAGAGGATTTGAACCTCCGACCCCCTGCTCCCAAGGCAGGTGCGCTAGCCAGACTGCGCTACGCCCCGTAGTGGAGCCTTATAGCAGAGGGTATATGGCATGGCAAGCACTTTTTCTCCAGCTATTCACGGCCTTAAGCCCCGGGATAAATTGACGATATGAGTGCTTTTTCGGCCGTACTTTCACGCCGTCAGCAATAAGGGGATACAAAGGAGCCGCATCCCTTTCGCAGTAGCTCCACTCTACCGATAATACGGTCCGCGCTGCCTTTTCAAGCTCAGGCATCGCGTTCAAGGATCATCCTGCAGACATTCTCCTCGGCTTCTTCCATCTGTCGGGCCATGTCGTCCGGCACCCCTTCGTGATTGTACCCCACCAGGTGGCAGATACCGTGCACGAGAAGCTGCAGCATCCTCTCGTCAGGGTTCATCCCGGAATCCTGCGCTTCCCTGGATGCCGTCTCGATGGATATCACCACGTCGCCGAGGTGCTCTCCCGCAGGTCCGTCGCCCTCCTGCTGGGGGAAGGAGATGACGTTCGTGGGCCTGTCCCGGTCCAGATACTTTCTGTTCAGATCCTGGATCTGCTCGTCGTTGACGATGACGACCGAGAGCTCCGCATCCTGCCTCCCGAGCAGCTCGAGTGCCTTGGACGCCCATTTCCCGAGCGGGATATCCTCGGTGGAGAAGCCGCTCTGCAGGTTCTGCACGTCAATGACTACCATTGGGCGAGAACCTCTCGTAGGCCTTGATGATCTTCGCCACCACCTTGTGGCGCACCACGTCATCCTCGCTGAAGTAGGTGAAGCCGATCTCGTCGATGCCCTTGAGGATCTGGTCGGCCTCGATGAGCCCGGACTTCACCCCTGAAGGGAGGTCGATCTGGGTGATGTCGCCGGTGATGACCGCCTTGGAGTTGTAGCCGAGCCTGGTGAGAAACATCTTCATCTGCTCCGAGGTCGTGTTCTGGGCCTCGTCGAGAATGATGAACGCGTCGTTCAGGGTGCGGCCCCGCATGAAGGCCAGAGGTGCGACTTCGATCTGATCCCTGCTGATGAGCCTCAGCACGTGGTCGTGCTCGAGCATGTCATAGAGGGCATCGTACAGGGGTCTCAGATACGGGTTCACCTTTTCCAGGAGATCGCCCGGAAGAAACCCGAGCTTTTCTCCCGCCTCCACGGCGGGCCTGGTGAGAATGATCCGCTCCACCTTTTTCTTCAGGAGATGAGATACACCCATGGCGAGGGCGAGATAAGTCTTCCCGGTGCCGGCGGGCCCGATGCCGAAGAGGACGTCTTTGACGCGCATGGCGTCGATGTAGCGCTTCTGCTGGAGGCTCTTGGGAACGATCACCTTCTTGGTAGAGGAGATGTAGATGCTGTCCTTGAAAACGTCCTCGAGGTTTACGTTGCGGTCTTTGGCGAGCATCCGGATTGCATACCACACATCGTCCGGGTAGAGGGGGAATCCGCCCTTGATGAGCTTGTACAGGTCTTTCAGGGCATGTTCTGCAAGCTCCACATCGAAGTCCTCACCGGTGAGCTCAATAGTGTTTCCCTTCAGCGAGCATTTGACTCCGATGGACTCTTCGACGATCTTCAGGTTCGAGCAGCTGTCGCCCGCGAGTTGGCGTAATACGTACGGATCGGGAAATTCAACGCTTGGCATGTAAGGTGGTTTGCCTCTTTATCATGGTCTCTTAAGAGTTCTGATATATCAAAAAACATGCGAACACAAGACCCTCTTCCTCCGGCACCGCCTGTAAGCACCCGGAACTCTTTTCGAAAAAACACAGGCGGAATCTGAAGGCTCCGCACGGCAGGGCGGGCCTTTTACGTTCAGACCGGCATCACGAGCTGGAGGCTGCCCGGGGCATGCCTTTCAGGAGATTTCCTCGTCAGTCAGGTAGCAGGCCGGGTCCTCCCCCCAGGGGTCTCCCGTCGCCGCCTCGGCCCGTGCGCGGAAGTTGCCGGCGCACACATCGAGCCATCTGCAGTCCCGGCACCGTCCCTGCATGTGCTCTTTTTTGGTTTTGAGCTTCATGAGGAATTCATTGGAGGGGTCTTCCCAGATTTCGGAAAAAGGCTTTTGCCTCACATTGCCCAGCACCCTGGTGCGCCAGAACTGGTCGGGATAGACCTCGCCGTCCCAGTTGACGCAGCCGATTCCCAGGCCGGAGGAGTTGCCGCCGTTCATCTTCAGCAGCTCGAGCACCTCGTCGGCCCGCGGATGGCCCTGCCGTTTCATGCGCAAGTACACGTACGGGCCGTCCGCGTGGTTGTCAACGGTGAGCACCTCGACTTGTTGTCCGGCATCGATCATTTCCCTTGTCCTGTCCATGATGAGGTCCAGAGTGTCTCTGGTCTGTTCCCGGGAAAGGTCGTCCTCCATGAGCTCGATGGCCCTGCCGGTGTACACCAGATGGTAGAAGCAGATACGTGGGATCCCCTCGGTCTTCATGAGGTCGAGAATCCTGGGTATCTCATCGACGTTCCTGCGGTTCATGGTGAAGCGGAGGCCCACTTTGATCCCTTCGTGCATGGCGCGCTCGATGCCTTTCATGGCCTCTCTGAAGGCGCCCCTCACCCCGCGGAAGGTGTCGTTGATCTCCTGGAGCCCGTCCAGGCTCACACCGATGTAGGAGAGGCCGTAGTCGGCGAGCTCCATCGCAAGATCCTGCGTGATGAGAGTCCCGTTGGTCGATATGACGGCGCGCATGTCTGATTTGACAGCCGTTCTGATGAGCGCGGGCAGGTCCTTTCTGATGAGGGGCTCCCCGCCCGAGAAGAGGATGACCGGAGATCCGTATTCCCTCAGGTTTGCGATGAGCTCCATCCCCTCCTTCGTGGAAAGCTCGTTTCCGGCTTTTCCCGCGGCCGCGTAGCAGTGCACGCATTTGAGGTTGCAGGCGGACGTGATGTTCCATACCACCACGGGTTTCTTGTCGGCGGAGAACTGAAGCAGATGGGACGGAAGGTCTTTCGATGATCTCCCGTACCTCAATGGGTCGGATGCCTCCACGGTCCCGCAGTAGAGCTTTGAGATACCGATCACAGTCGTACTCCTTTCAATGCTTTGATGATGCCCTCGTCGGTGTATTCGTCCGCCACCACGCCCACAGGCAGGCCCAATTTCTCCATGGCGTCGGCGGTCACCGGGCCGATGGCTGCGAGCAGCCTTTCCTTCAGCGGCCCAACATCGTCCCCTAAGAGCAGAAGGGCGTGCCGGACCCCGGAGGGGCTGGTGAAGACCACCGTGTCGACCGTTGCCAGGGCGGAGAGAAAATCCTCTCTGGAGGCGTCATCAGGGAGCACGGTCTCATAGACAGGGATTTCCTGAACAAGTGCGCCGCGCTCCTTCAGGGCGTCCACCAGATAGGTCCGCGCCCCTGCGGCCCGGGGCACGCACACGCTCTTTCCCACGAGATCCGTTTCTTTGAGCATCTCCATAATTCCCTCGGAGCGGAACTCCTCGGCCATACCGTCCGCTCGTATGCCGTAGGATCGAAGCATATTGCGGGTCTTGGGTCCGATGCAGTAGATTCCCTTGCCGGAAAACGCCCGTGCGTCCATATCCCGGGCGAACATCTTCTTCATGAAGATGGGCACTGCATTCTGCGAGGTGAAGATGAACAGGTCGAATGCCCGGATATCCGGCAGGTCGAAGGGGAGAGGAGAGATCTCCAGCAGGGGGTAGAGCACCACCCAGGCTCCGTATGAAGCAAACAGCGATGCGGTCTCCAGCGCGAGATGCGCGGGTCTGGTCACGAGCACCGACCTGCCTGCCAGGGGCTTGGATTCATCCGAGTAAAGCTCTCGGCTGAGGCTTGCGACATTCCCCACCACGATGATGCACGGAGACCCGATGCCGTGATCGGCAGCGTCTCTGCCCAGATGCGCAAGTGTCGAGACGACATGGCGCTGCAGAGGGGTGGTCGCATCCTGCACCAGCGCGCAGGGCATATCCGGGCTCATTCCCTCCGCCATGAGCCTTTCGGCGATCTCAGCGATGCGGGAAGCTCCCATGAGGAACACGATGGTGCCTTTCTCGGCCGCCAGATGCTTCCAGTCGAGGAAGCCGGATTCCTTGGACGGATCTTCGTGGGCCGTGACGAATGTGACCGACGAGGCATACCCCCGGTGAGTGGGAGGGATGCCGGCGCTGACAGGCCCTGCGATGGCCGAGGTTATGCCCGGGATGATCTCGAAAGGTATCCCGTGCTTTTTCAGATGCAGGGCCTCCTCTCCGCCTCGCCCGAATATGCACGGGTCGCCTCCCTTGAGTCTCCCGACTGTCTTGCCGAGCCGTGCAAGCTCGACCAGCAGCTCGTTGATACGCGGCTGCTCCATGTATTCCTTGCCGCCGCGCTTGCCGACATACATCTTTTCCGCACCCGGCCTCGCAAGGCTGAGAATCTCGACCGGGATGAGGTCGTCGTAGACGATGACGTCGCACTTCGGGATAGTGCGCATGGCCTTCACCGTGATGAGGCCGGGATCACCGGGTCCGGCGCCGATGAGAAAGACCTTCATGGGTACTCCTCCGGATGAACTTTCTCTTTCAGGGCAAGGGCCAGTCTGCGACCTACGGCCGGGTCAGCGCCCTGCATACTCATTCTTTCGACGCGTGTCTCGTCGGGGCTTCCGAGCATTCCGACAATGGATATCTCTTCGCCGTCCCACACGGCGTATGCCCCTGCGGGGAGATTGCAGTCCTGCCCGAGCGCGGCGAGAAACTCCCGCTCGGCCTCCGCACAGATGCGCGACGGCCCGTGGTCGATCCGTCCGAGCAGATCCCCGACTTCGCGGTCGTCGCTCCTCGCCTCCACCGCGATGATGCCCTGGCCGGGAGAGGGCACCATGCTCCAGGCATCAAGGGCGACTCCTTCCTCCAGGCCCAGCCTCCTGACTCCGGCCGCAGCGAGGACCACGGCGGACACCTCGGCCCCGATCTTCCCGAGCCGGGTGGGGACGTTCCCCCGGATGTCCACGATCACGAGATCGGGCCGATGGAGCCTGATCTGACATCGTCTGCGCATGCTTGATGTACCGATGCGCACGCCGGCGGGGAGATCTTCGAGGGTGTGCCGCCCCTTTGAGAACAGCATGTCGCGGGGATCGTCTCTTTCCAGGTATGCGCCGATGGAAAGCCCCTGGGGCACGACCGCCTGCATGTCCTTGAGGCTGTGCACCGCGCAGTCGATCTCGCCCTGAAGGAGCTTGCGCTCAATCTCCTTGACGAACACACCCTTGCCTCCGATGGCATCGAGCGGGGCATCGGCGTGGATATCGCCGGTGGTCCGAATCGTATGCACTTTCGTCGTTATGCCCGGCTCGAAGCGGGCAAGCGCGCGACGCACCATTTCCGTCTGCTTGAGCGCAAGCGCGCTACCCCTTGTGCCGATCCTGATAGTCCTCATCGAGCTGGAAAATCCTCCGTGCCTGTTCTATATTGGGAAGGGTGGGATGCTCTTTCAGAAAGCTCGCCACCCGGTGGAGAAAACGTTTCAGCGATATCCGAAGCTTCTGTTCCACTGCCGCCCTTTGCTCGGGAGAAAGAGAATTGCTTCCCATCTCGGAAGCGATATACTCGTCCATGAGGGCAAAGAGATCCCGGATAGTGGCCTGGGCATCGAGGGATCGCACCCATTTCCCGAAACGCTCCACTTCAGAGGTGATGATATCGAGCGCTTTGTCCGTCTCCTCCTTCCGGTAGGTGATATGCTTGTCTACAATGGCCTTCAGGGCATCGATGTCGTAAAGATAGCAATTATAGCATTTCCCCGCCTCAGGATCCACATCTCTCGGCACCGCGATGTCTATGATTATGATGGGCTCATGTCGCCGCCGCTTCATCACCTCGTCCATCATGGCCCGGGTGATGATGGGGTCGGGCGATCCGGTCGAGGTGATGACGATGGAGCACCTGGCCAGCTCCTCTCTCAGGGCTTCGAAGGGCTTTGGCTTACCGCCCAGCTCCATGGCGAGGTCGCATGCCGCCGAGTGGGTCCTGTTGATGATGCTGAGGTCCCGCGCGCCCCGCTCCTTGAGGCGGATCGCCGCGATGCTGGCCATCTCCCCCGCTCCGATGATGAGTACAGAGCTCTGGCCGATGTCGCCGAAGATATGACATGCAAGCTCTACTGCCTGGGATGCCACCGATACCGGGTATCTGCCGATATCCGTCTCTGTGCGCACCCGCTTCGCCGTCCTGAACGCCCGGTGGAGGGCCTTGTTCAGGAAGACCGAGGTGGTTCCTGCGGCTAGAGCCGCGCGGTAGGCGTCCTTGACCTGACCCAGGATCTGGTTTTCCCCGATGACGAGGGAATCGAGGCCTGACGCCACAGCGAAGAGGTGCTTGATCGCCTCCTCGCCGCGAAAGATCTCGCAGCTCTTCAGAAGTGTTTCTCCGGGAATGCCCGAAAGGGCTTCCATTCGCTCGAGCACTGCGCGTTCCTCGATACCCGTCCAGTACACCTCAGTCCTGTTGCAGGTGGCAAGCGCATATATTTCGGCGTCACGCGCACAGATGCACTGGAAGTCCTGGGGGTTCACGAAGAGCTTCTCCCTGATCTCGACAGGGGCGCTTCGGTAGTTTACGCTGATGCAGCCGATTCGGTTCATCCGGTGAGTCCTATGCCGTGAGATTCGGGGTATGCCATGTTCATGCCGATGAACAGGAGAACCATGAAAACGAATCCGGCGATCGTGATCACCGCGGTCCTCCCGCCGGACCACCGGATGGCAAACCTCTGGTGAATGCTGAAGGCGAAGACCATCCACATGGCCGCCCCGGCCGAGATCTTCGCGCCGATATGAGACAGCTCGACGCCCAGGCTCGAGGCCCATAAGGCGCCGAATATCATGCCCGCGGTAATGGAGACGAACCCCGCCCCGAGACAGACGGAAAGAATCCTGTCGAGCAGCTTCAAGGGAGGAAGCCCCGAGGCTGTCCAGTGAAGGTATCCCTTCCTGATGATCCTCTCGTGGATCAGGTATACCACAGACACCACGAACGCCACGGCGAAAAGGGCCTCCCCCGCTATGACGCTCACGGTGTGCAGAGGATACCATGTCTGGGACAATGCGGGAGCCATGCCGCCGCTCTCATCGAGATGAGGGCCGATCATGCCGAGGGAGAAGCCTGCCACGGGCAGGAAGAAGGCCCCCAGCACCGCCGTCTGCTTTCGGAAGATGAAGGGGACGAAGACGAGCGAGGCCAGCAGCACTATCATGTTGGTCGCCTGCGCGGGGGATGCCAGAGGGACATGGTTCATCTGCCCGCCCAGAAAAAGGGTGTGGATGACATGGAGCGCGATGCTCGCCAGGAACAGTCCGCGGGAGACCAGAACGATCCGGCTGTCTCTCCAGAAGAGGTACATGATGAACCCGATGCCGGTGAGTATGTAGAAGAGGATCGCAATCCGGATGATCATGGAAACACCTCCCCGAGGTCGATGTGCTGCCCCAGAGCTTCGAGGAGGATCCGCTCCGCGAGCTCCCGGTTATGCTCCCGGATGGCATCCAGGAGCTCGGAATCGATGAGAACCTCGAAGATCCGTTTATGGCTGTCGTGTCCGCCCTCGCCGGAGAGCACAATGGGCCTGATCCTGCCCATGATGAGAGCCAGTACGGCAAATTCGTCACCCAAAAGCTTGTCGATCTCGAGCCGCATTTTTTTCGAAAGCGCGGGAGAGACACCGCCTGTGGAGATGGCGATCTTGATGGGGCCTTTCTCCACAATGGAGGGCACGATGAAGCTGCACAGCCGAGGCTGGTCCACGACATTGCAGAAGATGCGGCGGGAATCGGCATCCCTGCTCACTGCAAGATTCGTTTTGTCATCATCTGTCGCCGCGATGACCAGGAAAGCGCCGTCAAGGTCCTGAGGCTCATAGTCCCTCCGTATGATCTCGATCCCGTCGCTCTGTGCGATTTTGTCCACCACCTCGGTCGCGACGACTTTCACGCGTGCGCCCGCCTTGAGCAGAGGTTCGATTTTCCGGGATGCCACCATCCCTCCGCCCACTACCACGGCGAGCCTGTCCCTCAGATCGATGAAAATCGGATAATAATGATTATCCATAGTTTTCCGGTCATCCATTGTTTTCAGCCCGTTTCTAACGTGCCCGCTTCAGCCAGTCCTTGATAATCGGCAGTGTCCGGGGATCTTTCCGAAGCTGGTGAGCGGCTTGCGGGAGCATGATGAGCTTCTTGGGGTGACAGGCGGCGGCAAAAAGCCTGCCTGCATGGTCAGGCGGAACGGTCTCGTCGTTTTCCCCGTGCACGATGCCTACAGGGCGCGGGGAGATGAACGGGAGTTGCTCGGCCGGCTTCAGACCGAGGAAGTCGTCGTACCACGACCGCAGATCGGGGGGAAAGTGCTCGTCCCTGATGACGCCGATACGGCGGAAGTGATGTTCGAGTTCCAGAGGGTCTTTCGGGAGGATATCGCCGAAGTTTTCGGGGGTTGCCATGAGCAGGAGGCTCTGGAGGTGTTTTTCCATGGCTGCGAAACGTGCCGCGACGGCGCCTCCCGCCGAGAATGCGACACAGTGTATGGAGGAGGGGTCGATGCCCGGCGTGTTGTATATCCTGAAGACGACGGCGGAAAGATCCTCATACCATCCGTTCATATCAATATTGCCCCCGGACAGACCACAGCCCCGGAAGTTGAAGATTACGCAGCAGTATCCTTCGCTCACGAGCCCTTCGACCATGTCCAGATAACCCCTGTCGTTCGGATCCGGCTTCCCCCCCGGGATCCCGTGGCAGAAAACGACGGCGGGGCGCAGGCCCCGGAAAGAGTCTTCAGGGCAGTACAGCCATGCTCTGATTCTTATGTCCTGCAGGGTTAGCGGTAACTCTCTGGATTTCATCTTCAAGCAGATTGTATCTCCTGTACACAAAGGCCCACGACTGCAGTTCCTGCTCGTCGAGGATCATTTCGTCGCTGTCGGAAAAGGTCCTGGCGGGGATCCTGTTGCTCGATGCGAGCAGCCTTATGGTCTGCTCCGGGATCTTCAGCAGCACGGCCGCCCTCTCCAACGATGTTTTGCGGTGCTTTGCATGTCCGACCTTCTTGAAGACAAAGGTCTGGAGTATATTCTTCTGGGTGGCGTCTTTGTCGAGGGAAAATGCCCTGTCCAGCACATCGATATAGCCGGCATCCATCTGGTAGCGGATATTCGCCAGCTCGACCATGGCCCGGATGTCTTCGGGATGTTCCTCCAGCATCCTGTTCAGGATGCGCTCGGCCTCCTGCATGTTGTTGAGGAAGAAGTGGATTTCCGAGAGATAGAGGTAGGTGTCGCGTTCCTTGTCGCCCAGGTTCATGGCCTTGGTGAACATCTCCAGGGCGAGATCGAGGTGCCCCAGCTCCCGGTGGCAGATGCCGATGAGCTTGTAGATGAGGGGAGAGGTGGAGCACAGGATGTTCGCCTTTTCCAGGTCGTCCGCGGCGATGGTGTAATACCCCTGTTCCATCTTGCTGCGGGCCCTCGACATGAAGGTCTTGAACCGGTCGTCGAAGCCCATGGACGAGAGGCTCAGATCGGCATTTTTAAAATGGAATCCGGCGGTGCACAAATCGATGAATTCCCGGTTCTCATTCAGGGGCTCTCCGGACTGGAGCACGTCGATCACCCGCTGGCAGAGATTCTTGATGGGAAGCATGCTGTTGATCTTGTTCGCCACGTTGAAACCCACGGCGCACAGGTCGTTGTTTTCCATCTCCGAGAGGTGCCGGGCTTCGTTCAGGAGCTCCTTGAAGAACAGATTAGTCATCTCCTTGGAGTTGTAGATGGGCAGCACCATGGCGGACTTGTACTGACCGGCGGGGCAGCTGTATTCATAGCTCAGCCAGAGCTCACCGTATTCGCTGTCTATCCGCTCCACCTCAACCGAGATGATCTCGATAAGTCCTCTGGGCTGTTCCAGCTTTCCACGCATAGTAAAGATCTATTCTGCGGGGGCTCAAATGTCAACAGGAGGAAATTCGTTCCGACCAATTACCGGTGGAAACACATTTGCATTTATGGTAGCTCACTGGACACGGAGGTGAGAATATGAAGAGATTTCTCGTTTCCTGGGGAATCTTGGCCGCAATCGTGCTGCTTTTCTCTCCGCAGACGTCTCTGTGCGCGCCCAGAGCGCAGACACAGAGCCGGGTCTACGATGCAGGGGAGGTGCCGCAGGGCAAGGACATTTCCCATGAGTTCCTTCTGGAGAATGCCGGCGACGAACCCCTGGTGTTTAAGACAAAGCCGTGCTGAGGGGTGGAGATATCGGCCCCGGGCGGGCAGACCATCGAGCCGGGCAAGACCGGGAGGATCGCGGTGAAAATGTCCACGCGATCGTATACGAACGAGCTTGTCAAAGAGATCAGGGTGGAAACCAACGACCCTGAGAGAAACATGATCACTTTCACCATGAAGGCGCTGGTCGTCGAGGCCCTCAAGGTGACACCCAGGCTCGTGAACTTTGGGAAGATGCTGCAGGGCGAGACGTCCACCCGGAGCATCACGCTTGAGAACCGCGGGAAGGAACCTGTCAGGGTCACGTCTGTGAAGGCTGTGCCGCCGTCCCTCCTCTCTCTCGGGCAGACCGATCCGTTCATCCTGAACCCCGGGCAGAAGAGAACGCTCGATCTGACAGTATCCAGCGGTTCGTCCGAAGGATTCGTGAGCGGATATGTGAACCTGGAAACGGACCTGGACTATCTTCCGAAAAAAACCGTCCGCATCCGTGCCGAGGTGAAGAAAAGACAGAACCCCTGACAGTGAGGTGATAGGCGCCCACCCTGGAGCCGATGAAAAAGAGCACGAAGAGAAAGATCGCCGCGGTCGGCGGGCTCACCGGAATCAGCCGTATTCTGGGGTTTGTCCGGGATATGGTGATGGCATGGCTCCTGGGAGCCGGATTTCTGGCGGATGCTTTCATTGTCGCCTTCAGGATTCCCAACCTCCTGCGCAGATTCATGGCCGAAGGCGCCGTCAGCGTCGCCTTTGTCCCCGTTTTCGTGGAGGCCAGAGAAAAGGACGGCCTGAAAAGGGCCGTGGATCTTACCCATGGTGTGTTCACGCTCCTGTTCTTCTCTCTGACCGGTCTGGTGATCGTCGGGGAAATCATCGCGCCGTTCATAGTAGGGATCATTGCCCCGGGGTTTCTCGGCGGAGAGATCTTCGATGTGACGGTTCACCTCACCCGCATCATGTTCCCCTTCATCCTGCTTATCGGAATCGGCGCCCTGCTCATGGGCGTGCTCAATTCCCTCGGTCATTTCACGGCGCCGGCAGGGGCCCCGATTCTCCTGAATGTCTTCATGATCGGGATGCCGATAGTGTTCCATGTCCTGGTGCCCGTATTCGCCTCTCCCGCAGATGCGTTCGCCTGGGGCGTAATTCTTGGGGGTGCGGCCCAAATCCTTCTGCAGATCCCTCCGCTGTGGAGACGGGGAGTATCTCTGAAAATCACGGGTGATTTTTTTCACCCACGGCTCAGGCAGGTCCTGAAGCTCATGGGCGTGGCCGCGGTGGGTGCCTCGGTATATCAGCTCAATGTGTTCGTCGGTACATTGCTCGCATCCCTGCTCTCCACCGGCAGCGTCTCATATCTCTACTACGCAAACCGCATCGTCGAGCTTCCCTTAGGCCTGTTTGCCTTTGCCGTCAGCAATGTGATGCTTCCCTCCATGAGCGCTGCATATGCCCGGACGGACACTGGTTCGCTTTCTTCCCTCACGGGAGAGTCTCTCACCGCTGTGCTTCTTTTCACTATACCGGCGACCATCGGAATCATGGTGCTCGCAGAGCCAATATTCGCAGTGCTTTTCATGCGGGGCGCCTTTGGCCCGGATGATGTCGCCGCCTCGGCACAGGCGCTGCGCATGTATGCACTGGGTCTGTGCGCCGTGGGCGTTTCGCGGGTTCTCACCCAAGCCCTGTATGCCATGCAGAAGGCGAATGAGGTTGTGAAGACGGCCTGGATATCGCTGGCGGTCAACATCGTGTTCAGCGCTGGCCTCATGTCTTTCCTGGGACATGCCGGAATCGCCCTGGCGAGCAGCATATCCGTTACCGTTCAGATGGTTCTGCTGTACAGGGCCCTCGCCGCACAGGGCATTACCCTGGCGCCTGTGATATGGGCCACTGTCGGAAAGATGGTGGGCGCTGTTGCGGTCATGGGATGCGGGCTGTTCTGGTTCGTACGCATGGATTTCTGGATGGGCGGCCTGTCGCTCATGAGCCTTTCACTGCTGTTTTCCTCCATCGTATTCGGCGCTGCCGTGTATTTTGCTCTCCTGTGGGTCATGGGAATGCGGTCTTTCCTCAGGTGAGCCCTTTTCAGGGAGACCGAACTGAACTGCGGGGCCTTTTCAGACCGCACCCTCCAACCAGTATGAAATTTCTTTCTTATAAAAAGTAACAAAAGTTCTTTCCTGGTGAAACGACCTTTTGCCAAGCATTGTGGAGACTTATATAACCGTATGTTATTCTGGAATATTTCTAAATAATTACCAGTGGCATTATGTTTGCTAAATTATCGGAATTAAGAAAACGGGCAGGGCATCGATGAAACTGACACGCAGGGAAATTCTTGAGCAGCTGGGAAGACTCGGAATTCGTGGGCTCTCTGACTTGAAAAAGGCGTGTAGGGAGTTTGAGGCCTACTGGAACTGTGTGCATTGCAGGGTGTGGCCCGACCACACTTGTTGATGAAATTACCTTATGGGGAGCTAACGGAGCATCATGTGCAGTGATAGATTGACCAGGTATGTTGTTGACCAGACCTTGGAACTCTCCCCTGAGTTCATAAAACAAAACGCCGGGGTCATCCCGTTGCTCTTTCAGGTATCCCTCCTTTCGGAAGTCGATGTTCGGGTCGAGAGAATATCAGATCTTTTTCTGAACTTTGTCGAGCACATCACCTCTTTTGACGCCGCGCTCGTATACATCTGGGCGCCCCAGGACGCCTGGTTCTGCAGGGGGCTTCAGGGAGAGGTGCCCGAAAGGATAGAAAACGGTGATATCTTCACGGTCACGGTCAGAGATACCGCAAAGCCCATACTCATCCCCGATGCGAGCGAAACCGGTCTTGAGGTCCATGAGCTGCCGATCATGTTCCATTCCATGATCGCGCTGCCCATCTACAAGGATACGAAAATCATCGGCTGCCTCGAACTCTTCCGCAAGTCCGGCCCCTGTTTCGATATAAACGATCTCGTGCTCATCAAGCACCTGTTGCTGGGCTCGGAAAATATCCTCCAGCAGGTGATCAGTCCGGAAACGGATTACGACGATGCCCTCGATATCCGTATGGATGTTCCCCAGAAGCATGTGCTTCTGGATATACTCAATCAGTATGAAGAACTCTCCAGACGCATGTCTTTCCCCTTGAGCGTGGCGATCCTGGAGATAGAGGACAGGGACAAGTTCGGGCTCTACCAGCATATCCCAGAAGGAATACGGACCTTAAAGACTCTGGCGAAGCGGATACAGAACGGATTGAGGCGCTACGACAAGGTGATCAGGTATGAAGAGTTGAGCTTTTTCGCCATCCTTCCCGGGTGCTCGTCGCAGGACGCCGTCACAGCTCTGCACAACGCGACGCTCAACCTCGGCGCGGACCTCGCCAACAACATGACCATCGGCATCGCCACCCTGCCGGATGAGGCACAGGATGCCAAAGGCCTCATCAACATCGCCCATCAGGCCCTGTCCCACGCCAAGAAGAAGGGCATTCACATGGCGCGATACTCCCAGACAGGCGCCATCAGACCTACCAACCTGTCGCTGGAGCTGAGGATGAAGAAGATCATCAGCTCCGGTCCTCATATCGAAGTTCTCAACGAGTTGCTCGATCTGCTGAGGATTCAATCCCAGGCGGACGATATCTCCATCCGGTATGAGCCGCCGGGTTCGCCGGTGAGCTGGCAGGGTCACGATCTGGGATATCTCTATCACCAGGGGTTGTCCGAGGATATTTACGAATGGATCGTCACTTACATCACGCCTTCCTGGGCGGTGGCCCTGGGGCTTGACCCCGATACCAGAAACTGGTACCTCGGCATGCTGACCACGGCCTCCATTCTCAGCGATCTGAGGGCGGGATATCCCATGGGTTACTCCATCCGGGTCGCGGACCAGATGTTCACACTGGCCAAGGAGATGGGAAAAGGCGAGACGCAGGCCGCTCAGTGGGCGAATTCGGCTCTGGCGGCCAATATCGGGTATCTGGGTATCCCTACCTCGATCTTCACCAAGGGTGAGATCACCCCCTTTGACAGGAAAAAGATCGGCTCCCATACCTACATCGGCTCGAAGATCCTTCAGGATGTGAGCGTGCTCGATCTCAGCGACGATATCGTCATGTATCACCACGAAAATATGGATGGAAGCGGATATCCCAGGGGATTGAAAGGCGGGGAGATTCCGCTCGGTGCACGGGCGATGCGGGTGATCGATACCTACAACGCCATCACCACCCCCCGGCTCTACCGATTCCAGTTGAGCCAGCAGGAGGCGTTGAGGGAGCTGTGCGCCATGTCGGGGAAAGCTCTGGATCCGGATATCACGTCTCTGTTCGTGGATGTTATCGGTTTTTGATCCATCTCGGGTGGGTGATCCCGTACTTCCTGATCTTGTAGTGGATCACCCGTTTGCTGATCCCAAGGGTATCTGCGGCGTCTTTCTGAACCCAGTCGTTTTTCTTCAGTGCATCCAGGATGATTTCCTTCTCGTTCATGGCCAGAGAAGACAGGCCTCCATTGCCTCCCTTCTCTTTTTCGATCCTCGGCTCGACCGGTATTGAAATATCGCCGGTCCGGATTACGCTGCCTTCCGCGAGAAGAACCGCCCGCTCCACGCAGTTGCGGATTTCCCGGACATTGCCCGGCCAGTCGTATGCCTTGAGGAGGTCGATGGCATACCCGTCGATTTCCATATCCGGCTTGTTGAATTCCAGTGAGTATTTTTTCATGAAATATCGGACCAGAGGCTCGATATCTTCCTTCCGTTCCCTGATGGGGGGGATGGGGATATTGACCACGTTGATGCGGTAATAGAGGTCTTCCCGAAATTTCCCTTCCTGTACCATTTGATAGAGGTCCTGGTTCGTCGCCGCAATGACCCTGACATCCACCTTGATGGTGCGCTCTCCGCCCAGGCGTTCGAACTCCCGTTCCTCGAGGACGCGCAAGATCTTCGACTGCAGCGTCATGTCCATGTCCCCGATCTCGTCGAGAAAGATGGTTCCCATATTGGCCTGCTCGAACCTGCCCGTTCTCATTTTCACGGCGCCGGTGAAGGCCCCTCGCTCATGGCCGAAGAGCTCGCTTTCGAGTATGTTCTGGGGCAGCGCGGCGCAGTTCACCTGCACGAAATTGTTGTCGGCGCGGTTCGAGTTGTGGTGGATGGCGCCCGCTATGAGGCCTTTCCCGACCCCGGTCTCGCCGGTGAGCAGCAGCGTGGAGTCCGCCTTCGCCACCTTTTCCGCCATGCTCAGAACCTTTTTCAGGGAAGGGCTCACCCCGATGATGTCGGAGGTGCGGTAGATGACATTCTCCTGGGTATGTCTGAGATAGTCGATCTCGTTTTTCATCCGCTTGAGCGCCAGGGCGTCGTCGACCTTCTGGACGAGCTCATGGAGGCCGAACGGCTTCTGGACAAAGTCCTGGGCACCGTTCTTCATGGCCACTACCGCGGTGTCCACCGAGGCATAGCCGGTCATGACGATGACGGAGGTGGACGGATTTGAACCTTTGATCTTTTTGAGCAACTCGATACCGTCCATTCCCGGCAGCTTGAGATCGGTGATCATGAGATCGTAGATGTATTTGTTGACCCGAGCGAGAGCGGCCTCGGCGTTCTCCACGAGCTCAACGACGTGACTGTGCTTTTTCAGCTCCTGGAAAAGGATCTGCCCGAGGTTGATATCGTCTTCGACTATCAGTATGTGCGCCATCTCGGTGTCTTCATCGGAAAAACGGGAACAAAACTTTATCCATGCGCTTTCGCCTTCCTTGGGAGCGGGCCGATATATGTCCCGGGACCTTCAAAAGGCGATGGACGTTGACCAATTCCGCGGGGTATACTATTGATGTATCGATGGATCGGCCTTCAAGAGAGAGATGGTTGAACGTTCCCAATACTTGCCTGCGGGAGGGGATATGGTAGTGCATACGGTGGTGGTTACGGAATTCATGACCAACTGCTTTATCGTGGGCGACGAGATCACGAAGGAAGCGGTGGTGATCGATCCCGGGGGAGAAGGACAAAAGATCCTGAAGGAAATAGAGAAGATGGGTATGAACGTGAAGGCAGTGGTCAGCACCCACGCCCACGTGGACCATATCGGGGCCCTGAAGGACATCAAGAACGCACTGGGCGCGGATATCATGATGCATCAGGCTGAGCTTCCGGTTCTCAAGACCGCATCGAGAATGGCAAGGCTCTTCGGCATCAGCATCGACGATCCGCCGGAGCCCGACCGCTTCATCGCCGAGGGAGATCAGGTTTCGTGCGGAAGCATCACGCTGAAGGTCATTGAGACCCCTGGACATTCACCCGGCGGAATCTCGCTTCTGACATCCGACGGGAAGGTCTGTTTCGCCGGCGACACTCTGTTTGCAGGCTCTATCGGGAGAACCGACCTGCCGGGCGGGGATTACCATACGCTCATCGAATCGATAAAGACCAAACTCATACCCTTGGGCGACGATGTGAAGGTTCTCTCGGGGCACGGGCCGGCCACCACCATGGGGGTCGAGCGCAGATACAACCCATTCCTGTAAGGGAGGAGTAATGAAGAAGGCATATGTGGGCACAATGATTCTCATGATCGTTTTTCTCATGCTTCCGGGCTGTGCGCGGATACAGGAGACCTTTTCGGGATCTCCCGAGTCCCGGGAGGCCCAGCCGGCGGCCCGCTATCTCGATTTCGGCGACGTGCTGGTTCCCGGAGAGCTGACCAAGGTCGCCAAGGACAGCTATATCACCAACGGGCACGGCCGTCTCGTTCTCGCCGGAAGGGTTCAGGGCGAGTCGCTTGCCCAGTACTTCGTGACATCCATGTACTCGGAGGGGTGGACGACGCTGAATCAGTACAAGTATCAGGGAGCGATCAAGCTCTTTTTCAAGAAAAGCGAGAGGGTAGCCTCGATTCTCATTTCAGAGAATCCTCTCGGGACGCAGGTGGAGATATGGGTAGTGCCCCTGGGGAAGATCTAGCGGGAAAGAACGTCGTATACGGCATCACAGGCGGCATCGCCGCCTATAAGGCCCCGATGATTGTCAGGAGCCTGAAAATGCTTGGGATCGAGGTGCATGCCGTTATGACCGATGCCGCCCGGTATTTCGTGACTTCGACAACGCTGCAGACCCTTACCGGCCGACCGGTGTTTATGGATCTGTTCCCCGAGACGCCGGCCGGCCCTCATGAGGTGGAGCACATCGCCCTCGCGGACCGTGCGGATCTTCTGCTCATCGCGCCCGCAACAGCGGACTTCATCGCGAAGATGGCGCACGGAATCGCGGACGACCTCCTCTCGTGCGTTGCGCTTGCGACGAGGGCTCCAATCCTGATATGCCCGTCGATGAATGTCAATATGTATCAGCATCCCGCTACGAGGGAAAACATCGATATCCTGAAGAAAAGGGGCGTTTCCGTCCTCGAGCCCGCCAGCGGAGAGCTCGCCTGCGGATGGGAAGGCGCAGGGCGTCTGCCCGAGCCTCGGAGGATCGTGGCCGAGGCGAAGAAGATGCTCTACCAGAAGGACCTCTCCGGCATCTCCATGCTCGTCACCTGCGGCCCTACTTGTGAGGACATCGATCCGGTCCGGTTTATCACCAACCGTTCGACCGGCAAGATGGGGGCGGCCCTGGTCGAGGCCGCGGCGTTGCGTGGGGCGCAGGTGAAGGTGATCAGCGGGCCCGTCTGTGTGGAGTATGCTCCATGGGCGGACGTGATCATGGTGCGCTCCTCAGGGCAGATGCTCGATGCGGTCAGGGAGAACCTCGAGAGCGCGGATGTGCTGATCATGGCCGCCGCGGTCGCCGACTATGTCCCGGAGACGTACCGCGCCTCCAAGATAAAAAAGGGCGACAAGCTCAGTGCAATCGCGCTGAAGCCGAGCCCCGACATCCTCTCCACCATCAAGCCCTTCAAGAACGATACGCTCTTCGTGGGGTTCGCCGCGGAAACGGAGAACCTGTCCGACTCCGCCCGGGGCAAGCTCATCAACAAAGGCCTCGATATGATCGTGGCCAACCGGGTGGGTGAGCCGGGGACCGGTTTCGCCGCCGACACCAACAGCGGCCTCATACTTTCCCGGGAGGGTGTGCTGGATCATTTCGAGCAGGTGGAAAAAGAGGTGCTCGCTCATAAGATATTCGATTTTATAAAGGAGCGGGTGTGAATGAACGTATCGTTGAGATACTTCGGGAGGAGGAGCGGTGGACCGGAAGGTTCATCATCTTTCCCCGCCGGATGGTAGCCATGCCGGAAGACACTTCGAAAAAACAGGCGCTGGAAAAGATTCGTGAGCGGCTGGAGAACTGCAGATGCTGTCCGCTCTGTGAAGAGGCTACCAACATCGTGTTCGGAGAAGGCAACCCCGATGCGGAGGTCATGTTCATCGGAGAGGCCCCGGGTGCGATGGAGGACAAGACCGGAAGGCCCTTCGTCGGCCCTGCCGGGAGGCTGCTGACAGACATCATCGAGAAGGGAATGGGGCTCAAAAGAGAAGATGTGTATATCGCCAATATCGCCAAGTGCCGGCCTCCCGGCAACAGAGCCCCGTTTCCCGAAGAGATACGGCAGTGCATCGGATTTCTGGAAGAGCAGATCGATGTCATCCGGCCCAAGGTCATCATCGCCCTGGGCAAGATCGCCGCACAGACCCTTCTGGATACCGATGCGTCCATCACCGCGCTGAGGGGGAACTTTCACGAGTATCGCGGAATCAAGGTGATGCCGACCTTCCATCCGAGTTATCTGCTACACAATCAGGCAAAAAAGAGGGACGTATGGGAAGACATAAAAAAAGTAATGCAGTATCTCGATATTCCGCTGCCCAAGTAGCGCTGCTCTCGTTTTTTGCCTGGCTGGCCATCCTGTTCCCCCCGGCGATGCTCGAGGCTTCCGATGTAGTAGTGCTGGAGGTCAGGGATGCGATCACCCCCCCCGTCGCCTCATACCTCATCGAGCACATCGACAAGGCCGCGGCTGCAGGCAGAGAGGCGGTGATCATCCGCATGGACACCCCCGGCGGGCTGGACACCGCCATGCGGGACATCATCCAAAAAGAAATGAACGCTCCGATTCCGGTGATCGTTTACGTGGCGCCTCAGGGGGCCCGGGCGGCGTCGGCCGGAGCCCTCATCACCCTGGCGGCCGACGTGGCCGCCATGGCGCCGGGGACGAACATCGGCGCCGCGCACCCCGTGAGCATCGGGGGCACGAGCGAGGAGACCGAAGGCCAGAGCCAAACCATGACCGAAAAGGTCACCAACGATGCGGTGGCCTACGCCAAAAGCATCGCCCGCGCCAAGGGCAGAAACGAGCAGTGGGCCGAGGATGCGGTCAGGAAAAGCATATCCACCCCGGCCGATGAAGCCAAGAAACTCGGGGTGATCGAGATCGTCGCCCGGGACACGGGGGACCTCCTCGATCAGCTTCACGGAAGGATTGTCAGAAAGGACGCGAACACCTTCGAGCTCGATACCCGGGACGCGTCCACGCTTCATGAGCCGATGGGCTTGAGGTACCGGCTGCTCTCCGCCATATCGAATCCCAATGTCGCCTACATCCTGATGCTCATCGGGATGGCGGGGATCTTCTTCGAGCTCTCCAATCCGGGGCTGATCCTGCCCGGAGTCATCGGGGGGATATCTCTCATTCTGGCCTTTTTCGCCTTTCAGACGCTGCCGGTCAACTACGCGGGTGTGGCCCTGATGATACTGGCCGTGATCATGTTCATCGCCGAAGTCAATGTGCCGAGCTTCGGACTGCTCACCGCGGGAGGTGTCCTATCCATGATTCTGGGGTCCATTCTCCTGTTCAGAACCCCTGAGACCTATGCTCAGGTTTCTCTTGCGATTATTGTCCCGGCCACCATTCTGTTCACCGTGTTTTTCGTGGCCACGCTCTATCTGGTAGTCAGAACGCACCGCACCAGATCGGTCACTGGGGCGCAGGGGATGGTGGGGGAAAAGGCACGGGTCTATACCTGGAATCCAGACGGTACGGGAAAGGTATTCTGCCACGGTGAGTACTGGAACGCCCGGGGACCGGCGGATCTGAAGCCTGGAGACCAGGTGGAAGTGGAAAGGCTCGAAGGGCTGGTTCTCGACGTACGGCGCGTTTCCCCGTCCCCCCATTCACAAGACCCGCACGGATGATCGCCGTCGCCCTTTCAGGTGGTGTGGATTCAGCGGCGGCGGCCATCCGCCTGCATGAAGAGCGTGAAGCAATCATGGGTGTCACGTTCGTGTTCGGGGAATCGAACCCGCCGCCGGAGCATATCGAACGCGCAGGCTCCCTGTGCGCGTATCTGAACGTCAGGCATACGGTCGTGGATGCGTCCTCACCGTTTACCGCCGTCATGGATTATTTCTGCAGGGAGTACCTGGCAGGAAACACCCCGAATCCGTGTGTTGTCTGCAACCGGGACATCAAGTTCGGTCTTTTTCTGAAAAAGGCATCGGAGCTGGGGGCGGAGAGGATTGCGACCGGGCACTATGTACGGAAAGCGGCAGAGGGAGGAAGGACATGGCTGGGCCGGGCGCGGGAAATGAACTCGCAGGAGTATTTCCTGGGCATGCTCTCTCAGGAGGCGATCCGGCTCAGTGTCTTTCCGCTCCACGACACCACGAAAGAAGAAGCCCGGAATCTGGCGGCTTCCGCACATGTTGCCATTCACAAGCGGGATACCTCACAGGACGTCTGCTTCATCGGGCCCGGGGGGTATGTCCCGTTCATTTCCTCCTGTACCGGTTATCACTCATGCCCCGGAGATATTCTGGATCAGAGAGGATTGGTGATCGGCAGGCACAGGGGCGCCCTGTTTTATACCATCGGCCAGAGAAAGGGCCTCGGCATGGGATTCGGTAAAAGGGTATACGTCCTTGACAAGGATATGAAAAAGAACACCGTCACGGTGGGCGAAAGAGCGCAGTGGCCGTATCAGAGCTTTTTCATGGAGCAGGTGAACTTCATGAAAATTTCCGGCCTTAAAGAGCCCCGTGAGGTGCGGATAAAGGTGAGATACCGGCAGGAGGCGCGGGACGCTCTTCTCATCCCGGCCCCTGACGGCCGGGTTGAGGTCCGGTATGAAGGGATGTTTTCTCCCGGGCAGCTTGCCGTGGCCTATGACGGCCGGGAAGATATTCTCTGTGCCGGGTTTATCCGCTCACCCCAGAAGAATATCCACGTGATATCCCCTTGGTGTCCGAAAGAATGATGCTGATTCCGGCTGTTCCGGATAATCATGCAGAGGGGAAGGACGGATCCCGGGGCGGATGAGAAGGGGTCGAGGAGCCCTTCCGCTCTGCAGGAGCGGGATATCCCGGGAGAGAATGTGTATTGGGAGGTGACAATGGAAGGGTTTCCCAAAGGGAGTCTCAGGGCGGTCCACAACCGAACAGTCTCCGTCACCACATATGAGGCCGAAAATGATTGCGTGATCGTGGAAGGGGTTCTGAAGGACAAACGGCTCGTGGATACCTATTCGGTCACGAGCGGGGAGAAGATGCCGCCGGGGGTCGTTCACGACCTCGCCGTGAGAATCACCGTCAGAGGTCCGGAAATGAGGATCATAGATGTGGCGGTGGATATGAAGCATGTGCCCAGAGATGATTGCATGCGGATGAGAGAGTCGCTCGTTCCTCTGATTGGACAGTCCGTAGCGCCCGGTTTTACTCAGTGGGTCAAGAGCCGACTCGGCGGCAAGAGAGGGTGCACTCACCTCAATGCCCTGGTGATAGCCATGGCCCCGGCGGTTCTCCAGGGATTCTGGAATGCGCGGGCCGCCAGGCACATGAGCATTCGTGAAGCGGCAAAGGGGATTTCGCCGGAATATCTTATCGATACCTGTTGGGTCTGGCGTTCAGAGGGCCCCTTGGCAGAGGAGCTCCGGTCGTTTCTGAACAGGAAGGAGGTTACGGACCGATAGACCCCGGCACGCTGACTCGAGTCTGTTTTGCACCTCCGGGCCGGGGAAAATGGCATTTTGTTTGGCAGGAAATTCTGATAAGAAAAGCTTTCAAGGCAGTGTTATTAAAAAGAAACTATATTATCCGATACTTGGAGTTTTCGTGCCCGAAAGAGCGTCTTCCATAAAAACTCTTGTCAAAAGATTCACCGAAAACGAATACGCACTGATGGTGCTCATGGCGGCCGTGGTGGGCGTTCTCGGCGGATACGGGGCGGTGGGGTTCAGGTGGATCATCGGGTTTTTTCAGGGCCTGTTCTTTGCACACAACGGAAGCGGGGTCTTGGATGTCATCATAGGCCTTCCCTGGTACGCCAAGCTGTTGCCTCCCGTCATCGGCGGGATCATTGTCGGCCCCATGGTCTATTTTTTCGCCCGTGAGGCCAAAGGGCACGGAGTGCCCGAGGTCATGGAGGCTGTAGCCCTGAAAGGGGGCGTGATCAGAAAGCGCGTTGTGGTCGTCAAGACCCTGGCCTCGGCCGTCACCATAGGCTCAGGCGGCTCCGCCGGTCAGGAAGGGCCGATTGTTCAGATCGGTTCCGGCATCGGCTCTGCTTTCGGCCGCATGGCGGGGGTGTCCTCCGACAGGCTGAGGACACTGGTTGCCTGCGGCGCTGCAGCCGGTATCGCCGCCACCTTCAACGCGCCCATCGCGGGCGCCATGTTCGCCCTTGAGATCATTCTCGGCGATTTCGGGATAGCCGCCTTCACCCCCATCGTTGTGTCTTCCGTGCTGGCGACAGTGATATCGCGGTTCCACCTCGGAGCCTTCCCCGCTTTTATGGTTCCTCCCTACGCCATGGCGAGCATTTGGGAAATTCTCACATACCTTGTGCTCGGGATCATCATGGGAATTGCAGGCGTTGCTTTCACCACAGCGCTTTACAAGATCGAGGATCTCTTTGATGCCGTCAGGATACCGGGTTATACAAAAGCCGCTGTCGGGGGAGCGCTGGTCGGATGCATCGGGATCTTTCTTCCCCACATATTCGGCGTCGGCTATGACACCATTTCCCTCGCACTCTTGGGGCAGATCCCGTGGATTCTGCTGCTGAGCCTCGCCATGGTAAAGATTCTGGCCACATCCATTACCATTGGCTCAGGCGGATCAGGAGGAGTGTTCGCTCCCTCTCTTTTCATCGGGGCCATGACCGGCGGGGCGTTCGGATATCTGATGCAGGCGTTCTTTCCCCAGGTGACCGCCGTTCCCGGCGCATACAGTCTGGTGGGAATGGGGGCCATGGTGAGCGCCACCACCCACGGCCCTATCACCGCCATTCTCATGCTGTTCGAAATGACGGGAGATTATAAGATGATTCTGCCGCTGATGCTTGCATGCATCATTTCCACGGTGGTGGCGAGCCAGCTCAAGAGGGACTCCATCTACACCATGAAACTCGTACGCAGAGGCGTGGATATCAGGGCCGGCAGGGACTCGAACATCATGAAGTCGCTGTTGGTCAAAGACGCAATGACCGAGGAGGTGGTGACCATACCTGCAAACATGCCTCTGAAAAAACTGGTGAAATTCACCCTCGCGAGCAAGCACTCGAGTTTTCCGCTGGTTGATGAAGACGGGCTTCTGGAGGGGATCGTAACATTCCAGGACTTCAAAGACGTCGTGTTCGAGGAAGGCCTCGGAGACCTGGTGGTGGCGAAAGAGCTCTCGCCTCAGGAGGTGATCACCATAACCAAAGACGAGAACCTCGACAGCGCCCTGAGGAAAATCGGCGTAAAGAACATCGAGCAGATTCCCGTCGTTGATGAGCACAATCCGAGGAAGATCATCGGAATCCTTTCCAGACGGGACATTTTCGCCGCCTACAACAAGGCCCTCATAGACAGGTCTCTTGCGGGCGTCGGAGGCGGCACGGCGAGGGAGAGGAAGGACAGGGAAGCGGCCTGACGCTGAGCCTTGACGCTCCCCGATGGACGTGAGGACCGGGAAAGAGGGCCGCAGTCTTTTCTCAGGAAGCATTGCCGCACGGTCCGGGAACGGGGGCTTCCTTGTGGCTGCGACCCGTTATCTGAGGCTTTCGTGCACAGGAGGAGGATATGACGGAATCCAAAGCGGTGATCGGGGGGAGGGCGCACAATCTGGAGCAGGTCCGAGAGGTCAGCGCGCAGGGCTATACTTTTGCCGAGATGTCCCTTTACGACCCGAGAGAAGTGGAATCGATGCTCGCAGAGCTCGTCCGGATCAGGGAGCAAACAGGCACAGCCTATATCGCGCACTACCCCAATGAGGATAATCCCTTTGACATAGCCGTGCTCAGAGAGCGTTTTTTCCCCCGTCTGAAGCGGCTTGTCGACCTCTCCCGCGAGCTCGGAATTTCAAAAGGCACCATCCACTTCTGGATGGATGTGAGGTGGGCGCGGCCCGATCTCATTGCCGGGAAGATCGATCTCTTAGGCGAAATGGTGGACTTCGCGGAGGCAAGAGGGATCACCCTGTGTATCGAGAACTTGAGCGAGCGCGTCGAGAGTTTTCAGAAGGCCTTCGACGAGATACCTTCCCTGCGCATGACGCTGGATATCGGGCATGGCCAGCTTCTTTCACGGCAGAACACGTCCTTTGCATTCATCCGGCATGCATTCGAGAAAATCGCCCATATTCATGTGCATGACAACCGCGGAGGGACCAGTGTCAAGGATGATCTCCACCTCGCTTTGGGAGAAGGGATCATCGACTATCCGGGAATCTTGAAGGCCTTGGGCGACAAGGGATACGACTCGACGATCACCATGGAAGTCAAGCCCGGGGACATGAAAAAATCCAGAGAAGTTCTAGAGAGATATCTCTACCCCTCATGAAATTCGGGCCGGGAGTTCCTTGACTATTTCCAGCACCGGGTCTAAGTTGTCGTACATGGTGTGCGTATCTCAGGAATGGGTGATCAAAGGGCGCGTCGATCCTCTGGTGCTGCCGGATCTGAAGTTCAGTCCCATCTTCAGGTCCTTGATGCAAGTACGGGGGCTCAAGACATCGAGTGACGTGCTCAGTTTCCTCAGCCCGAACCTCGGGCAGCTGAAGGATCCCCGCAGCATGAAGAACATGCAAATCGCCTGCGACCGGATCTTGCGCGCCATCAAAACAGAGGAGAAGATCGGCATATTCACCGATTATGACGTGGACGGGGTCTGCAGTGCAGCGCTCATCCAGCGATTTCTCATCAACATCGGCCTAAAGCCTCCTGAGATATTCATTCCCGACCGGGTCAGCGACGGGTACGGCCTGAACATGCGGGGGATAGAGGACCTGAAGAGCAAGGGCGTGAGCCTTCTGATCACCGCCGACTGCGGTGTCACGGCGGTGAAGGAGGTGGATTACGCCAGGTCGCTCGGGATGGATGTCATCATCACCGATCATCATGAGGTAGGGGATGACATACCCAATGCATGCTGCATCCTCAATCCGAAGCAGTCCGATTGCCCGTTTTTCGGCGAGGACCTCTGCGGTGCAGGGGTCGTGTTTCATCTCATCGTGGCGTTGCGTGCCGCGCTCAGGGAGCAGGGATTGCAGAATCTTCCCAACCTCAGGGAAGAGCTCGATCTGGTGGCCATGGCAACCATCGCCGACGCGGTGTCCCTGTCGGGTGTCAACCGGGTGCTCGTGAAAGAGGGTCTGAACATCCTCAACACCTACAGCAGGGTCGGGCTCGCTGCACTGGCTCGAGTTTCCGGAATCACTCGGGAGCTCCTTTCACGTGACATCGGATACATCCTAGGCCCCAGGATCAACGCCGCTGGGAGACTGTCCGACGCACGGAAGGCGTTCGACCTGCTGATTACGGAAGACGCCGTGACGGCGCAGAATCTTGCCCATGAGCTCAACGAGCTGAACCGGTGCCGGCAGGTGGAGGAACAGCAAGTGCTGAACGAGGCGCTCTGTCTTCTCGAAGAAAGCGGGTCTCATCTGGGCAACGCCATCGTGGTGGCCGGAACGAACTGGCATACGGGCGTAATAGGGATCGTCGCATCCCGGATCGCTTCGCTGTTTTCCCGGCCGGCTATCGTGATTTCGCTGCTCGACGGTGTAGGCGTCGGTTCGGGGAGATCGGTTCCCGGGGTGGACCTTCATGCTGCGGTATCACAAGTTTCCGAGTACCTGAATGATTTCGGGGGCCATAAAATGGCTATAGGCCTCAACATAGACGACAGCAAGATCCTCGCCTTTGCCGGGGCTCTCGACGGGGTTCTTGCTCCGCGTGAAGAATATACGAAAAATTTTGCTGTCGATCTGAAAATTTCGCCGCTGGATATCACGCCTGTCTTCCTTGAAGAGCTCGAGATGCTCGCACCCTTCGGAGAGGGAAATCCCGAGCCGGTGTTCCTGATACCGTCTATGGAGGTGGTGGGGTCGAAGAATTACGCCCGGGGGCAATGCAAGCTTCTCCTGAAACATTCCAACCGGGTGTTCCATACTCTGAGGTGCACCATAGATCAGGGTGCACAGAAGCTGGCTCGGTTTGTCGATGTTGCCTTCACTCCCGTGAAGATGCGGACAAACGGTTATCAGTATCTGTACCTAGCCGTAAAAGCATTATCTCCCGCTGGGCATAGTCAGCAGCCAGTTCTTTCTGATCTCGAACACAGGACGTAATCTTCTCCGGGATGCCGATGCCCTTGAGAATCCTAGGCTCTCCCGCCAGATATAAGGAGCCCGCGGCAACGGCCAGCAGGACATACACCATGACTTTCTTGATTTTCGCCAGAAGGATCCGGCGCGCAATGGAAGAATCCCTGACCTCCTTGGTTCCCTGGGGGAAAACTTCGACAAGGCCTGAATCCAAGAGCCTGACAATCGAGCTCAAAGCTTCGAAGGGGGGTTCCAGGGACTGCCGGACAATGTCCTCGACAGATCTTTTTTCGTCGATCAGATCGTAGATATGCATATCTACGGCGCCGAGACGGTGCTTCTTCACGATTTCCTCTGTGAGAGGCATGATGGTTACCGGGCAGTAATCTACGGGAGGGATTTTCTGCTTGACCATGGGCCATTCGTCGATGACCCTCAAGGTATCGAGGATAATGCCCTCACTCGGGATATGGCAGGCGAGGATATTTTCGGTGTCCACCTCCCAGTCTTCGAACCGGTAATTCCCCTCCTTCCATTGGAACACCTCGAGAAGGATCGACTTGATCACGACATTGGAAGCCCGGTCAAGGAAGGTCTTTTTGATTTTTCCCTGGGCGATGAGGATGTCGTGCCATCTGTGAGAGTTCTTTTTCTCGTTTTCCAGCGCAGTCCGGTAGTCTTTTTCCAGCAGGAATCCGCCCTTGATGAGGATTTCGGCTCGAGGATCTATCTCCCACCGGTCTGATTTGATTCCCTCAATAATGCCGTTGTCAAAGGCAAGGGAGACCGAGGAGTCGGGGGATGTGAGGATAAGGGTCCCGGTCTTCATCTGTTGCGCGATGAGCTGGAAAATCTCCGTCACCCCAAAACCTTTGAGAGTTCCGAGCAGGGCCATGGCTACACTCCGTACTTAAGCGGAGGCGATTTGTAGGATCTTACGTACAACAGACCCAGAGTGATGACTCCGACCGCCCTCATGAAGCCGGAGATATCGAAGCCCACGGGAATGAAGCTGAAGATAAACCGGCCGCCGGTCACGATCAGGATCAGTCCCGCCGAGAAGACAGTCAGTCTCACGACGGCCTTGAAGGTCTTGTTCGCGGCGAACGATCCCATTCCCGGGAGGATGAGTTCGAGTTTCTGCGTGAATGATGCGTTTTCTATGCGGTACTGCCTGATCTCCTCCGCCTTGCTCGTAAGAACCGAGCTCATCTGTTTCTTCGCCTTCGTTTCCAGCCAATGGCACTGGAGACACATGGGATATCCCGATTGTGACATCTTCCCCGCATAGTAGAGGTTTCCGCACCTGTTGCACCTCTTGGTGAACTTCTCTTCGGGGATGTGCCCCAGGAGGAAGAGGATAACGAAGGCGCCGAGGCTTACATATATGGCCTGGCCCCTGCTGAATATTCCCAGTACGCTGTACCACAGGGCATTGGCGGCCTCCGTGAGATCATCGGAAGGCTTCATCTGCCGTGCCAGCTGTCTCCAGAGCGGCACATGCTCCTTGATGAAGCCGTAGTCTTTGAATTTTTCTTCCTGGTCGAGAAAGAACCGTACCTGTGCGGGATCTATGGCGCTTGCTTTCTGGATGGACTGCTCCGCTTCATAGAGATTATAGGTGGCCTGATGGAGTCTGCTGATATTGTAATGATACACCACATTGCGGGGAGCCAGTGTTATTGCGTTCTGAAACGCCTTTGCCGCTTCTTGATCGTTCTTTACGCCGACCAGTGCGATTCCGAGGTTGTTATAATACCGGCTGTTGTTGGGTTCCAGATCAAGAGCTCTGCTCAACAGACTCACGGCGGTGCTGTAGTTCTTCTTTTGAATCTCGGTGACGGCAAGGATATTCATGGGCTCCGCATCCGCCGCATTGTTCTTGACCCAGGACGCTATCGCGATACTGTCTTTGGGAGATCCCACCGCATTGTCGAGCGAGAATATCTCCCTGTTCACGTTAGTCTGGGAATAGGTGAGGAAGCCCGCTCCGATGTGGGAGACCCAGCTCGACATGAAGATGAGGGCGATGAACACAAAGGCGATGCGCCTTTCCATGATGTTCAAGTAACCCCAGAGCACCATGAACCACCAGAGAACGAACCATAAAATCCCTGCATCGAAGAATATGGGGACCGCAATGATCAGCGCCACCCAGAGCTTGAGACCTAAGGGGGGCAGCTCATTGTTTGATCCCATATTCAGGTCGTTCATGAGGTGAGGGATGTACTTGACCAGCAGACACACCCCGATGAGAACGAATGTCAATATGGTGGCGACAATGACGAAAAAGTAACCGTTTCCAATGAATGTACTCACGAACGGCCAATAACCAAAAAGGGCGTTCAATGAGGAAATAGGCGAAATATCGGTAAGAATCGCAGACTCTTGCACACTCTTATCCCTCCGGGACCAGGCTGTCGATCTTTATGGCGAGTTCCATCGTATATGTCCGGGAATCACCCTCCACTTTCAGATGCAATGGGATGCTGATCGCGTTCACGGATATGATTTTTGCATTTTCTGTACCCACGATCTGGATACGTCCTCCGGAGAAATCCCCGTCACTGGAGGACGAGGCTCCTTGATATGGCGGAGCGGGTCTGTCCTGAGCGGGTGTGTCGGGCTTCTGCGGCGTTTCATATGAGGGCGCACCGGAAGGGGCGGGCTGCGGCTCATTCGGATGCGCATGTGCCGTTTGTTCTATGGCGAGTTTTCCGGGTGAGGCTTCCGTTTTGCGCTGCGGTTTCCCGCTTGTGCCCATCTCGATGTGTTTGAGCACCATTTTCGTGATCTTGGTAAGCGTCTGGAGAACACCTTCTCCTGTGGGAGCGACCGCCTCGAATGAAGGATACCCGTCCTGGTTGAGTATCTGCTCCATCTCCGCCACCGGCATCGCGTCCGGCAGGTCGCGTTTGTTGTACTGGATTACCAGCGGCAGGGTTTTCAAACTTTTCCCGTAATAATTGAGGTTTTCTTCCAGGTTTGCCAGGCTTTCTATATTTTCCTCCATCTTGTCCCGCTGAGAATCAGCTACGAACACGAGACCATCGACCCCGGTAAGGACGGCCCTTCGGGTGGAGTTATAATACACCTGGCCCGGAACGGTATAGAAGTGGAGCCTCGTCTTGAACCCGCGGATGTTGGCGATCTCTATGGGGAGGAAATCGAAGAACAGCGTACGATCGGCCTCCGTGGCCAACGACACGAGCTTGCCCTTCTGTTCCGGCTTTATACTGGCGTATATGGATTGTATATTCGTGGTCTTTCCACACAGAGAAGGACCATAATATACTATTTTCGCAGATATTTCCTTTTTCGAGTAATTGATGACCGCCATATTATCCTCCACCTGCCAGCCTTACAATTTCAACCTCAACATCCTTGAAGTCCTTATGTTCCTTCTGGATATCCCTGAAGATCGACAATGCGCTGGCATTATCCCCCATTGCCTTGTATGTCTGGGCAATCTCATAGAGGATCCCCACCTTCATATTGTTGGATGCCTCTTCAAGGCAGGCCCCCTCCTTCAGTGATATCAGCGATTCCTTGAACATTCCCCGTTCCCGATACGTGATCCCCAACATGGTATAGGCGTCGAAGAGTTTTTCTCCCGAGGCGATCACCTTATTGAACGATTCGATGGCCTCATCGAGAAGCCCGGTTTCCCGATAGGCAAGGCCCATATTGTAGAGAAAGAGAGGATCGTCTTTGCCTTCATCGACGGCGCTCGCCTCAATGGCCTTGAAGATACTCTCCACTCCGGTTTCATCCACGAGGTTCTCGGACGAAGAGTCGATATTGAGATCTTCGATCTCTTTCCCCAGCTCATTGTTGAGATCGTAGAAGTCCGTCGCCCGAACATCCGGTTGGGCTGCGGACTTGGGCAGCGGATCCATCATTCCCTTTTCCCGCACATCGAAAGACTGCACTTTCTTGTTGACCGATGTGTGGGCGGGATCGAGCTCGGCGGCTTTCTGCATGTAGGAGATCGCCGTGTCGCTCTCCCCGTGTCGTTCAAGAATTTCCGAGAGCCGTACGTACTGGGTTGCGGCTTCCCGCGAAAACCCCTGCACTTTGTAGAGTTCCGCCAGCTTTTCATGGGGTTTTTCCCAGCCGGGGTTGATCTTTATAGCCTGTTTGTACAGTGCTATGGCCTTCGGATAGAATCCCCTGCTGCTGTAGGTATCTCCAAGGCGGACATAAATATCCGATGCATCCTCATTCCTGTCTGCCTTGAGATAAAGATCGCCCAGTTTCTTGAGCAGTACCGGATCATCGGGCCTTTTCTCCAGGGCGGACTCGCAGGCACGGATCTCTTTCGACCCCTTCTTTTTGCCGAAGAGATTGTCGAACAGGCTCATGGAATGATACCTTTCATCGTAGGAAGTATCCCCTTTCCGCTCCTCATCTCTCGTTCAATATAAGGATCATCGGTGCAGGGATTTACAAACTTTAACCGTAATCGCCAAGAAAGTATAGGACAACGGGCTTTGGCGTATTTCATGCCTTGACAAGGGGGCTGCGACTGAGCATGGTGGAAGCAGAGAAATTCTTGTCCGGGGGAACGATGGAGTACGTTCATCCGATTCTGAACGAGGAAATAAGCGCAATCGCGGGACATTATACCCTTATCAGGGAGGAGATTCTGCACCATGAGAGCGGGCCGGTGCTCTATTTTGTCGGATATGCCCATATGGATACCTCATGCTGCGGGTTCAAAGGGTGCGGATATGCCATCGTGGCGGGCCGCGTCGTGAGCCTTCGATGCGCAAAGACGCCGGACGACCGGGTCGTGTCGCAGATAGCTCCGATTGAAGAAACGCTCCATCAGGAGATTGCACGGGTGATACGTGAGAAGCAGGGGGTATCACAGGTTCATTTTACGCTCGCCTCCGGTGACAAGAAGATCGTGTATTGACCAGACGTTATCAAGGAAAACCCGCAGCAGGGAACTCCGAAAGACCGGAACTGCATGCGCTGCATACGGATAAAGATACAAGGATCGATCATCAATGCCCGATACAGATTTTGTCAAAGGAAAGGCAGGCCCTCAGGGAATGACCGGAGATCAGCGGATCTCCGGGCCGCATGGACGAGAGATCCTGGTCGACATACAGGGCCTGCATACTCATTTTCATACCCCTGAAGGCGTTGTTCATGCCCTTGCAGGAGTGGATCTCCAACTATGGAAAGGGCGCACTCTCGGTCTCGTGGGAGAGTCGGGATGCGGCAAGACCGTTTTGGCGCTGAGCATTCTCAGGCTCATACCCGAGCCTCCGGGGAAGATAGTGAAGGGGAGGATCTTCTTCGAAGGCACCGATCTGCTCTCGCTCGACCGTGATGGAATACGGAGGATCCGCGGGAACAAGATTTCCATGATCTTTCAGGAGCCCATGACCTCGTTGAACCCCGTATTCACCATAGGGTCGCAGATCGAAGAGGTTATCCTGCTCCATCAGTCCCACCTCGCTTCCACCCGGAAACAGGCCCGAGCGATGGCCGTAGAGATGCTGGATATGGTGGGCATTCCGTACCCGGCCAGGCGGATTGACGATTACCCTCACCAGCTCAGCGGGGGCATGTGCCAGCGGATCATGATCGCAATGGCCCTCGCCTGCAGGCCGTCTCTCATGATCGCCGATGAGCCGACGACCGCCCTGGATGTCACCACTCAGGCTCAGATACTCCTCCTCATGAGTGAGCTCAAGGAGGAAACCCACACGTCCATTCTACTGGTGACCCACGATCTCGGAGTAGTGGCCCAGTCCTGTGAAGACGTAGCTGTGATGTATACCGGCAACGTAGTCGAGCACGCCGCCGTAGAGGACATCTTTTCCCAGCCGCTGCACCCCTACACAAAGGGCCTCATGAAGTCCATTCCAACAGTGGAGGCCAGAAAGTGGGGCGAGAGGCTTCACGCGATCCCGGGCAATGTTCCCACGTTCAGGAGCATCCCCAGAGGATGCACATTCCATAACCGGTGCGAGGAAGTCATGGACATCTGCAGGAAAGAGCCTCCGCCGGTATTCTGCCCTTTCAGGGATCACAGCGTGCGATGCTGGAGGTATGCGAACTGATGAAGCCGCTGCTGGAAGTCCGCGGACTCAAAAAGTCGTTTCCCATGACCTCGGGTGTATTCAGAAAATCAGCCGGCTCGGTCATAGCGGTGGACGGCGTGGATCTGGACATCTATCCGGACGAAACACTGGGACTCGTGGGGGAATCGGGCTGCGGGAAGACGACTCTGTCCAAGCTCATTCTGGCCCTTGAAGAGCCCGACTCCGGAAGCATCCGTTTCGAGGGCGTCGATGTCGGCCGCGGACGGGGCGGTTCTCTCGCCCACGTTCGCAGAGGCATACAGGTGGTGTTTCAGGATCCTTTCGGGTCGCTCAACCCCAGGAGAAGAATTCGGGCAATCATCGAGGAGCCCATGATCATTCACCGGGAGGGGTCGAAGGCTCAGAGACTCAAGCGGGTCCGTGAGCTCCTTGAGATGGTGGGGCTTCATGAAGACATCCTTCAGAGATATCCTCATGAATTTTCCGGAGGGCAGAGACAGCGGATCTGCATCGCCCGGGCACTTGCCGTCAATCCCCGGCTCCTCATCTGCGACGAGCCCGTTTCGGCACTGGACGTTTCCATTCAGGCCCAGGTGATCAATCTTCTGGTAGACCTCCAGAAGGAGCTGAAGCTCTCCTATCTGTTTATTTCCCACAACCTCTCCGTGGTAGGCTACATCTCGCACCGGATCGCCGTCATGCATAAGGGGAGGATCGTCGAGCTCGCCGATGCCGCTGAGCTCTTCGAGCACCCGCTTCACCCCTACACCGAATGCCTCATGGCCGCAGTGCCCGATGCGCGTCCGCTGAGAGAGGGAAAAACGAAACCATCGAAGCGAAACGAAAACAGTGCCCAGGACGTCGCTTCGGGATGCGCCTATCGACCCTGGTGCCCCCGGGCCGAAGCCGTGTGCGCGCGAGAGACGCCCGTACTCGAGCGGAAGGGGGACGGCCATTTCGTCGCATGCCATGCAGCCGCAGTCTGTGCGTGAGGCGCATCCTGAGGGAAAAGGGGGGTGTATGCCTGAAAACCTCTCCGAAAACCGGGAAACATCGCTTGAGGAGATGATAAAGGTCTTGACATCTGGGAGAAGCATAGCTAATAAGAATCACCTCGGATTTTAGATAAAGGAGGAGCCGCACTCAATGGCCAATCATGCTTCAGCCCTGAAAAGGGTGAGACAGAGCAGGAAGAGAAGACTGAGAAACAAGAGCTACAAGTCGACCATCAGCACTACGGTGAAGAAGGCGTTGGCCTCTCTTGAGGAAAAGAACCTCGATGGAGTGAAAACATATTACAAAGAAGCTGTAGCCCATCTGGACAGCGCTGTGAACAAGGGCGTCCTTCACAGAAAGACCGCATCCCGGAAGATATCCCGGCTTACCAGAAGGCTCAACTCCCAGGTTTCTTAACCGATCCAGTCTTCCCGGTCACGATCCCTTCAGATAACCCTTGTACGGGGATCATGCCGGGAACAGCACTCCCAGTACCGCCTCGTGAATCGCTGCATACGGATGCAGCGTCCGTCCGGACTTGATACCCTGCTCGATCTTCCGCACATGCGAGAGCAGTCGCGTCAGCTGCAGGGCGTTCCAGAGCGACCTGCGAGCCAGGATCTTTTTCTCAACGAAAGGGTGCATGCCCGGAGGCCTGCCTTTTCCGCCGCAGAGGATCTGGTAGTGCTGGGTGATCTGATTTTCGATGCGTGAGATCACCTCGAGCTCGTTTATGCCGGTATGCTCGAGCTCGTAGAGCTTCACGATGGCGTCTTTCTTCCTGTCGAAGAGGGCGTCCATAAAGGCGAATATGGGCGGCTCGTGGGACCTCATGACAAGGTATTCTACGTCCTTGATAGTAATGGCCGACCGGCTTCCCACATAGAGGCTGAGTTTTTCGATTTCAGATGCGATGAACCAGATATTGCCCCCGGTTATCTCCGCGATCAGATACACGGCATCCCGATCCGCGGTCTTCCCGTACATCCTGGCCCTGCCTGCGATCCAGTCATGGAGATCTCTTCCCTTCAGGGAGTCGAACTGCAACACCTCCATCCCCTGAGGGAAATCCTTCGTGTACTTCTTTTCCTCTTTACCGGGCACTCCTTCGATGGTGAGGACCAGGGTTGTGGAGCTGCACGGCCGCTCGAGATAGGCACGGATGCACTCCTGCTCCCTCCTGCCGAGCCTGTGGAAATTCCTGAGCACGATGAGACGCCTGTCGGACAAAAACGGCATGGTGTTGCAGAGCTCCACGACGTCCTCTGCCCGCTGGACTTCCTGGGCCTGATACCACGCGCTGTTCATGGATGCGTTGTCACCCATCAGCGCCCGTAACGAGGTCAGCTGCTCCTCGATCAGGAACACCTCTTCGCCTATGAGCAGATACGATTCCTTCAGGGGCGGGTGAATCTGGGGTATTTTCATAGCGCAACGGCCGCCAGCGCCCGTGCAATCTGGAGGGACACCCTTCTGCATGCCTCCTCGAGGCCGTCCTCTTCCGCTCCCCGTTCGGGATACGCTCCATGATCGGAGAAGCTCATTTTCCACAGCTCCTTGCCCTGGGCGTCCAGAACGCGCGCAGCCACACGTATGGTCAGCCGGTATCGATCATCGGACGACAGGGACTGGGATGTCACAGCATGGCTGGAGTACGAAGACAGGGTGCAGTGCAGGATGTGTTCGCCGTTTTCGGGTGAAAGCATCCCCATAGATGAGAGCGTCCGTTCGAGCTCGTTGTCCAAGGTCATTCCTCCCTCGATGAGGGTGGTCCCGTTGGTGCTCGGCCTTAACGAGAAGGTGTGGGCGCCGCCCCCGCCATCGAGGACGAACGAGTAGCCGCAGGCGGCGAGACTAACGGGCAGCAGCAATAATATTAATGATCTTATTCGGGACATAGATGACCTTTTTTATGTCCGAGTCCTGGAGGAACCGTTTCACGTTGGCCTCCGACAAGGCTCTGGCTTCTACCGCTTTCTGCTCGGAATCCCTGGTAACAGTAATGGTCGCCCTGAGCTTGCCGTTGACCTGCACCGCTATCGTAGCCTCCTGTTCTTCGCACCAGGACGGATCATAGTCGGGCCAGGAGAACCTGAAGAGCATCTCCCGGTTGCCCAAGGCATCCCAGAGCTCTTCGGCGATATGGGGCACAAAGGGAGAAAGCATGACGAGCAGGTTCTGAACCGCCTCCCGTATGACTGAGAACTCCTCGGGCGTCCGGGCCGTTTCTTTGGCCCGGTAAAGATCGTTCACCAGCTCCATCATGGCCGCGATCGCCGTATTGAACCTGAAGCGCTTCTCGATATCCTCAGAGACCTTCTTGATGGTCTGGTGGGTTTTTCTCTTCAGGGGCTCCATGGACTTCGGCGGCCGTTCAGAAGAAACATCCGTGGAGATCAGCTGCTCTTTCATGTCCAGCACGAGCCTCCAGAGCCGTGAGAGAAACCGGTACGATCCTTCAATTCCCTTGTCGCTCCAATCCATGTCTTTTTCCGGAGGAGCCGCGAAAAGACAGAACAGCCTCGTGGCATCGGCCCCGTAATTGCTGATGAGTTCCTCGGGATCGACGACATTGCCTTTGGATTTGGACATCTTCGCTCCGTCCTTGATCACCATTCCCTGAGTGAGGAGGCGCTGGAACGGCTCATCGAAACCGATGTACCCCAGGTCTCTGAGAACCTTGGTGTAGAACCTTGCATAGAGCAGATGCAGGATGGCGTGCTCGATGCCGCCGATGTACTGATCCACAGGCATCCAGTACTGCACCTCATTTCTGTCGAACGGCTTGTCGTTGCTGTGCGGGCTGCAGTAGCGCATGAAGTACCACGAGGATTCCACAAAGGTGTCCATGGTATCGGATTCCCGTTTCGCCTTCCCCCCGCACACAGGGCAGGTGGTGTTCACGAACGATTCGATCTGGGCGATGGGGGAGATGCCTGTGCCGGTGAGCTCCACGTTCTCCGGCAGGAGGACGGGGAGATCCTTCACATCCACGGGGACGGTGCCGCACTTTTCACAGTAGACCATAGGGATGGGAGCCCCCCAGTAGCGCTGCCGGGAGATTCCCCAGTCGCGAAGCCTGAAGTTCACCGTGGCCGATCCCCTGTTTATTGCTTCGAGGTGCTTCGTGATCGCCTCCATGGCATCGGTGTTTTTCATGCCGTTGAATTCCTTCGAGTTCACCAGCACGCCTTCTCCCTCGTAGGCGCATTCCATGGTCTTGGGATCCAGCGTCTCTCCCTCGGGCTGGATGACAACGATGATCTCGAGGCCGTATTTCTTGGCAAAGTCGAAGTCCCGCTGGTCATGAGACGGTACCGCCATGACCGCGCCGGTCCCGTAATCGTACAGGACGAAGTTTGCGACGTAGATGGGCATCCTGAACCCTGTCAGGGGATTGATGCAGTATCTGCCGGTGAACACCCCCTCCTTCTCGTAGAGATCCGAAGTGCGGGTGAAGGTGTCAACCTGCAGGGTACTGGCCACGAAATCGCTTACCTCCCGCTCCTGGCCGGTGCCCGCAGGCAGAGTCTTGATGAGGGGATGCTCCGGAGCAAGGCTCATGAACGTCGCTCCATGGAGAGTGTCTGGCCTGGTCGTGAACACCTCGATATCCTCCGATGTACCCTCGATCTGGAAGCGGATCAATGTGCCGGTGCTCCTGCCGATCCAGTTTTTCTGCATGTTGAGCACCCGCTCGGGCCAGCCGTCCTTCAACTTTTCGATATCATCCAGGAGCTCCTGGGCATAGGCGGTGATCCTGAAGAACCACTGGTCGTGCTCCTTGAGAAAGACCTGGGATCCGCACCGCCAGCACTGCCCCTCCACGACCTGCTCGTTGGCGAGCACGGTCTTGCACTGGTCGCACCAGTTGAGAAAGGCCCTTGATTTGTAGACGAGCCCCTTGTTGTACATCTGGATGAAAAAGAGCTGCTCCCACTTGTAGTACTCCGGGGCGCAGGTGGCGATTTCCCTGTCCCAGTCGTAGCTGAAGCCCATCTTCCGGAGCTGTGCCCTCATATAATCGATGTTTTCATACGTCCATTTCTTCGGGTGAATTTTGCTTGCGATGGCCGCGTTTTCCGCCGGCATGCCGAATGCGTCCCAACCCATCGGGTGCAGCACGTTGAAGCCCGCCATGGTCTTATATCTGGCAACGACATCGCCAATGGTATAATTGCGAACATGACCCATATGAATACGTCCGGAAGGATACGGAAACATCTCCAGCAGGTAATATTTCGGCTTGTCGTTTTCTTGGCTCACGCCGAAGATGTTGCTGTCCTGCCAGATCTTCTGCCATTTCGATTCAACCGACTGCGGCTTGTATTCCGTGTTCATATAATCCTCCGTGTTGATGTTGGTTGCTTCATTAGCATAACAGCTCAAGCCTCGTCCAGTATGGTAATGGCTGCGTGACGGCTGCAATGCTGTGAAAGGAGAGATTTTATACTTTGCTCATCGGGGATGAGGGCAGGAAAGGAATTAAAAGAAAAATGCATTCTTGCAACCGGGCGGCTCGCCTCCTTCAATTATTCCTTGCATTTCGTCTCCATACTGATATTTTGAAAGAGCTATGAAATGGCTGAAAATCTTCGCTGGGCTCATGGTTTTCGTCTTTCTTCTCGCGGGGTTCTGGACATATTGGTTTGTGTATCGCGGCCTGCCCTCGATACATGAGCTGAAGCAGCCGGAGCCTACGAGACTCAGCACAGTCATCGCTTCAGACGGCAGTCCCATCGGTTATTTCCCGCCTGAGGGCATGATCATAAAAGGGGGCAAAGATATCCCGGTGAGGCTGATACAGGCTTTTATCGCAGCCGAAGACTCCACTTTCTACAGACACGCAGGACTCGACATCACGAGAATCATTGGCGCACTCATAGCAGACATCCGCGCTAATTCGTACGTCCAGGGGGCATCCACCATCACTCAGCAGGTGGTACGATCCTACCTGCTTTCCCGGGAAAAGACCATCACCCGCAAGCTCAAAGAGATCGTGCTGGCGCTCCGCATCGAGCGGGCCTTGTCCAAGGAAGAGATCCTGCATCTCTACCTGGACCGTCTGTATCTGGGCAGCGGGGCATACGGCGTAGGAGCGGCATCGCTGAGGTATTTCAATAAGGAATGCAGAGACCTCAACCTGGCGGAAATGGCAATGATAGCGGGCCTGGCGCCTGCGCCGGCGAGATACTCACCCCTGAACGACTTTCCGGCCGCCAAGAGAAGACAGAACTATGTCCTCACCCGTATGGTGGAGGAAGGCTATATCACGGAATCGGAGGCGGCGGATGCATACCGGGAGCCTCTGATGATAACGGGTGAATCGGTGGCCCTCTTCACCAATTACCCTTATGTGACGGACTACGTGAAGTACCTCGTCACTGAACGATACGGCGAAGAGATGATCTCCAAGGGAATCAACGTCCAGACCACCATCTCTCCCAGGTTCCAGGATGCCGCGATACAGGCGGTGCGTAAGGGAATCATAGAGCTCGAGATGCGTCAGGGCACGTACCGCGGTCCCGAAAAGGGCATCAGCGAGACCAGAAAGGAGAGGATCCTCGCATTTCAGGAAAACCAGCTTGCATGGAAGGGCAGGGAGCTCTACAGGCTCTACTGGGCGGAGGTCGTCTCCGTATCTCCCTTTGTCGTGAACATCGGTGGGAAAACCATGGAGCTTTCCCCTCAGAGTTATGCATGGATCAATCCCAAAGGGAGCTGGACCCCTTCCGGAGTACTTGCTCCGGGCAACATTATCCGCCTGTGCTACACCCCGGACGGGTTTGTCGTGTCGCAAGAGCCGAGGGTCCAGGCTTCGCTCATAGCCTTTGACCTTCAGAGCGGCGGCTCTATTGCGCTGGTGGGCGGGTTCGATTACTCCCAGAGCCAGTTCAACCGGGCCGTATCAGCCAAAAGACAGAGCGGTTCGGCCATTAAGCCTTTCATCTATGCGGCTGCGATCGATAAGGGATTCACTCCGGCCACCATTATTTTCGATACCCCGATCACATTCCAGACACAGAAAGATGAAGAGCCCTGGAAGCCCAAAAATTATGAAGACAGGTTTTATGGGGCCACGACCCTGCGAACAGGCCTGGTCCTTTCCAGAAATGTCGTTACGATAAAAATCCTCAAAGACATCGGTATCGGATATTCCATCGCGTATATGAAACGCTTCGGCATGGAAGCGGATTTCCCCATGGATCTTTCTCTGGCCCTGGGATCGGGCTCCATGACCCCGTACAATCTGGCGAAGGGATATGCAACATTCGCCACCTATGGATTGTCGTTCAATCCACGGCTGGTCGATTATATCACTCAGATCGATATAGGGCCGATTTTCTCGGCCCGGTCGGACGCTTCTGTGGAGCCCGGCTCCGAGAATGAGAGTCGAGCCATTTCCGAGCAGACGGCGTATATTATCACCAACATCCTGACCGATGTAGTGCAGAACGGCACCGGCTGGCGGGCCAAGGAACTGGGAAGGCCGGTAGCGGGAAAAACCGGCACGAGCGACGATAACAGAGACGCCTGGTTCATCGGATATACCCCGGAAATACTCTGCGGGGTATGGGTGGGGTATGACGACATGATGCCGCTCGGCGAGAATGAGACCGGGAGCAGGGCCGCATGTCCGATTTTTCTCGATTTCATGCGCGTGGCGCTGAAAGATCGGCCTGTCAGAGATTTCCCGATTCCTGAGGGGATAGTATTTGCCAAGGTCGACACAAAGACAGGCAGACTCGCTTCCGAGAGGTCGCAGAACGTCCGTTTCGAGTGTTTCAAGTCAGACGGATTGCCGCCCAAGGAGCAGTCCACCTATGACGAACTTCTCCTGAAGGAGGTTTATTGATGCTCAGATCAGGGGTCATGCTCCTGGTGTGCATCCTGTTGATTCCGTTTCTTGCAGGGGCTGAAGAGATCACTTTGGTCAAGCGCGCACGCAGGGCTGAGCCCGCGGAATCCTCTCCGTACACGGTGAGGCCGGGAGATACTCTGTGGAAAATCCTGGCCCAGACCCAGAACGCGCGCTACAATGATTTTCCGTACCTCTACCGGAAATTCCGGGAGCTCAACCCGAACATAACCGATCTGAACCATATCGTATCCGGCCAGAAAATCATCGTCCCCCACATCCCGGGACGCGGTAAGGGATTTTCGGTGCAGGCCGCCTCAGAAGATACGTACGTGATCAAGAAGGGGCAGCACCTGGCTATGATCCTCAGAGAGGTGTACGGGCTGCCGGATGATCTCATTTTCAATGAGTATCTGAACCTGATCAAGGAGCTCAACCCGGAGATTCACGATCTCAACATCGTGGAGGCTGGGCAGAAGATCCGCATGCCTGATGTCAAGCAGGCGCCGAACCCGGCTAACAGAAACTACGGCGCTCAAGTGTCGGGAGACACAGGCAGGAGGCCGAACCATCTCCTTCATGAGCTCATAGAGCAGAAGGTCTACGAACTCACCCAGCAACGCAAGGCCGCGGAACGAGAGGCACTTGGGGAAGGCGAACAGACTCCGGAGGACCAGGAGTTCACGGTAAGCATCCTGGAAGGTATGCGCAAGAAGCGGGCTTCAGCCTCTGATGTCAGGGAGGAGACAAAGGCTCCGTCGGCCGTTCAAGCTCCGCCCCCGGTACATGCAAAGGCCTCTGGAAAAGAGCCTGTAAAGAAGTCCTCTCCGAAACAGAAACCCGACGCACTGGGGAAGCGTATCCCCGGCGCGCAGGTTGACAAGAAGCCGGATGAACGTGCGCGGGCCGGCGGACCGCGTGGCAGAGAAAAAGGAGACCTCATACTCGATCCGAGGGATGGAGAAGTCGGGGGAAGTGCACCTCTTGACGCAGGGACGAAGAAGTCCGGAATCTCCAGGATCGTGAAGAACACTCTCTTGCCCGCGCTCACGCGGATGGGGGGCAGGCAGAACGACCAGGGGACGTACTTCATGCCAATGGCGGGAGGAAGCAGCGTATCCATCGATACGAGTGAGATTCCCGTCATGGAGCTTGATACCGGCATGCGCATCATCCTTGACATGAACAGCAAGATCTCTCCTGAGATAAGGGATATTCTGGAGCAGACGTTCCCTACGTGCAGAATCATATCCGGACCTCCGGAGGGGCTGGAGCACCTTATGGACCGTGTCCTGAACGTATCGGGTTATTTTTCCGTCAACAAGGATGCAAGCCCGCTTCTGGTGGGAGAAGAGGAAAAGATCAGGTTCTTCGGGAAGTGGATCGTATACAAGGATTATTCGCGGCAGAATGTCTTTGTCATCAATATCCTTTCAGATGAAGAGCACCATACTCCTGAACCCATCAGGAGCTACGCCTCTCGGTTCGGCATCGATCTCATCGAAATGGGAGGCCGGCCGGATGTATCCCCGGAAGCGCCCGGGGGGAGGCTTCTCGAACTGGAACACTCCTATCCGAGGCTCCTGGATCTGCTCGGCGTATCATACGAGAAGGACAAGGAGCTGGAACTCGTTTCCCTCGACGCCCTGCGGATCGCGTACAAAGCGCCCCTTCTGGTGAATACGGTCATTCTGACCGGAGAGATGCCGGACAAGACCATGCACGAGCTCCTGACAAAAAGG
>Ga0209606_1000274_pt1 | contig 81154 bp, 66 predicted proteins | sample AD_UKC057_MetaG_FD_184412 | JGI IMG/M metagenome (GOLD analysis project Ga0209606, IMG submission 184412) | Active sludge microbial communities of municipal wastewater-treating anaerobic digesters from USA - AD_UKC057_MetaG (SPAdes) (version 2) | ecosystem: Engineered > Bioreactor > Anaerobic >...
GGCGTTGGGTAGTCGAATCGGCTGTGCCATGCTCCAAAAACAGCATGGCGGGCAAAGGTTGTCCAGCTTTTTCTAACGCTCCTTCCAACCCGCATTAAGGCTTACTGCTTTTCTTGAATCAGCCGTGCCTGCGGCCGGCTCCCGGGACTTCTGCCGTTGCAAAGCCGCGCGCCCGTGCCTATGCTTGGGAGTCACGGTGCCAGGCAGCACCGTGGGTCAAAATGGCTGAATATAAGGTAAAGTTCGAGGTCTTCGAAGGCCCGCTCGACTTGCTCCTTTACTTGATCAAGAAGGAGGAAGTGGACATTTATGAGGTCAACCTCACCCGGCTGGCGACTCAGTTCATCGAATACATCGAGACGATGCGCCTGCTGGACCTGGAGATCGCAGGGGAGTTTCTGGTGATGGCCGCCACCCTGATGTATATCAAAAGCCGTGAACTGCTCCCGGTGGATCAGCAGGCGCAGGTCGAAGGCGAAGACGAAGGGGAAGACCCGCGCTGGGAGTTGATTCGCCAACTGGTCGAATACAAGAAGTTTAAGGACGCCGCCGCGCAACTCCAGGTCCTCGAAGCCCGGCAGGAGGACGTCTTCCCGCGCATGCCCGGCCGTCTCGAATTCGAGCCGGAGACGCCCCTGCACGCCGAAGCTTCCATCTTTGACCTGGTCAACGCGGTCAATGTCGTCCTCAAGCGCTTCACCCAGCGGGAAGACCTGCGCGATATATTCGAAGACAAGTGGACGGTCAGTGAGAAGATTGAATACCTGATGCAGGTGCTCAAGGAGCGGACGAGTGTGCGATTTTCACAACTGTTCGCGGAGGTGACCAGCCGCGCCGAAGTGGTGGTGACCTTCCTGGCACTGCTCGAACTGATTCGCCTCAAACAGCTTGCCGCTCTCCAGCAGAAGCCTTTCGGTGAGATCGAAATCTGCCGCACCCAACCCGATGCGCCCCAGCCCGAGCCGCCTGCCCCAGTCGAGGCGCAGCCCGCAAAAGCCCTTTCGTCCTAGCCTAGCATGGAACCAAAACTCATTCTGGAGGCCATTCTGTTCTCGGCGCAAAAGCCGCTGAGCCTCAAGGAGCTGCGCGAGGTGCTCGCCGCCGCCGTCGAACACGCCGAGGGTGATGAAACCGTCCGGGGCCTCAGGAAGGCGAAGGAAAGCGAGTTGTCCATCGCGCTCGAACAACTGAGCCAGGACCACGAGCAGGCCCAGCGCAGCTACCGGCTGGCCTGCGTCGCCGGGGCCTGGCAATTCGTCACCCAACCGGAGTACGCGCCCTGGCTCAAGGCCCTCGTGGGCCGCAAGGCGCGCCCCCCGCGCCTCTCCCAGCCCGCGCTTGAAACGCTTGCAATCATTGCCTATCGCCAGCCCCTTACCCGCGCTGAAATTGAGCAGGTGCGCGGCGTAAGTGTGGACGGGGTCATGCAGACCCTGCTCGAACGCGGACTCGTCGGGCAGCTCGGGCGCGCCGAGGTGATCGGCCGCCCGATGACCTATGGCACTACCCACCTGTTCCTCGAATACTTCGGCCTGCGCAGCCTGGAGGACATGCCAGCCGCTGACGAGCTGCGCCGCATCGTCATCCAGAAGCCGGAAGGGCTGGTCACGGCCGATCCCGGCCTGGCGACGGTGCCGCCGGAACAACTGAACCTGCCCGAGGCGGAGCCAAAGGCTGGCGCCCCGGCCACTGAATCCCCGGCTCCAGCTGAAGCGGCCGCACCGTTCCCCGAAGGCCCCGCCAACTAAACGCTGCCCAGAGTCTAAGCCGGCTATGAATATTCCCGACCATCGCAAGGCCATTGACAAGTTCGACGCCCAGATCGTCCGGCTGCTGAACGAGCGCACCAAACACGTGCTGGCCATCGGCGAAATCAAGCGCAAGGCCAAGGAGGAAATCTACGCGCCCCACCGCGAGCGGGCGGTCCTGCAGCGCATCTGCCGCAAGAACCATGGGCCGCTCACCAACGAATCGTTGCGCGCGGTGTATCGCGAAGTCATGTCTGGCGCTCTCTCGCTGGAGAAATCCCTGACCGTTGCCTATCTGGGGCCTGAAGCCACCTTCACGCACCAGGCCGCCATTCAGCGCTTCGGCGCCAGCCTGCGCTACGCGCCGCAGAAGACGATTGCCGATGTTTTCACCGAAGTCAGCAAGCACCGCGCCGACTACGGTGTGGTTCCGGTGGAGAACTCCACCGAGGGTGCTGTCACGCATACGCTGGACATGTTCGTGGACAGCGACCTGAAGATCGTCGCGCAAATCGTCCTGCCTGTGCAGCATTGCCTGCTGGCCGACTGCCCGCGCTCGCAGGTCCGAAAACTCTACGCCCACCCGCAGGCGCTTGGCCAGTGCCGCGCCTGGGTGCACGCTCATCTGCCGCGGGTGGAGATTGTGGAGACCTCTTCCAACGCTCGCTCCGCCGAGCTGGCGGGCAAAGAAAAGAAGGCCGCCGCGATTGCCGGCCTCCTGGCCGCCGAACGCTATGACCTCCCCGTCCTGGACCACGACATCCAGGACAACATCGCCAACGCCACCCGGTTCCTCGTCCTCGGCCGGCAATGCAGCCCGCCGACCGGTAATGACCGCACCAGCCTGATGTTCAGCCTCGCCGATCGCGTCGGTGCGCTCTACAACGCTTTGGTGGCCTTCAGGCGCTACCGCATTAACATGACCAAGATCGAGTCCCGTCCGAGCAAGCGCAAGGCCTGGGAATACATCTTCTTCGTGGATTGCGAAGGACACCTGGAGGACCGCCGCCTGAGCAAAGCCGTCATACTTCTCGGGGAACACTGCAGCTACGTCAGAGTGCTCGGTTCCTATCCCGACTCGGAGTGACGCTCTCCGGCTGTCTGGCACGGCCCGAGACGGTGACGGGCTACCGACGACCGTGCTGGGAAAGTCCGCCGGATGGCAGGAAACCTGCGGCTTGGCCGGCAATGCATGAGCAATGGCGGAAAACGTGCCCCGCACCCTGCGCATCGCCTGAGGATATCTTGCAGGCTCGTCGGCGGCCCAGACTGACTCATTACGAGACACCGTCTCGCAATATGGTTCAGGTTGGGGGGGTGATTGGGAAGTGCTGGAGCAGTCGGTTGTGCCGCATGTTGGCGGCGGCCGGACTTGCGGTGATGCTAGGGGTGGGGGCTGGTCGTTGCCTGGTCGGCGCGGTGTACGTGGTCGAAGGTGCGAGCATGGAGCCCACCTATCCGCCGGGGACGCACCTCTACGGAACCCCAATCGCAACCCCATTGGAGCGGGGGGATGTCGTTCTCCTGAAGGATGGGAAAGCGGGTTACGCGGTCAAGCGGATCATCGGTTTGCCGGGGGAAAGTGTTCAACTGTGGCGCGGCTGCGTTTTCGTCAACCGGCAGTTGTTGGTGGAACCATATCTCCCGAAACACACTTACACTTGTCCCGTTGACCAGGCGCGGCGAGGGGCAGCGTTCGTGCTGAGGGCACGGGAGTATTTTCTGTTGGGAGATAATCGGCTCCACAGCGAGGACAGTCGGGTTTACGGTCCGGTGGCCCGGAGCCAGATCAAGAGACGCGTCCCGCCGCTGGAAGGTTTTGTGTGCGGCTACCTCGGCCCCTACACGCTGCCAGCCTACGGAACGACCATCATGCGCCCATTGACGCCCGCGGTGATCGGCACGCGCGCCTCCCTCTGACATGGAAAGAGCAAGTAAACCGCAGCAGGCAGTCGGCCCTCAAATGCCGCCCCGCGCAATGCACCGGGGCACTTACCTGGGTGAGGCTTTTTCTGGAGGCGTGTTCGTCCCAGCCGGCAGGGTGCCGGTTTCGGGAGGCTCCCCCAGCTTGGCACGCAGCACCGCCCGCACCTCAGCCGCCTCGCCCTCCTGGGGATCCAGCATGCGCCTTCGGATCTCGCGGTCGGTTTCCTCGAAGGGCGTCAAGCCAATCGCGGCCAGCCGCTCTTTGGGCATCTGGCTTTGATAGGCCTCCCACACCCGCTGGGCCAGCAGCCTGTAACCGGCTGCCGGGCCGTCTTCGCCCACGGCCATGCTTCGATAGGAGTTGACCAGCAATCCTTCGACGATCCCTTGGGTGCGGTGCTGGCCGCCGCTGTCGCTCACATCTTCCTGCACACGAGCCACGGCGTACCCGTCGAGCGTCATGCTGGCTGGCAGCGAGTTTGGTTTGCCGTCGAGCAGCGGTTTGTCTGGATACCGCGTTGACAGGTATTCATACCAACGCGCCGCGTCAGCCAGCCGATTATACATATAGAGGAAGTAGACCGCGTCGCGCAGGAAATTCCGGTGCGCCTTCTGAATGTGGTCGCGGTTCTCCTCGTCCTCCTCGGCCGCTTGCTCATAGGCAGAATTCACCTTGGGGAGGATTGCCAGGTTGGGGCCAAACTCGAACGCTTTCGCAAAGGGGTTCAGCACCAGCCGTCCGCGGTGGAAACTCAGGAGCATTGATTGATAAATGACCCGGCGCAACGTGATCAGGTCTTCCCTCTTAAACCGGGTGGGGTTTTCCTTCGCCTTTTTCAGCCCCAGCGCCGCCCAATAAATCGCATGCGCCTCCGGCAAACGCCACTCCAGCGGCCCGTATTGCTCGTCCACTTCCTTCATGAACTGCGGGTCCATCTTATAGGTCTCACGCAGCAATCGGGTGCGGGCTTCCTCATCCGCCGTTTGGGGGTTAATCAGCTCATCAAGGTTTGGCGTCTTTTTGGCGAAGACCTTCGCCATTTCATCAGCCCACTGCTGCTTGTAATACGCGCTCGCGTCATCGAGGTTATGGCCGAGTTTATGCTGGAAGAACCACGCCAGCTCACGGTAGAGCAGTGTTTCATTGGGATTGAAGCGCAAGCCGTCATCGCGCAGCAACTCGATGCCGGCCTTAACCCAGCGCCAGCGGTCGGGGAATTGCCCCGGGCTGTTTTCCTTGAACTTGACCGAGATGTTGTAAGCCATGTTCCAGGCCTGCACGAGCCAGACATGCACGAAATGGGGTTCGAGCTTCGTGATCCAATCCGCCAGTTGGGCCATCTCGAAGAACTTGTCTTGGTCCTGCAAGTCGGTGGCGCGCATCCACAGCGCGTTGGAAATCAATCCCCGGAAACCGCCCAGCGCTACGGTGGTGAAGGCGAGCACGGGAGGCGCATTCTCAAGCGGTTGCACGCGGGTCAGTCCGAGCAGATCCCGGTCGCGGTTGAGGGACTGCTGCACAAAACCGGCGCCGACCAGCAGCACGGCGGCCAGCAGGAGCAGGAGAGCTTTCTTGAGTTTGCCGCTCATTGAGTCTGGGCAGTCGCTAATTCGCGCCGGGTGAAGATGATGATTCCGGCCAGCCCGATGCCCCCGCTGAGCAGCAGCACGATTTGTCCGAACGCCCGGCCAAGCTCGCTCCAGGCGACGCTCCGGCCGGTGCTCAGTGAATCAATGGGGGAAAAGTCCTTGGCCAGTTTGATCACCGCCAGCACGGCCCGGAAGACCGGAATGGCGACGACATCAACCGCAGAGTGTCCGAGCTGACTGCTCTCCGAATCAAACCCCATTAACGTCCCCTCCTCTACCGTGCTGGCAATCGTGCCGCTGGAGAGTGCCAGAGTCAGGATGGCCAGCGAGAAGAACGCCGCCACCGGGAACGAAAGAAAGCTGGCCGCCGCCAGCCCGAGGGTGGCCAGCAGGGCCATCCAGCAGAAGATAATCCCCAACCCGCGCGCGTAGTTGAGGCCGAAGCCGCCCTGGCGATAGAGCACCTCCAAGCCATCCTCCAGCGGGAAGAGCAGCGCCGCGTTGTTCACGTTTGCGAAGGTCACCGTCAGGACGCCCCGTTCGTCGTAATGGGCGGGGACCTCGAACTCATGGAAGGTGTCGGGTGCCAGGCTCATGGGCTCACTGTGCCATAAGGACGTCTTGCGCGGCACGCCGACTAGCCAGTTGCCGTCGAAAGTGCCGGAAGGACTCCTGTCCGCCGCGTTAAACTTGATGCGCAAATAGATGGTCTGGTCGGGCGCGATCCTCCGGACGCCCCCCAGATCAACCTCCCATACATGCATATAGCCCGGTGGAACAACCTGGTAGGTGGCCTTGACCTGTTCGAGGATCTGCTTTCGGGCCTCGGTGATGTTAGCCCGGACATCCGGAAACTTCTGCAACCGCTCCCGGAGCAACTGATCCGCCTCCGCCGCGATTTCCTTGTCAAAACTCGGCGGCTTGATCGAGCCGCGCGCCACGAGCACCTCGTTGCGCAGGATCTTCTGCTCCTCAGCCGGCAGGCGCGTGGCGCGCCATTGCAGCAAGCCATAGACGCTGGCGCCGGACAAGGCCAGCAGGGCGGCGTTCAACGACATGATTCCCAGCCACTTGCCCACCCAGATTTGCCACCGGGCGACCGGTTTGGTGGCGACCACCTGCAAGGTGCAATCCTCGATGTCGCGCGCCAGGGTGCCGCACGCCAGCCAGAGCGTGGATAGCCCAAGCAGGGCCGTAATCGTGCTCAACGTATAGGTCAGGAGAATCTGGGTGAAGCCGCGCGCCGTGCCGTCATCTTTGATCAACAATGGCAGCCCCACCACGGACCCCAGCAGCAGAACCGCCACGACCAGAAACAGCCGGAACCGAAACGCGGCTCTCCAGGTCAACCGGGCAATGGCGAGCAAAGGTTGCATGAATCAAAGGCGCCTGAACTGCGGCCCGCAGTCATTCGTTCCGCTTTCGCACCAGTGACGCCAGCTTCTCGTCGGCCTTCCGCAGTTCTTCGGCGTTCAGCGGCTTCGCCGCTGCGGGCGCCGGTGCCGGCACCGGGGCAGCGGGCACCGCCGGCTTCGTCAGGGCTTCCAGTTTTTGCCGGTCCACCGTTTCGGCTGGTTCCGGCGCGGGGACGGACGCTGGCGCGGCGGGCTGCGGCGCGGCGAGCCGCTCCAGAATCTTATCGGGCGCAGGTTTCGCCTCGGCCCCGCCGCGCAGGTAAGCGGCCACGCGGGCGCCGGACATGGCACCGGAAGTTTCGGCCTCGGCTTGCCGCGCGCTTTGCACTACGTCGAGGAAGTAGCGCTCCAGGTTTTGCGTCGGCGTGTCAATGCTGACTTTTTCGTCCGCCACGTCGTGGCGGATGATGGCGAGCACGCGCTCCAGGGTTTCGCGGGAAAGCGCCGGCGTAGTGATGCGGATCGCATCAGGGGTGGCCAGCAGTTCCTTTAAGGCGCCCATGGCCTGAACCTTGCCGCCGTAGTAGATAACCACGCGGTCGCACACGTCTTCCACATCGGCCAGCAAGTGACTGCTCAAAATCACCGTCTTGCCGCGCCGCGCCAACGCCAGAATCAGATCCTTAACCTCGCGGCAGCCGATGGGATCGAGCCCGGAAGTCGGCTCGTCCAGGATTACCAGGTCGGGATCGTTGATGAGTGCCTGCGCCAGGCCGATGCGGCGCTGCATGCCCTTCGAAAACTCGCCCACGGCCCGCATCCGGGTCTGGCTCAGGCCTACCATTTCGAGCAACTGCTCCGTCCGGTCATTGCGATCGTTCCGGGGCAGGTGGAAGAGATTGCCGAAGAAATCCAGCGTCTCGTGGGAATTGAGATAGCGGTAAAGATAAGATTCCTCCGGCAGGTAACCGATGCGCGACTTGGTTGCGACATGGCTTGGGGAATGACTGAAGACCTCGATATGTCCTTTGGTGGGGTAGAGCAGGCCCAGGAGCAGCTTTACGGTCGTGGACTTGCCGGAGCCATTAGGCCCAAGCAGGCCGAAGACTTCCCCGCGCCGCACATCGAAGTCAACATTATCCACCGCTCGTGCCTTGGGCCGGCCCCAGAAATCCTTGAAGACCTTGGTCAGGCCGCGAACGGAAATGACGACCTCGCCGTCAGGTTGCCGGGCCCCGTCAGTCATGGTCATGCTCATCAAATTACCTCGAACTTCGGATCCCGCACCTCAGATTTCGTTCCTTCACGCCATCCCGGGCGCCAATTCAGCCCTGGCTCCGGGCGCAGCCGGTCGTTCCGGTCCGGATGCTGAGGGCGCCGTCTGGTAATGCTCGAGCTCTTCGCCTTTGCGCACAAGGCGCGCGCTGTTAAAAACCACGATTAGCGATCCGGCAGTGTGCATCACCGCGGCTATCACCGGCGGCACATAGCTCAATGCCGAGAGCGTCATGCCCCCGACGATAAACGCCACACCGAACAGAAAGTTCTGGTTGATGACCGAGCGGGTGCTGCGCGAGAGTTTGACCAGAAACGGCAAGCGGCGGAGGTCGTTGTTCATCAGGGCGATCGTGGCGCTGTGAATGGCCACCTCGCTGCCCGCCGCGCCCATGGCGATGCCGATGTCGCCGGCCGCCAGCGCGGGCGCGTCGTTCACACCGTCGCCCACCACCGCCACCACGTAGCCCTTGGCCTTGACGGCGCGAACAAACTCGACCTTGTTCTGCGGCAGGCATTCGCCTTTGGCTTCCTCGCAGCCGATTTCGCGCGCGACCCGGGTGGCCACGGGCTGGCGGTCGCCGGAGATCATGGCGATGCGCCGCACACCGCCGGCCTTTAATTCCACCAGCGACTCCCGGGCCTCGGCGCGGGTCTGGTCCTGCAGGCCGACCCAGCCAATGCAGCGGCCATCGCGCGCCACAAAAATAAGGCTCCAGCCTTCAGTCTCGTTGAGGTCCACCGACTTGGGGAAATCCTCCTGCACGCCATTGTCGCGCAGCCACTGCGCCCGGCCCACCAGCACCTTGGCGCCCCCCACTTCGGCCTTTACGCCACGGCCGGCCGTTTCAGCAAAATCCTTCGGCTCCGCCAGAGGCACCCCGGCTTCGGCAGCCAACTGGGCCAGCGCTTTGGCCGTCGGGTGATTGCTGTATCGCTCGGCCGAGGCCGCGACGCGCAGGAGCTCGGCGGGAGCCACGCCGTCGAGCGGCGCCAGGCGGCTGACCGCCAGTTCGCCTGTGGTCAGCGTGCCGGTCTTGTCGAAAACAAAGGCGTTGAGCTTCGCCGCCAGCTCGATGTCGGCCACGTTCTTAATCAAGATCCCCAGACGCGCCGCCGCGGAGAGAGCGGCCACCATCGCCGTCGGCGTGGCCAGAATGAAGGCGCAGGGGCAACCGAAGATGATAACCGAGATGACGTTGTCGAGATTGCGGGTGAAGGCCCAGACGAGCGCGGCAATAACCAGCACCAGCGGGGTGTAGAAGCCCATGTACTGGTCCACGATCTTCATCATCGGGAGCTTGGTCTTCTCGGCCGCGAGGATCAGCTCGCGCACGCGACCCAGCGTCGTGTCGGTGCCCGCCCGGCTCACCTTGATCTCCAGGACGCCGGTCAGGTTTTGGGTGCCGGCGAAAACCTCGTCGCCCGGCTTCTTGTCCGCGGGCAACGACTCGCCCGTAATGGTGGCCTGGTTAAACGAGCCCTGGCCGCTGACAATGACGCCGTCGGCCGCCACGTTATCGCCGGGGCGGACACGGATCACGTCTCCGACCGCCAGGTCCTTGGCTGCAACCTCCTCTTCGCCCTCCGGGGTAATACGGCGGGCCTTGGTAGGCGTCAGTTTAATGAGGTGTTCAATGGAGGCGCGGGCGCCTTCGGCGGTGCGAGTCTCGATGATCTCGCCCATCAACATGAAGAAGGCCACCACCCCTGCCGTCTTGTACTCACCGGTGGCGAAGGCGGCAAGCACGGCGATGGCGACCAGCTCGTTGATGCCCAGGGTCCCGGTGCGAAGGTCCTTGATGGCGGTCAGGACGATCGGATACCCGAGAATGACCGCGCCGATCAAACCGCTGGCGCTGGCGACGGTGTGGCCTTGCTCGAAGAGCCAATCCACGAGGAATGCGTTGAACACGAATACGACCCCTACCAGCGTCTGCCAGAGCCGCACAGGCGCGTGCTCGTGGTCGTGCCCGCACATCGCGCACGTTTCATCGTGCTCGTGCTGGTGCCGGCTCAAGAGAGAAGTGACTTGCATGGCTTTAATGAATCAGGCAGCGGCGTCCGGAGCCTATCACGGCTGCGCCTCCTCTGTCTTTGGTTTGGGGACCTCACGGTTTAACAACAGCCGCAATTCCTTGGGCTTGCCGGCGGCGCTCTCGGCCAGGAAGATCTTGTCCTGCACGTTGGTTAATACCCGGCCGAGCGTTTCGGTGAGGCGCTGCTCTCCGAACAGCGCGGGATGCCGCCGATACTGTGGCAGAACCTCCTGGAATCGTTCCGCCTGGGCCGAGGTGTCGCTGACGAGACGGGCACGGTCGGATTGCGCCAGGTTAACGAGCGATTCGGCGTCGGCGCTGGCCTTATTCGTAACCTGGTTCTCGTAAGTGCGCGCCTCGTTAAGCAGCTTGCTGCGCATCACTTCCGCCTTGAGCACGTTGGCAAAGGCGTCTTTCAACTGCCGCGGCGGGACGCTTTGAACCACGCATTGCTCGACCACCAGGCCCAGGTGCTGGTTCTCCAGCAGTTGAGTGGTCCGCCGTCGCACCGCCTCCTGAAAGCCCGCGATGTCCCGTGTGAGGACGTCGTCCACCTTGAAACGGGAAGCCGCGTAGAGCAACCCGTTGTCCAGGGCGCTCTGAACGGCGTTCGAGGCGGTCACGAAGCCAAAAACGTACTGGATCGGGTCCTGGATGCGGTAGGTCAGCGTGGCGCGGGTGTGGATGATATTGGCATCGGCAGTCAGGACATAGCCATCCACAATGGGGTTGAGCGTGGTGCCCGCGGGCGGCTCGATGCCCGCCAGCATCTGCTCGGGGGTCACCGCGTACCAGCCCACTGTGGAGCTGACATGCTGCAGTCCGGAGATCGAGACCTTGATGCTTTCGTCAATGGGATAAGGGAACGACCAATGGAGCCCCGGCCCGAGCAAAGCCTTCTCGCCCTCGCCCTGCGCCTTGCCGAAGCGCAAGATGATCGCCCGCTCCTGGGGGCCCACCGTGAAGAAGCCGGACGCCAGGAACAGCAGCACCAGCAAGACCATCACGACTTTGACGATTACAAAGCTGCTGCGCAGAGCTTCAGCCAGCGCCTGCGACCCGGCGTCCATCGGCGTCTCCGGCGGCGGGGCGGGGTCGGGCAACCGGTCGGTTGAGTGAGCGTGCTCGTTCATGGCCGGGTCATTTCTTGAGCAGGTTGGTCGAGACGCCCCGGAACAGGTCAAACGGCGGGGTGTGCTGATCGAAGATAAGCACCGAGCGCTCCTTCAGCGAATCCTCCAGCGCCGACAGGCGGAAGATGAAGCTGGCCAGCTCGGGACTCTGCTGGAAGACCTTCAACGATTTCGCGGCTTCCGCCTCGCCTTTGCCCTTGATTTCGGTTGCCTGCCCTTCGGCGTCAGCCAGCGCCTCTGCCGCCTTGCGTTCGGCATCCGAGCGGATGCGTTGCGCCTCGGCCTCGCCTTCGTATTGGAAGCGGTCCGCGAGAACCTTCCGCTCGGAGGTCATGCGCTCGAATACCGATTGGGTCACGCTTTCGGGCAGTTGCAGCCGCTTAAGGCCCAGGAACGCTATCTCCAGTCCCAGGTTGTTGGTGTGGAGTTGGGAGCGAATGGCCTCCAGAATCTCGGTTTCAATGGCGACAAAGCTGGCGCCATCGTCGCTGGTCGAGACGAAGTCGGCCAGCGGATGTTTGCCCACCACCGCGGTCTTGGCGTTGCCCAGCCACTGGTCCAGGAGCGTTTCGGCCGCCGCAATCGGGTTCGCGCTGTCGGCGAACCGGGGGAAGAAAGCTGTCGGATCCGACACCTTCCAGCCGACATACACCGAGGTCAACAGGTTGAAGTTGTCCCGGGTCAGACCCTCGGTCAGCCGGTCCTCGAAGTTCTGGACGCGCCGGTCGAAGGACCAGACTTTCTGGATGGGCCAGGGCCACTTGAAATACAGGTTTGGCTCGGTGATGGGGCGCGTTGGCTTGCCGAAGGTGGTCACGACGGCGACTTCGGTGGTGCGCACCTGGAAGGTGAACAGCAGCAGCCCGAAGATCAGGATCAGCACCAGGCCGATAACGAGGGTCAATGGATTGCGTTTCATGCGAATTACTTGGTCTTGGGCGCGGGCACGCTCAGGTTGAGCAGGCTCTGCGCGATGGATTCCTGCAGGTCAAAGGTAATCACGTCCTGCGTGTTGGTGGTGAGCAGAACGTATTTCCGCGCGTTGGCGGTGGCGCGGGCGAAGGTCTGCAGATAGGTTCGCTCCGCGTAAACCGACGGCGCCGCCTCAAACGCGGGAATCTGGTTGGTGAAGAGCGCGGCCCGGGCCAGCGCGCCGATTTCGCGCGACCGGCGCTCGGCGCTGGCGCGGTTGGTCAGGCTGACGGCCTGCGCCCCGGCCAGGGCGTTGGTCCGGATGTCATCGGCCTGCGCGGCCAGAATCTTTGCCTGCTTCGTCTGGATGGCCGCGACGACCTTCTCGTACTCCGGCGCGACTTTCACAGGAGGGTGCAGGTCTCCCAGTCCGACGGAGACGATTCGGGCGCCCAGATTATAGCGGTTGGCCGCCGCCTGGATGCGCTCGCCGAGGTCCTGGGCGGCCTGCCCCCGGCCCTGCGACATAATGTCGTTCATGTCCACCCCCACAAGGTAGCGCAACACCTCGCGTGTGCTCAGGTCCTCCAGCAACGTGGAGGCGTCTTCATTATTGTAGGCCCAGTCCACCAGGTTGGTGATCTGGAAATACACGGGCACGCTGACGGTCAACAGGCTCACGGGCGGCGTGCGTTTGCTGGCCACCCGGCTGGCGGCTTCCTGCGAAAGCTGCTCCCGGTTTGCCACCAGGAAATTCGTTTCCACCGAATGACCCTGGCCCCACAACACATGCCTGGACTGCTCCTTCGCCGGGTCGGGCATGGAGCCGACGGTAAAGCTCTGAATCTGCTCGGCGCCGAAGCGGTAAACCCGGTCAATGGGCCACGGCCATTTGAGATGAGCGCCGGGGCCGAGCGGGGAGCGGCTCTCGACCCGCTGGCCGAAACGTTCGAGCAGCCCCTGCTCGCCCGCCTCGATAAATACCACGCACGTGGACAGAAGCAGCGCCGCGGCTTGCAGCAGAATCAGCCAGCCCAGCGCCTTCTCGAAGAAGCGGTAAAACCAGGTCTCGGAGACCTTAAAGCCGAACTGGTAATCCATCGCCTGCGCGGCGGTGGTGACCAGGCCCTCCGGCTGCCCGAGCAGGCCGATCAGCCGGCTCTCATACAAGGGCCGCTCGACCTTGCCCCGGACCCGCGGCCGGTAGATCTCCAGCACCAGTTGGATCAGGGTTTCCAGCGCCACCAGCCCCAACAAGCCGCACAGGACGTGCGCGACGTAGAAATCAGTCTTCGGAAAGCCGGCCCAGACCGCGACGAGGCCCAGCGCCACCACCAGGCACAGAACCGCGTTGCAGAGCAGGTAATTGGCCCCGGGCCGCAGCAACCGGTGCCGCTGCAGCCGGGCGACCGTGGCGGAGAACCGGCCGAGCAGGAACAGCACGAGGGCCAACAGGCCGAACGAGGACAGCCCGGTGATGGGCTCCTTTACTTCGGCCACCGTCGTGCTGCGCGACAGCCAGCGCCACAGCAAATACGCCCCGCCGGCCTGCAACACCAGCAGGAGCACCGTGAAGGCCGGCACGAAGAACCGCTCGAACTGCTCTCGCGAGCGCTGCGCCGGGAACAACTCAGCATCCTTGGCCTCGAACATGGCCGAAGCGCTGCGGGTCTTGGCGAGCTCATCAACCTCGAGCTTCTCCACGCGCTCCCGCTCCTCGAGGCGCATTTGAAACCAGCTTACGATCGCCACCAGCACGCCCAGGCCAAGAAACAGCGCGCTGACCAATCCCGCCAGCGAGCCGGCATACCGCGCCGCCGCCAACCCCGCCGCGCCCGCCGCCAGCAAAGCCAGCAGGTTGACCAGCCCGTTCTTCTGTATGGTTCTGTCCATGAAGAATTAACTCAGTTCGCGTTGCTCGAATAACAGGACGGCCAGCGCCAGCGCGGCGCCCACATAAGCCGCCATGTAGGCAAACGCCTTGCCCACATAGCCCCAGTGGAAGGTGCTCTTGCCCTCCACCAGCGCATCCGCCAGCCAAAAAAGCTGCCAGTTCGGCGTCACGGTGTAAAGCACCGACGCCCACCACTTCCCCCCCATCCCCGCCTGCCGCATCCGCGCCTGGTCCGGCTCCCCGATCCGGTCGCGCTCCGCCGGCTCGAGCCGGTTGTTGCGATCCTGGTCGTACTTGACGGTCATTTCCCTGAGCAAGCCTTTTTGGCTCTGCGACCAGCGAGGGCTGTAAAGCTCCTCGGTCAGGTCATGCCGCCACACCGGCTCGGCTTGCCGCCCGAACAGATAATCCGACATGATCCCCAGCAGAAAAACCGCCGAGCAAATCGCCAGCGTCGGCACCATGTCCAGCCGCGTCGAGCACGCCAGCGCCAGGCTTGCCAGGATCCAGAGCGCAAACAGGATGAGCAGCGCCGCCGGCACCAGCCGCCAGTCCACCGCGCCCGGCTCGTTCGTGGACCGCTGCTGCGTCGTGAATTGAATAATCACCAGCGCCGCCAGCGTCACCGTGATCAGCAGCGCGAACACCGCATCGCTCACAAAGGGCCGCCGCAGGAAGAAATTGCTGAACCCGCCCAGCGCGTAGGCGGCCACCACCCCGGCCGCGAAGATACCGATCGCCGCCAGGTCAGTCTCGCCGTACGAGTCGAATGCCATCCGGCTGGCCACCAGCGCCGCCACCAGATTCACATACGTCAGCAACGCCAGCGCCGCCACCAGGCCCGCATACTTGGCCAGCAGAAACTGCGCGCGCCGCACCGGCTTGGACAGCACTGCCAGCGCCGTGCCCGAGCGGATTTCCCGCGCCAGCGAGGCCGAGGCGGTCAGCACCGCCCCCAGCAACCCCGCCAGCAGCATCACCGCCAGCGTGCTGTTCTTCACCAGCCGCGGCTCATCCCCGAACGCAAAGTAGTACGGCGTCGCCAGGAAAATCTCAAACAGCGCCGAGCTGGTCATCAGCAGCAGGAAGATCGGCTGCCGGACCAGCTCCATAAACGCATTGGCCGCTATGGTGACGAACTGTCGCATCTATTCAATCTGGTCAGCCAGTTTAAGCCACCAGCGCCTTAACGCAAATTGTTCTTCCATCCGGGCGGCGCCGGGGATGTCCCGCGTGCAGCCCGTTGAAAACCGGGCGTCCAGCCGCACACCTGGCAGAGTGTCTATCTCGCGTCTTCACTTCACCCTGTATAGGTCCACAAACCGTGTTACTGCGGTAACACAGGAGTTCGAGCCCGCCCGCCTGAAGTGCACAGTAAACCGCAGTGGCACCTGCCTGGCCCCTGCATGGAGGGAAAAGCGCCCCGCGCGCGCGAGAGACAGCGCGAGAGAATAACCTTGACGCGGGCTGTGAAAATCTGACAGTATCTGCCTCAACAGGACAAAGTATGCAGATCGGCGCGAAATCATCAGGTCGCTCCGGGCTGGTGTCGTTGCGATGGCACTCTTTCCCGTTGGCTCGCGGGTCTGCAATCCGAACACGCCAGCCAAGCGCCGCATCCCGCGTCACGGGCAATTCCACCTACTCCTGATGCAACCCACACAACGCAAATCCGCAGGCTGAGTGCCATTGAAAGATAGGGCTTGATGAATAACAATTACTCCCGCTCGCTTCCTCCCGGCAAGAACCTCCTTCCCGCCTCAATGAGGCGCGCGGCACTTGGCCGGCTTGCCGCGGCGATGCTGCTCGGGTTGGTGCTGCCGGGCGCGGCTTGGGCCCAAAGCGGCGGGCCGTATGACTTGAGCTGGGCCAAAGTGGCCGGGGGCGGCGGCGCGAGCACCAATGGCGCCTGGGAACTCACCGGCACCATCGGACAACCCGAGGCCGGAACGCTGGCTGCCGGGAATTGGGCAATCGAAGGCGGCTTCTGGAACGGCGCACTGGTCATCAGCGTGGTGCCGCCCGAGATAACACTCCTGGGCGACAACCCGCTGACCCACGAATGCCACGCCGCGTTCGCTGATCCGGGCGCAACCGCCACCGCGGCCTGCCCGGGGCCGCTGTCCCTGGCCACCAATAGCACTGTGGCCCCGAACGCCGTGGGCGTTTACAGCATCAGCTACGTCGCCAGCGACGCCTGCGGCAAGTCGGCCACCAACACGCGCACCGTGTATGTGGTGGACACCACCCCGCCGGCCATCACCTGCCCGGCGGATCTCGCGATCGTGACCACCGACCCGCTGGGCGCCAACGTCAGCTTCACCGTCACCGCCGCTGACGATTGCGATGCCGGCCCCACAATGGTCAGCGAGCCGGCCGGCGGCTCATTCTTCGCCGCCGGCACCAATACCGTCAATTGTTACGCCTACGACACCAGCCTCAACACCAACACCTGCGCTTTCCTGGTGATGGTGGACCGCGCACCAGTCGCGCACACCAACCTGAGCTTCTATCTGCTGCAGGACCAGCCGCTGCTCGTTAGTTCGGCGCAGTGCCTGGCCGTGGTGACTGATCCCGACAACGACCCGCTGAATGTAGCCGAAGCAGGCCCAATCAGCACCAATGGCGGAACCGTTGCGCTCGCCGCCGGCACTATCGAGTATCATCCCGCGGCCGGCTACACGGGGATGGACGCGTTCAGCTACCTCGTCGGTGACGGACGCGGCGGCCTGACCGCCAACACCGTTCTGGTCACCGTCCTTTCGCCCGAAGCCGTTGCGCCCAGCCTTGTCTACGGGCCGCTGCTGGTCGGCGGCCAGTTCGTCGCCCGCTATTCGGGCGTGCCCGGCTTCACTTACACCATTCAAGCCACCACTGACCTCGTCCCGTCGTTCTGGACCAAGGTGATCAATCTAACCGCCCCGGAAACCGACCAGGGGTTTGGCGTGGGGGTTTTCCAGTTCGTCGAGCCCGACCCGACCCAGCCGAGCCGGTTCTACCGCGCGGTCTATCCGCCGTATTAATGCCCGCCAGTCCTTTATGCCCATTATGAATATTAAGCATCTCCTCCGTTATTCGTGCTGCCTGGCCCTGGCTGGGCTGCTCGTCAGCTCCCTGCCGGTGGCGGCTCAAAGCAGCGCGTTCACCTACCAGGGCCGGGTGACCTTCCAGAATTACCAGGCCAACGGCCTGTTCGATCTGACCTTCGCGCTCTTCGACGCCCTCACCGGTGGGAACCAGATCGGCAGCACTATCACCATGGAAGGCACCCTGGTCACCAACGGCCTGTTCACGGTCACCCTGGACTTTGGCTCCACCGGCTTCCCGGGCGCGGACCGCTGGCTGGAATTGAGCGTGCGGACCAATCTGGTGGGTGGGTACACCACGCTCGCGCCGCGGCAGCAGTTGACCGCCGCCCCCTACGCCGTCAAGGCCGCCGGGTTCACCGGCACGGTGCAGGACTCGCAGCTCTCCGCCAACGTGGCCTTGCTCAACAGCAGCCCGACCTTCACCGGCTCGGTGAGTGCCTCCGGCTTCACCGGCAGCGGCGCCGGGTTGACCTCACTGAATGCGGGCAACATCTCCTCCGGCACGCTGGCCGACGCGCGGCTCTCCTCGAACATCCCCAAGCTCAACCAGGCCAACACCTTTACCGGCGAATTGAAAGCGACTGTGGGGGGCGTGGACTTTTTCATGGTGCCCAAGGGCGCGGTCGTTCTTTGGTCCGGAAGCGAGGGGACGATCCCGTCGGGCTGGGCGCTGTGCAACGGCGCGAACGGCACGCCGGATTTGCGGAGCAAGTTCGTCGTCGGCGCCGGAACGGGCGGCAGTTACGCCGTCGGCGACACCGGCGGGACCGGCAGCCATACCCACACCACGGCCATCGGAACGCCGACGGCAGCCTCCGCCGGTGCCCACACACACACTACCACCGCTACCAGCACCGGCACCGGCACCACCGGCACGGAGGCGGCGCATACACACTCCGTAAACGTCGGCTCGACCACGTCCAGCACCGATAGCCATTCGCATAGTGGCAATACCCTTGTCTTTTCCAGGGAACTCACGACCGGCACTCTGGATGGAGGTGGCGGTTTGTATGTTTACTTGATCAACGGCACCAGCACCCAAGCGCTTGACCCTATTTGGGGTGGCTCCACGTCATCCGATAGCCACAACCATACGGTTGATCCTGGCGCCGTGACTTCCGCCGCCGGCAGTTCGCACGCCCATTCCGTCCCCGCCCTGAACATCCCGGCACTGGCGACGGATTCCCAGGGCGCGCACACGCACACGGTGAGCGTCGGGACGATCACCTCTTCCAGCTCGGATTCGCGTCCGCCTTACTACGCGCTCTGCTACATCATGAAGCTCTGAGGCGCCGCGCCGCGCGGGCGAACGGAAGATTATGAGAAGAGAAAGCTGGTTGATTTGCGCAGGGCTGGTAATTGCCGCAGGGGTGGGCTTGATGGCGTTCAAGCACCAGGAGCGGGCACAGGAAACCGCCAAAGCCCAAATCCAAGCGCTGGAGCAAGAGGTGCGGCAGCTTGAAACGACCGTGGCTGCCGTAGCCCGGCGACAAGCGACTCAATCTGTGGCGCGCGTTGAAAACTCTGCACCGCCCAGGCCGACCGTCTTGTCCAACGTGGTGGAAGACCCGCAACGCTTCAAGGAAGCGGTCCGCCAGGCGCAAGCTGAACTCAAGCTGGAAGGCCAGCTAGACTTCGTTCTTTCCCGATGGAACTGGGATGCCTACAGCACCCACACGGGCCTCGATAAACAGCAATCGGCCGCTTTGGAAACCATCTTCCAGCGATGCACTACTCAGCTCCGAGAACTGCGAGCGAGCCTCGCCTCAGACGGGCAAAGCCTGAGCCAATTGGAGAAACGCAGCCAGGCGTTAACGCTGGCGTTTTACGATCAGGCCAAGCCTTCTTTGAAAGGCTCACAGTTGTTTCCCACCAAGCGGTTCCTGGGGTGGAACTTCGATGAAAAGGAATACATGCTGTTGAAGACTTGGGACTGGGACCTAATCGCGAGGGGTTACAATCCGGGCGAATCGGTGCGCCCCTATTTCGAGGATGCGTTGCGACAGCTTAACGACGTGAGCGACCAGAACCGCGACAACGCCGGACGTTACGCCCTGCTGCAACAGAAGGAGCGCGAGACGCGGCAAACCCTGCTAAAGCAGATCGAGCCTCATGTTTCGGTCAATCAGCTTCTTAATTTAAAAGGGCATTTTGGGAATCTGGATTCTTTGAACTGAAATTGCCATGATCCGCGCAATCGTTTACTCCGATGAAGGCCGCAAAATGCGCGCCAGCCGCGCGTTCCGCGGACCGCTGACGCTTTACTCCAGTAAGAGGCTGCGGCCCGGAGGCCGCGCTCTGTGCGCTGTTTTCGCCGCGCTCTTGCTGGCGCTGCTGGCCAACCCGGGCGCTGTCCGAGCCCAGAGCGGCGGCGACTTCGACTTGAGCTGGGCGACGGCGGACGCCGGCGGCGGCGAAAGCCGGGGCGGCGACTGGGCGATTTATGGCACCGCCGGGCAGCCGGACGCGAGCATTTCGATCGGCGGCGACTTTGCGGTGCAGTCCGGTTTCTGGAACCGGCTGAGCGGGAACCTGACGCCGCTGGCGCGGCTGGCGATCTTTCCCCGGCCCAAGGACCTTTCGCACAAGCTCCTCATTTCCCACCTGATGACCAACGCGTTGGATTGGGACCGGGAGATTCCCCTCTTTGCCAGCACGAGTTCGCCCAGCACCAACGGCGCGACCATCACCGTCAAACCTCCGCGCATCTTCTACGATCCGCAGACTATCACGGGGGATCCGAATGTGACCGACCGTTTCCCCTACCGCGTCAAAGACGATTATCAGGGCCTGGGGCTGGGCCAGGTGCAAATGGTAATCTGGGGGTCCCCTGATACGCATAGGCGCTAACTTAAGTATTGCTGCGCGGGTTGTAGCTGTGTTATCAAGCTGGGGTGAAGCACGTCCATCTGTTGGATGAGGAATGGGAATTTCTTACGGACTTTCTGCCCCCGGGCTGGCGCGAGCAAGCGCGAAGCACTGGGGCGCTTCGGCGGGCACGAGGCATTGCTAACGCCGACAGCTTGCTCCAACTCATTCTGATGCACACGGCGACTGGTTTATCGTTGCGTCAAACGGTGGTGCGAGCACGCGAGCAGTCGATTGCCGATATTTCGGATGTGGCGCTGCTCAAGCGGCTGCGGTCGAGCGAGCCGTGGCTGCGGCAGCTCACCTCGCAAATGACCGAGATGGGGGATGTCGCCCTAGTCCAGCGGTTGGCCCAGGGGCGGCGGGTTCGGGTGGTGGACGCTACCACCGTTGAGGAACAAGGAGGAGCGGGCACCGATTGGCGGATCCATTACACCCTGTGCCTGCCGGATCTGAGCTGCGATTTCTTCGAGCTAACCGATGAGCACGGCGGGGAGAGCTACCGACGAATTCCCGTGAGGCGTGGGGACTTGATATTGGCGGACCGAGGTTACAGTAACGCGGCGGGGGCTGAGGCCGTACTGGCGGGACATGGGGACGTGCTGGTGCGCTGGAATAGCTTCAGCTTTCCCCTGGGAACGGAGGAGGGCAAGCCTTTTGCAGCGCTCAAGGAAATGAACAAGCTACCCAAGCGGGGCGCCCGAGAATGGGCGGTGTGGTTTACTCACCAGGGCAAGCGCTATCCTGGGCGACTATGCGCCATTCGCAAAAGTGCCGTCGCCACGGCTCGCGCCCAGGAGAAGATGCGGCGGCAGGCCCGTAAGAAGCAAAAGCAGGTCGATGAGGAAGCTCTAAAACTGGCGGAGTTCATTATGGTGTTTACCACCGTCAGCGCCGAAGAGCTCAGCACGGAGGAAGTCTTAGAATTGTACCGGGTTCGCTGGCAGATCGAGTTGCGTTTCAAGCATCTCAAGAGCTTGCTGGGTTTGGGCTGCTTACCCAAGTATGACGCGCAATCGTGCCGAGCTTGGATTCAGGCCAAGCTGCTCTGCGGGTTGCTCATTGAGCGGCTCATGCAAGAGGCAAAGTTCTTTTTCCCCTGGGGATATCGTTGGCCTGCCTCCGAGCCATTGGCGCGAGTTCATTGAAGCGCGCGACGCGGTCATCGCGGTGGTAAGCCGCCCGTTGCTACCCCGGCAATTGGTGTCCCACGGTCCCGAAATCCGAAGCGGACTCAAGGAACGTCGTCGAACCCGGACCGCTCAACTCAGCCGGTATCCCTGGGAGCAGTTTTGTTAAGTTAGCGCCTATGCCCCTGATACGGCCCCCAACGCGCTGGCCATCGCCACTTTGCCGGACGGCAACAAGCAAGTCTTTTTCGCGGGCATCCCCTATTGGTTCTATTTGGTCCAGGCCGCGACCGCGGTGGCGCCGCCGACCAACTGGGTGACACTCTCAACCAACCAGGTCGGAGGGGACGGCCTGTGGAATTATGAGGACCTGGACGCAACCAATTATCCGGGCCGCTACTACCGTTCGGCCTATCACTCGGCCGTGCCTTAGCACACAGTCGGTTTACACAACAAACAACAACAACAAACAACAACGCAGTTCTGTTATGAATCCCAAGAGAATCCTTGCCTCGGTGTTCCTGGTCGTCCTGCTCGGCTCACTGGCGGGAGTGTGCTCGGCGTCGGCCCAGGGAACAATCTTCACCTATCAGGGCCGCCTGGTCTTCAATGGGGCCTCGGCCACCGGCAGCTTCGACCTCACGTTCATGCTGTTCGATGACGCCGTGGCCGGCAGCCAGATCGGCAGCACGATCACCAATCTCAATGTGCCCGTAGCCAACGGGCTGGTGACGCTGCAGTTGGACTTTGGCACCAGCGCCTTCCCGGGGGCGGACCGCTGGCTCCAGATCGGCGTGCGCACGAACGGCAGCACGGAGGATTTCCTGACCTTGAGCCCGCGCCAGCCGCTGACCTCGGCCCCCTACGCCATCCAGGCCGCCAATTTCACCGGCGCCATCCAGGACGCGCAACTCTCGGCCAACGTGGCGCGTCTGGACGGCACCAACACCTTCACCGGCCCCATCAAGAACGTTGTGGACGGCACCGAATTTTTCATGGTGCCCCAGGGCGGCATCATCATCTGGTCCGGCGCCAGCGCCAACATTCCCGCCGGCTGGGCGTTGTGCGACGGAGGCAACGGCACGCCGGATTTGCGCGACCGGTTCGTGGTCGGCGCGGCGGGTGCTTATGCCGTGGGGGACACCGGCGGCGCGGCGAGCCACACCCACGATACGGCGGTCGGCTCGGTGGAAAGCGGCGCGGCCGGCGCGCACACACACACCACCGCCGCGACCACCAGCGGCGCCGAGGCGGCCCACACGCACAGCATCAATCCGCCGAGCACCACGTCGTCCTCAGACTCCCATTCGCACACGGCCAACACCTTCGCCTTCCGCAGGGATGTGGCCGTTGGCACCGCCACCGCCAATACGCACTGGTATATTGTCATTGATACGGGCAGCAACCAGGGACAAGTCCTGGACCCTTACGGGTGGAGCGGGTCCACCACTTCCGACGCGCATACTCATACGACTGACGTCGCCGCTTTCAACTCCGCCGCCGGCAGTTCGCACGCCCATACCGTTCCCGCGCTGGCCACCGATTCCCAAGGCTCGCACACCCATTCGGTTGCTATTGGCACCGTGACCTCGACCAGCACGGATTCGCGCCCGCCTTTTTACGCGCTCTGCTACATCATGAAGCTCTAAACGGCTTTGACACCCGGGGAACCGGAGTGCCGGGCTGCTGGCGGCTTGCATGATCCGAGTGCGCTCAGTCGGCGGCCTGTCGGGGCTCCGGCACGCGGAGACGTGAAACCTCCCGGCCAGGCCCGGGCGCTCTTACCCTCGAAGCTTTTATGAACTCCTTGAGACTTTCCTTTGGAGGCGCGGGGCTGCCGCTGGGAACGCTGCTGTGGGCGGTGTCGGCGCAGGCCAGCACCGACTACGGTCCGGCAATCTGGCGGCCGGTCTCGTGCTCCAAGTACTACACCTCCGGTTCCGGCCACAAGTTCTGCGTGGTCCATTCCATGGAGGGCTACTACCTGAGCGGTACCTCCTACCTGCGCCGCTGCGATGTGTCCGCCAGTTGCCATTACACGGTCAGCGGCCTGAAGGACAACTCCTCCGACGCGGCGGCGGGTGAGATTTCGCAGTTGGTGCGGGAATCCTACTACGCGTGGCACGCCCGATGTTGGAATACGCGTTCCTTTGGCACGGAGCACGAGGGGTTTGTCGGCAACCCGGCGTGGTTTACCGAGACCATGTACCAGGTCTCGGCCAAGCTGCACCGCCACCTGTGCAACGACTTCAGCATTACCAAGGACCGCAACCACATTGTAGGCCACAATGCGAAGTCCAGTTCGGCGTGGTGCTCATTTGCCGAATCCCACTTTGGCATGGACGCCCACTGCAACTCCCACACCGACCCGGGCAAATACTGGAATTGGACCCATTTCATGGAGGTGATTATTGGCGGCACCGACAACGCCGCCCTCGTCTCCAAGACCGTGGCCGACAACACCATCTTCGCTCCCGGCAAGGCATTCTCCTGCACCTGGACGATGAAGAACACCGGCACGTTTACCTGGATTGCCAACGGCACCAGCGGCTATACCTTTTGCCGCAGTGCCGGCACCGCCATGGGTTCGGCGGCAACCACCGCCGTGTCGGCCAATGTGGCGGCCACCAAGACCACCACTTTCAAGATCAACTTCACCGCCCCCACCACCCCCGGCACTTACACCGTCAGCTTCCGCATGAAGAACGCCGCCGGAGCCTACTTCGGCTCGACAGTGAGCCTGCCGGTTATCGTCGCCACCGCCCCGGCCATCACGACGCAGCCGGCCGGCGTGATCAAGGACCCCGGCCAGACGGCCGCCTTCACGGCAGTCGTGAGCGGCACCGCGCCCCTGAGCTATCAATGGAGAAAGAACGGGGCCAAGCTGGCCGACGGCGGCGATATCTCCGGCGCAACCTCCGGCACCCTGACAATTGCCAATGTCGAACTGGCCGATGCCGCCAGCTACAGCGTGGTGGTGACGAATATCGCCGGCAGCGTCACCAGCCAGTCCGCCTCCCTGACCGTCACCTCCACCCCGTCGCCCGTCGGCTCGGGCACCGGCTTGCAGGGCAATTATTACGCGAATGCCAACTTCACTTCGCCGCAGCTTCAGCAGGTTGACCCCACCGTCAACTTCAACTGGGGCACCAATGCCCCCGCCGCCGCCGTCGGCGCGGACACATTCTCGGTGCGCTGGACCGGCAAGGTCGAGCCGCGCTACTCCCAGACCTACACCTTCTACACTCGCTCGGACGACGGCGTCCGGCTCTGGGTCAATGGCGTGCTGCTCGTTGACAAATGGGTGAACCAGTCCTCCGTCGAGTGGAGCGGCGTGCTCGCGCTGACCGCGGGCCAGGTCTATGACATCCAGTTGGATTACTACGAGAACACCAGCAGCGCCGTCGCACAGTTATGCTGGTCGAGCCCCAGCCAGGCCAAAGAGATTGTTCCCCAAACCCAGTTATACCCCGCCCAACCCGCCGGCGGGCTCGGGCCCATCCCCGGCGTTTACAGCACCGGTGTGGATGACGACCATGGGTTGCTGGCCGCCGGCACGGCCGACCCGCATTACCAGCTCATCACCAGCGCGGATAGCGCTTTTCCCGGCCCGAATGGCGTCGTGGTGAACGAGGGCTATCCCATTGGAACCTGGTTGACCAACGGCCCGAACTCGAAATGGATCGCGCCGCAAGCCGCCCAGAGCGCGGGGAACCTTCCCGGCAGCTACACTTACCGCCTCACTTTCGACCTGACCGATCTGGATCCCTCTGCGGCGGTCATTTCCGGCAACTGGGCGGTGGACAACGCGGGGGTGGATATTCTCCTCAACGGCGTCGGAACTGGCCACGCCAACGCGAATGCCCATGGGGTCTTCACCGCCTTCGTGATCCGCGACGGCTTCCTGCCCGGCCTTAACACCCTGGATTTCGTCGTCAGCAACTCCGGCGCGGCCGCCAATCCAACCGGCCTGCGCGTCAAGCTGAGCGGCTTGACTGCCCAGGCCTTCGCCCCGGAAATTGTGGTCGCTCCGCAAGGCCAAACGGCCAACCAGGGCGCCAGCGCGACGTTCAGTGTCACCGCCAGCGGCTCCTCGCCCCTGGCCTTTCAGTGGCAGTTGAACGGCGAGGAACTCCCCGGCGCAACCGCCAGCGACTTGGTGCTCACCAACGCCCAGGCAAGCGATGCGGGCGCTTACTCCGTCGTGATCAGCAATGGCTTTGGCGTCATCACCAGCGACGAAGTGGTCTTGACTGTCAATCTGCCGCCCATGATCTCCACGCAACCCGAGGACCAGGCTGTCAGCCTGGGCATGGGCGCAACCTTTAGCGTGGCTGCCGAGGGCACCGAGCCGCTCAGTTTTCAGTGGTATCACAGCGGGGCTGCCATCCCTGATGCCTCGGATGCCAGCTATACCTGCGCCAGCGTCCAAACCACGGACGCAGGTGACTACTATGTCACTGTCAGCAACCTGGCCGGCGCCACCACCAGTTCGAACGCCGCCCTCACCATCAATCTCCCGCCGGTGATTACCGCTCAACCGCTGGGTCAAACGGTGGCCGAAGGGGCGGAAGTCACCTTCGCCACCGAGGTCACCGGCACCCTTCCCTTGTCGTACCAATGGCAGCGCAACGGCCAGCCCATTCCCGACGCCACCGAGGCCAGCTTCACCCTGACCAACGCGCGGTATGCCGACGCGGGCGACTATTCGGTGGTGGTGCAGAACGCCGCCGGGCTGGACGTCAGCTCCAATGCCACGCTGATCGTGAATGCCCCGCCGTTAATCACCAGCCAGCCCGAGGGCCTCTCTATGCTGCCGGGCGGAACCGCTACGTTCAGCGTCCAAGCCACAGGCTCGCCGCCTTTCGCCTACCAATGGCGCCTCAACGGCGCCGACCTCCCCGACGCCACCAGCAGCGTCCTCGTGCGCGCCAACCTCAGTCCAGGCGACTTCGGCAGCTACTCAGTGCTCGTCACCAACGACTTCGGCGCCGCCCTCAGCGACGACGCCAACCTCAAGCACAGTTCGTTCACCGCCAGCATGGAGTGGTACACCGTGGACGGCGGTGGTGGGCGGAGCACCGCCGGTTCTTGGGAGCTGTCCGGCACCATTGGGCAACCCGACGCCGGCACGCTTTCGGGCGGGGAGACTGTTATGCTGGGCGGTTTCTGGAGCGGCTTGCCTGGCAATCGCGCCCCGGTGGCCGGCCCGACGCTCTTCACCCGCATGGCTAACACGCCCCTGACCATCCTCATCTCCGATCTCCTGACGAATGCCACCGACCCGGACGGCGACGTGCTCTCCCTGCTGAGCGTGGGCCCCGCCAGCACCAACGGCGCTGCCATCACCAGCGACTCCACCTCCGTCTATTACGTCCCCGCGCTGCCGGACGCGAACCTGGACGACGGCTTCGAGTACACCGTAACCGATCCGCACGGCGCCACCGCCACCGGCTTGGTGCTGATCTCGGTTCTGCCGCCGCCCGTCATCCCGCCGCCGACTGTTACCGGGATCGCATCCTTGGCCGACGGCAGCGTTCAGTTGAATTTGCTGGGCGTCTCGAACCAGTTGTATTGTGTCCAGGCTGCGACCAACATGACGCCGCCCGTGTATTGGGAGACCTTGTCCACCAACAGCGCGGACTCCAGCGGGCTCCTGCAATACAGCGATTCCGGAGCGACCAATTACCCGGCCCGGTTCTACCGGTTCTGCGTCCCGTAGGCGAGCGGCGCGGAGCAGCCCCGCGCCGATCGGGGGAGCGTTCCGCCCCGCCGCATCCAGACCTCTCGCAAGCGGAATCGGCCCGCTGACGGCGTTCTGGCGGCGCCGCACAGCATAAGGCCCAACGGATCATTCCGTCCGGAAAGCCCGGCGGGACTGGTAGAGTTGCAACCGCTGGCGCAATGTTGCCGCCAGCTCCTTCTGGCCGGCGGCTTCGGCCATCTCGATCGCTCGCTGGGCGGTGGACGCGGCTTCGCCAAATCTGCCGGATTCGGCGTAGGCGGCCGCCAGTGTGTCCATCAGGGCGACATCATTCTTGCCGGCCAACTCACCCGCGCGCGTCGCCAGGCGCACCGCTTCAACGCCATGGCGGATCTCCGCGTCCGGATGGGTCGCCAGCACCCAGGCGAGTTGATCGAGCATCTCCAGGTCGTCGGGCGCCAAACGCAACGCGGCGCGATAGTGGACCAGCGCCTCGCGAATATCGCCCTTGTCGGCCAGGGCGATTCCCAGCCGCTTATGTGCTTGGAGGTAATCCGGCTGGATCTCCAGGGCCGACCGGTACTGGCTGATGGCTTCAGCGGTCTTCCCGGTCCGCGCCAGGGCCAATCCCATCCGGAAGTGGAGTTGGGCGGGGACGGCCTTCGCTTGCAGGGCCGCCCTGTAATGCTCCAGGGCTTCCTCGGTCTTGCCCTGCTCGGCCAGAGCGTTGCCCCAATTGTAATGGGCCAGGGCATAATCCGGCAGAAGCCGGATGGCCTCCCGATAGCAGCGAATCCCGTTGTCCACCTTTCCCTGCGAAACAAGCGCCACGCCCAGGTTGTTCCGCGCCTCTGCAGCCAGGCGTTTCAGCGCTTCAGCGCCGAGCGGCGACCGGCTCTCCACGCTGGCGCCGTTGCGGGACGTTTGGCGGATCGCGGCCTGCAAATACGGAATTGCCTCCGCGTGTTTGCCCTGCTGCACAAGCGCCTGGCCGATGAAATTGCCGGCCGCTGCGTTGGCCGGCTCGCGGCGCAGGATGTCCTTAAGTCGGGCAAGCGCCTCCTCCGTTGGCCCCGCCTCGAGTAGAGTCGCGTATAGAACGCATTGCAGTGCCACATCATTCGGTTTGAGTGCAAGAGCCGCCCAGTAGCAGGCGGCGGCGGCGTTAGGGAAGCCCTTTTGGTGCAGAGACTCACCCACTTTGTAGTGCGACGCCCAGCACCGGGGGTTCGCATCCACAGCCGCCCGCCAGAACGTGTCCGAGTTGGCGTAAATCGTACTCTGCCGCCAGGTCCCAATCCCCAACCCTGCCACCCCCACCCCGCAGACCGCCGCAATTAGCCGGGCCAACCTTTTCCCCGGCAGCCCAAAGCCCGTGGCAAGCCCAGCCGAAACCAGCGCGATGGGGCTAATGATCGCAAAATACTGCCAATGGTCGGCTACCAGCGAGTAGCGCATAAAACCAGTGTTTACAAAGCCCAGAACCGGCAGCAGCATCGCCCCAAAATAGCCGGCGCACAGCAGCCCGGCCTTGCCCCAGCCCCGGCGATAACGCCAGCACAGAACAAGCGCCCCCACCGCCAACAACCCGGGAAGATACGACAGCGCCTTGGCGGCATTAATCTGCCACATCGGATAAATGGGCATCAGGTTCACCGGCAGCAACGCCTTGAACAGGTAGAACCAAATCGCGCAACCGGCAACGGCCAGCCGCGACCAGAAGTTATCCTCCCGCACGATGTCGCCCGCGTTCTGATAACTCTCGAACCAGGCCGTCACCAGCCCCAGGATCAGCGCTATCGCGAAGAAGGGCACGCTGCGCCAAACATCCCTCCGCGCGATCCTCCCTCGCCGCCACCAAGCCAGCCCCAACAAAACCAGCGGCAGCGGCGCCACGGCGGTCTTGCTGAGCAGCGCCAGGACAAAAGCCACCAGTGAGAGCCAGTAGAAAAACGTAAGTGGAGGATGGAGAACGGAGAATGGGAGCAAGCCCCTGCCCGCGTTCCATCTCCCATCTGCCCTCTCCCCGGCGGTATCGCGCTCCGAGCGGAGATAGAGTCCCAGGCTCACCAGAAAGAACAGCATTGCCAGGGTGTTTTTCCGCTGGGAGACCCAGGCCACGGATTCCACATTCACCGGGTGCAGGGCGAAGATCACCCCCGCCAGCCACGCGCCCGGCACGCCCAGGCGCCGGAGCACTCGCCAGACCAGCACGGCGCTGATCGCGTGCAACAGGAGGTTCACCGAGTGATAGCCGGCTGGATTATCCCCCCAGACCGCCCGTTCCAGACGGAAGCTGGTCCAGACCAGCGGGTAATACTGAGGCGCCTCGCGCGAGAACCACATCTTTTTCCAACCGTCGGGCGCGGTGAGCATGGCGTTGTTCGTGATGTGGCGTTCATCGTCCCAGATGAACCCGGCGCGCCAGACCGGCTGGTAGGCCAGAACCGTCGCAACGACCAGCAACAGGCTAAACCCCCAGGCCCGAGTCCGCGCCCGGCCCAGAAACCGCGCGAGCCCGTCCGCCAATAATTGCTCCCGCGCCATGGATGGCGGGCCGGCTTGACCGGCCCCCGCGGCGGGTGTGTCCTGCATCCGCGCAGGCTCTCCGCTCAACGCTTCCGCGCGCTGCTCCGGCGGGCCATCACTCTGCTGCGTCATGCGGTCCGAGGCTACCTCACCCCGCCCGCCCATTCAAATGCTTAGCCCGCACATTTCTCAATACAGTGCTGCGCCTGCGTGGCCGGAATCCCGCGACCGCGCGATTAACCCGGGCATTCGCGCTGGGGAAGCACAATTCGCGGCGGCGGGGCTTTGACGAAGCGGGTCTCGCGAAGGTAGATGGGCTCCAGCTTCTCGCCCGCAACGAAGTCGCATCGCCCCCGCGCCAACTGCCCCACGGTCGCGGCGCGCGGGAAAAGCACGCGCCCGCCCGGAAACCACTTGGTCACTTCCGGGCCGATGAGGATCGCGCCGGCTTGTTGCCGTGCCTGAACCTCCGCTGCGGCGACCAGCCGCAACGGCTCGATTTCGCGCCGCGCCTCGGCAGTCAAATCGTAGCCGGCCAGGTAGAATTCGTTGCGCTGGGCATCAATCACAACCTCGACGCGCCCGAAGACGCCTTCCGCCTGGGCCTGGGCGGCGAGACATTCGGCGCTGCTGACGCCCAGCAGTCGCACCGGGCGCGCCAGTTGCCAGCCCTGTGCGAGGGCGATGGCCAGGCGAATGCCCGCGTAGGAGCCCGGGCCGAGCCCGACGGCCAGGCACTCGATCTGCTCGCGTTCGAGTTGCCCCTGCCGCAAAGCCTCCTCCACCAACCCCAGCGCGTTGGTGGCGCGGGTGCCGGTCTCGATGGCTTCGCCCCGGGCCGGCCGCCCGGCGTCCGTTCCGCCCTCCAATACCGCCACGCTGCGCTGCGGCGAAGAGAACTCAAGCGCCAGTATCTTCATAAATGATGCTCCGCTCCGTCTGGCTGAGCACGTCAATCTGCACAAGGCAGAGCCGCTCGGCGTGGTTGATGATTGCCGCACGCTTACTCCGCACTCCGCACTCCGCACTCCGCGCTTGCCCAAACCATCTCTCAGCCCATTCAATCACCGTCACGCCGGCCGGCGTGAGGTAATCCTCGAGCCCGGCGGCGGCGATCTGCTCCCGCGTGTCGAGCCGGTACAAATCCAGGTGGAACAGCGTCAGCCGGCCCCCCGGATAGATGTTGACCAGAGCGAACGTGGGCGAGTGCACCCGCGCCGTGATGCCCAGCCCGCGGGCCAGTCCCTTGACGAACTGCGTCTTGCCCGCGCCCAGGTCGCCGGACAGGCCGATGACCAGGCCGCTCTCGGCTGTGCGGCCCCACTGCTCGCCAAACGCGACGGTTTCGGCAGGGCTATGCGAAATGAGCGTAGCCATGCGCTGTCAATGGCCGCGTGCCGTTCTTGTCCCGGATCGTGATGCCCTCCCCGGCCGTAACCTTGCCGATGCAAGTCAGCGGCAGGCGCGGGAACTGTGTCCTCCACGCGTCGAGCAGCGGCACCGCGTCGCGGCTGGCGACGGTGAACAGCAGCTCGAAATCCTCGCCGTCGGTGAGCGCCGCCAGCAACGCCGGTTTGGCGCCCGCCCCGGCCTTCGCCGCAAGCCGTGCCTCGCGGCTGATGGGAATCGAGGTCCCCAGCAGCTCCGCGCCCGCCCGGCTCGCGTTCAGGATGTGCCGCAGATCGCCTGCCAGGCCGTCGCTCACATCCAGCATCGCATGGGGCGGAAAATGCTGCGCCAGCCACCGGGCCTCCGCCAGGCGCGGCTCGAACTCCAGGTGCTTCCCCGCGAGCGAGCCGCCCAGCTCGCCCGTGACGAAGATGGCATCGCCCGCTTCCGCGCCCGAGCGCAGCACGCTCTTGCCGCGCGGCACCCAGCCCAGCAGCGCCACCGAGATGAAAACGCCGCCGGGGCTGGTCGTGGTTTCCCCCCCCGCAATGGCCACTTCGTGCCGCCGCGCCAGGACGTTCATGCCCGCGTACACCGCCTCCACCCATTCGGATTTGAACTCGCGCGGCAGGCCAATCGTGATCAGCGCGGCGGTGGGCGTTCCCGCCATGGCCGCGATGTCGCTCAGGCACCGGCCGAGAGCCTTGTGCCCGATCTTCTCGGGCGGCGCGTCGGCCTGGAAATGAACCCCTTCCACCACCGCATCCGTCTTGAACAGCAGCAGCCGGTCCGGCACGCCGGCGTCCAGCGCCGCGCAATCATCCCCCGCGCCCACGACCACCGCGGGGTTGGTCGGCAGCGCGCGCGTGAGGCGGTGGATCAGTTCAAATTCGTTCATGTGCCTCCGTAGCGCTGGAGGATCAGCAACGTCGCGAAGTTCAGCGCGTTGAACAGCAGGTGGGCGAGGATAGGGGCCAGCAGGTTGTTGGTCCACTCATAGAGCGCGGTCAGCAGCAGCGCCAGCGCCAGCAACGGCACAAACGTCGCCAGGTTCAGGTGCACCAGCGCAAACAGCAGCGACGTGCCCCACAAAGCCAGCCGCCGATACCCCGCCTGCTTGATCATCGGATACAGGATCCCGCGAAACATCATTTCCTCCGCCACAGGCGCCAGCAGAATGGCCGTCGCCCCCAGCGAAAGCCGCCCAAACCACGACATCGAAACCCGCAACGCCTGGACGGGCAGTTGTTCCTTTGGCTCCAGTCCCAGGTGCGGCAGATGAGTGATCACCAGCGCCGAAACCTGCTGCAGGCCCCAGCCGACCGGCAGAAAGACCAGCGCCCCCAGCACCCCCGCCAGCACCGCCCGGCGCCAGCGATTCGCGAACCCGAACGCCTCCGCGTAGCTGATTTGCCGCTCGCGCAGGAAGCGCCCGATCAGAATCAAACCCGCGCCCTGAAACCCCAGCGTCGCCACCACCATCCGCCCGATCGAACTCTCGGCCGCTTCCACTCCCGAAAACCGCTGCACCCACGCCCCCAGCAGCAGCCCGCTGTAGGCACAAGCCACCAGCGCCGCCAGCCGCCGCGAAATCGCCTCCGGCGGCCAGGGCCTGGCGATGAGAACCAGCGTTGCCACCAGGCAAAACAGCGCCACCGCCGCCAGCGGAAAGAACAGCTTCGAGCTGACCTTGGCCGCGGCGGTCGCGTAATAATGCACGCTGAACAGCAGCATGCCGGTGTAAGCGCAAATGATCACGCTCAACACCAGGCGGACAATCGCCTCCACCGGCCACGGTTTCGCTGTTACCATGGCGCGAAGCTATCGCACCCGCCCCCAGGTGACGATGCAAAAAGCGGCCGGCGCGGGGCGAAACGCGTCCTGGCGGCGGCCACGGACCGTCGGGGCCGGCGGGCAACACGCGAAAGACGACTCAATCACTCCGCCAGGATTCAGGGCCGGGTCCCGAGACTGGCGCGAATGCTATCCTTCACAATTCGAGCAAGCGCAGCAGTGCGTCCACCGTCATTCCATAAGAAACCAGCCATGTGAGACGGGGGCGGGTGGCTTCGGGGCCTTTCCGGCGAGGCTTCCGGATGCTGCCGGGAAATAAGCCTTTGTCCGCCGGCGGTTGGAGGGCTAACTTTTGGCTTGCTGATGCAGAGCTGCCAGACCAGTTCGATTTCCGCGCCGGGCCAATGCCCGCCCCGCCACCTGCCCGAGTTGCTCGCCCCGGCGGGGGATTGGGAGTGCGCCCGGGCCGCGGTCGAGAACGGGGCGGATGCAATTTACTTCGGGTTGGAGAAGTTCAACGCCCGGATGCGGGCCAACAATTTCACCGAGGCCGATTTGCCCCGGCTCATGGAGTTCCTGCACCGGCGGGGCGTGAAGGGTTACATCACGTTCAACATCCTCGTTTTCGAGAACGAGATGGCGGCGGCGGAGCAATACGTGCGCGCCATGATCGCCGCCGGGGTGGATGCCGCGGTGGTGCAGGATGTGGGCATTTGCCGCCTGATTCGCCGGCACTCGCCCGATTTCCCGATCCATGTCTCCACCCAAATGACCATTACCAGCGCCGCCGGGGTGGAGTTTGCGCGCGAGCTGGGCTGCAACCTGGTCGTGCTCGCGCGGGAGTGCTCGCTCAAGGAAATCGAGGCGCTGCAGGCGGCGCAGGAGGGGCGCCCTTCACTGCCGCTGGAGGTGTTCATTCATGGCGCGCTGTGCGTGGCCTACTCGGGCCAATGCCTGACGAGCGAGGCGCTGGGCGGGCGCTCGGCCAATCGCGGCGAATGCGCGCAGGCCTGCCGCCTGCCGTATGAGCTGGTGGCGGACGGCAAGCTCGTCCCGCTGGGCGACCGGAAATACCTGCTCAGCCCGCAGGACCTCGCCGGGCTGGAGGTGCTGCCCGAATTGGTGCGGCTCGGCGTAGCATCACTGAAGGTTGAAGGGCGGCTCAAGTCGCCCGAATACGTAGCCAATATCACCCGCATCTATCGCCGCGCCCTCGACCGGGTGGGCAGTGGCTGGAAGATAACCGATGAAGACCGCTATGGGATGGAGATGGCCTTCTCCCGCGGCCTGCACACGGGCTGGTTCCAGGGAACCAATAACCAGCAGCTCGTTCATGGCCGCTTCGGCAAGAAGCGCGGCGTTTTCCTGGGCGAAGTGGCGCGGCTTGGAGACCAGAGCGTCTGGATACGGCTCCAGGGACCGCTCAAGCCGGGCGACGGTGTGGTTTTTGATGCCGGCCGCCCCGAGCAGGACGAGGAAGGCGGCAGGGTGTATGAAGTGCGGAGTGCGGAGTGCGGAATCCGGAACCCGGAGTGCGGAATGGCCGGCTTGCGGAACTGCGCTTTGGCCGGGGCGACATCAACTTCAGGCGCATCCATGTCGGGGACAAGCTGTGGAAGACCAGCGACCCGGAGCTGGACCGGGCTCTGCGGCAGAGCTATGAAGGCGACGCCCCGCGGTTCCAGCGCCCTATCTCGATGGAGGTGCATGGCCAGGCCGATCAACCGCTTACTCTCATCGCTAGGGACGACCTCGGCCACGTGGTCCGTCTCGACTCCGCCATGCCGCTCGCCCAGGCGGAGAGTCGCCCCCTGACAACCGACCGCCTGCGAGAGCAACTCGGGCGCTTGGGCGGCACGCCGTTCAAGCTGGGCGAGTTGAAGAACGCCCTGACGGGTCAGGTTCTGCTGCCCGTCAGCGAGCTGAACCGCCTGCGCCGCGAGGCAGTGCGGGAACTAGAGGCCCAGCGCACCCAACCAAAGCGATGGACCCTTGAGTGCGAAGTGCGGAATGCGGAGTGCGGAATGCGGAGTGCGGAGTGCGGAGTGCGGAGTGCGGAATGCGGAGTGCGGAATGCGGAGTGCGGAGTGCGGAATGGCTGGAGCAGGCGCGGCGGGTGCGCCTCCGCACTCCGCACTCCGCACTCCGCACTTAATCGTTCTGGTGCGCAACCGCGCGCAGCTCAGCGCCGCCCTGAGTTGCGGCGTGGAAACGTTGTATTGTGAACTGGAGGACCCAAGGAATTACCGCGAAGCGGTCGCGTTGACTCGGGCGCGCCAATCGTCCGCCGGCCAGCGCTTGGAAATCTTCGCCGCTCCGCCGCGGGTTTTCAAAGCGGGAGAAGAGTGGACGCTCAAGCAAGTCCGTGCCAGCGAAGCCGACGGCTACCTGGTCCGCAACTACGACCATTTGAGTTTCTTCGCGAACGACCGGCGCATCGGCGACTACTCGCTCAACATCGCCAACCGGCTGGCCGCTGATTACTTCCGGAACAAGTTCGGCCTGGAGCGCGTCACGGCTTCGTATGATCTGAACTGCGCGCAACTCGAAGCGCTCCTGCGAGGCGCGCCGCCGGAGTGGTTCGAGATCACGATTCACCAGCACATGCCCATGTTTCACATGGAGCACTGCGTGTTCTGCGCCTTTCTCACCACCGGCACGGATTACAGAGACTGCGGGCGCCCCTGCGACAGGCAGGACCTGAAGCTGCGAGACCGTATCGGCGCGGAGCACCCGATCAAGGCGGACGCCGGCTGCCGCAACACCGTGTTCAACGCGCTCGCGCAGACGGGAGCCGAATACGTCTCGCGCCTGTGGGAGTTGGGCGCGCGCCATTTTCGCCTCGAATTCCTGAACGAGAGCCCGCCCCAGGTAACGCAAACCATCGCCAAGTACCGCGAGCTACTCGGGGGCGAGATTTCGGCCTCGCAGGTCTGGCGCGAGTTGAAGCTGCTGAACCAGCTCGGAGTTACCCGCGGCCCGCTCAGCGCTTGACCGGGCGCCCCGAAGGTCTGGCGGAAGGATTGGCGCGCATCTCAGTTTTTGCATCCCTGCAGATAACTTGCTTGAGATTAACATATCTGGAGCACGCCTTGGTCAGCGGGAGCGACTTCGGCTTGTCCCTGCTGTTGCAGCAACCATGCCAAGTGACCACTGGTGCCCCCTTTCCCTTTTGTGTCGGCCTTGGTGTTCCCCGGCCGTTCCAGGCGGACAAGAATGTCCAATGCCGCCAGGATTTCACGTCTTCCCCGCGCAGGCATGAATCGTCCTGGAGGGACCGGTGACAATAGCCCAACGTTTCAACGTTGGGGACCGAATACCAGGGGCGCCTTAGTCCCGAAGGGACGGTTGAACCTCACTCCCACAGATACCGTTCATCGAAAGCAATGCCGTGCTTCTTGAGCAACGCCAGGAATTCCTCTTGAAAGGTCAGCTTCCGGTGCTGCTCCGCCTGACCTTGAATGTATCCAACCAGCCTGTCCAGGTGCGACGCACTGACGCTGAAGGCGCCGTACTTGACTTGCCAGCCGAAGAGCCGGTGCTCCGGAAAGGTATCATGGACCCATTTGGAGGAGCCGCCCTTGAGCAGTTGCATCGCTTTGGCAACCGCCAGCGTCGCGGGCAGTGTCAGCAGAAGATGGACAGGGTCCGGCACGCCACCAATTTCGACGGCCCGCATCTCATTCTGCCGAGCGATGCCGCCCAGATAAGGCCAGAGCCGTTCCTGAAGGCCGGGCGAGATCAGCGGCCGTCGTTCCTTGGTGCTGAAGATGCAATGATAACCGCTGACGTAGGACATGCCCCCCAATCAGCCGTCCCTTCGGGACTAATGCAACACCCAACGGGCGCACCCAACGTTGAAACGTTGGGCTATTGTCACCTATCCCTTCGGGATGAAGCCGTGAAAGCCACTTCATCCCAAAAACCGGGTTCGGCTGGGGCGCCTCCACCACCCAGTGAAAGTGATTGCTCATCAGGCAACAGGCGTGCACCTGCCAGCCCGTTTTCTGGCACGCCTCGCCCAGCGTCTTCAGAGAATCGTGCCGGTCCACATCATCCAGAAAGCTCTTCTGGCGGCGGTTGCCCCGGCTCATGACATGATACATGGCTCCGGGGTATACAAGCCGCAGTTGCCGTGGCATGAAACCACGACCACTGTCTCGCAACTCACTTTGTCACTTCAATACCGCACGCATATATGGGTGACCCCCTTTTCCCTTTTCCATAACGTAGAATACGGAGACCCCCCCTTTGCGCTCAGGGCTACCTGGTGTCCGGCACCGTTAATCAGGGTATCGGCGGCAATGGGGATGGGGGCGCCGAGCTTGACATCTCCAGCGGAGCAGTCACGGGAGTCGGCTATTCAGCCGACACCGATGAACGTCGTGTGGTCGCTCCGCGAGCTCATTTCTCGTCTCTTCTAATGAATGTGTGTCGTTCGGGTTGAAGCTCACGGCATTACCAGCCGATAAAACCGGCAGGTGCTGCCAGGGGCGCAAGTGTCGTAGAATAGAACCGTTCCGTCGCTCTCGGTCTGGTTGGTGGCAATTGGAGCCCAGTTCCTTAAGTCCGGGCTCGACAACAACCGGCAGAACTGGCCGGCATTGCCAGTGCCCAGGATGTTCAGGCCGGTCGCGCCGGACCGGCTGATGGCAATAGTGGGCATCACGGACCCGTATTCGAAGGCGCCGATGTCGGCGGCCATCCCGGCAGGGCGCGGGAACCCGCGTTGGTCGGTCGAGGGGGCAAGGGAGGTATTCCCAGCATCAATGGCCGGGCTGCCCGGCAACAACGCCAGCGTAAGGGTAGGACCACCATTGTTCGCGAGCGGGCCGAGCTTAGGATCGGTGCTGTTGAGGCTGCCTGTGTTGGTGAAAGTGCACGTGTTATCGGAGCTGATGTTGTACCCCAGATCCACCACGGTCCCAAAGTTATTGCCGCCCGGAGAATTGGTTGCCAGCAGCGTGTTAAGACAAGTGCCTTGGGTGATCCCGCCGCCGGCGGCACCGTCAGCCCCAGCCGGACCGTCCGGACCCGAGGGCACGCCGTTGCCTTCTCCGCCCGACCCGCCGTCTCCCCCGCTGCCACTTGTGGCGGAATTGAAAGCCACTGTGCAACTAGCCATCTGCAATCCGCCGCACACGCCGCCGAATGCGTAGCCGCCGCTACCGCCCGGACCGCCCGCGCCCGGAGTAGCGAGATGGTAGGCGCTGCCGCCGGCCCCACCGCGACCCCCCGCGCCACCAGTGGCGGTGTTCCAGGCAAAGGTGCTGTTCACCGCCGTCCCGCTGCCACACACGGCCCCGCCATTGGCGAAACCAGCGTTGCCGCCGGCGCCGCCGGGGCCTGCCGGGGAATCCGGGAGGCCGATGCCATCGTCGCCATTGCCGCCGCGGCCACCGCTAACCGCATTACTGGCGAAGGTGCTACTGTTGATGGCCAACACCCCGAGATTGTAGATGGCCCCTCCTTCGCCGCATCCTCCGCTGCTGCCGGCGAGGGCGGCAAGGACGTTGTAAGGCGCGTCGGCGCCGTCGCCGCCACGGGCCACGTTTTTCACAAACGTGCAGCCGCTCACGTTCAATGTCCCTCGGTTTTCCACGGCCCCGCCATAGCCGTCATTCCCCGGGACCGGGTATTCAAACGTTATCGCGCCGAAAGCTTGGTTTTCAGTGAAAACGCAGTTCTGTAGGGTGACCTGGCCACTTAGGTTGAGAAGAGCGCCACCACGCGCCTGATCCGACCACCCCGGACCGCCGAACGCTCTGGCCTGATTATTGGAAAAGACGCAGCCGGTGGCGGTAAGGACCCCATCCTGATTGAGAATCGCACCGCCGCTGAGGGCGACGTTCGCTTGGAAGTCAACGCCGAACAGATTGAGGGTGCCGCCGTCATTGACTACACCGCCCCCCGAACGAGTTGGCAGGTAGTTGTAAGGGTCTCCGGCCAAGCCCGACGAAACCGTCAACTTGACAAGGGTAAGGCTGGTATTGGTGGCGACGTAAAAGACCTGCACTATCGTGCCACCGCTGATAGTAACGGTACGCCCACTGGCATCCACTACCGTGTTGGCGGTATTCGTAATCGTGCTCGCCACTGTGATCGTGCCATCGCAGGCAAACGTGACCGTTCCGCCTCCCGCCATCGCCGCGCGCAACGCTGCCTCGGTGCAGGTGGTCACCACCCCGCCCGCTTGGACCCCCAAAGGCAAGACCAGCAGCAGGGCGGCCGCTGCGGTCATGAGTTGCTCAAGGTATTCTTGCAGCCGATTGCTAGCGTATATCTTCGTATTCATAGAACAAAACACTCGATTAATTCGTAGCGCCTTAAACTTGCGCATACCAATTAATCTACCTCCACCGGAGCGGTTACGGAAGTCGGCTATTCTGCCGACACCCCTGGGGCGTGGGTGCCCCCACATTTGCCACCTTGACACTCCGTCAAGAAAGTAGCAGCCGAGGTAACGAGGCTCCAACTGACTCGCGATTCCCCAAGTGGACGGGAGCCTCGTGACCTCGGCTGCGGCGAATGGCGTGATCCTCAAACGGACCGTTTGCGTTGCAAGGGACAGCGCCCGGCGGTTCGCCGGGCGCAGATGGGCGGCACCCCGCTGCCGGGCGCACCGGCCAGTTGGAGGAATTCAACCATCACCCGCAAGACCAGCGCCACCCGGTGAGTCACGTGCAGTTTGCGATGCAAGCGCTCCATGTGCGTGTGCACCGTGCGCAGGGAGGTGCCGAGGTTTGTGGCGATGGCCGACTCGGTCAGGCCGTCAAACATGTTGCGAAGGATTTCGAGTTTACGCCGGGAAAGCCCGAGATTGCGGGCCACCTCATCCCAGGCCCGTTCCGAGAAGATCGCTGAACCTGAAGCTGTTTGTGTCATTGCTCGTTGCGCGGCGAGTCCAAAGCCAGCGCCTCACTACCGGGTTACCGCTTATGAAATCACGAAGCCGCCCTCCGGCCAAGCACCAAGAACCTGGCAGGTCATGGAAACCATCAGTCCCTCGGCCCGGCCAGGTCAATTCACCGGACCCGGTCTTCCGGTGCTGTGGTGGCACGGCATGGGCCGCTTCGAGACCGTCCGTGATTCCCCTACACTGATAGATTTGTTTTGGCGCGCCCGCACGTACTCAGCGCTGCGCGGGTGAACGGTGTCCAGGTGAGCCCGTCGGGCGAGGCGGCGATCCTCAGGCCGCCTCCGTACCACCAGGCATATTTGAATCGCTCCGCCGGGTTCGAAAACGCAGGGCCTTCGTCAATCACACTGACACCGAACTGGATCGTGGATGGGTCCGCCAAAACCCGATGGGGCCGAATCCAGCGGATCCCGTCCTCCGATTCCAGGTATCCGATGTGCGACCGGCTTGAATTGAAGTCTTTGGTGCGGATGCCGTACCAGAGCCGGAAGCGGCGGCGTTCCGGGTCGCGGATTACAGTCAGGTAAGGTTGAAAGCAGCCATCTTCCTTGCCGGTGACAACCGGGTTAGGGATCGTCGGATCGCGCATGGGCATATTGACCTTGCGGGTGATGTTCGAGCTGCTCTCGACCAGGAAGTCGTCCACCAACAAGTGAGGACCCGGCTTCAACAAAATGGGCGCGTCCGACTGCACTCGAGGCGCAGCAGGCAAATAGATCGAGGCTTTGTTCTCCTCCCCGCCGGCTGCGCCGGCAACCATCACCAACGCGCAGACCATCAGGACGGACGCGCCGGTCAACCCAATCCGTTGGGCGCGCGTTCTCATGACCATTGGTTACCGGATCTCTATAATGGCAGGCGCGTGCCGGCGCAAGGCTTCACTCGTCTCCCGGGGTCAAAGGTGAGCATGTCAATTCTTGGATGGGTCAAGACCGGCAGGCACGTGTGGGAATACCAGCGCCCTGTTCTCGTGACAATTGGGGCAAGAACAGCGAACCCGGCAGGAATCAACTCCAGAGTTCGGTTGCGTGACCTACCCACTGACGATGTGAGGACCGGGCGAGACACGTCAGGATCCGATCCCACGCGCGTTCGCTGTTGCTCAGCCGCTGAAGAGGCGCGATTGCGTGCCGAGCATGTACCGGGGCACTGGAATCAGCAGCCATTCCTTCCCTCGCCCGAAAGCCTATCCCAGCGGTACACCTTTGCTTTCAGGCGATGGGTCGAACAGCGCGGAAGAACTCAGCGCTGCACGGGTGAGGCCCCAAGAATCGGCACCATTTTCTCCCAATCTTCACCGGGATCATTCGCCATTTTGCCATTCATACCAGCCGCGCGGCGTTTACCGACCGCACCAGACTTTGGGCTGACCGCGTCCCGTCCACGCTTAATCAGCCAAGTTCACAGTCTTCATCTGCATCAAGGCGCAGGGACGCTTACAGCTCGGTAGAACCTCTTCTGCTCCTGGACCGGAGTGGAATCATAGAAAAGCGCGGGCGAAGATGTAAGGACGACAGTGGTCAAAAGGTTCCAATTGGTAGGCGCGATTGAGGAGGCATACTCAATTCGATATGTGGCTCCAATATCACCGGCAATGGTCAAGCCCGGGTGGAGCGCAACTTCCAGGGAAGCAGGAGCATGGGATCGCTCCACTTCAAGGCTGTCCACAGTAATGCCCATCACATTGAAATCGATTTCAGGGCTGGCGGCCACAGCTCTGATGGAAAGCGGCGCGATTGGCGCTGCGGCTTGGAACAGGATGCTGCGGCGGCCCGACGGCGCAATCGGAACCTCGTTTGTCGTGCCATAAACTACCACCTGAAGAGGGCCCAGGTTTGTCTCGCCATGAACTGCCAGCGAGAGTTCATATCTCGCTCCGGGAGTCAAATTGCTGATCGTCTGGCTTATTGAATCCCCATAGCTTAGCCGAAGCGCGTGGGCTCCGGTCGCTCCTTCGATATCCGCGTATGGACTGTCTGGCGAGACAAAGTCCATGACGTAGCTCGGCTCACCTGAACCAGTGCTCGAGAGAGTCCATGATGGCAAAACAGTGTCTGAGGGAATATACTTGTGGAAGGGAGGCGATGTGAACTCTGGTTCCTCGAATCCGCCGTTTTGCAGATGCTGGCTCATCACTGCTTCTGATGAGAGCAGGAGCAGGAGAACTATGAACAGTTTCCAGACGTTGAATCGCAGGCCATTGGAGCTGCCGAACCCGACAAGTTTCCGGTAGATAGTGTCCATTGAATACTGATAGAAATTGCTCTTTGCGCGCCGCCCCGTACTGAGCGGTGCGCGGGTGACGGAGAATTGGTCTTCGGGCTCACCAAGCAGGGGGCTACTATGCGCCTCTGCCGGGGCACTGCCAAGCCCGATCTTAAGGCCCGAGCGCCGCCTTCGCCGTAGGGCGCGCCGGCAACGGGGGTGCTGCTGAGGAGCATAGCGAGAAGGAGGTTCTGAGGGTGGGTTATGCGTTTGATAGGTGTTCTGAGGTTGATGAGTTTCTGGCCCCTGACGGTTGTCGCTCGGTCGTTACTGATGGAATTTGCTTTGGGCGCGCCCGCTCGTACTGGACGCTGCGCGGGTGGATGCGGACGGATACTTGCACGAGCGCGTCTTGGCGCTTGCGGTGACACTTCCAGGGTGTTACTTTTGGGGCATGAGTACCGTCACGGCAAAACAACTCCATCAGGAGACGCGGGCGGTCTTGAACCACCTTGAGCAAGGCGAGTCCCTGGTCATCACCCGCAATGGACGCAGGATTGGGAAGATCGAACCGTTGGCCGCCACCGCGCCGGCCGGGTGGGACGAGATCATGGGTGAGGTGTGGCGCGCACAAAGAGATGTCAAGCGCAGCCAGCGCGTGCCGAATCCCGTCCTGGAAGAGCGCCAACGCCGCCGGCGATGAGCCTCTACGCCGACACTTCCGCGCTAATCGCCTGGTTTCACCCCGCGGATGAGTTTGCCCCGGCGGTCACGGCCTGGTGCCGCGAGCGCACACCGGAATTTTGCTGGAATCCCCTGCTGCGGATCGAGTTGCGCCACAACCTCCGCCGGCTTTCGGGGAACTACGCCGCGGTCGCGTGGCACGCCTACCGCGCCAGTGAAACAGCGCTCCGGTTACGGTTGGGGTCGCACCGCCTCCCTGAACTCCTGGACTGGGGCGATGAACTGAGCGCGCGTCACGCCCAACGTTCTTCTGCGGGCACTTGGGATTTTGTTCATGTCGCCGCCGCCCAGCACGCCCGCGCCCAGGCATTTATTACCTGCGATGCCGCGCAGGCCGCGCTCGCCCGCCTTGCCGGGTTGACACAGGTTCACCTCTTCAAGTAACTGATACTGATAGGCCGGGGTGGGACAACGTCTTTACTGAACTAAAGTCAGCGGCGGGTGGTGCGTGCTGCGTGCCGCGTGTTACTGCTGAATTTGCCTTTAGCGCGCCCGCCTGTACTGAACGCTGCGCGGGTGAGGCAGGCGGCGGCGTGAGTTGAATGCGGAGCGGGCAGCGGGGGAAGGGAGAAGGCAGAAGGCAGAAGGCATAAGCGTTTGGAGGGCAGCTTGAGCGGCGGGGGCGGGGAGACGCCAAGGCGGTGGAACACCAGTTCCGGGAGCAACCCCCGCTGGCGCACGCCGCGCATCTTGTTGGAGTACCAGCCGTAGTAACGGACCATCTGGGCGCCTTTGTCGGGAATGTGCTGGGTAATGGCGGCCAGGAAGTCGGTGGGGGTGAAGACCTCGAAGTTGCGGTTGATCTTGGCGTTGAGCCGGGAGCGGTAGATGACCATGTCGGTCGGGGACTCCAGCGTCATCTTCTCCACGGAAAAGGGGTTGCGGAGGATGTGTTGGGCGAGGTCTTCGAGGTCGGCCTTGGCCTCGGGCGGCACCTGCTCACCGGCATGCAGGTTGAAGCCGCTGTGTTTCCAGGAGCTTGTGAACGCCGGCTGAGCCGCAAAGAAGCGCAAGAGGCGCAGAGGGAGAAAAGCACACAGGACAGTCGCACGAAGAGAATCAGGGGGGTGAGCAACCACGAGTCGGCCGCGCCGGGTGAGCAACTCGCCCGAGGCCTGCCGTTTTGCGTCTCTTGCGCCTTTTCGCGGCAGCTTCCTCTTCGGATTTCTGGCGCCATCGGCTTGCATGAGTCCACGCCCCAATATAGGAAGGACGCGTGCCATCTAACGGCACAGGTCCAAAGATCAATTCTGCCGCGAAAAGGCGCAGAAGACGCAAGCAGGAACTGCAAACACTATGAGAGAAATCATGGAACTCTGCGACGTGGTTCGCGAAACCGCGTTCGCCATTCACCGCTGCCACAAGCATGGGCACCTGGAAAAGGTCTATGAAAACGCGCTGGCGCATCGGCTCAGGAAGCTGGGCCTCGACGCGAAACAGCAGCACCCGCTGCAGGTCTATGACGAGGACGGCACACTCATTGGCGATTACAATGCCGATCTGTTTGTGGACAACCGCCTGATCATCGAGCTGAAGGCAGCCAAGGCGCTGGCGGACGAGCACGTGGCCCAAATTCTTGGCTATTTGCGCGCCTCGCGCGTCGAACACGGCCTGTTAATCAACTTCGGCGCGCCGAAGTTCGAGATAAAGAAATACGCTCTGACCCAGCCTGGGAAGGATGCTGGCACTGGTGGGTTTGCCTCCGCGCTGCTGTCCATTCTTGCGTTGCTTGCGCTTTTTCGCGGCTGATTACCAGGATGCCTGCAGGCGCCAGGGCTTGGCCCGCTGCGGATGACCCAGCCGGACCCGACCCGCCCATTACCCCTCTGGGCGTGCGAACGGTGTGGTCGAGGCGGGTCAATTGTTCGCCACGCGCGGTGGTCTTGACCCAGAGGCTGAGCTGGCAGATTCGGATGGCTTCGGCGTTCAAGTCCACGCCGCCGCGGTTGGCTTGGCGCGTCTGCCGGTCGCAGTCGCAATCGCCCGTGCAGGGAGTTAGCGCTTGATGTCACGCGCCCTTGGGGCAACCCTTGCCCCAAGGCTGCGGAGGCATGGCGGCCTGGGTGGCGGGTCCGCGTCGGGCCTGCCGCCAGGCAGCACTCCCAGCCGGTATGAGAAAGGTATTCGTCTATGAAACTCTTAGCCACACCCCGCACCGGCAGTCTTGGCCGGGAAACCTTCTACCAATCGCCCTTCGGGCAGTGCGCCAGACAGCGTACGACGCCCCGCGACAAGCCGTCCAACCGCAAGGCGATGGCGCGGTCCCATTTCGGCGTTTCCTCCCGCGAGTGGGGCGTTAAGCTCACCGAAGCGCAGCGACAGCGCTGGAACACCGCCGCCCTCAACGTCCCCAGCCAGCCCTGGATGGGCCAGTATTCGCACCTGAGCGGCCAGCAATTCTGCGTCCAAATCAACAGCACCCTGCGCTGCATCGGCCAGGCGCCGGTGCTCGAACCGCCCGCCCCGGTCGTGTTCGCCCCCAACCCGGTCACCGGGCTGGAGATCGTCAACGACGCGGAAGAGGGTGTCCGGCTGTTGCTGAACGTCGGGACGGTCAGTGAAGAGATCATGGTGTTTGGGCAGCCGCCATGCAGCGCGGGCCGGATGAAACCCCGTCGGGTCTATTACCTGGGCCTGTTGGGACCGGCCAGCAATGGCCAATGCGACATCACAGCACTCTACACGGCCCGGTTTGGGCAGCCGACCCCGGGTCAGAAGGTATTCATAGTAACCATCCAGACAAAGAACGGTTGGAAAGGGGTGGATAGCGTGTTCAGCGCCATCGTTCCGCCGCCGCCCGAGTCCAAGAACCAGCAAGTGACTGGAAGGACGAAAGTTACAAAAGCGAAGTCTTCGGCAGCCCTAGAGTCCGCCGCCGCCCCCGGCGAGGTCTCTTCTACGTTGTCTGGAAGCGTGTACAATGGGAGTACACCGGAAGCACAAGGGGAGCACAATGGACTGGAGCGTGTGCACCCGGTGAGCATCCCTTGTACACCCCTTGTACACAGCCTATTGGGGGCACTGGGGTGGCTGGGGAAGCTGGGGGTGGGGTGGGCGCGCGCCTGAGGCGTGTTAATGCAGTTGGCCACGCGCGAAACATGTGAAACGACACTAGCCCGCGTATCTCACACCCAACGCCGCGTGAGGGCACGCGGCCTATAGGGAAAGGGGGAGGACGGCTGTAGGCCGCACGCCCTCACGCGGCGCACTGTAGTCGTTTCCATCGGAGGGGACTTGTTGTTATAGGGTTCGCGCTTTTTCGCCGTAAACATTCGGCAAACCCGGGCCGGGAGAGCAAGCGTCCCCGCGAGCCCTGATTTCGAGGCATCGAGAAGTTGGGGTTCGCGGGGACGCTCGTCCTCCCAGAGCTTGGGCATAGAAAAAAAGGGCTGCTTTTCCGGCAGCGAGGCGGTAGCTTGGGAGCTAAGCTTACTTATGAAAAGAATCGCGCGTATTCTCCTGGTCTGCGCTGTCGGCGCGGGCGGGTCGTTGATGGGTTCCGTCAAGCCTCCGCCGGGGGCCGATGCCGGCGCCGCCGTGGCCCCAACGGCGGAGAATGCAGGACAGGCTGCTGGCGCGGACCCGGCCACGATTGAGGAGGACTTGAGGCGGGAAAAGGCGATCGCTGAGTTCACTGCCAAGATGAAGGCGGCGAACTACCCGGCTTTGTTTGAGGCGGCGGCCAAGGAGTTTAATGTGCCGGCGGATATTCTCAAGGGGGTGGCGTTTGCCGAGACGCGCTGGGAGCACTTAACCTGGCCGCCCGGCGAAACCGAGTCGCCAGACAACGGCATGCCGCGGCCCTTTGGCATCATGTCACTGTGGGACAACAAGTATTTCGGCCATAGCCTGATCGAAGCGGCGGCGCTGATTGGCAAGACGCCCGATGAGCTGAAGGCGGACGTGTTCCAGAATATGCGCGGTGGCGCGGCTTTGCTGCGGCAGCTTTACGACGCGAATCCGAAACCGGAGGGGACAACCGAAGCGGACATCGAGAGCTGGCGCTATGCGATTCGCAAGTATTGCGGCATCCCCGAGCCTGATCTCAATGCCCGGCACGCGCTGGATGTTTACGTGTTTATGAGCAGGGGCTACGACCAGTACGGCATCGAATGGAAGGCCCGCCCGGTGAACCTGGAGCCGATCCGCGAGGAAACCCGGCGCATCGTCGCCGAGGAGGAAGCCAAGCTAGCCGCAGCGCGGGCGGCAGACACAAACCTGGTCGAGCAGCCCAAACCGCAGCTCGCAGCGAGCACCCGGCCCGCGCGGGAAACCCCGGTGGCCACGGAAGCAGACCCGCCTGCCGCCGAGCCCCCCCCCGCGCCTGAATCCAGGAAGCCCTGGTGGATTATTCTGGCGGTGGTCGCGGTCGTGGCCGGGAGTTTTCTGCTCAAGCGCCTTCTCACCCGTTCCGGTTCGGCCTAACGCTGCACCCCGGGGCACGGGCGCCACTTGCGATTCCACAGCCGCGCCAGGCGGTTGGGTCAGGAGTTTTCTTCTGTTTGCGCGGCGGCCCGGGTATATATTGGCCCAGCTATGAGAGCCGCTGTCCTGCACGGCAAGGAAGAGATTCGGGTGGAATACCTCCCATTGCAGCCGCTTAAAGCGGGCGAGGCGAGGATTAAAATCCAGGCTGCGCTCACCTGCGGCACTGACCTGAAGGTCTTCAAGCGCGGTTACCATGCCAGGATGCTCATCCCGCCCACCCGCTTCGGGCACGAGTTTGCGGGCGTCATTTCGGAGCTGGCGCCGGGCGTGTCGGGTTGGCAAGTGGGGGACCGGGTGGCGGTTGCCAACTCGGCGCCCTGTGGGGAGTGTTTCTACTGCCGGCACCGCCAGGAGAACCTGTGTGACGACTTGTTGTTCCTGAACGGCGCCTATGCCCGGTCCATCGTTGTGCCGGCGCGGATCGTGCAGAAGAACCTGCTGCGGCTCAAGCCGGAGACGGATTTCTCCGACGCAGCCCTGGTGGAGCCGCTGGCTTGCGTAGTGCAGGGAATCGAAGACGCGCAGTTGAGCCCGGGGCAACGGGTGCTGGTGATCGGCGCCGGCCCGATCGGCCTGATGTTTGTCGCGCTGGCCAGGCACCTGGGCTGCCAGGTGACCGTCGCCGGCAGGGGCAAGAAGCGCCTGGAGACCGCCCGGCGTCTTGGCGCGGACCTGATCCCGAGCGTCGAAGGGCAGAGTGGCGCGGAGGCGGCCGCTCCTCCCGGGACGAGGTTCGACACGGTCATCGAGGCCGTTGGCAAGCCCGAGACCTGGGCAGCCGCAGTGCGGCTGGTCCGGAAAGGCGGCACGGTTAACTTCTTCGGCGGCTGCCCCGCCGGCACGACGATTTCGCTCGACACCGCGCTCATCCATTATTCCAACCTCACGCTACTGGCCAGTTTCCATCACACGCCGCGGACGGTTCGGCGCGCCCTCGAGTTCATCGAAGCCGGCGTTGTGCGGGCCGACGACTTTGTGGACGGCGAATGCTCGTTGAGCGAACTGCCCCTTCTGTTTCGGTCCATGGCCGCCGGCAATCGGGCTGTGAAGACACTGGTGCGGGTACACGAATAGAACTGACGAAGACAAGGGCGCCTACCCTGGTTCGCGCGCTTTCGCGGATCTCGCGCGCCCCGGGGTGTTTCAAGCTCACGACCTCGGCCGCGACCCGCCAAGCCTATGGCGTCGAGAGAGGTTTACTCCTTCCCATCCCAGCAATAGGTGCACAGCCGCTCCTTCGGCAGGCCGATGGATTTGACCAGGTCGTCGAGTTGCTGATACTGGAGCGTGGTCAGTCCCAGCCGATGGCGGATGCGCTCCACCATAGCATGGTGTTTCTCCGAGTCGGGATTCACGTATTCGGGTGGCGGCGGGCCATCCTGCCCTTCCATTTCGCGGATGGCGCGGCGGCCGGCCAGGTCCAGTTCTGACTTGGAGCGGGAAAAGTTGAGGAACTTGCAGCCGAAGATCAACGGCGGGCAGGCGGGTCGCATGTGGACTTCCTTCGCCCCGAAGTCAAAAATGCGCCGGACCGTGTCGGTGAGCTGGGTGCCGCGCACGATCGAGTCCTCGCAGAACAGCAGCCGCTTGCCCTGAATCAGCTCCTTGATAGGGATGATCTTCATACGCGCCACCAGGTCCCGCGTGGTCTGGTCCTGCGGCATGAAGCTCCGCGCCCAGGTCGGTGTGTACTTCGCGAATGGCCGCTGGAACGGCACCCCCTTCGCCTGCGCGTAACCCATCGCGTGGCCCGTGCCTGAGTCGGGAATGCCCGCCACCACGTCCACGGACGTCTTGTCCCGCCGGGCCAGCGCGGCCCCGCACCGGTAGCGGCAATCCTCCGTGTTGATGCCCTCGTAGGTGGACGCCGGATAACCGTAGTAAACCCAGAGGAACGCGCAGATCTGGCAGCGCGAGCGCGGCAGGGCGACCGGCTCGACGCCCTCCGGCGTCAGCCGCACGGTTTCTCCCGGCCCCAGGTCGCGCACCGTCTCGTATCCCAGGTTTGGAAACGCGCAGGTCTCCATCGTCGCGGCGTGCGCGCCCGGCTTCCGCCCCAGAATAATCGGCGTCCGCCCCAGCTTGTCGCGGGCCGCGTAAACACCGTGATCCGTCAGCAGCAGCATCGAGCACGATCCCTCGACCGCCTCCTGCGCGATTTGGATGCCCTCGGCGAAGGTCGCCCCCTGGTTGATGTAGAGCGCCACCAGTTCCGTGGGGTTCACCTCCGCCCCGCTCATCTCCGAAAAGTGGGCTGAGCGCAGGGCGTAGGCTTTCCGGACCAGTTGGGCCAGGTTTAAGATGCGCCCGACGGTGACGAGGGCGTAATTGCCCAGGTGGGAGCCGATCATGAGGGGCTGATCCTCCGTGTCGCTGATCACGCCGATGCCCATCCGCCCCTTGAGCTTGAGGACGTCGTGCTCGAACTTGGACCGGAACTGGGCGTTGCTGATGTCGTGGATGAACCGGGTGCAGCCCGTGCCGTTATGCACCGCGAGCCCGCCGCGGCGGGTGCCCAAATGCGAATGGTAGTCCGTCCCGTAGAAGAGGTCGTTGACGCAGTCTTCCTTTGAAACCACACCGAAATAGCCGCCCATAACCAGTCTGTCAGGTAGTGTGAGTTAGCCGGGGCTTACGTTCAGGCCGCAGCTTCGCAGGTGCTGCTTGAGTTCCGGGATGCGAATCAGGCCGAAGTGAAACACCGAGGCCGCCAGGAGCACCACCGCCCCCGCCTCAGCGGCTTCGCGGAAGTGTTCCATGGTCCCCGCTCCGCCTGAAGCCACGACCTCCGCCCGGGTGGCTGACGCGATCATGCGGATCAACGGCAGATCGAATCCGGTTCGGGCGCCGTCGGTCGCCTTGCTGGTTGGGAGAATGCAGCGCACGCCGTAGCCGGCGACCTGCCGCGCCCATTCCAGCGCGTCTGCGCCGGTCGCGGTGCGCCCGCCGTCCACAAACACCTCGTAGCCCGAGGGGAGCGCCGGGTTGCGGTCCACGTCAATCGCTACGGTGACCTTGTCCGCCCCGAGTTCGCGGATCATTTCGGCGATGACCTTTGGATTGCGAAACGCAGCGCTGCTGGTGGACACCTTATTCGCGCCGGCCCCAATGACGGCGCGTGCCGAGGCTACATCCTTGATGCCGCCGCCCACCGTGAAGGGAATGGTCGTGACGGCCGCCACCTGTTTGACAACCTCCAGCAGGGTGCCGCGGTTTTCGACGGTGGCGGTGATGTCCAGCATGGCCAGTTCGTCGGCGCCTGCCGCGCAATACGCCCTGGCGCAGGCTGCCGGGTCCCCGGCGTCCTTGATGTCCACGAAACGCACGCCTTTGACCACCCGCCCGTTTTGCATGTCCAGGCAGGGCATGATGCGAATCTTCGGCTGCATAGAATTAAGTCCGGTGCTTGGGCTGAATCTTTCCTCAGATGTATTCCACGGTGGCGGGGGGCTTGGGCGTCAGATCATACACGCACCGGTTGACGCCGGGGATGGCCGTGATGCGCCGGCTCAGCCGGTGCAGCGTCGGCCACGACAACTCCCGCACGGTTGCCTTGCGCGCGTCCACGCTGTCAATGCAGCGCACCACGATAATCTGGCCAAACTCGCGCTTGCCGTGGCGAATGCCGGTGGCGCGGTCGTTGAGCAGCACCGCCAGGTATTGGAAGGCGCCGGTGTTGCGGAGTTCCTCTTCGACGATGGCGGTGGCCCGGCGCACGGTATCCAGGCGCTGTTTGGTGACTTCGCCCACGATGCGGGTTGCCAGCGCGGGGCCGGGGAACGGGATGCGTTTGGTGATGCTCGCCGGCAGCCCCAGCAATCCCGCCACGCGGCGCACGCCGTCCTTGCGCAGCGTGGCCAGGGGTTCCAGCACCTTGTAGCCGTAGGCCTTCTGCGGATTGATGCCGATCTGCGCCAGGATGTTGTGCTGCCGCTTGATGCCCGCCACGGTTTCCTCGATGTCTGTCAAAATAGTCCCGTGCAAGAGGAAGGTCGCCTTGGTGCGTTTGACCGCTTTGGCGAAGACGTCGCGGTAGAAGGTGTCCGTGATTGCCTGCCGCTTTTCTTCCGGGTCGGTCAATCCCTTCAGCGCCCGCAGGAACTGGTTTCGCGCGTCCACCAGTTCCACCGGGATGCCCAGGCCGCGAAACGCTTTCACCACGCGCTGCGGCTCGCCTTCGCGCATGAGGGCGTTGTCCACGAGGATGGTCTTCAACTGCCTGCCCAGGGCCTTGTGCGCCAGGGCGGTGACCACCGAGCTGTCCACACCGCCGCTCAGCGCGTTGATGGCAACCCCGCGGCCAACCTCGCGCCGGAGGGCGGCTACTTGTTCCGCAATGAATGTCCTGTAGTTCATAGGCGTTTCAGGTGCTCTGGATTCTGTCGTACTGCATTTGCGCGGCGGAGGCTATCTGGTTTTCGCGCGAAGGGGAGAAGAAAGTGATCGCGGCACAAAGATGCTTTCCGGCGTGAATTGCAGGGCGATCGCTGCTAACCTGCAGCCATGAAGCCGATTCTGATTGAGTCTGCGGTCATCTTGTTGTTGCTGGTGGTCAACGGCGTGTTCGCTATGACCGAGATTGCGATCGTCACCGCCCGGAAGGGCCGTTTGCGTCAACTGGCCAGCGGGGGCAATGCCCGGGCCCGCCTGGCGCTGGCTTTAGCGGAGTCGCCGAACCGGTTTCTCTCGACCGTGCAAATTGGCATCACGCTGGTGGGCATCCTGGCCGGGGCGTTTGGCGGCGCGACCATCGCCGAGGAAATCGCCAAGCCGCTGGCGGGCGTGCCCGGCTTGGGCGTTTACAGCAACGCGATCGGCTTGGGTGCGGTGGTGCTGGTCATTACTTATTTCTCGCTGGTGCTGGGGGAGCTTGTGCCGAAGCGCATCGGCCTGGGCCAGCCCGAGAGAATCTCCCTGCTGGTGGCCCGGCCGATTCAGGCGTTGTCCCTGGCGGCAGACCCGGTGGTGAAGTTCCTGAGCGCTTCAACGGACGGCTTGCTCCGGTTCCTGGCCATCAAGCCGCAGCAGGAAGCCACGGTGAGCGAGGATGAAGTCAAGGTGCTGATGCAGGAAGGAATCAGGGCGGGCGCCTTCCAGAAAGTGGAGAGCGACATCGTCGCCAGCGTGCTCGACCTCGACCGGTTGATGGTGCGCGACATCATGACGCCCCGCCCCAAGGTCATCTGGCTCAATCGCAACGACCCGCACGAGACGGTCTGGCATAAGATTGTCGTCAGCGGCCACTCCTTCTTCCCGGTTTACGAGGGCAATCGCGACCGGGTTGTCGGGGTGGTGTCCGTGAAAGCCATTTACGCCAACCTCGCCGCCGGCGTGGGGGTGAATCTCAAAGACCTGATGGTGCCGCCGCTGATTGTGCCGGCGACGCAGGACGTGCTGCAACTGGTGGAGACCTTCAAGAAGAGCGGCAAACACCTGGCCCTGGCGGCCGACGAGTTTGGCGCCATTGTGGGGCTGGTGACCCTCAACGACGTGATGGAGGCCATCGTGGGCGATTTCCCTTCCCAGGATGAGCGGGCCAGGCCGTCAGCCGCGCCGCGGCCGGACGGCTCGTGGCTAATTGACGGGATGATGGAAATTGTGCGCGTGGAGCAGGCGCTGCCGGGCTTTATCGTCGAAGACCCCGCCAACAAAGAGTATCAGACGCTCGCCGGCTACGTGGTCAAACGGCTGGGCCACATGCCCCGGGAAGGCGAGACTTTCGAGGCGCACGGCTACGTCTTCGAGGTGCTGGACATGGACCGGCATCGGGTGGACAAAGTGCTGGTTATGCCCTCGCGGCCGCCGGCGGCCGGGTGAAGGCTGCCGCGTCTTGATTCGCTCCGGCTCTGACCGCTAATCCTGCGCCTCCCGATATTCCAGTTCGAGCTTCAACGCCCCGAGCGAAAGGTAGAGGTCGCGGAGAAAGGCCGCCAGCGAGCCGATCAATGCCACCATGCAGGCGATGAACAGCAGACTGATCAGCAACCCCATCCCCGCCTGCCACAGCGCCGCCAGAAACAACACAATAATGAGCACCGACGCCAGCAGCACGCTCACTCCCGCCAGCGTGATGGACAACCGCATCAGCCGCGCGCGGCGATAGAGAATCTCGACCTGCCCCTCGAGCCGCTGCCGATCCGCGCCCTGCAGCGCCCGCAGTTCCCGCATCAGTTGCCGCGACCGGTCTATCGTCCGCCCATAGCGGTTCGTCAACGTCAGCAGCAGCAAGCCCACGCCCGAAATCAGGATGACCGGGCCGATGGCCACCTGCAGCACTGGAATCAGTTCGTGCACTGGAGTCGAGACCATAACCAAACCAAGGCTAGCGCCACACGGCTGCCAATCAATCCTATTCCCCAGCCCGCCGGCCGGAGGCCCGGATTAAAAGTAGCATGGACAGACCGCTATGTTTTGGACCACACTGCTGTCATTGAATTGTTAGTGCCAGAAATTAACAGAGCATGACCATGAAATCCGTTGCCTCAGCAGAGACTAAACGCCAGCCGAACCAGCCTCGCGCCCTTCGCGCGTTGGGGTTGGACCGCAACCGCCGCCGATTTCTTAAGGCTGCCCTGCAGGCGGGCGCCTTGCTGGCCGCGCCGCAGGTGGTGCGCGGCGCGGTTCTGGGCCGGGACGGCGGGGTTGCCCCCAGCGAACGCATCGTGCTGGGGGCCATCGGGATCGGCGGACGGGGCAATTATGTGCTGGGCTGTTTCATGGAGGAGCCCGACGTGCGGTTCGTGGCCATTTGCGATGTCAAGGCCGCGCGCCGCGAGGCCATCAAGAAGAAGGCCGACGACAAGTACGGCAACCGGGACTGCGCCATGTACCGCGATCTGCGCGAGTTCCTTACCCGCGGCGACATTGACGCCGTGCTGATCGCCACCGGGCCGAACTGGCACGGGGCCGCCTCGATGCTGACCGCCAATGCCGGCAAGGACGTCTATTGCGAGAAGCCCTGCACCAAGGACATTGCCCAAAGCCTCGCGCTGGCCGAGACGTTTCGCCGCACGGGCCGCGTGTTCCAGGCTGGCACCCAGCGGCGCAGCCTGCCCAACTTCATCTTTGCGGTTGACCTGGCGCGGCGCGGCAAGCTCGGCCGGCTCCAGACCCTTCACGCGCATCCGGGCGGGCTGAAAGCCTCCACCAGCGGCTGGCTGGAACCCGAACCTGAGCCGGACAAGGAACAGGTGGACTGGGACCTGTATCTCGGCCCCGCTCCGTGGCGGCCCTACAACAAGAGACTGCTCGACGGCTTCAACTTCGAGAAAGGCGGCGGCCTGACCGGCGGCGGCTGCCTGGAATGGGGCTCCCACTGCGTGGACCTCTGCCAATGGGCCAACGACGCCGACCGCACCGCCCCGGTCGAGTATGAGCCGCAGGGCGACCAGTTGCATGCCCGCTACGCCAATGGCGTGAAGCTGATCATGCGCAACGACGGCTGGCTCAAGCTCGGCTCCTGCCCGGTCCGCTTCGAGGGCGACACCGGCTGGGTCGAGACGGGCGATGACGGTGAAATGGTCGCCAGCGCCGAATCGTTGCTCATCGGCAAGGGTGCCAAAATCTCCGGCTACCCGGCCAATCTCCACGTCCGTGACTTCCTGGACGCCGTCAGGTCGCGCGGCCAGACCCGCGCTAACGCCGACGCGGCTTGCCAGGCGCACATCGCCTGCCACGCGGCCAACATCGCCCTGTTCCTGGGCCGCAAGGTCAAATACGACCCCGTCAAGAACGAGTTCATCGGCGACGAGCAGGCCAACCGGCTCCGCTCCGAAGCCCTGCGCGAACCGTGGCGGCTCTGAGCAAACCCGAAAACCTGAAAGCCGATCAAAGCCTAACAAAGTTCAGAACTATGACACTCCAGAGTCACCTATCCATGCCCCGAGCTGCGTTTCTTGCTCCGCTTGCCGCCGCGCTGTATCTCGCCCTGGCCGCCAGCCCGGTCCGCGCCGCCGCTGAGGCTCCGGCCTTGCCCGTCACGAATGAACGCGCGTTGATCAACCTCCTCCGCTCAGACGCGCCGCCGGCCGAGAAAGCCCTTGCCTGCAAGCATTTGGCCATTTACGGAACCAAGGACTGCGTCTCTGCCCTGGCGCCGTTGTTGTCGGACCCGCACCTGGCCTCGTGGGCGCGAATTCCCCTGGAGGTTATCCCCGGCTCCGCCCCGAATGCCGCCCTGCGCCGCGCCATGGGCAAGCTGCAAGGCCAGTTGCTCATCGGGGTGATCAATTCCATCGGCGTGCGCCGCGACCCGAAGGCAGTCAGCGGCCTGGTGAAGAAACTCAAGGACACAGACCCGGACGTTGCTTCCGCCGCGGCGGAGGCAATGGGCCGCATCGGTGGAATGAAAGTCGCCAAAGCGTTGAAGCAATCGCTGGCCGCGGCCCCGGCCCCGGTTCGCCCGGCAGTTGCGCGGGGTTGCATCCTCTGCGCGGAGACGCTCTTTGCCGGGGGAAAAGCCGCGGAAGCCGTGAAGCTCTACGACGCGGTGCGCTCCGCCAGCGTGCCCAGGCAGAGACAGCTCGAAGCCATCCGCGGAGCGATCCTCGCGCGGCAATCGGTCGGCCTGCCCCTGCTGCTCGAACAACTGCGCTCGCCGGACAAAGCCCTGTTCGGCATCGGCCTGCGCACCGCCCGCGAACTGCCCGGCATTGAAGTGACCGAGGCGCTGGCCGCCGAGTTACATCGCTGCGGCCCGGAACGCCAGCCCGTCCTGTTGCTGGCCCTGGCTGACCGCAGTGATGCAGCCGTCATGCCCGCCGTCCTGCAAGCCGCCAGCCGCGGCTCCCAGGAGCTGCGCCTCACCGCCGTCGGCATACTCGATCGCCTGGGCAACGTTTCCAGCATGCCCGCGCTGCTGAAGGTCGCCGTTGATCCCAATGCCGAACTGGCGCAAGCCGCCTTGGCGGCCCTTGCCCGCTTGCCGGGCAACAAGGTGGACACAGACATCCTGGCCCGTCTCTCCAACGCCACCGGCAGGGACCGACAGGTCCTCATTACCCTGGCCGGACAGCGGCACATTGACCGCGCCCTTCCCGAAATCGTGCGCAGCGCCGCAGACACGGACGCGGGCACACGGAGCGCCGCCGTGCAGGCGATAGGCATCCTCGGCGCCGACGCCCAGGCGGCCGATTTGACCCGGCTCCTGCAGGCAACTCAAGACCCGAAGGAACGCGCCGGCCTGGAAATGGCGCTCCTGGCCATCAGCGGCCGCGCGGGGGCGCGCACCGTGCCGCACCTCCAGGCCCTCGCGCGCGACGACGACCCCGCCCTGCGCACAACCGCGCTGCATGTGCTGGCCTCCGCCGGCGGGCCGGATGCCCTCGCGGCCGTCAGGGCCGCCGTTCAGGACAAGGACCCGGCTGTGCAGGACGAAGCCGTTCGCACTCTCTCCACCTGGCCCAACAACTGGCCCGAGGACAGCGCCGTCGCGGAACCCCTGCTCGCGCTGGCCCGGTCGGACGCCAAGACCTCCCACCAGGTTCTGGCGCTGCGCGGCTACCTGCAACACATCCAGGCCAACAAGCAGATCAAGGACGATGACAAGGTGAGCAAAGTCAAAGAGGTGCTACCGCTCATCAAGCGCCCCGACGAGAAGCGCCTGGCCATTGCGGCCCTCGGCGCCGTTCCAACTGGCGGCGCGCTTGATATGCTCGTGACCCTTGCCGGGGACTCGGCTGTCGCTGAGGACGCCTGCTCGGCCATCGTCAAGCTGGCGGGAGCGCCCACGCCGGCGATTCCCGCGGATCAGCGCCAGGCAGCGCTGCAGGCGGCGGCGGAGAAGGCAACTGCCGACGCGACCAGGCAGGAAGCCCGCAAGCTGCTCAAGCCAACCCAGTAGGATCGCTGCGAAGCGGTTCTTCCTGCGCGCCGACACAATCGGCCATGCGGCAGACCGCTTGGTAGAAGCCGTCATCCGTCATCCCGAGCAGCGTCGCGCCGTAGCCGACACAGTGGTCGTCGGTGACGAGGTCGCCGTAGTTGATCGCCGGGATCATGTAGGCAACGGCCAGCAGCGCCAGGTCCGGGCGGTCGCGCAATGCCGGGCGCAGGTAGAGCACCCGGGCGTCTGGTTCTGACTTGAGAGGGTCAGGGCCGGGTTGAGCAAACTGGTGCGCCGCCATCTCCCCCACCTCGAACACCAGCCGCGTCGGGTAGCGAACACACTCGGGGTCAGCGAGGAAGGCGTCGAGCCTGGCGAAGGTGAGCGGCGCATATTTCTGATGCGCCACAACGGCTTGCGCGGCGATATGCTTGCGGAGGCTGTCCTCGCCGAGTTTGGCGAGCTCAGCAGGCGAAAGCCGGCGGAGGTCATCGGCAGGGTCAGGAGCGGCTGGCATGGGTTGGATTCTAGCTCAACATCGTGAGACCTCAAGCCCGGCAACCTGCCTACGCCCCATTCAGAATTCCGGCCCTGAACCGCAATGCCAAAGAGACTGCCCCGGGGGCCCGGCGGCGGTCAATTCGCGTAGCGCTTCTGGAACTCCTGGCGCTCCTTGTCGCGGCGGGCCTTCTCGGCCGGGTCCATGCGGTTCAAGTACCACTGGTGATTGGGGTTGCTGAGAGTTTCCTCCAGCAGCTTGCGGACCTTGGCGGCGGCTTCCTTTTTGGCCGGGTCCCGGGACTCCACATTCTTCTCGGCCAGCTCCTCGAGTTCGGGGACGTATTTCGCGTAGAAGTGCTTGGCGACTTCGTAGGTGCCGTGCCAATGGGTGTAGTCGGGCCCCATCATCGAGACGCCGTGGCGGGCGCGGCGGCCCTCATGATGCCAGATTTCATACCAGGTGAAGTCCACCGGGTTGCTGAACTGCGCGGGCTTGAGCAGCGGCTGGGCCGCCTGGTAAAGCGCCAGGCCCGGCTTGGCGAACTTGTCATGGTAGAGCTCGATGAGCGCGTCGTATTGCTGGTAGAACGAGTTCACGAAGTGCTGGTTGTGGCAGTTGAGGCAGACGTCCACCATGTTGGTGCGGCGCGTCTGCCAGGTAATATCCTTGCTCGCCAGCCCGAGCTTGGCGTCGGAGACCTCCGGCCGAATGGAAATCTCCGGGCGGTTGTTCCAGGAGATGCGCAGGCCGAGGCTGTGCGTGACGGGCTGGGTGTGGGTGGCGCTCATGTGGCAGGTGGCGCACGTGGGGGCGGCCGAGTAGTCCTCGCCCACGATCCACTTGGAGTTGCCGAGGTTCATCCGGTCCACGTTGGCTTGGTAAGCGATGCCGTGCTTGGACTCGTTGTAGATTTCGATCTGCGGGTGGTCCGGCCCCATGTGGCACTTGCCGCAGGTATCGGGCGTGCGCGCCTGGGCGGCGGAAAACTCGTGGCGCGAATGGCAGGCGGCGCACGAACCTTCGCTGCCGTCAGGGTTGATGCGGCCAATGCCGGTGTTGGGCCACACGGCGGGGTCGGGTTTGCCGTTGGGGTTGATCTTCACCTCGACGCCGTGGCATTGCCAGCAGCCGTTGACGGCGGCGGCCGAAATCCCGCCGGGAAAGGCGGGCGTCTTGAAGCCGCGGTTGCCTTCGACGACTTCCGCCAGCACGTTGTCCAGCGAGCCCAGAATCCGCGCGGCTTTGGCGTGATGCGAGCCGGTGAACTCGCCCACCTCCCGCTCGTGGCAGCGGCCGCAGTCCTTCGGCGTGACCAGCGTCGAGATCAGCTCGCCGTAATGCTCGAACGCGTCGGGCTCATTGGTGACGGCCATGTGGCACTCGAAACAGCCGATGTTGCCGCGGTAGTGCTTGCTCGCGCCCCATTGGGCATAGATGGCGCCGCTCTCTTTGCGATGGCACTCCGCGCAGGCTTTGCTCTGCGGCGACATTTCCGTGAGGGTGAATCCGGCGTGAGCCGGTAGCGAGGCGGCCAGCAGCGCCAGCGCGCCGCACCCGAGCAGGTTGGTGATGATTCTGATGGTTCGCATAGGAGGTTCGATTAGGACTTGGTCAGCGGGTTGAGTTGAGGATGGGCGCGCAGGCTGCCGTTCATGATCGGAATGGCCACGCGCACCATCCAGGAAAAGAGCAGCGCGCCGAAGGCCCAGACGCCCAGGCACACCAGCGTCTCGTTGAGCGTGGGCAGGTATTCGACCACCTGGCCGAGGGGCGACGGCACAAAGCCGGGGATGATCAGGCCCATGCCTTTCTCGATCCAGACGCCGAGGAAGCAGACCACGCAGGCGAGGTTCAGCCACCCGATCTTGCGGCTCAGCGGCGTGATGAGCAGCAGCAGGCCGAGGAAATCAAGCGCGATGGCCGTCCAAATCCACGGCACCAGGCCGTGGTGGCCGTGCAGGCCGAAGTATAGATAGTGCGCGGCGGCGGCATGCATCGTGGGGGAATAGAACTCGGTGAACAGCTCGCTGCCAAGCAGGAACATGTTGATGATCATCGCCACGGTCATGATCATGCGCAGCGTGAAGATGGGCTGGTCGCCGATGTAGTAGCGCGTCACGCGGCGGATGATCTGGAAGGTGAGGATCATCAGGCCCGGCCCCGCCACGAAGGCCGACGCCAGAAACCGCGACGGCACCAGCGGATGATGCCAGTAGCTCCGCCCCGCCAGGCCGACGTAAAGGAACGCCGTGACGGTGTGGATGCTCACCGCCCACGCGATGGAGATGAACACAAAGGGGATGTAGAACGGCTTGGCCGGTTTCTGCTGCCGGTAGCGGCAGTAGAGCAGGTAGCCCGCAATGTGCAGGTTCAACAGCAGGTAGCCGTTCAGCACGATCACATCCCACGAGAGGATCGAGCCCGGCCAGTTGAAGATGCCGAAGGGCGGGATCATGTGAAGGAACCGGTCCGGGCGCCCCAGGTCCACCATGACGAACAACAGGCACATCACGATCACCGCGATGGCCATCAGCTCGCCGAAGATCACCACTTCATGCATGAACTCCTTCTTGTAGATGTAAGCGGGGATGACCAGCATCACCGCCGCCGCCGCCACGCCGACCAGGAAGGTGAAGTTGGCGATGTAGGCGCCCCAGCTCACCTGGTTGGTCATGCCGGTCGTCTCCAGGCCCGCGACGAATTGCCGCGCCCACGCATGCACGCCCACCAGCGTCAGCGCCGTCAACAGCGTCATCCACAGGTAGAACTTCGCGCTGCCCTGAAAGGAGACCCGCCAGACGCGCCAGAGGAATGTCAGGTAGTCCTTCATTTGTCGAAGAAGTAGTAGAAGCGCGGCAGCGTGCCGACTTCCTCCTTGAGGATATAGACGCGCTTGTGGTCGAGCACGTAGCGGATCTCGCTTTTCGGGTCGCGCAGGTCGCCGAAGATGCGGGCGCCGGTCGGGCAGACTTCCAGGCACGCGGGATACTTGCCGGCGCGCGAGCGCTGCAGGCAGAAGGTGCATTTCTCGACCACGCCTTTGTAGCGGAGACGGTTGCTCAGGTAATCCTGGTTCGGGTTAATCTCCGCCGGCGGCAGGGCGGGCTTCTTGTAATTGAACCGGCGCGCGTCGTAGGGACAGGCCGCCATGCAATACCGGCACCCGATGCACCAGTTGTAATCCACCACCACAATCCCGTCCGTCTCCTCCTGCCAGGTCGCCCGCACCGGACAAACCTTCGTGCAGGGCGGTTGGCGGCACTGCTGGCATTGCACCGGCATGTAGAACTTGCCCTCCTGCGGCACGGTCGGCGGATCGTAGTAGAGCGTCGAGGTCTCCAGATTCATCCCGCCCTTGTCCAGCTCCAACACGCGGATGTAGGACATCTCCAGGTCGTCGGCGGCATCGCGGGACTGGTTGTTCTCTTTGAGGCAGCCGTAGGCGCACTTGCGGCAGCCGATGCAGCGGGTCAGGTTCAGCGCGTAGCCGAACTCAACCCCCGCGCGCGCCTTCCTGTCGTGAACAGCCGGACGCACGCCATACTCCCGCTCGCACTGGTCCTCCAGCGCCTTGAGAATGCGCCGCAGCTCCTCCGGCTTCAGCTCGCGGTAGCGCTTCTGCAGGAGAGCCTCGAGCGTAAGCTCCCCGCGCTCCAGCGCGAGCAACGGGCTCAGCGCCGCGCCCAGCCCGGCCAAACCCGCCACCGCGGCCGCCGTGCCTTTGAGAAAGGTGCGGCGCGTCACCGGTTGATAAACCCGTTCGAGGGTTTGCGGGCTGACTTCGTTTTGCGGGTCGGAGTTCATGACGCGTTCCCGGCTTGCCGCGCGCCGGCCTCCTGTCCTGCGGGGGCCAATTTTGCGTCCTGCTGCGGGGAGCCTTTGGCAGGCGGATAGGCGCCGCGCGGCGGGTATTTCATCGGGGGCAGCGGTTTCATCGCCCTGAATCTCGGGCTGTGCGGATCATGGCACTGAATGCACCGCAGCCTGGTCTTGACGCCCAGCCTGGAATCCCAGAACCCGTTGACCCTGCCGTGCACGCTGGCCTGCCAGTCGCGGTGGATCGTGCCGTGGCACTTGGCGCAAAGCAGCACCACGTCGGCCTCCGCAATCTCCCTGCCATCGTAGTCCACAAAGGCATTGCGGTTCGTCGCATGATGGCAGTTGAGGCAGAAACGATTGTTGCCGTGATCGAGCTGGATATCCTGGTGCTCGCTGAGGGGGCGGTCGTAGTGCCACCTGGCGGGAAGGAGCTTGTGGCACTCCATGCAGTTGTAGGTCCACCCGTTCCTGACCAAATCCAGCCCCACCGTCTGGCGAGGCGGGGTCTTGTCAAGATGAGCATCCGAGGCAAGGCCCGTCGGCGGCTGATGCGCGGGCGGGCGGGCGACCACGGGCAGATTCGCCGGCACGGCGGCGAGCGCCGGGGCGGCCTCGCCCGCGTCGCATGCAAGCCAAACCACGGTGGCGGACGCACCCAACACGACCGCCGCCGCTGCTCGAACCACTTTTCTAATACGCAGGTCCATTCCGCGTTTCTCGGAAACATTGCACGGGAGCTGCTCCACAATCAAACCTGAAGGCGCTCCATCTCAACACACCACCGTTGACAGACGCTAACACCCGCGGCTCTTGAAAGTCAACCCACCAACCGTCGCCGCGCGCCCACGCGCCCGGCGTGATTCCGCAGATGCAGAGTCAGAGCAGCCCGATCATCCGGCAGTGGGCGCAGCGGCGCATCAATATGAACCGTCACCTGAGTTGGAACGTCTGTCCGCGCCTGACTGTTTGCTCCTCCGAGACGCCGAGCAACGTCACGCCGTCTTCGGCATGGACCTCGAACCTGCCGCTGCGTGGCTTGTCATCCGGCAAGCCCAGAAGCTGCCGCCCGGGGCCGAGCGCGCTGGTCCCTGGAACGCGTGTCCCGTCGTTGTCGGCAAAGACCACCCGCTTCTGGAGCCAGCGCCCGTAGATGCTATTACGGTCGAGACTGGGGACAGGCCCGGCGCCGTACAGGACCCCGACCAGTTTGCGCCCGGGCGACTCCTGCGACCCGCGTGTCACCCAGCCCAGCGCCACGATGTGTGCGTCGGCCTGGCCGAGATTCGTCAGCAGCGTGCGGGCGGCGGGGAACGCCGCGCCGTTCGTCGAGACCGTCTGCCACAAACGCCGGCCATTCTCGTGCAACCCCATCAGGTAATAGGTGGCCGCGCCGACCCGGAACTTCTTCACGTCGTTAACCAGGCCCGGCCCGGCCAGCACTTTCGCCTCGAAGGCGTAACGTTTGCCGTCCCGGCTCGTGGCGCGGAATGTGCCGCCCCCGCTCCGGAAGTCGCCGAAGTAAAGCCGATACGCGCCGTCTTCTCGCAGCAGGACATTCATGCCATTGATGTCGGCGTTGGTGTAGGCGTAGCCGTCCATGGCGATCACATCCCGCGCTTGCACGGTGTAAGGCTCGCCGCGCAGGCCGTTCCAGTTCGTGCCGGTGTTGTCGCTCCTGAAGAACGCCGGCTTGTTCAGGTCTTTGACCGGGTACACGGTGGCGAGTAGCGCAAAGGCCCCCGCGGCAGACCCCAGCGCGTTCACGTTGCACACGTGAACGTACGAGCCCGGCACAATGATCGCATGCCGGTTGGAGAACTCCCGGAAGCCCGCATCCGTCGTGGCGGTGTAGATGCAGTCGTTGCCGGTCGGCAAGCCGTCCCAGGCGCCGTAGAAGAGGCGGTAGCCGCCGGGCGTTTCCACCGCCGAGGGCGCGTAGATGTTGCGGAACTTGCCGTCCCGCGGCGCCAGCAGCGGGGAGCGCAGGTCCGGCACCAGGTTGAGCGTGCCCTCCTGCCAGATGCGCGGATCGAACGCGCCGGCTTCCACGCCCGTCACCTCGACATAGCCCGCCGGCGCGGCATTCGTCGTGAGCGCCACGTCCAGGGCCGGGGCGGCCGGGCACTTGTCCGGGAATGCCAGCGCCAGCAAAACCACGAGGCAACCGCCGGGCAGTCGGGCATGCAGCATGGTAAGGAACCGCATACCGCTACACCCGCAGCTTCCACGGTTTCCGCATCGGCTGATGGATCAGGGCGTTGGCCTGCTTGTCATCAATGAACCGCTGCTTCTTCGGATCAAAACGCAGCACGCGCCCGGTCTGAACGGCGATCTTGGCCAGGTTGACCAGCGTGCAGGAACGATGCCCGTTGACCTCGTTGAGCGCGAACTTCTGGCGCGTCTTCACCGCCTGGATGAAATCCGTAAGCTGCGGCTCCGGGTCGGGCAGGGCTTGTATCTTGGCGCGCAAGTCCGGTATGTCGGACTCGAAATCCCGGAACAGCTTGCCGTTGGGCCCCGCAATAAAGGCCGCATCCTTGTCCTTGTTCTCCCCGTCGAAGATGATTTCGCATCCGTCCGCATACTTGATGGAGATGCGCCGCCACGGTAGCACCGCGTCCGGGTCCTGCGGGTTGGTATCGGCTTCGATCCGGATGGGGCTCTCGTTGTCCTTATCGAGCAGATACTGCACCGGGTCGAGGTAATGCTGGCCCATATCGCCCAGCCCGCCGCCGTCATAATCCCAATAACCGCGGAACGTGGCATGGACGCGGTGGGGGTGGTAGGGCTTCTTCGGCGCCGGTCCCAGCCACATGTCATAATCCAACTCGGGCGGCACCGCCTGGGGCGTCAAATCCGTGCGCCCGCACCATTCGCCCTGCTTCCAATCAAAACCCGTCGGCCCGCCCAGCGTCACCTTGAGCGGCCAGCCGAACAGCCCGTTCTGCACGGCCTTCTTGATCAGGCGCGCCGGAACGCCCACGCCGTAAAGGGCGCCCTGGAATCGGAACCAGGTGTTCAGCCGGAAAATGCGCTTATACTTCGCCATGGCCGCCTTGACGGCCTCGCCCTCGCCGATCGTGCGCGACAAGGGCTTCTCACACCAAATATCTTTGCCCGCTTTGGCCGCCGCGATGGAAATCAGCGCGTGCCAGTGAGGCGGGGTGGGGATATGGACGATATCAATGTCCTTCCGCTCCAATACCTCGCGGAAATCCCGGTATCCCTTTACATCAGGCCCGCCCTTCTTCAGCGCCGATTCCAGGTGCTTTGCATCCACGTCGCAGACCGCCAGCAGCTTGGCGGCTGGATTGATGGCGCTCAGATGCCCCTGGCCCATCGAGCCGACCCCGATAACCGCTTTGGTCAGTATCTCGCTCGGGGGAGTGAAGCCCGGTCCGCCCAGGACATGGCGCGGCACGATGCTGACGGCCGCGACCGCGGCAATCGAGGTTCTCAGGAAATCCCGGCGGGTAAACTGGCACGACTTATTCATACGCGGCCCGAAATCTAACGGAAGTTACGCGGATAAGAAATCACTTTCTGAGGCGCGGCGCTGCGAGGTAGCGACTGGCAGGCCGGGCAAAGATATTGCCGAATTTCTATTGAGCTTCAGACATCCTGTTGGAAAACGACGTGAGTCCAATTCCCCCGACCCCCTCCTTCGGTGGTAGCACCCCGCTGATTCCTCCGTTGCTCCTCCGTTCCACCTCCGTTCCACCTCCCAACGCCAGTCGGAGGTGGAACGGAGGAGCAACGGAGGAAGGACGGAGGAATCAGCCTGTAGCTACGGTATTGGCAGCTATTTGCCAAGCCGGGAACCTGGCAGGGAGGAGTTAACGCGAGTTGTTGCCGCTGCCCCCAGACGACACAGAGGCATCCGAAGAACCCCGGGCGCCCGGCGGGGGATAGAATTGATTGGCCTGCCCGGCGGGGATTTCGCATACTGGAAGTGGATGAAATCAATGACCGGTTATGGGCGTGGGGATTGCTCGAAGGACGGCTTGACGGTGACTGTGGAGATCAGTTCGGTGAACCGGAAGCAGTCGGAAGTCTCCATCAGCCTGCCGCGCCAGTTGGAGCTGCTGGAGGCGCAAATCCGCGACGTGATAAGCGGTTACGTGGCGCGGGGGCGGCTGACGGTGCGGGTCTCCCTGCACGCGGGCGCCGGCAAGGCATCGGCGCGGATGCATTTGAACGTGCCGCTGGCCAAAGCGTATGCGCGCGAGCTAAACCGCCTCTCGCGGCAGCTCAGGCTGCCGGGGCCGGTAACGCTGGACCAGGTGTCGCGGGCGCCGGGCGTGTTCCAGACGGATGAAGACCTGGCGGTGGACGAGGACTTTTGGCCGACCGTCGCGAAGGCGCTCAAGCAGGCGCTGTCGCAAATGGTGAAGATGCGGGAGCGCGAGGGGGCGCACCTCGCGCAGGACCTGGCGAAGCGGGTGGCCGTGATGCGGAAGGCGGCGGCGCACATTGCCGGGCACGCGCCGACGGTCGCCAAACGCTATCGCCAGCAACTGATCGAGCGAATCAAGAGCGCCGGCCTGGGGGTGCCCGCCTCAGACGACGAGCGCCTGCTCAAGGAGGTCGTTTATTTCGCCGACCGCTCGGACATCTCGGAGGAGCTGACCCGCCTGCAAAGCCATTTTATGCAGTTCGAGGACGGCCGGAAATCCAAAGAGCCTGTGGGCCGGATGCTGGACTTTCTGGCGCAGGAGATAAACCGCGAGATCAACACCATTGGCGCGAAGGCCAATGACAGCCTGATTTCGCGCGAAGTGGTGACCCTTAAAGCGGAATTGGAAAAGTTCCGCGAACAGGCGCAGAATGTAGAGTGATGAACGTCGAAAGCCGAGAACCCAGGAACAGCGCGCCAGGACCGGGGCCGGGTGCTGCCAGCCCCGCCGGGACAACGCCATCGCCCAGTCCGCTGCTGGTGGTCATCTCCGCGCCATCGGGGGGCGGCAAGACAACGCTCTGCCAGCAGTTGCTCGGGGCGCGGCCGCAAATGACGCGGGCGGTGACCTGCACGACGCGCCCGCCGCGGCAGGGCGAGCAGGATGGGGTGGATTACTACTTCCTGGACGCGGCCTCGTTCCTCAAGCGGGTGCAGGCGGGCAACTTTCTGGAGCACGCCACGGTCTATGGCCACAGCTACGGCATTCTCAAGTCGGAAGTGCTGGGCAAGCTGCGCCAGGGCAGGGATGTGCTGCTCAACGTGGATGTGCAGGGAGCGGCGACGATCCGTGAGAAGGCGCAGGAGGACCCCGAGCTGAAACGCGCGCTGGTTTCCGTGTTCCTGACCCCGCCCTCGATGGAGAGCCTGGAGGGGCGGCTGCGCAAGCGCGCCACGGATGCGGAGGCCGTGATTCAGAAGCGCCTGAGCGTGGCACGACAGGAAATCGCCCAGTGGAAGCACTTCGATTACTTGCTGATCAGCGCCGCCATCCCGGAGGATTTGCGCCGCATGGTGGCGATCCTGGAGGCCGAGAAGATGCGCTCCACCCGGGCGCAGGCGCCGGAGTTTTGAACCCATGAGCACCGGAACCAACATCGTCCTGGGGGTGACCGGCTCGATCGCGGCCTGCAAAGCCGCCGAGCTGGCGAGCCTGCTAACCAAGAAAGGCTGCAGCGTGCGGGTGGTGATGACCGCCGACGCGCTGCGGTTCGTCACGGCGGTAACCTTCAAGACGCTGTCGCGTCATCCGGTGATAACGGACTTGTACGACGACGAGGAAGGCTGGCAGCCGGCGCACATCAAGCTGGCCGACGAGGCGGACCTGCTGCTCGTCGCCCCGGCTACGGCGCACACAATTGCCCGGCTGGCGCTGGGCCTGGCCAACGACGCCCTGAGCTGCGTGGCGCTGGCGCTCAATCCCGGCGCCAAAGTCCTGGTCGCCCCCGCGATGAACGGGAAGATGTGGCTGCACCCGGCGACTCAGCGGAACGTGGCCACGCTCAAGTCGCGCGGCGCGGAGTTTATCGGCCCGGAGAAGGGCTTGCTGTCGTGCGGGTACGAGGGGCTGGGCCGGCTGTGGCCGGTGGACAAGGTGGCCGAACGCGCGCTGGCGCTGTTGCGGCGGCGCAAGCCGGCGAGGCGGCGGGGCTGAACTCCCCGCGATGAGCCCGCCCGAACCCGCGGACCTGGCAGATCATGAACTTTGGCCTGTGGCAACGGCTTAGTCACTACAGCTTCAGGGAGCTGACCGCGGCGCTCTGGCGGCTGCCGAGCCGCGCGGTGGAGTTGCTGAAGCTCCCCGCGCCGGACGCGGCAAAGCTGCTGGACCGCATCACCACCATGGAGCGGGACCTCGTCTTGCCCATCAAGGTGGCCGGGATCGCCATGCTGCTTTACTCGTTCTATTTCAAGCGGTCCTGGGTGGGGGTGAAGGAATTGGGGACGCTGGAAATCACCGTCGGGGCCACGCAGTTCTTCCTCTGGGTCTATATTGCCGCCAACGTGGTGGTGGCCGGCTTGCTGCTGGCCATGCGTCGGGTGCCGCTGCTGCTGGTCCAGTGGGCCGTGTTCATCATCAGCCTGGTGGATGGCATCTTCCTGGCCGCGCTGGTGGTGGTGACGGGGGGCTACGACAGCATTCTGTATTGGCTCTTCCTGGGGCTGATTATCCGGGGGGCGGTGAGCGTTCCGCGCGCGACATCCCAGATTATGCTCAACGCGACCCTGACGGGGTGCTACGTCCTGGCCGGTTACATCAACATCCAGCTTAATCAGACCCTCGAACAGGAGCACCTGGCGCGGACGACGTGGCAGGCGCCGCTGCGTGTGCCGCGAACATCCAACGCGCCGCCCGCCGGGTTTGAGCTTCCCGTTGATCACGAGCCCGCGGATGCTGCGGCCTCAGAGACGAATGACCAGCCCCTGCCGGCTGAATCACCGCTCCGGAGCCCCATCCGTTCTCCTGAAGACCTGGACGATCCGGCGCGGGAGAACCTGGGGTTCTATGCCTCGTCAGAAGATCCGAGGCAGACGCTGACTCTGCGCCTGGCGCTGCTCCTGCTGATGACGGTGTGCTGCTACGGGGTGCAAGTGCTGCTGGAGCGGCAGCGGCGGGCGGTGGAAGAGGAGCGCGAATTCGCCATGCGGGAAGGCCAGTTGCGCTCCGCCGGGCGCGTGGCGGCGGAGTTTACGCACCAGATGAAAAACCCCCTCGCCATCATCAACAATGCGGCCTTCTCGCTGCAGCGGGCGTTGTCGCGGGGCAAGCCGATCGCCCCCGAGCAAATCCAGATCATCCAGGAGGAGGTCGAGCATTCCGACCGGATCATCACCCAGATCATGGGTTACGCGCAGTTGAGCGAGGGCCACGTCGAGAAGCTCGGCGTGGCGGAAGAGTTGGACAAAGCCATCGCGCAGGTCTTCCCGCCCGCGGCGGGATTCCCGATCCGTATCCGCCGCCAATACACGGGCGAGTTCCCCCCGCTGTTCATGCAGCGCCGCCACCTGGTTGATACGATTGTGAACCTGCTGCAGAACGCGCGCGAAGCCCTCGGCAAGGCAGGGGGCAACATCACGGTCAGCGCCCAATGCCAGGGCGATCATTCGATCGAGATCGTTGTGCAGGACGACGGTCCGGGCATCCCGCCTGACAAACAGGAGAAGATATTCGAGGCCTACTATACGACCAAAGAGAAGGGCACCGGCCTGGGGCTGGCCACGGTCAAACACAACGTCGAGCTCTACGGCGGCAGCGCGCGGGTGGAATCTGCGCTTGAAAAAGGCGCGCGATTTGTTCTAGTATTCCCGGCCAAGGCTCTAATTAAACTGGCCAGACAGCATTGAAAACGCCTGAACACAAGCATGAACCTGGAACGCGCGGTCGCGCGGCGACCGGGTCGTGGGGCAAAGGCGCCTTGCTGATCGTGATCGCGCCGGCGGGAATGCGGGGTGGATTATGAGTGGCCGGCTGCCGCCCGTGCTGGTGGTGGATGACGAGAAGAACATGCGCCTGTCCCTCAAGACGGTGCTGGCGGACGAGAGGTATTCCGTGCGGGCGGTTGAATCCGCCGAGGAGGCGCTGGACCTGCTGGAGCGGGAGGAGTTCTTCATGGTCATCACCGACGTGCGGCTCGGCGGAATGAGCGGCTACGAGTTTCTGACCAAGGCCCGCATGCAATGGCCGAACCTGCCGATCCTGATGATCACCGCCTACGCCACGCCGAAACTGGCCGTCGAGGCCATCAAGGCCGGGGCGATGGATTACCTGGCCAAACCGTTCGCGCCCGAGGAACTGCTGCACGCCGTGGCGCGCTGCGCCGAACGCCATCGCTTGCTGCAGGACAACGCATCGCTGCGGACGCACGCGGCCGAGACCTGGGGGCTGGACCAGATTGTCGGCGATTGCCCCAAAATGCGCGACCTGCGCCAGCTTATTCAAACGGTCGCCCCGACCGATGCCCGCGTGCTGGTGCTCGGCGAAAGCGGCACGGGCAAGGAACTGGTGGCCGGCGCCCTGCACAGCCTGAGCCAGCGTTCCCAGGCCGCCTACGTGCGGATCAACTGCGCCGCCATTCCTGAAACGCTCCTGGAGAGCGAGTTGTTCGGCCACGAAAAAGGCGCCTTCACCGGCGCGCTCAAACAGAAGCCCGGACGGGTCGAAGAAGCCGACGGCGGGACGATCTTCCTGGATGAGATCGCGGACATGAGCCGCCCCCTCCAGGCCAAGCTCCTCCGGTTCCTGGAGGACGGCACGTTCCTGCGCGTGGGCGGCACGACGGAACTGCGGGTCAACGTCCGGCTGATCGCCGCCACCAACCGCGACATCGTCGAGGCCATTCGCCAGGGCCAGTTTCGCGAGGACCTCTTTCACCGGCTCAATGTGGTGCAGTTCCGCCTGCCGCCGCTGCGCGACCGGGGCGAGGACGTGCTGCTGCTGGCCGATTACTTCTTGCAGAGCTTCGGCGTTGCCCTGCATAAGAAGACCCGGACCGTCTCCCGCGCCGCCCGGCAGAAGCTGCAGTCGCACCACTGGCCCGGCAACGTGCGCGAGCTGCGCAATGTGATCGAGCGCGCCCTGATCCTGGAAGCCTCGACCGAGATTCAGCCCGCGAGCCTGCCGGACTTCCATTTGGAGGGACTCCTGCACAAGACAGCCGCGCCGAGGCTCTCGGGCACCGAGTCGCTTGACGACCGGATGCAGGACTTTGAGCGCGAGCTCATCACGGCCATGCTCGAGCAGAACCACTACAGCCTGACCAGGACCGCCGAACAATTGAAGGTCAGCCGTCATGCCCTGCGCTACCGGATGCAGCGGTTGAACATCACGACCGAAACCGATTCGGACGAAGACCCGGGAGCCGCGAAAGGCAAAGACGCCGCGCCATGAGCCCGACTCCGTTCTTCCTGGTCGCTGTCACGTTCGAAGACGTGGTAAAGTCCTGGCAATCGCTGCGGCCCTCCAGCTTTACCGGCTTCCTGGTGTTTGCCGCAATCGGGTTGGTGACGCTGCTGGTTGTGCTGTGGGCGGTTTATATTCGGAAACCCCAGCGAAGGCGCTCGCGCCATCATTCGCGCCATCATTCATCCATCGCGGCCCGGCCTGCGGGCGGCCCGGGCGATGCGCAGGCTGTTGCCCCGCAGGGAAAACGCCACCGGCGGCGGCGTTCCCGGCGCAAACACCGCCCCCGCAATCCAACCCTTGCCGAAACCGGGGGGCTGCCCTCCATTCGCCCTAACGGCCCGACTGCCCCTTAGGCTTGCCGCATGCAAGAGAGCCGGATGATCACGCGGAGAAGCGCGTCGAATCTGGCGCTGGCCTTCGTGCTCCTGCCCGCGGCCAAACGCAACGCCATGACTGCCCTCTACGCGTTCTGCCGCGAGGTGGACGATGTGGCCGACAACGAGTCCGTTCCCGTGCCCCAGCGCCGCGAGCAACTGGCCGCCTGGCGGGCGGATGTCCAACGGGCCTGCGGCACAGAGACTCCCCGATTTGCTGTCAACCGTGATTTGCAGCCGGTCATCCACCAGCACAGGCTGGCTTTTGAGCACTTCGACGCTTTGCTGCAAGGCGTGGAGATGGACCTCGACGTCAAGCGTTATGAGGACTACGAGCGGCTGGACCTTTACTGCTATCGCGTCGCGTCGGTGGTCGGCCTGCTGAGCATCGAGGTGTTCGGCTACCAGGACCCGGCCTGCCGCGACTACGCCGTCTGCCTCGGCAAGGCGCTGCAACTGACCAATATCCTGCGCGATGTCCGCTCCGACGCCGAGCGCGGCCGGATTTACCTGCCGACGACCGAGTTGGCCCGGTTCAACGTCTTGCCCGAGGAAATCCTGCGGTTTGAATACTCTCCGCGTTATTGCAGCCTCGCCGGCAGCGTGGCCCGGCGCGCCCGACAATTCTACCGGGCGGCGCGGGAGACACTCCCGGCCGCTGATCGCCGCTCGATGGTGGCGGCCGAACTGATGGGGTCCGTCTATTGGCGGCTGTTGCGCAAGCTGGAACGCCAGCGCTTCAACGTATTTGGCCCCGCGCCAACGCGGCTCAGCAAGGTTCACAAGCTAATGCTCATCCTGCGCGCCTGGTGCCGGTTCATCTCGGGCGCCCGTTCGCCCGATTATGGCGCCTGAGAGCCCCAGGCCGGCCCCCAAGCCCCGGCGCCTGATCGTCAACGCCGACGACTTTGGGCGGTCCGGTTCCGTCAACCAGGCAGTTGTTCGCGCCCATCGGGAAGGCATCCTGACGACTGCCAGCCTCATGGTGACCGAGCCCGCGTTCGAGGAAGCGGTGGCCCTGGCCCGCGAGAACCCCCGGCTGGGGGTGGGGTTGCATCTGACCTTGCTGTGCGGCCATGCCGTCCTGCCGCCCGACGAGGTCCCCGGCCTGGTCAACGCGAACGGGGAATTGAGCGGCAGCCCCGTCGGCGCCGGATTCCGCTATTTCTTCCGGCGCGGTCTGCGCGGGCAGTTGCGGCGGGAAATCCACGCGCAGTTCGAGAGGTTCCACGCCACCGGGCTGCCGCTGGATCATGTCAACGGCCACCTGCACCTGCATCTGCATCCGGCGGTGTTCAGCATTCTAATGAGCGACGCTGCCCAGCTCGGTTTCACGCGCCTCCGGCTGACCTTCGATCCGCTGCTCCTGAACTTGCGCCTGGCGTCCGGCCATCTTGCCGGCCGCCTGCTGCACGCGGTTATCTTTCATCTGCTCTCGGCGCGCGCCCGGCCCGTTTTGGCGCGGCGCGGCATCCGGCACACCCGCGCTGTCTTTGGCCTGCTGCAGAATGCGCGCGTTGATGAAGCCTATATCAACCGCCTGCTTCCGCGGCTTCCGGAGGGCGAGTCGGAGCTTTACTCACATCCCTCGCTCGAAGAGTCTAGGCATGAGTTTGACGCCCTGGTCAGCCCGCGGGTGCGGCAACAGGTCAAGAGCCTTGGCGTCGAGTTGATTCGCTACCAGGATTTGTAATATGGCTAAGTTGCTTCTCATACTCCTTATCGGATTGGTCTTCGAAGCGGGCGGCGTGGTCTTGCTCAAGAAAGGCATCGGGCAGATCGGCGAGGTCGGGAAAGTCAGCGTGGCCGAGATCGTCCGCGTCGCCAAAGCCGGCGTTACCAATGGCAACGTGCTGTTGGGCATCTTGTTGGAGGCGCTGTTCTTTGCCTGCCTGCTGGTCCTCCTGGCCGAGAGCGACGTCAGCTTTCTCTGGCCGCTGACCGCGCTGAGCTTCGTGATGACCACCTTCGCCGCGATCCTCTTCCTGGGCGAGAGGGTCTCCCCCATCCGCTGGGCCGGCGTAGTTTTCATCGTCATCGGCGCCGCCCTGATCAGCTACAGCGAGCATGCCAAGCCGAAGCCATCTCAGCCCGCAGCCGCCCTGGAGCCGGGAGCTACTCCGCCGTAATCGCGGCCAGAACCTCAGCTAGCGTTCCGGCTGCCAACCCGGCTTGCTCTTGCAGGCGCAGCAACTCCACCGCCTTGCCAGGGGACTTTGCCAGCGCCAGGGCCAGCTTCCCGTAGTCCAGCCTCTGCCGGGCGGTCATCAACTGGCTGAAATCCAGCGGCAGGTCTTCCAGGGCGGTATCCAGGATCACACGCACGGTCGCGCTGGGCACATTCTGCTCGCGGCACACCGCACAGATCGCGCCTGACTCCATCTCGACGGCATCGGCTCCGGTCGTTTCGTGCAGCGCTCGCTTTTCCGCCGCGGTTGCCGCCACCCGGTCAGCGCAATGGAAGCGCGCCGGCTGGGCGCCCGCCGCCAGCAGGGCCGGCTCCAGGCCGGTCTCCGCTTCGGCAGCGAAGACCACCGTGCCCGTCGGCCAATCTGGCCGCAGCCCCCCCGCAAACCCGCAACTCAACACCAACCCCGGCCGTTCCTGAACCAAAGCCGCGCGCAGCGCCCGCTCCGCATTACGCTTCCCCATCCCCACCAGCATGACTCTGACATCGCGCCGCCCTTTCACGAGTCGCCGAAACGCCCCTGCCTCCTCCCTCACCGCAAAACACACCCACACCCTCCGCGCTTCGCCCTTCGGCCCTCCTTCTGCCTTCTGCCTTCTGCCTTCTGCCTTCACTTAATGCCCGCCAGCCGCTCCTGCCAGATATGATACAGGAGCACCGTGGCCTTCACATCCCCCAGGCAGTAATCCGCGATGTCACGGTAACGACCCGCGGCGATCAGCGAATTCATATCCGCGCCGGTCACACCATGGCTCTTTGGAGACTCGATGCCGAACGCCTTGCAGTAAAAATCCAGGTTGAACCGCCGGGCCGCACCCTCGCGCCCGCTGACGCCGTAGAACGTCAACTGCTCCGCCAGGTCGCAGTGCGGCTCGGTCTGGAAGCGGTAACCCAGCCAGTTCTTGCGCGTGATGGGAACATTGAGCAGCGCCGAGCGCAGGTAAATGAACGGCACATCAAAGCCGCGCCCGTTGAAGGTGACGATGCTCTCGTAGTGCTTCGCCACATCCCAGAAGGCCGTCAGCAGCTCGACCTCGTCCATGCACGCCATGAACTCCACCGGGCCGGCCTCGTCGGCATCCGCCTCGTAGTCCTCCGCGGTGAAGAGCACCTGGCCGCGCGAGGTGTCGGCGTTGAGCATCGCGACGCAGACCACCTGCGCGGTGAACGGCCACAAGCTGAACTGCTGCCGGATTTCCGCGCGCCGCGTCTCCCGCGCCGCCTCGTCGGCAATCTTCTGGCACTCGCGGAACAGGTATTCCTGTTGGGCGTCGTCGAATTGCTCCAGCGGCAGCGCGGAGGTCTCGATGTCGAATACCAGCTTGGCCATGATGCTTGGGTAGGGACGCGTTCCACCGCGTCCCACGCTTGCTCTGGAATATCCGGGACGCGGTGGAACGCGTCCCTACCGGCACGTTTACGCGCCGAACTTGTCGAACATCTTGGCGTTGGCCTGCATCAGCCGGATCAGGTCCTTCGCCGCGAAGACCCCCAGCGAGCCGGAATTGGCGCCCGTTTCGGTGAACCGCTCCAGCTTGTCCGAGCCCGAGCATTCGGAGTGGAGCATAACCGGCTGCGGATGCCAGGAATGGCCTTTCATCGCACAGGGCGTCGAGTGGTCGCCCGTGATGGCCAGCACGTCCGGCTTCTTGCGCAGCAGGATCGGCAGCGCCGCGTCGAATTCCTCGATCGCCTTCTTCTTCGCGGCGAAGTTGCCGTCCTCGCCATACATGTCGGTGTACTTGAAGTGAATGAAGAAGAAGTCGTAGTTGCCGTGCTCGGCCAGGTAGCGCTCGAACTGCTCGGCGATGGTCTGCGGCCCTTCCAACTTGGCCATGCCCACCAGTTGCGCCAACCCCTTGTACATCGGATAGACGGCAATGCAGGCTGGCCGCAGCCCATACCGGTCTTGAAACAGCGGAATCTCAGGTTGATGCGCTATCCCGCGCATCAGGAAACCGTTCGCCGGTTTCTTCTGGGCAATCAAGGGCAAGGCCGCCTTGTAGAACTCGGCCACCAGTTTGGCAGCCTTCTTCGCCTTGGCGGACTTGGGGTTCACCGGCGCCGCTTTGGGAACCGGGAGCCCCTCGCGATGCGGGTCGGCGTCGGTCAGCGGCCCTTCCAGGCCCTTGCCGCGGAACAGCACCACAAACCGATGGCCTTTCCCGGGCTTGATGATCACTTCCGCGTCGCCCACCTTTTTCACCTTCTGCGCCAGCAGCGCACAAAGTCCCTCGCAGACTGCGGTGTCAATCCGGCCCGCGCGGCGGTCGGTAACAATCCCCTTGGCGTCGAGCGTGCAGAAGTTGGCCCGCGCCGCCACATCGCCCGCCCGCAGTTCGAGGCCCAGGCCCAGCGCCTCGATCACCCCCCGCCCCACCTGGAACTCCAGCGGGTCGTACCCAAATAGCCCCAGGTGCCCCGGGCCGCTTCCCGGCGTAATGCCCGGCGCAATCGGAATCAGCCGCCCCTGCGCGGAGTCCTTTGCCAGCGTGTCCATGTTCGGTGTGACCGCTGCTTCGAGCGGGGTCAGGTAACCTTGCTCCCGCGTGGCCACATCGCCCACGCCATCGAGCACCACCAGCGCCACCTTGGCGTTGGCCTTAAGAGTCAATTCGGAATACAGAGTATCGAGATTCATATACAACTTGGCCGCATAATGGAAGGAACGCTGCCGCACCGTCAACGCGATTCGGCCTCGACTTCCGCCGCCTGGCTTCCAAGACTGGCCGCATGGCACAGGTTGTTCTGGAGCATCTGACCAAGGTCTTCACCGGGCCGGCGGGCAGCAGCCTTCGCGCGGTGGACAACGTCAGCCTCGCCGTTGAAGACAACGAACTCCTCGTGCTGGTTGGCCCCTCGGGCTGCGGCAAAACGACACTATTGCGCCTCATCGCCGGCCTGGAGACCCCCACCGCCGGCACCGTCGCGCTCGCCGGCCGGACCGTCAACCACCTGCCCCCCAGGGATCGTGATGTGGCAATGGTCTTCCAGAACTTCGCCCTGTATCCCCACCTGTCGGTCTATGACAACCTGGCCTTCGGGCTGAAACTCCGGCATGTGCCCCGGGCGGATATTGACCAGCGCGTCCGGGAGGCCGCGCAAGTCCTGGATCTCGGCGCCTGTCTCGAGCGCCACCCGGCATCCCTTTCCGGCGGCCAGCGCCAGCGCGTCGCGCTGGGCCGCGCCCTGGTCCGCCGCCCAAGCCTGCTGCTGCTCGACGAGCCCCTCTCCAATCTCGACGCTCCCGCCCGGCTCCAGATGCGTGCTGAGATCGCCCGGCTCCACACCCGCCTGGCCTGCACCATGCTTTACGTCACCCACGACCAGGTGGAGGCCCTGACGCTCGGCCAGCGCGTTGCCCTCATGCAGGACGGCGTGCTCCAGCAAGTCGCCGCACCGCTGGACCTTTACCGCCAGCCCGCCAACCTCTTCGTTGCCGGCTTTATCGGCTCGCCCCCCATGAACTTCTTCGAGGGCACCGTGCTGGCGAACGGGGCCGCGCTCCGGTTTCAGGAAACCCCTTGCGACCGTCCTGCCGCTTCGAGGCCTGTCACCCTGGAACTCGACGCTGCGAGCGCCCGGTCCCTGCGGCCCTACATTGGCAAGCCGGTGGTGTTGGGAATCCGCCCGGAACACATCGCCTGCGACGCCAGTCAGCCTCCGCCTTTGGCCGGGCGCACATTCGAAGCGGTGGTTGAACTCGTCCAGCCAATGGGCGCCGAAACCTATCTCCACCTGGCCGGCCACAACCGCGGCGTTATTGCCCGCGTTGCGCCGACACACGGCGCCCGCGTCAAGGACCGGGTGTCGCTCGCCTGCGACCTGCGCCACGCCCGTTTCTTCGACCCGGCGTCCGGCAAGGCAATCGAGTAGGCGCATTCCTCCGCCCAACGCACACATCGCCGGCCTGCAAGGGGCGGCCTTCCAGCCGCCCCATGATCAAGACCCGCCCCTGGGCAGTCCGGGAGTGAAAATTCGACTGGCTTTGCCCGAACCCCGTTAGTTATGGTTCCCCGGTAAGTCGAGAGACTCCTTATGATCAGACCAAAGAATGCGGAGCCTGAGGGGCGCAAGGCGCCGAAGCCGACGCCTGTGCCCGTCCCGGGGCCAGTACCACCGTTGTTCCGAAAGATTGATTGGCTGGCGCTGGCGATCACCTTCGCCGTGGTTTGGGCGGTCTATTTGATGACCCTGGCGCCGGAGCTGACGTTGGAGGACTCCGGCGAGCTGGTGACGGGGGCGTTCTACGCCGGGATTCCCCATCCGCCCGGCTACCCGGTTTGGACGATCTATAGCTGGCTGTGGACGGCGCTCTTGCCCATCGGCAACATGGCGTGGCGCGTCTCGGTGGGGCAGGCCTTTAGCGGCGCGATGGCCTGCGGCCTGCTCGCCCTGCTGGTCTCCCGCGGCAGCAGCATGCTCATGGAGGGCATCGAGGAACTCAAGAGCATGACCGGCAAATGGGAAAGCGCCATCTGCCTGATCTCGGCCGTGTGCGCGGGCTTGCTGCTCGGGCTGGACGGCTTCATGTGGAATGAATCGGTCGTGGTGAACCGCATCGCCGTGACCAGCGTGCCGTGGTATCTGGCGGTGCTGGTTTGCCTGCTGCGCTGGATTTACGCGCCGCACCAGATGCGCTACGCCTACTGGGCGGCCTTCCTGTTCGGGGTCTGCATCACTCTGCATCAAAGCCTCATCGTGGCCGCGCTGGGCATCGAGGTGGCGATCGCCGCCGGCAATCCGCGGCTGGGCCGCGACGCGTTCCTGGGCAACTTCATTGTGTATCTGGCCGACTGCCTGCTGGTGGTGTTTACGGGCGACCACATGTTCCACAACATCGGCGCCAAGCCCGGGCTGCTGTTCCTCTTCAACGTTATCGGCATTGGCTCGCTGATTGCGAGCATCTGGCTGGCCGTCCGCACCAAGGGGCTGGGCGGCTACTGGAAGACGGTGCTGGCAATGGCCGGCCTCTGGATGCTGGGGGTGTCGTTCTACCTCTACATGGCGGTTTCGGGCATGACTAATCCGCCCATGCAGTGGGGCTACCCGCGCACCGTCGAAGGCTTCTTCCACGCGCTGAGCCGCGGCCAGTACGAACAGCCCAACCCGACCAACCCGGTCACCGATCCCCGCCGCTTCGTCAGCCAAATGGGCATGCTCATTGAAGGCGTGGCCGCTGAGTTCACCTGGGTTTACATGTTCATCGGGCTGGTGCCCTTCCTGTTCTTCTTCAAGATGCAGAAGCGCGAACGCGCCTGGATCATCAGCCTTTCGGCGCTCTACGTCTGCCTGGGGGCGCTGTTGATCCTGCTGCTCAATCCCACGCCGGACCGGGCCTCGGCCGACCTCGTCAAGGTCTTCCTGTGTTCTTCGCATACCATTGTGGCCTGCCTCATCGGCTACGGCCTGGCGCTGACCGCCGCCTTCATGGCCACGCATTACCAGAAGTTCCGGCTTTGGGGGTTGGCCGGGGGCATGTTCGCCGTGGTGCTCGCCCTGTTCTGCCTCTGGGACACGACGGGCAAGCACTACTTTGGCCCCGCCGGGGTGGTCAAGCTCTCGGAGTTGCCGCACTGGATCGGGCGCGCCTTTGCCCCGAATCAATACGGCCTGCCCATCTACGCCAACCTGCTGCTGCTGGCCATCGCGGTGGCCTTCGTGCTGGCCCTGGTGGTCTATCGCCAGCGCGGCCCGCTCCTCGTCACCCTGGGGCTCTTTGCCTCCATGCCCCTCTACTCGGCGCTCACTCACTGGTTCCCCAGCAACCAGCGCAACCACTGGTTCGGCTACTGGTTCGGCCATGATATGTTCACCCCGCCCTTCAAGGGCGCGGACGGCAAACCGCTCTACCCGGAGATGACCAAGGACGCGGTGCTGTACGGCGGGACCGACCCCGGCCGCTTCTGCCCGACCTATATCATCTTCTGCGAAAGCTTCACGCCGCACCATTGCCAGCCCAAGGAGGACCAGAAGTTCGACCGCCGCGATGTCTATATCATCACCCAAAACGCCCTGGCCGATGGAACCTACCTCTGCTACATCCGCGCGCACTACAATCGCAGCACGCAGATTGACCCCCCCTTCTTCAGCGAGCTGATGCGGATGGTGTTCAAGGACAAGGAGTACGAGACCAACCTGCTGGCCCGGGCGGTCGCGCCGCTGGACCGGTTCTTCGGCAACCTGGGCGCCCGCGTCGAGAAGCGCCGGCGCACCTACACGTCCTGGTTTGCCGACAAGGACTTTGTTGACCTGCCCGCCCTGGCGGCCAAGCTGCGCCCCGGCCCGCAGCAGGATCCACTCTCGAAACATCTTTATGAGAACCTCAGTTCAGAGACGCAGCGACTGCTTACCAGCCAGGGCAACGAGGCGGCCTTGCGCCGCCATTTGGCGACAGACCTGAATGGGCTGCTGGAGCGCGAACTCAAGATCAAGGAACGCGCTCGCGCCAAGCAGCGCGAGAAGGACGCCGTGGACCAGGAGATCGCGGATGGCAGCACCTCCGAGCGCCTGCGCCAGAAGCAGGAAAAACTGGGGACCGAGTTGGCTGAGCTATCGAAAACAAAGCCGCTCTACGAGCCGGAACGGTTCAAGCACGTCCAGCTCTCGGAATACCTGACCGACTTCATCAAGGAAGACCCGCAGAGCTGGACCCGCATCCGGCTCAACCGCCTGCTCCTGGAAGAGGCTTATCCCAAGGAGATTGCCCGGAGCCGCGGCGGGGTTTACCCCGACCGTGAAATCTACTCGGCCACCCCCGAGGATTCACAGCGCTGCTTCCAGGAATACATGGCCGACGCCCAGCGGCGCATGCAGGCGGGTCAGTTGAAACCAGGCGAGGACGTGAAAATCATTGACAGCCGGATGCAGGTTTCCGGCCAGGTCGCCGTCATGAACATCAACGGCCTGCTGACCAAGGTCATCTTCGATCAAAACCCCAAGAACGAGTTCTTCGTCGAGGAGAGCTTCCCGCTGGACTGGATGTACCCGCACCTGACGCCCTTCGGCATCATCATGAAGATCAACCGCGAGCCGCTGCCCTCCCTGACGGAGGACGTCTTCCAGCGGGACCACCAGTTCTGGAGGCAGTTCTCCAAACGCCTGACCGGTGACATTATTGACTACGACACGCCGGTTAAGGAAATCACCGATTGGATCGAAAAGACCTACCTGCGCCACGACTTCACCGGCTTCACCGGCGACCGCCGGTTCGTCCACGATGATGACGCCCAGAAGTCCTTCTCCAAGCTCCGCAGTTCCATCGGCGGCATCTACGCCTGGCGGCTCAACCCCGACCCGAATGTCTGCAAGCCGGAATACCGGCCCAAATCCAACGCGGAGTACCAACGCGTGCTCAAGGAAGCTGATTTCGCCTTCCGCCAGGCTTTCGCCTTTTGCCCTTACAGCCCGGAAGCCGTCTTCCGCTACGCCCAACTGCTGCTCCAGACGCGGCGTTTCGACGACGCCCTCCTCATAGCGGAAACCTGCCTGAAGCTGGACCCCTACAACGGCCAGGTGCGGGGGCTCGTGGACAACATCAAGAGCTATAAGCAGGCCTCGGGAATCGAGCAGGCCCAGGCGGCGCTCATGCAATTGGAGGATCAGGTGCAGAAGAACCCCTCCAACTTCCAGGCCGCCCTGGACCTCTCGAGCGCCTACCTCCAAATGCAGCAAACCAACCGCGCGGTTCAGATTCTGGACGGCGTGTTGAACCATCCCAAGGCAGATGCGAACGTCTTCCGCAGCCTGATTCAGGTTTACAGCAGCTTCGGCCACTACGCGGGACTGCAGAAGGCCGTTGACAAACTTGAAGCGCAGCCGCAACACGACGCGGGGGCGATGCTAAGCCTCGCCCAGGCCTACGCGATGCTCCAGAATGTGCCCAAGCTCGAAGCGTCCCTCGATAAACTGGTCAAGCTCATGCCCACCAACCCCGAAGCCTGGTACGACCTGGCCGTGTTGAAATCCGGCCTGGGCAAGCCCGCCGAGGCCCTCTCCGCCCTCCGCCAGGCGCTTGACCTCAGCAACAAGCGGCTCCAGCAAGACCCCAAAGCGCGCGATTTGCTGGCCAGCGCAAAGAAAGAGGACCGCTTCGGCTCGCTGCGCCAATCGCCTGAGTTCAAGAAGCTAGTCTCGCCCTAGCCGCGCCTTGCAGTCACTTCCTGCCGGTACGGCAGGGGCGTTCTGCCGAAACCTCCCGTCCGGCGCTCTGCCAACACCCGGGTTTGAAGCACGGCTGATTCAAGAAAAGCAGTAAGCCTTAATGCGGGTTGGAAGGAGCGTTAGAAAAAGCTGGACAACCTTTGCCCGCCATGCTGTTTTTGGAGCATGGCACAGCCGATTCGACTACCCAACGCC
>Ga0209606_1000280_pt1 | contig 80462 bp, 39 predicted proteins | sample AD_UKC057_MetaG_FD_184412 | JGI IMG/M metagenome (GOLD analysis project Ga0209606, IMG submission 184412) | Active sludge microbial communities of municipal wastewater-treating anaerobic digesters from USA - AD_UKC057_MetaG (SPAdes) (version 2) | ecosystem: Engineered > Bioreactor > Anaerobic >...
CGTGACGTCCACATCGCCCGCGCTGACGATCGTACTGCTTTCGATATAGGCGTTCGTGGTCGTGAGAACCACGTTGCTCGCCTCGGCCCCGGCGCCGCTCACCGCAACCCCTACACCGCCGATCCCCACGCCCACCGAGGCTGCGGCAGAGACCGCGTTGATCTGGGAGTGTTCGAGGGCCTCGACGGAGATGCCGCCGGTCGTCGAAGCGACCGTGCTGCCCTGGATGTAGGCCGCCACGTCGTTGTCGATCATGTTGTGGCCCAGGGCCACCCCGATGGAAACCGCCACCCCCACCCCGCCGAAGGCTGCCGCCACGGTGGCGGAGCCGGCAAAGGCCATGATTTTCGAGGTGTCATCGGCCTTCAAGGCGACGCTGCCGGCCGTGACATTGGAGCTCTGGACAAATGCCTTGATGTCGGTCGAGAGCATGTTGATGGCGACGACACCGGTCCCGCTCACCCCCACGCCCACGCCGCCGGCTGCAATCGCGGCGGAACCGGCCAGGACTGCCGCCCGAATCGTCTCCGCCGCCGTCGCCGTCTGCGTCAGGGCACCGTCCGCCGTGATCGTCGAACCCTGCACGTAGGCCTGCACGCCCGCACGGTTCGACGCCGAGCCGATCAGGTTCGTCGCAAAGGCGCCGCCGATGGACACGCCGACTCCCACGCTGCCGCCGGCGATGGATGCGGTCAGGGCCGCCACGATCGCGTTGATCGTCGAGCTGTCGGATGCCGTGACCGATACGCCGTCCGCACTGACCAGTGTGCTGTCCAGGATATAGGCATCGGTGGTATTGAAAATGAGGTTTGTCGCCGCTGCTCCGGCGCCGCTGACCGAAACCCCCACCCCGCCAATGGCGACACCGAGGGACGCGGCAAAGGTCACGGAATTGATCGTCGCCGCCTCGACCGCCTGGATCGCAATATCGCCGGTCGTGGTCGTGATCCCGCTGTCAGCGTTGACGATGTAGGCCGCCACTTCGTTGCTGATCTCGTTGAATGCCCCGGATACCCCAATGGATACGGCAACCCCCACGCCGCCGAATCCCGCCGCCAGCGATGCCGCCCCGGTTATGGCGGAAATGCTCGATGTGTCTTCCGCTTTTATCGCAATGCTGCTCGCACTGATGCCGCTTGCACCGTCTCCCTCGATAAAGGCCTTGACATCGGTCGTCACCGTGTTTATCGCTATGGCACCGGCCCCGCTCACACTCACCCCGACACCGCCGCCCGAGGCCGCGGCAGAGCCTGCCACCACCAAGGCGTCGATGGACTGGTCGGAAACAGCCGTCTGGTTCAAGGCACCGGCTGCGTCGATGCTGGAATTGACGATATACGCCTGCACCTCGACTGGCGCCTCTTCAAGGTTCACCTGCTGCCAGAGATCCGTATTGCCGTAATCCTGCATCGACAGCTTGCCGCTGCCCACCGATTCCCAGAGAGCCGTGTTGTTATAATCCTGACTGCCTAAATTAACATTGCCGCTGCTCCCCACGTAACGGTAAATGGCCGAAGCCTCGCCTTTGGTGTTGTCGTATCCATCGCTCACCATCACCAGGTCGTCTTCATTGAGCGATTTGGTCCCGTCTTCTGTGGTGTAATCGTATATCTCCGTTGTCTGGCCTATGTATTCATAAACATAGCCTTCCCTGACACCGTCTTCTATCTTGACCCGGTCTCCCTGAACCAGTTGCTTGCCGAGTGCATCCCCCGTGGTGTAGTCATAGCCGTAAAGTTCGGCTACCCCCAGTTCGAAGCCGATCAGGTTGGTCGCAAATGAGACGCCAATGGAAACGCCAACGCCGACACTGCCACCGCCAATGGCCGCAGTCGCGGCAATGACCGCCGCACTGATCGTTGGAGCGCTTACCTTAAATAGATTGCCGTCCCGTCTGAGAACCCAGGAATTCCCGTTGACCCTGTCCACCACCGACCATTCGCTCCCCTCGGTGCGGATCGTGACCGCCAGGTGGCCCGAGTTGAAGATCAGATGGTTCGTCAGTACGGTCGACAGCTCGCCCGCCAGGAAGGTATTGTCGGCATCGATGTCGTTATCTCTTTCATTCGCTCCCGGGGCTGGTGTACTCTCCTCGTCGTCGGCATCCGTGGAACCGGCATCGTCCAGCTTCACCCCAAAGGCATCCGCCGCAGCTTTATCCCCAACATTCAGGGTCCCCAGCAGTCCGCTGGCGGGCAGGCTTTGGGCTATGACATCCACATCCCCCGCGCTGACAACGGTACTGTCTTCGATATAGGCGTTGGTGGCGGTAAGGACCGTGTTGCTCGCCTGGGCCCCGGCGCCGCTGACCGCAACCCCCACCCCGCCGATGCCGACGGCCAGGGCTGCCGCCGCGGAAACGGCATTGATCTGGGAGTGCTCGATGGCCTGCACTGAAACCTTGCCGCCTTTTGACTCGACCGTACTGCCGGAGATAAAGGCCGCCACGTTATTGGCAATCGTGTTGAAGGCCAGAGACACGCCGATGGACACGGCCACGCCGGTTCCGCCAAAGCCGCCCGTGACGGCCGCAGCCCCACCGAAGGCCATGATGCTGGAGGTATCGTCCGCCGTCAGAACGACGCTCTTGGCGGTGACATGGCTGGATTCACTGATATGGGCATTGACGTCGGTGGCCATCGTGTTGATGGCAACCACGCCTGAGCCGACGACGCCGACCCCCACGCCGCCCGCCGCGATGGCCACGGAACCGGCGAATATGTAGGATTTGATCGTCTCATCCGCTTCGGCGGTAATCTTCACATCGCCGCCGGCCGTCATGGTGGAGCCCTCGACATAGGCCCTCACTTGCGAATTTCCGAGAAGCGGGTTGACGCCGATCGTATTGCCTGCAAAGGCCGCTCCGATGGCGACCCCCACGCCCACGCCGCCCGCCGCCACCGCCGCCGAGGCGGCCGCAACGACCGCCTCGATGGTTGACGCGTCGGTGGCGCCGATGATGACATCACCGGACGCACCCGTCGTGGTCAGGACACTGTCCTCAACATAGGCGTTGGCCCTGTTGAAAATCGAATTGATCGCAGCCGCGCCGGCGCCGCTCACCGCGACACCGGTCCCGCCGAAGCCGAGCGATACGGAAGCGGCGACGGTCTGTGTCGAGATAGCGGCGGACTCGGTGGCTTCAATGGTGACGGCGCCGGACGTCGTGTTGATGCCGCTGTCGGCCCGGGTGATGAAGGCAGAGACATCGTCGCTGATTTCGTTGAAGGCCACGGAAATGCCGATGGCCACGGCAACCCCGGTCCCGCCGAAGCCGCCGGCCACGGTCGCGGCGCCGGTCACCGCATGGATGGCCGAGGTGTCGTCGGCCGTTACCGTGACGCTGCCGGCCTCGATGCCTGCGGCGCCGTCGCCGTCGATATAGGCGCTGACATCGGCAGCGATCACGTTCATGGCGCCCACGCCCGCACCGCTGACGGAGACGCCGGTCCCTCCCGCCGAAACCGCCACGGCTCCGGAGATCACGATGGCATCGATGGTCTGGCTGGAAACCGCTTCAACCTGGATGCCGCCGTCGGCCTCGATGCCTGAATTCATCACATAGGCATGGACATCGATGGGGGCTTCGGCCAGGTTCACCTGTTGCCACAGGTCCCTATTCCCGTAATCCTGGGTAGTCAGCCTGGCGCTGCCGACGGATTCCCAGAGGGTGTCTACCTTCGTCCAGGGACCCGTCGTGTAATCCTGGGCAGACAGGTCAAGCTCAACTCCGTTGGCGCCGGTGTAACGGTAAACGGCCGTACCCTCGCCTTCATCGGTATCGGCATCGTCATCGAGGTCGTAACCGGGCACGAGCTTGACCAGATCGCCATTGTTGAGGGTCGTTTTTCCCTTACCGCTGATGTAGTCGTATCCCGTATAGTCCTGGGCTGACAGGTTCACATCGCCTTCGTTGCCGAGGTAACGGTAGAGGGTCGTCCCGGCGCCGCGGATTCTATCCGTCGCACTGCCTTCGCCGTAACCGGTCTCGACCTTGACCAGGTCGCCCTTCTTGAGATGGATCGTGCCCTGACCGCTGGTGTAATTGTAGAGATCCGCATCCTCGCCGACGTATTCGTATACATCTCCAGCCCTGACGCCCGATTCGACGAGGACGCGGTCGCCGTTCGCGAGGCTTTGAGGATCACTGCCCGTGGTTAAATCGTAAGCTGTTTCAAAGGCTTCCCATCCGATCATGTTGCTGGCCAGGGAAACGCCGATGGAGACGCCAACCCCCGTACCGCCGGCAGCCACGGCGAAGGCCGCGCTGACGATGACGGCCTGGATCTCCGCCTCGTTGGTCGCAATGACATCAACGTTGTTCGAATGGAGGATGGTGCTGTCCTCGATGTAGGCATTCGTTTCCGTGAGGATTACGTTTGACGCCATCGCCCCGGCGCCGCTCACCGCCACGCCGGTACCGCCGAATCCCGCAGAAAGCGCAGCCGCTGCGGAGATTGCCCGGATCGTGGACAGTTCGGCGGCCTTGACCAAGACGTCGCCGGTTGCACGGATCCCCTGATCCACGTTGGCGATGGTGGCGAGAACGTCGCTGGTGATCATGTTATGGCCATAGGAAACGCCGATGGCCACCGACACGCCGGTACTGCCGAAAGAGACCGCGATGGAGGCGGCGCCGACCAGTGCGGTGATGGTGGAGGTATCCGCTGCGGTTACGGAAAGATTCCTGGCCCGGATACCATCGGTGATCCCGCCGCCGATGGCGACGTCGCCGTCGATGGTGGACTTGACATCCACGCCGATCATGTTCAGGGCAACGGCGCCCGATCCCGCCACGGCCACGCCTGTTCCGCCCCCACCGGCGATCCCCACCGACCCGGCCAGGGTGATGGCGCCGATGGTCTGTGAGGCCGAGGCCGAGAGCTTCACATCGCGGTCGGCGTCCACGCTCGAATTCTGGATGTACGCGTGAACCGCCGCCGGAGACGAAGCGCCGTACCATTCGTAACCGATGTAGTTGAGGGCAACCGCCGCGCCGATGGAAACGCCCACGCTCGTACCGCCGCCTCCGGCGACCGAGGCGGCCAGGGCGCCGGTCACCGCTGCGATCCCCGAGGAGCTAGCCGAGCTCACGATCACGTCCTGCGCGCTTTCAATCGCGCTATCCTCGATGAAGGCTTTCACGTCGGTCAGGACAACGTTCATGCCGATGGCGCCCGCCCCGCTGACGGCGACCGACGTGCTGCCGGAGAAGGCTGCCGAAACGGAGGCCGCCGCGGTCACGGCGCTGATCGAGGCCTGGGATACGCTGAACTTCACGCCATCCCATTCGATAAAGTAGGTCAAGCCCCCGCCGGTCGTCAGGGCCCAGCATTTGCCTTCCGTCATCGAGGAGAGGCGGAGCTCACCCGTCAGGGTGACCCCCTTGGCGGCGAAATTCGTCCTCAGGACCTCCAGGAGGGCGGCATCGTCCGCCGCGTCCACCTCAGCCTCGTCGACCGCGTCGTCGGTTGGGTCTTCCGTGTTGTCGCTGGCGTTGAGCGGATCGTCCGGGTTGTCCTCGTCCGCCTTGGCCGCGTCGTCGAGGTTCGCCGCGGAGAGTGTGATCCCATTGTCGAAGAGGTGCTTGCCCCTCGACACCGCCGAAATCGACAGGTCGCCGGTCTCGGTCGTCACACTGGCATCCCGCACGAAGGCCTCGACCTCGTTGCTGACCTCGTTGAAGGCCCCGGCCACCCCGATCGAAACCGCGACACCCGTGCTCCCGCCGAAGGCAGCAGCAACGGAGGCAGCCCCCACGATCACGGAAATGCTTGAGGAGTCGTCCGCGGTCAGGGACAGGCTGCCGGCCTCGATCACGGTTGAAGCGCTGTCGTCCAGATCGTCGATGAAGGATCGGACCTGCGTCGCAATGCGGTTTTCCGCCCCTGCCCCAGCCCCACTGACCGAGACCCCGGTGGACCCTCCGGAGACCGCAACCGACCCTGCAATCACCACCGCATTGATGCTCTGTCTGGAAACGGCATCCAAGGTCAGCGCGCCCGCGGCATCGATGCCGGAGTCAACCGCGTAGGCCTGCACCTCCGCCGGTGAACGGCCGATATCCACCCGCTTCCATTCGTCGCGGTTGCCGTAGTCCTGCTCCCGCAGATTGGCGCCAGGAAGGGTTTCCTCTGCGATGTACTGGTATATGTCCCCTGCCCGCGGACCGGCCTTGATCTCGACGGTCTCATTCTTCTTGACATCGGCCGTCTCTTGCTCGGTCGTGTAGGTCGCCGACCCAAACGGAATGGCACCCCAGCCGATGAGATTTCTTGCCAGGGCTACGCCGATGGAGGCGCCCACACCCGTGTTGCCGCCGATGGCGATCGCAAAAGAGGCGGAAATGATGATGGCATTGATCTCGGAATCGTTCAGGGCATCCAGATCCACACCCGCGGCGCTGGTCAGGATGCTGTCCTCGACGTAGGCGTTGGTCTTGGTGAGGATCACGTTTTGCGCCATCGCACCCGCCCCGCTCACGCCCACCGAGGTCTTGCCGGAAAAGGCCGCGGCAATGGAGGCTGCCGCGGAGATGGCGTTGATGGTGTCGGTACCGGTGGCCGACAGGGTGATGTTCCCCACCGTGCTTTCCACCTGGCCGGCATTCTTGATGAAGCTCTGCACGCTGCTGGTGATGGTGTTCTGGGCCAGGGAGACGCCGATGGAAACCGCTACGCCGGTTTCTCCGGAAAACGAAGCGGCAATGGAGGCCGCCCCGGCGAAGGCGGATATGGTGGAGGTGTCGCCGGCCGTCAGGGTCACCGTATCGGCCTGAATTCCGGTCGCCCCGTCGCCGTTGATGGAGGCTTCCACGTCCACGCCGATCCAGTTCTCCGACCAGACGCCGGATCCGCTCACCCCGACGCCGACCTTCGATGAGGCGCCAATCGCCACGGAGGCGGCGATGACCGCGGAGTTGATGGTCTGGTTCGCCAGGGCGGTTTGAACCAGGTCGCCCCCGGCGGCGATGCTGGAATTCTCCACAAAGGCGCGCACCTCGGAAGGCGAGGAGGTGTAATCGGAATCATACCCGATGAAGTTGCGTGATATGGCGGCGCCCAGGGACACCCCGACCCCGGCCTTGCCTCCGCCGCCCACGGCCAGGGAGGCCGCGACCACGGTCGAGGAGATCGCCTGGGTGCTTTCTGCGTTCAGCAGGACGTCGTCCGCGCTGGTGATGACGCTGTTTCTGATCGAGGTATTGGTCTTGGAGAGAATGACGTTCTGGGCAAAGGCGCCGGCCCCGCTGACCGCCACCCCGGCCCCTTCGGTCAAGCCGATCCCTACCCCGATCGACGCAGCGGCCGAGACGACATTGATCGTGGCCTGGGAAACAGACAGGGTGGTGCCGCTCTTCTTCAGAATATAGGCTTTCCCTGAACCGTCGATCAGGGTCCAGCCCTCGCCATCTGAAAGCCGGGTCAGTTTCAGATCTGCGGTGACAAGCCCCCACTTCCTGGAATCCGAATAATCCTCGGCGCCGAGGTTCGTCTGAGCCTGCCATTTGGCGTCACTGGCCAAAGTGATGCCGGTCAGATCTGTGATGGCATCGCCTTCCGCATCAGTTCCGACAAACTTGTAGAATGCACCGTCGCCTAGATTCTTGACAATGGTGCCTGGCTTCACGTCCAGTACAAACGATCCGCTATTCTTGTCCGTTGACAGATAGTCGTGAAAGCCAAGGTAGCGGTAGGTGCCTCCAGCCTGCCCGCCGCTTGCGTAGCCGGAGGCCAGTTTTACCGTGTCACCTGCAGACAAAGTCTTCTGGCCGTCAGCCGTCGTGTAAACGGCCTTGCCCAATGCGGTAATTAACTCCCATTTCGCAGTGTCTGAGTAGTTTTCGGCGCTCAGGTCGGTCTTGCAGACTTCCCATTTTGTGGTGTCGGCAAAATCCACAAGGCTCAGATCTGTCAGGGCTTCGCCTTCCGCGTCGGTGCCGAGGAACTTGTAGAATGCGCCATCATTCAGATTTCCGACGATGGTGCCGGTCGTCACATCGACGTTGAAAGATTCATTCCAATCGGTACCCGAATCATCCGCGGTGTCTTTATCGGATGACAGATAATCGGGAGTGACAATATAGCGGTAGACTTTTCCGGCCAGCCCGCCAGCACGGTAATCGTCGGCCAGCTTTACGGTATCACCCGTGAACAGGGTCTGCTCGCCGTAGACGGTGGTGTACGTGGCGTCTCCAGATACGATTTCATTCACGGCAAGGTCTATGCCTTTGGCAGCCAGAGCGGTTCTCAACTTGGCCAGGATGGCATCGTCTTCTACTGCATCTTTTGCGGCTTCATCTATCGCGTCATCGTTCGGGTCATCGGGATTATCCGTGTCGGTCGCAGGATTGTCCGGGTTGTCCTGATCCCGCTTGGCCGCGTCATCCAGGTCGTTGAAGGTGAAGCCGTAGGCTGAGGGATCCAGCGTGATGGCGTCCGGTCCACTCGATGTCGCCGACAGCGAAACGTCATCCAGCAGGGCCGTCACGCCCTGGTCCGCGTTGGCGATGAAGGCCTCGACCCGGTTGTCCACCCGGTTGAAGGCGAGCGAGAGGCCAATGGAGACGGAAACCCCGGCCTTGCCGCCGACAGATCCGGCGATGGAGGCCGCGCCCGCGATGCCCTGGATGCTGGAACTGTCGTCCGCCACGAGGGCGATACGGTTTGCGCTGATTCCGGTTGCGCCGTCACCGTTGATGAAGGCCCTGACGTCCGTCGCGATGGCGTTCTCGGCATAGACGCCCGCGCCGCTGATGGCGATCCCGGCCTTGCCTCCGCCCGCCAGGGCGACCGCGCCTGCGATCACGATGGAATCAATGCTCTGGGTCGATACGGCATCGGCCGTCAGATCGCCGGCTGCCTGGATGCCCGAATTCCGGATGTAGGCCTGGATTTCGGAAGCGGCAGATTCCAGGTCCACACGGCGCCAGGCATCCGGATCCCCGAACTCCTGGCCCTGGAGCGTCAGCATGTCCAGGTGCTCCCAGAGGTGTGCGTCCGTATAATCTGCGATACTGAGGTCTATGGTTCCCGTGGTTGCGATGGTTGCCCCGGAAAAGTCCGCCTGGTCAACGGCCAGGTCGCCGACAAGATAGAGCTTGTCGGCGCTGACGGACTTGATGGTGAAGGTTCCGCTATTTGTTCCCGCCCCGCTGATGGCGATCTGCTGTCCGGCGGAAAATCCCTCATCGGCCCAGTTCTTGTTGGTCCAGGTGATGCTGTCGTCGCCATTGACGACGTGGTCGAAGGTGAGGGTTTCGCCGCTGAGAGTGGCCTCCTCGCCGATGTAGCGGTAAATTCCGGCTGGTGCGGTCGTGGGGTCGGCCGTTGTCACCCGGACGCGGTCGCCCTCGTCCGGATCGACGGCTCCCGTGCTTGCCTCGAGGTCATACCGGACATAATCGGGTCCGAGGTACTCATAGACATCGCCGTCCCGCGGTCCCCCGTCGGCGACCTTCACCGTGTCGCCGGTGCGGATCACGGCAGGAGTGCTGTCGGTCGTGTAATCGGTCACGACGTTGCTCTCCTGCCCGCCGATGATGTTGCGGGCAATGGCAACCCCGATGGCCGCGCCCACGCCGGCCTTGCCGCCGTAGGCCACCGAGGCTGCCACGGCCGGGACGATGGCCAGGATTTCGGAAGAGCTGACGGCGTCGAGATTCACGCTCCCCACCTTGTCGAGCGCCGTCCCGAGGCTGCTGTTGTCGATGAAGGCGTTGGTCGTGTCAGAAATGATGTTCTCGGCCACGGAGCCGCCGCCGCTCAAGGCGACCCCTGCGTTGCCCTTGCCGACGCCGACGGAGACGGAAGCCGCGACGGCATAGGTCTTGATCTTGGCGCTGTCGGCGGCGCTGATCGTGACATCGCCGCCGCCCGTCAGGATGCTGACCGCATCCCTGATGTAGGATTCCGTGGTATTGCCGATCTCGTTGCGGGCCACCGACGCCCCGATGGACAGGGAGGCTCCCGTTCCCCCGGCGCTCCCGACGCCGACACCCACGGCCGCACCCACGGCGAGACCCCAGATTGAACTGTCCGAAGCGGACGCGATCGCCAGTGTGCCGTTCAGAGCGAGGTTGGAGCCGTCCACATAGGAGCGGACCGTGTTGCCGATTGCGTTGACGGCAAACGCGCCGCCCACGGCCATGGCCAAGCCGGTCTTCCCGGCGCCCACCGACAGGCTCCCGCCGACCGCATTGGCGATGATTGCGGTCCCATCCGTGGCACTGAGCGACAGGCCCGCGCTGCCGACAACCGCACTGTCGGAGACCCCGGCCTCGACCGTATTCCGGACGGAATTCACGGAACCAGCCACGGAACCCGCGAGGGCGCCGCCGAACTGGCTTTTTCCGTATCCAACGGAGAGCGATCCGGCGATCGTCAGCGCCCAGATCCGTGAATCCGCCGCGGCCGTAACGCTCACGGTCCCGACCGGAGTGGCGTCCGTCCCGATGGTCGAATCGGAGATGTAGGCGAGGGTTTCGTTGGAAACCACGTTGACCGCCACCGACCCGCCGAGGGCCACGCCGACGCCGGTTTTCTCGCCGGAACCCACCGCCAGGCTGACGCCGCCCGCATCGGCCATGATCTGTGAGTTGTCTTTTGCATCCAGACTGACGGCGGCGCCTGCCAGGCTCGTGACGTGGCTGCCCTGATCAATGTAGCTGACCGTCCGGTTATCCACCACATTGACCGTGACCGCGCCGCTGATCGCCACGCCAACGCCGGTGCCGCCCTGTCCGCCGGCGCCTCCCCCTGAGGTGGTTGCGGCGGGCTTTCCGACACCGACGCCGACGGAGCCGGCAATGGCCAGGGACCAGATCGTCGCGTTCGAAATCGAATCCAGATCGACGATGCCGGCGGAAACGACGGTCGTGTCCGAGATGTGGGTGTCGATGGTGTTGCGGACCGTGTTGATGTTGACCGATGCGCCCATGGAACCGCCGACACCGGCGCTCGCGCCGATGCCGACGGCCACGCTCAGCGTTCCGGCGATGGCCAGGATCGACGAGTTGTCCACCGCGCGCAGCACAACCGCTTCACCGTTGCCGGTGGAGACGGTTTTCCGTGTCGATCCGCCGCCCTCGATGGCGGCTTCGATCGATCTTTCGACGGCATTCAGAGAACCCGCACCGGCGCCGGAGAAGGCCAGACCGAACGAACCGGTTCCCTTTCCACCCGCGCCGACGCCAGCGAGCGTCATCGCCCAGATCGTCGTACCGGACGTAGCGGTCAGGTCCAGCCCACCCGCGGACGTGAGGGTGGAGTCTTTCGAATAGGCCCGGATCCCGCCCGTGACCGAGTTGATCGCGACCGATCCGCCCAGGGAGGCGGCGAGCGCCTTGTTGCCGAGCCCGACGGCGATGCTCAGGATTCCTGCGTTCGCGGTAATGGTCGAACGGTCATCGGCGATCAGGGAAATGTCGCTCCCGGCAACTGTGGTGGTCACCGCGCTCCGATCGATGAACGCCTCCACCGTGCTGGCAATGGTGTTGACGCTTGCCGCCCCGGCCACGGAAATGGCCCCGCCGAAGTTCTGCTCCGCCTTGCCCCCGGATCCGACGCCGCCGATGGTGAGGGCCCAGATCGTGCCGCTCGATGTCGCGTCGATGTCGACCTGCTGCGCCGATACGATCGTGGAGGAAGCGACTGTGGCGCGGGTCTCTTTTTGGAGGTCGTTGACCGCGAAGGAACCGCCCAGGGAGGCCGCCACCGCGGAGGTCTTGCCGATGGCCACGGCAATGCCCACGACAATGGAATTCGCTTCTATGGAGGCGTTTTCCTCGGCCGAGAGCGTTACGCCTCCCGATGGGGTCTCGATGGTACTGCCTGTAATGTAGGACTCCACCACCGAGTCCATCAGGTTGACGGAGCCCGCCGCACCTGCGGCGAGGGCAAAGGCGTATTTTGCCGTGCCCTTGGCCCCGGCGCCGAAACCGCCCATGGTCAGGGCCCAGGTGGATGCGTTGGATTCGGCGTCAACGATGACGTTGTTGCCCGCCTCGACGTCCGCGCCCGAGATGCCGGCGCGGACCTTCTTGTCGGAGATGTTGACGGCAACCGCCGCGCCGAGCGCGAGACCGACGCCCCACTCGTTCCCCTTGGCGGCGCTGATCGCGATCGACCCGGCAATGCTGACAATCTTGGATATGTCTTCGGCGCTGACGGTCACGCTGTCGTTGTCGCTTCGCACCTCCCGGCCGGCGGCCGAGTTGGTCTCGGAAATGAAGGCCTCCACGACGGCTGTGATCAGGTTGACGGATACCGAAGCGGATCCGGCCAGGGCCACACCGCCCTTGTTGGAATCGGCGCCCGCCCCGGCAATGCCGCTGGCAATGGAAACGACCGTCTGGCTGGAGACGGCTTCGACATCGATCTTGCCCGCGGCAACCAGGGTGGAATCGGAGGCATAGGCCCGAATCGTGCTGTCGATCACGCTGATCGCCGCGGCCGGACTTACGGAAACCGCGGCCTGGGTCTTGGGGGTACCCTTGGCGGCGCCGGTGTCGGTTTTCTGGTCCGTGCTGGAGACCGCCACACTGAGGGAACCGGCCCCGCCGACGATCATATTTTCGTCCAGGGCCAGGATGGATATCTTTCCGTCGACGTCGATGAAGCTGTCTTTGGCGTAGGCCTCGGTCGCACTGCGGATCATGTTGACGACGCCGGATCCGGCTACACCGAACCCGCTGTTGTTTCTGGAAACCGAGATGCTTCCGGCGGTGGCGAATCCCGCGATGACCTGACTGGGATCGGCCAGTACGCTGAGATCGCCCGCAAGGGCCAACCTGGACCGATCGACGAAGGCCGTGGTCGTACTCGTAATGGCGTTGACCGTGACGGAGGCCGAGGCGGCGCCAGAGACGGCCGGCTTGTTCTTGGGTGGCGTTTCGCTGCCGGGCTTTGCGCTTTTCCCCGGTGTCGTCGTCTTGTTGTCCGGCTGCGTATCGTAATAGGAATTGGAGATGGATGCGGACCCGGCGTAGGCGGCAATCCAGGCCGGGTCGATGGCCTGGACGTCGACGTTCGTCACGGAGGAGAAAACGCCCCCGTAGATCCCGGCCAGTGTGACATCATTCAATTGGTTGTAGGACACATTGGCGGAGAGGGACAATTCGGGGGTCGATGCCGGAATCCAGCTTTTGTTCTCCCGCTTGGCCTCCTTCTGCTGCTGGGCCTTCTGGGTGTCCTGATTGGCCTGAGTCGGGGCGTTGAGCTGGGTGCTGCGCTGCCGGCCGATGACGGGCCGGTTGCTCTGGGTGGCGGTTTTGTCGGTCTGGGCGGGCTTCTTGTCGGTAGATGTCTGGAGCGTTCCGGAAAGCGACACCGAGACCAGGCCGCCGGCATTGGTGGCGTGGACGTTCACGTCGCCCGCCTGCGTGACGAACACCTCGCCGTCTGCGTCGGTCGCAACGCTCCCGATTTCAGCCCTCGTGTCCCGGTTCATCGTGTTCAGGGCGATGTTGGCCGCCCCGGCGATGTCACCGGCATAGGCGTAGGCCAGGGCGCCGTTGACAAGCGTGGTGGAATCGGCGGCGCTGACCCCCAGATCCGTCCCGGACAGGACGATGAAGCCGCCGTCGATATGGGAGTGCGTCGTGTTGTCCGATTCCACCATGGAGAACGTCCCGTTGAGGGCGATCTTCCCGGGTTCCTGTTTACCGACCTTCTGGCCACCCATCGCCTTGTCCGAAAACGATTTCTTCTGGGTGGCGTTCTGGGTGTTGGCAGGGGGCGGCACAGGGTCGCTCGCCTCCAGCAAAAGCGGGGAACCGGACTGGCTGGTGGTGACAATCACCGAGCTGTTGTCCGCGCTGACCGTCACCTTTCCGGCATCGGCGACCACGGAAACGCCGGCCTTCGAGAACTCGTTGCCGAATTCGGCGTCCTTCAGATAGAGGGTGGCGCCGTCAATGGACTGGATCTCGTAGGCGCCGTCGTTATTCTCCGCCGAGCCCGTGATGGCGACCTTCTGCCCCGCGAAGAAGCCGTCCTTTTCCCAATCCCCGCCGTCCTTGCGGACCATCGTGTCGGCGCCGTTCGGATCGCGGATGAAATCGAACTCGAGGGCCGCATTGTCCAATCCGATGGCGGCTCCCTCCGCCTGGATCCGGCCCATCTTCTGAATGGTCACCTGACCGGCGATGCCGGAACCGGGCGACTTCACACCCGCTTCGAGCTCCAGGACATGGTTGTTTATGTCCTTGATCCGGAAGAGGCCGTCGACCGTCGGATCGAGGTTCGAAACCCGAATCCAGTCGCCCTCGTTCAGACCGTCTGTCATCCAGTTATGGAGGGTACTCGTGAGCGTATGGGCCACGCTGTTATAGACCAGATCGGAAGCGGCCACGATGACGGGCGTAAGCGAACCGGCGCCGTCGCCCACGTAGGCCCCGACATCGTTCACGACATTGTTGATCGTGACGGTCACGCCGATACCGAGGTCCGCGCCGTGGGTGGTCGACCCCGTGTAGGTGACCAGGGTGTTGTCCGTGTCCGCATTCACCACCACATCGCTCTTGGCGTAGATGACCGCATCGTCACCCACCCTAGCGATCGACGTATTGTTGATGTCCGTCGACGTGCCCGCGCCGCTGAGGGCCAGGAAGCCCTGTGCCGAACTCCCCGCTGCGGTGAGGTCGAGGAGCAGGTTGTGGGTTGTGGCCTCGACCCGGACATTCCTCTGGGAAGAAACCCGGGCGCCGTCGCCGATCGTGGCCGTCGCGATATTGGTGTAACCCGTGTGCTGGAAATTGACGCCGACACCGCTCCCGCCGCTCTTGGTGGGAAACATGAGACCCTCGAACCTCTGGAACAGGTCGGATTTAGCGGTCCGCCCGACCCCCTGATCCTTCAGCGTGAGCAGGTTATACCCCATCGAGAGGGGAACCCCGATGATCGGCAGGGAATTGAGGGTTTGCTGGGTCTTCTGCCTTCTTTGCGCCGCTTTTTCCGCGGGCGTCAGATTCGCCTTCTGTGCGGGGGTCAATGTTTTCCCAGTCGTGACCGGCGTCTGCGGCGGCATGATGGTGTTTCGGCCCAGCAGGAGATTCGTGATGTTCAGGCTGGGGAGCCCCGTCATGTTGATGGTTTCCAGCCAGGAATCCGCCGTTACCGCTACATCCTGCTTGGCGGTCACGTAAGCCGGGTTCTGGTTGATCGCGGCATTCAGCCCGATCGACGCGTTGGCCTCATTGTGCACCAGGAAGACGTTGACCGATCCCGTGAAGGCAAAGGACCAGCCCTCGTCGGCCTTCTTGGTGGCGGCCTGCTTTTCCGCATCCGTCTTGGCCTGGGACTGCCAGTATTTCTCGTCCGCCTGCGTCTTGGCGCTCGCGGAGACAAAGGTGGTGGAGAACTTCTGCAGGAAGTCGGGCGATTCCAGAAGGCCGGGCAGATAATTGATCAACCCGGTCAATTCGGTGTCCTTCTGCGTCCGGAGTCCGGTCAAGCCCGTGAGGTAGTTCTGTCCCCCGGTGGTGAGTTGCTGGGCAAACTGGGTGGCCTTCTGCTGCGCGGCGACGATCGTTCCGTCCTTGATCTTCTGGATGATCTGCGCCCCGATTCCGCCCGAAGCGGCGGGCGGGTCCGCCGGATCGGCAGGCGCCACCGGCTCGCCCAGGCTGAAGCTCGTGAGCGGTCCGGTCCAGCTGTCCGCGGCGACAAAGCCGTTCACCTTGTCCTTGAACCCTTGCCAGTCGTCGTCGAGGACGATCTGATTCGGGAACTTCGAGTTGGCCTTGACCGAGAGCATCCCTGTGACATCGACGACCGTGTTGTCGCCGATCGCGGCATTGGCCGTGTTGTTGTAGTCGCCGACGAAGACCGCCGCGGCGCCGCTGACCGATTCTGACGGTTTGTTGACGTGGGCGTTTACATTGGCCTTGATGTTCTCTTCCGTATAGCCTTCGACCGTCATGTCGCCGCCGTTCACGACGATCTTCGCGCCGTCGCCGACGATCGCGTCGGCCTGGTTGTGGCTGATGGCGACCGCGACGGCTCCGGTCAGGCTTGGACCCTTGGTCGGCGGTTCCTTCTTGTCGGTCGGATTGGCGATGCTGGTGGGCTTGGCGCCCACGTTCGCAAAGGAGCGCCACCCGCGCGTGGTTGTATCGCTGCTGCTGTCCTTGGTGACGGGCTTCAGGGCGACACTCTGCTTGTTCAGGATCGCGGTGGCGCTGATGTAGTTCTTGTCGGCGGACGTCGACAGGCCCGTCACAGGATCGATCGGATCTGCCGATGAATCTCCGGTGATGGTTTTGGCCGTGAGGGCGAGATCCCCGCTCACCGTGACCGTGCCGTCGATCCGCGCCGTGCTGGTCGACGTGACGTTGCTGACGGCCACGGCCGTGGCCATGCCGAAGGTCTCCTGCTTGTCGTAGTTGAGGTCGCCCTCGGTCATCTTCGGGATCGAGATGTTGAAATCCGCGGACTTGGTAGCGGGACTGCCGGCCGGGAAGTAATCGGCCTGATTTTCCAGCTCGACGCGGACCTCGTACTTTCCGGCAAAGGCCGGTGTGAACTTCATGGTGATGTTGGCCGGGGTCGTCGCGGACGTCGTCGACGATGTCGTCGGCGGCGTCACGAGCGTTCCCGTCACCTGGGCGCCATCCGGTTTCCACAGGGTGATTTTGTACTTGGGCTTGACGGCGGTCGATGTCGTGGCCCCCGCTTTTGCGGCTGCGGCGACCGGCGTCAGGGTGACCTGAATGACCTCATTCGGGGCGGTCGTCGTAACCTGGAACTTGACCTGCGGGGCGGCTTTGGTGATCTTGCCCGGCTTGGGCAGGGTGGTCGCCGGCGTGCTGGCCGACACTCGAAGATCGAAGTCGTTATCGTTGTTGGCGGCAACCTTGACTTTCCCGGCCGTGACGGTGACGTTTTCGCCCACGGTCGCACTCGTAACCGAAGATGCATTGGCCACACCCACGGCAAGCTGGAACTTGAAACTGTCCAGCTGGGTGCGGAGCTTGTCCGTCGAGGTCGGCGTGGTTGACGGCGGCGCGGAAGTCCGGGTCGAGGTCGGCTTCGGCTTTGGCGCTATCGTCAGGAGCCGCTTGGAGGTGATGTTCAGGTTCTCCGTCAGCGTGTTGGAGACGTCGGCCGTGAGGTTGAAATCTTCCCCGGCCGTGATTTGTGCTGTCCCCGTGATGTCGGCCTTGGCCGTACCGTCCGAACTGACGACCGTAACCCCGACGGAGGTCGGGGTGCCGAACAGGGTGGGTGACGTCGTCAGGTTCGCCTCCGCGATGGCGTTGGACTCGATTGTGACATCCTTGCCGGCGTTGATCACCACGTCGCCGATCGCAATCACGGCTGAGGCTTCAGAATCGAAGATCTGCACCGGCGGCGCGGCGGTGACATCGAAGGCGCCGCCGAGCGGCGTGTTCTTCAGGAACTGCTTGGCCAGCGTGTTGAACTTGGTCGTCAGCAGGGGCAGGATCTTGCTGCCCACAAAGGAGCCGAACATCATGTCGGTGGTCGCGCTGGTCTCGAGCTCGCTGGCCTCTTCCCCGAAATTCCCCAGCGTGGTGATGGGATTCCGGTTCAGGCGCGAGGTCTCGACTTCCTGGATCGTCACGTAGACGGCATCGGTTTCCTTCTGGAGTCCCGCATTGCCGTAAACCGGCTCGGTGCCGGGAGCGGTTTCCTCGGAACCCCCGGCGAAGGACTTCAAGCTGGCGAGGGGGTTCAAGTCGGCCAGCGGGTCCGCCGCGGCGCCGAGGGCATCCACGGAGGTGACGGTCAATTTGTTGGCCTCGACGGCCTGGATCCGGTAGAGGTTGTTGTTCAGCTTGGAGCCGTCCACGATGATGGTCTGGCCTACCTCGAACTTGGCGGCCACGAAATCAACATCTGTGGAGGTGATCGCGGCATGGGTCGTAACCGGAGGCTCGCCGCCGGTCGCAGGCGCCGGACCGGTCACCGCCTCCGTGAAGGTCATGGTGCCGGTCACGGTAGCGACATTCATCGCCTCGAGCCCTTCGGCCAGACCCACCCGGTAGTATTCGTACCCCACGGAGCGCGTCGTGGTGGCCGACGTCGCGATATAGACGTTCTCCCCGGCCAGGAGACGGACATTGTCCCCGACCGTGATCGAAGCCGAAGAGCTGTTGCTCGTGTAGAATTTCTGGAGGTCGTTGACGATGTTCGGGGCGAGATAGGCGTTCACCCTCAGGATCACGTCGCCTTCTGTGGACTCGAGACGGACGCCGTCCTCGACGGTGATGGCCGTCGCGGAGCTGATCATGATGGTGCCCTTGGCCGTGATGCTGTGCTCAAGGTCCGTGATCGTGATCGCGTCCATATCCCTCAGCGTGAATCCGCCGGGGAAGATATCCCGGGGCGTCATCAGGGAAAGCGCCTTGAAGTCGGGAAGCGTGTCATTGCCTTCCCCAGCGTCGTACTCGTCCTGTCCGACGCTCTTGGTTTCATCGGAGAGATCGATAAGACCGATGGTGGAGACGAGAGAGAAGATGTCGTCGCCCTTGCCGCCGGTCAGGACGTTGTCGCCGATATCGCCTTCGAGGGTGTCGTTGTAGTCCGAGCCGGTGAGGTTCTCGATGCCGGTCAGGGTGTCGCCCGTGGCATGACCGCCGCTATAAACGCCGGTCGCCAGGTTGAGGTTAACCGCCGCATCGGACCCTTCGTAGGAGGCCGTGTCGCTGCCGTCGCCGCCCGCGAGCGTGTCCGCGCCGGCGCCGCCGATCAGGATATCGTTCCCGAGTTCGCCATAGAGGCTATCGTTTCCGGCCCCGCCTTTCAGGATATTGTCGTTGCCGGCGCCGGTCAGGGTGTCGCCGTAATCTGAGCCGATGACCGCTTCGATATTGCGCAGCGCATCTCCTGCCTCGTCGCCGGTTCCGGCCTGTAAGGCCAGATTGAGATTGACCGTAACCCCTGCCCCGGAACCTTCATAGGAGACCGTGTCTACCTCGATGTCCGTGGCCTTGTCGGTGTTGTCCACGAAGTGACCGTAGATGAGATCCGCTCCTGCCCCGCCGATCAGCGTATCCGCGCCGAGGCCGCCAATCAGGGTATCGACGCCGGCTCCGCCGACGAGCACGTTATCGCCACTGTCACCCGTCAGCGTGTCGTTGAAGGCCGTGCCGGTGAGGTTCTCGATGCTCTTGAGCAGATCGTTGCCGGCGCCGGCTGTGTCCTGATAATCCAGGTTCGTCAGGTCCACGGTCACCCCGGCGGCGGCAGCCTCGTAGGACACGGTGTCGCTTCCAAACCCGCCGTCGAGGACGTCGTCACCGCCGCTGTCCTTGAGGATGTCGTCGCCGGATTCACCTTCAAGGAAGTCGTGACCGGCACCGCCGTCCAGAATGTCATTGCCTTTGCCGCCACGGAGGTAGTTGGGCCCGGCGTCGCCGATGAGGGTATCGTCATGGTCCGACCCGCGCAGATCCTCGATGCCGCTCAGGATGTCGGTCTTTCCGAAGCCATCGCCCGCAGTACCGGTGAGCAGGCTGGCATTCACTCCGGCAGTACTCGTCACATAGGAGGCCGTATCGTAGCCATCGCCGCCGGTCAGGGTGTCGTTCCCCGCACTGCCGATGAGAACGTTGTCACTGTTATCGCCTGTCAGCGTGTCATTATAGTCCGAACCGGTCAGGTTCTCGATCGCGGCAAGGGTATCTGTCCCGGCGCCCACCGTATCCTGGGCATCCATCCGGCTCAGATCGAGGGTGACACCCGTCGAATCGACCGTGTTCTCATAAGTTGCATATGAGGCCGTATCAATCCCGGCGCCACCATTGATAAGATCGTTCCCGGCCTCGCCGATCAGGATATCGGAATCGTCACCGCCGTAGAGTTGGTCATTCCCCTCACCGCCGATCAGGGTGTCGGTACCGCTCATGCCCCTGATGATGTCGTCGCCGCCGCCACCGATCAGGACATTGGCGAGCAGATCGCCGATCAACGTGTCGGCATGGGGCGTACCGGTCACATCCTCGATATAGATCAGCGCATCCGTGCTGAGGATCACCCCGGCATCACCCGTGACCACGGCATCGGTCCCGTCGTCATAGCCGGCAATTCCTCCCAGGTTGACATGAACCCCGCCGGTGGCAGCAGTGTCATCGGCATAGGAGACCCGATCCCAGCCAATCCCACCGTCCATCAGGTCGTCGCCGCCCATGCCGATCATCAGGTCGTTGCCGTCCCTGCCCGCCAGGATATTGCTCCCGGCGTCACCTACCAGGATATCCGCACCCGTTGAGCCGACGAGATTCTCGATCCCCGTGAAGGTGTCACCTAGGGCGTCACCCGTCATCGCACGGGTTCCGGTCAGGTCGACCGTGACGCCGATGCCGTCGACACCGATCACGTAGGTCTCATAGGAGGCGGTGTCCGATCCGGTCCCGCCGACGAGTTGATCGGCGCCCTTGCCACCGTCGAGGATGTCGTTCCCGTCGCCGCCCTCAAGGCGGTCCACGCCTTCGCCGCCGAGCAGGACATCATTCCCTGCCCCGCCGATCAGATGATCGTCGCCCGTACCGCCGATCAGTTTGCCGCCTTCGCTGCCGGCGGTCAGGATGTCACTGCCCGAGCCGCCGCTGATGTTCTCGATGCGGGTAACGCCGGAAGTGCCCACCGGGGTCCCGCCGGATGCGGACAGGTCAATGGTCAGATTAGATGAGAAGCCGGAGTAGTCCAGGGTATCCGATCCGACGGACGTATCCACGCCGTCGGGGCCGCCGTCTATGTATGGCAGGTTGGTCGAGCCGGGCTCGATGAAGAAGGTGTCGTTGCCCTGCCCGCCGATTATCTTTGAAATGAATGCAATATGATCCAGGCCGCTGACGGTGTCATAGGCGGAAATGGTGCCGTCGGCGTGGATGACGAAGGTGATGTCGGCGATGGCGAGCGAGAAATCGAGGATGTTCTCGTAAACGCCGTCTTCCGTGACGGTGTCGGCGCCCCAGCTATCCTCGAACATGAAGGTGTCGGCACCGGCGCCGCCGGTCAGGGTATCGTCGCCGAATCCGCCGTAGAGCGTGTCATTGCCCGCACCGCCCGTCAGGATATCCGCGCCCTCGTTCCCCCAGAGGACGTTGTCCCCTCCATCCCCGACCAGGGTGTCGTCCTGGACCGAGCCGTAGAGGTTCTCGATGCCCTCCAGGGTGTCGGAGCCGCCAAAGCCGTCCTTGGCCTTGACGCCCAATTCCACATCGACCGCGGCCGTATCGCTCTGGTACGAGGCCGTGTCGTTCCCCAATCCGCCTTTGATGATATCGTCGCCGGCGCCGCCTTCGAGGAAGTCGTCCCCGGCGCCGCCTTCGAGGGTATCATTGCCCGCGCCGCCGTTCAGAATATTGTCGGCGGCATCCCCGGAAAGCTGATCGTTGTATTCGGAGCCGACCAGGTTCTCGATGCCGGTGAGCGTATCGCCCTGAGCCACGTCCCCCGCGCCCGTCCCGGCAGCGAGATCGACGATGACCCGGTTCATCGCATCGGCATAGGTCGCGGTGTCGATGCCGTCGCCGCCGATCAGGGTATCACCCTTGTCACCGCCGCTCAGGAGGTCTTCGCCCGCGCCGCCCTCCAGACGGTCGCGGCCCTCCTCGCCCATCAGGATGTCGGCGCCTCCGTGACCGTACAGCTTGTCGTCCCCCTCGCCGCCGAGCAGGATATTGTCGTTGTCGTCCCCGGTCAGGGTGTCGCCGCGGGTTGAGCCGACCAGGTTCTCGATGCCGATGAGCGTGTCGCTCCCCTGGTCATCGTCGTTGCGGGTCGGGATGATATCCTGCTGTACACTGACAATGCGGAGATCGACGGTCACGCCCAGAGACGCGTTGGCGTAGGAGGCAAAATCCCCCCCGGTCCCGCCGTCGAGGATATCATCGCCGCCCTTCCCTTCCAGGATGTCGTCGCCTTCGCCGCCCTGGAGCCGGTTGTCCGCCGCATCCCCGATCAGTTCGTCGTCATAGGCGGACCCGATAAGGTTGGCGATGTGGGTCAGGGTGTCGCCCTCGGCATCGCCTCCCGATCCGGCTTTCGTGCCGAGATCGACCGTCACGCCTTCGGTCGCGTCCGCGCTCGCATATGAGGCGGTGTCGACGCCACCGGCCTCGGTACTGGATTCCAGGTTTCCGTACAACTTGTCGGCACCGGCCCCGCCGTAGAGGATATCGTCGCCCAGGCCCCCTTCGAGGATGTCGTCCCCGCTGCCGCCGAACAGTTCATCACTGCCCGTCCCGCCCGTCAGCCGATCTTCGCCGGCCAGGCCGTAGAGCTTGACGCCTTCATTATTCGCGATCAGGACGTCGTCGCCGGCGGACCCTTCGATATTCTGGATGTTGGTGAACGTGTCGCCGATCGCTTCACGGGTGTTGGCGGCGGCGCTGGTCATGTTGATGGTAATCCCGGTGGTGTCCTCGCCGACATTGCCATCCGCCGCATTTCTGTACGAGGCCGTGTTGGATCCCGTGCCACCGTCGTAGGCGTCGGCCCCGGACCCGCCGACGAGGACGTCGTCCCCTTCCCCGCCGTAGAGTTGGTCGTCACCCGCCTCGCCCTTGATCAGATCGTTTCCGCCGCCGCCGTAAATCGTGTCATTTCCCGCGCCGCCACTCAGGGTATTGTCGAGCGTGTCGCCGTACAGGACATCGGCGGACGGAGATCCAATGAGGTTTTCGATGGCTGTAAACGTGTCACCCGTCGCTTCTCCCGTGTGCAGCACGCTTCCGCTCAGATCAACGGTGACTCCCGCGGCGGCCTTTGCATAGGAGGCCGTATCGTTTCCTTCCGAACCGTCCAGCGTGTCTGCGCCGAGACCGCCTATGAGAATATTGTCTTCGTCGTTGCCGGTCAGGGTATCGTCGAACGGCGATCCGATCAGGCCTTCAATGCCGGCGATTTCATCCCAGCCTGTATCATCGCCGGTCTCCTGCTCCCAGGTGAGGCCCAGGTCAACGAAGACGGGCTTCGTCGACAGCGCGTACGACGCAAAATCGATGCCTTCACCGCCGTAAATCGTGTCATCGCCCGCACCGCCTTCGATGACATCGTCCCCCGCCTGGCCGAGCAATACGTTGTCGCCGGTATCGCCGGTCAGGACATCGGCATATTCGGAACCGATCAGACCCTCGATATTGGCGAGCGTATCCGAACCGGCGCCTCCCGTGGCCTGCGCGATGGCGACGGTCAGGTTGACGGTCACACCGCTCTCGGCCTCGGCATAGGAGGCGATGTCCAGATCGACGTCATCGGCAGGGTCACCGCCAAGGACATAGCCGTCAATGACATCATCACCCTGGCCACCTGCGAGGATGTCCTCTCCGAGACCGCCGTACAGGGTGTCGTTGCCCTCCTCGCCGAGCAGGACGTCGTCTCCGTCCATGCCGTAGAGGACATCGTTCCCCTTGCCGCCGGTCATGATGTTGTCTTCGGCATTGCCTTTGAGTGTATCGTCTCCCTGTGAGCCGATGAGATTCTCGAAGCCGCGAAGCGTGTCCAGCCCCGCTCCGACCGTGTTCTGTTGAACCGTCAGGGCCAGATCGACGGTGACGGCGCTTCCGGGGTAGATATAGGAGGCGGTGTCGTTGCCGTCGCCGGCATCCATGACATCATTGCCGACGCCGCCCTCGATCGTATCGTCGCCGGCGCCGCCGGTCAGGGTATCGTTGCCCGCATCGCCGGAGATGAAATCGTTCCCGGCCCCGCCGTCGATCGTGTCATCCCCTGTGCCGCCGATGAGCATGTTGTCCGCATCGTCACCCCTGAGGATGTCGTTGTAATCCGAACCGACAGCACCTTCGATGCTGCTAAAGACGTCCGTCCCGGCCCCGCCCGTATTCTGCCTGGCGTCGCCCAGGCTCAGATCGACGGTGACCGCCGCGGAGCTGAGCACGTACGAGGCCAGGTCGAAGCCTTCGCCACCGACAAGGGCGTCGTCTCCGGCTCCCCCTTCGAGGGTGTCGTCGCCGCCCCGGCCTTCGATGAGGTCGTTGCCGGCCCCGCCCGTCAATAGGTTATTGCCGTCGGAACCCTGCAGGGTGTCGTCGGCACTGCCTCCGATGACGTTGTGGATGTTGTAGACGCCCTGCGTCCCCTGCGCCTTCCCGGGCTTTCCGTCTTCGGGGGCCAGGAGGTCAACGACGATCGCCGTCGTGTAGGCCGAGTAGTCCAGGGTGTTCACATCGGAAGCGGCATCGGGGTATTTGTCGTAATCGACGCCGCCGCCGTTGAGGGTGCCGCTGAACGATACGCCGTCATCGAATTTGAAGGTATCGCTGCCGCCCCCGGTGACGATCACCTCGATCTCGGAGGCCTCGACAATCTCGCTCGCACCGTAGCGGACGGACACATCGCCGTAATCGTGGATCCCGACCCGAAGATCGGCGGTGGTCAGGGAGAAGTCGAGTTTGTCGGGGATCTTTTCGGCGGATTTCTCCTGCGCCTGCTCAAGGATGTCGAGGACGTCGGCCGTATTGATGGCATCCGAGAGCCACTGGCCCGCCTGAGCCAGCCAGTCCGCCACCGTGTCGATCACATCGGCCTGATCGATCTCGTCCAGGAAGGCCTCGATATCGTCGATGGGCTTGTCGCTCCCCCAGCCGTCTCTGAACCGGTAGGTATCGGAGCCCATCATGCCCGTCAGCCAGTCGTTGCCGTAGCCGCCATCGAGGAGGTTGTTCCCGAAATCGCCGATCAGGACGTCGTCGTAGGCCGACCCGATGACGTTTTCGATCTCCTTGAGGGTAACGGTATCTCCGTCTTTGGAAATAATCTGAAGTATGGGATCCCAGAGGTTGACAAAAAGCCCATCTTTATCGACCTCATAGGAATAGGAAAATTTGAAGTCTTCGTAGGAGATGGTGTCGCTGCCGGCCCCGCCGGTCACGATATCCGCCCCCTTGCCGCTTATCAGGAGATCATTCCCGGCCTCGCCCTTGATGACGTTGTGTTTGTCCGTGCCGATCAGGACGTCGTCATAGGCGGATCCCGTGAGGCCTTCCATGCTGATCAGGGTATCCCGGCCCAGGCCCTGGCTGGTATAGATCTTTTCTCCGCCGGCGCTGTAGGTAACGATGTCGCCGTTGCTGAATCCATGGGCGGTGATGGTGACGGTGTTCGCAGCGTAGTCGATCGAGCCGGCAGACGGGGCGAAGGCTTTTTCCACCCCCTGCTTCTCGAAACTGTGGGTGCCGCGTGGAGCGCCCAGGGTCAGGGCAACGGCCGCTCCCGCCATGTCTTTCAGCGTGAAGACGTTGTCGTCAATCTTGACAATCTTGTAACTCTGGCCGGTGGTGAGCCCTCCGATGATGTCGTTGCCTTTGGCGTCATAGGTGATGACATCATCCGTGCTGAAACCGTGTCCGATGATCTTGATCTGGCTGGTCGTGTAGTCGATCGATCCGGGCGTTGCCGGGGTGAAGGATTTCGAACCGCCGTCATAGCTGAAACTGTGGGCGCCGCCGGGAGGCGCAAAAACCAGATCGATCGTTTCGCCGCTCCGGCTCTCGAGCTTGAAGGTGTTCCCGGAAACCTCTACGATCTTGTATTCCTGTCCCTCAACCAGGCCGCCGACCGAATCGTTTTCATGATAGAGAATGTCCCACTTCCGGGTGTCCTGGACCCCGTTGATATTCAGGTCCACGCGCACCCCGTCCGTCGCGTCGGCATACGTGGCGATGTCCCTGTCACCGAGGATGTTCGTGTCGCCTCCCGCAACTCCCAGGATATCGCCGCCGTCCAGGATATCGTCGCCCAGGCCGCCCACAAGGGTGTCCGATCCGGAGTAGCCGTAAAGGGTGTCGTTGCCGGCGCCGCCTTTGAGGGTATTGTCTAAGAAATCACCTTTCAGGGTATCGTCATAATTGGACCCGATGGCATTGTGGATGAACAGGATCACGTCATGACCGGCGGCCCCGTCGCTGTGCGGGAGAATGTTGGCCGGATCGCTCAACTCATCGAAGTCCGACGTATCGAGGCTTGGATCGGTTCCGGTGCTCAGGGAAAAGTATTTGCTAAAGTCCGTGACGCTTGACGCCACTTGTCCGAGCAGATCAAAGACCGATGTCGTCGCGTCGTAAATAATGTCTCCAGCGACTTCCGGGTGCCAGCTCAGGTCCACGGTGACCGAACCGGTCGCGTCGGCATAGGTGACCACGTCGTCATCGCCGTCGATCACGTCCATGATGATGCTCTGGATCGTTTCCCCATTTAAGACGCGCTGGGCGACGTCGACGGGCGATATGCCCAGCTGGTCCGCGATGGCGGCCGGGTCGCCCGCGAGTGTAGCGATAATCGTTATCAGATCATCTTCGGTCATCCCGCCGTACAGGATGTCGTCGCCCAGACCTCCGTCGAAGGTGTCGACGCCCCGCCGTCCGACGATGACATCGTCACCCGGCCCGCCCCTCAGGACATTGGCTTCCGAGCTGCCCCAGAGATAATCACCGGCCGAACCGCCGATGACATTGTCGATATTGCTGAAGTAAGGAACGATCGCGGTTTCATCCGTGTTATCGTCTCCGTCATCGGCCTGCCACGCGGTCTGCCAGAGAATCATCTCCAGGGTGGGGATCTTGATGCCCAGATCCACGTAAACCGGGGTGGTGTAAGCTGAAAAATCGAAGGTATTGGAACCGTAATCGATCAGGCTGTTTCCCAGGAGCTTGTCGAGCCAGTCGGGCTTGCCGATGGTGCCTTCGAAGGTTGCACCGTCTTCGAAAACGAACCGGTCGTTGCCCTGGCCGTCAATCAGGACCTCGATGTTGTCCGCTTTAGAGATCTTGTTGGTTCCGTCGGTGACGCTGACCATTCCGTCGGCATGGATGGTGAACGTCAGGTCCGCGGTGCACAGGGTGAAGTCCAGGGTATCAAGATCACCGCCTGTATCCTGAATGGTATCGGCGCCCCAGCCGTCCGTGAACGTGTAGATGTCCGAGCCGGCGCCGCCGATCAGGAGGTCATCGCCCGATTTTCCGTCAAGGATATTGATCCCGTCGTTGCCGGTTAGAACATCGTCGCCTGGGGTGCCCTCGATGGCCTTGAGTCCGATCGAGGTGAGCAGCGATGCCACGACCCCCTCATCGTCCGAGTAGGCGATGGTCTCTTCCGAGCCGGTGCCGGTAACCGTCGAATTGCCGTCCGCGTCGGTTAACTGGGATTTCTTTCCGACGACGCGGTTCATGCGATCGAACCCGCCGGTTCCCGTGGCGGTTTTGGTTTGAAAGTTCACCGTCACGTCGCCGACATAGGCCGAGTAATCCAGGGTGTTGGTCGCACCCGCACCGCCGTCTACAGTTCCCGCGAAAGAGGCGCCATCCTGGAAGGCAAAAGTATTGTCTCCGCTTCCACCGATCAGTTTGTCGACGTTCCGGACGTTCTCTATCGAGATCCCGTCCGTCAGGAGGGAGAGGACCTCCTTGGGAATGATGCCGAGGGACGCCCAGGTATCGGGGGCGGTGCTGAGCCCGACGGTGCCGTCCGCGCGGATCGTGAAGAGGAGGCGGTCGGCAACGGAAGATGCATCGAGGGTGTTCGTCCCCTCTCCGCCGTCGATGGTCCCGGACCATCGGGCGTTGCTTTGGACCACAAAGGTGTCGTTGTTGGTGGACCCCTTGAGATGGCTGATGCCGCTGAAGGCCAGCGTGCCGACCATCCCGCTGTCGCTGCCGGTCAGAGTCCAGGTCGCGCCTCCCTCCGGGCCGATCAGGGTGTTGTTGCCGGTCCCTCCGATGATCTTTTCGATCCCGGCGACCGGGGAGAGGATGTTGTTCCCGTCCGTCACGGAGACTTTCCCGTCCGCGGCAATCGTGAAGGTCAGGTCTGCTTCGACGTTGGAGAAGTCGAGGATATCCGTGCCCGAGGCAACGGCGGGCTCGCTGACCGTGTCCGCGCCCCAGTCGTCGTCGAAGACATACCGGTTACCTTCCCCGGTGCCGGTCAGGGTCTCATCGGCGGTGGTGCCGACGACGTCCTCCATGAGATACGGGTAACCGGCATCCGAGGCGTTGAAGACAGGAGATGCCTGCACCTTCCCCGTGCGGTACTCCAGGTCCCAATCCCCCCCCGCGGCTGTTCCGCCGGTACCGTCAGTCGAGGCGGCCACGTCCGCACCGGTTAGCGAAGCCAGCGTCTGAACGAAGTCGACGCCGGCCGCTTCTTCCGCGATGCTGCAGCCATAAAGCAGAATATCGCCATCGGCCTTCAGGGAGGCCCCCCAGGACGTCACCTCATCGGCGCGCGCCCGAAGCCCCTCCTGAAGCAGCGCGGTCGACCCCAGGCTCATCTCCGCCTGGCCGCCGTGGGAGAGGATGTGAACCGCATCCACATTTTCGTAAGATTTGAGAAGATCGGTGATTTGTTCGATGCCGTCGGAGGCCGGATCAAGAACGTGGATGAACCATTCGTTTTCCGCGGCCGATGCTCCGGCCCCGGGAGAGCCTTGCGCCGCATGCCTTGCCTGCAGGGCCTCAACAACGGATGTGTAGTGGGTTACGGAGGGATCGACGATGATGACCTGGCGCAGGGCCGGCTCGTCCGGGAAAAGGGAGGAACCCCCATCTCCGGATCCCGCATCCGTCGCAGCTGCGGGGGCTGCAGGACTGGACTGCCCGTCTGCCGCCATGCCGCCCGGCGCCGGGGCTTTCGCAAAGGCATCCGCAACCCCGTTCCCGTCCTTCGCCGGGGCACCGTCCGAGGCCGGATTCAACGCCGGGTCCTGGATCTGCACGCCGTCCCCATTCAGGGGGGCAATCGGCTGGCCAATCTTGATGTCATCCGATGCCTGGACGGTCTCGTGTGCGTCGACCGTCACTTTTTCGACGACGGCCGGCATGACGCCCGGAAGGTCCTTGATGTCGGCGATCGGGAGCGGAACGTCTGCGGAAAGAAGGAGTCTCGGCTCCAGGGGTTCCAACTGGAAGGGGCGTTTGTTCCTGCGCCGGGTTTTCTTCTCCGCCTTCCTACCCGCGGATTTTGCGCTGCGGCTTAATTTCCACATGAAAACTCCTGTGAAGACTGGTGATTCTCGTTACTTGCCTTCTTCGAGCCACCCCTGGACGATCTCGATATCGCTTTGTGCCAATGTTCCGACGGCCTTCTTCAGCCTCAAACTGTTAACGACATAATCATACCGGGCCGTCGCATAGTCCTGTCTGACCAGTGTCAAGTCGCGTTGTGAATCCAGAACCGCAAGCAGGGTGAACAAACCCGATTTGTAGCCATCCTGCTTGGCCTGCACGACCAGTTCCTGGGCCTCCACGGCTTCCCGGAGAGCGGTCGCACGCGCCATCGCATCGGCTACACCGTAATAGGCCGCCCGGGTCTCCTTCTGAAGGGCCCTGAGCTGGCGTTCCTGTTCCTGAATCGCCGCCAGATAGAGATTGTAGGCCTCCCGCGAACGGGAACGGACGATTCCCCCCTCGAAGATCGGGATATTCAAGCGGAACAGGATGTCGGTCGTCTCCACCTCGCTGCCGCCCCCGAAAAGGGTGCCCTCGGTCTCGTTGTTGGTATAGCCCGCCTCGAAATTCAGCATCGGATAATGTCCCGCGAGCTGTCGCTTGTATTCCTGACGCGCCGCCTCCACCGCCTGGCGCTGCGCCTCGAGGGTGGGATTTTGCTTGACGGCCGTTGAGATCCAGGCGTCGATATCGTTCGGATCCGGATTCTTCAGGGGAAGGTCTTCGCGCAACCCGGCCAGATCGCCTGCCGGCATCCCGGTGACCTCGCGCAGTGCCTGAAGCGCGTCGTCCTGGATGCTTTCCGCGGCGATCCGGTTTGCACGGACCTCGGCCATGCGCGCCTTGGCATCCAGATAGTCGGTTTTGGGGGTGAGGCCCATTTTGTACTTTCCCGATGCAAGCTCATAGTGCATTTCGACCGACGTTTCCTCGGTTTTGGCCAGGGCGAGCTTATCACGGGCCGCCAGAGCCCCCAGATAGGCCTTGGTGACGCGTACGATGAGATCCTGTCGGGCGGCTTCCATCTCCATATCCGCACCCTTTACCCGCGCCTTCGCCCGGAAGAGGTTGGACAGGGAGGACATGTTGAAAAGCGGCTGAATCAGCGACACGGAATATTCCGTGGTCGGAAACGATGCGCTTCCCTTGCCGTAGACCGTATTGTCGCTGCTGACGATTTTCTGATCGGTATTTGTATAGATTCCTTCGGCCGATATTGTCGGTTGGAAGGCGGCCCAGGCCTGACTCAGGGTTTCCTTCGACGCCTCATGGCTGAATCGGGCGCCCTTATAGGCCGGATCGTTCTCTATTGCTGATCGATAGACGTCCAGAATGCCTTCGGCGTGGACGGATGGAATTGGAACGGAAAATAGGAGGATCAGCCCTACAACGAACGTCCCCAAACGCAGGGGAGAAGACGACGTGTTTTGACCTCTCCAGCGGTTCACCATGGCCCGGTTTTCCCCTCTCTTGATGGACTGTTTTCCGATGTTCGTTGACAGGTTCTAAGGTCTTGGAATCACGAAGTATTTATCATGGACGCAACTTCCAGCCGAAAGAATATAAACTAGTAACTGAAGACCGGCCGCTTGTCAATCAGTTTATTAAATTTTCTTTCTGGCTGCGGATCGTTGCATGTCTTTGTTTTTTGAGGTATGTTGAGCTGTGTAAAAGGAGGAATTATGCGCGTCCGAGTGTCCGCGGTTTTTGAACAGGCCGGAGAGATTCTTTGCATGCGTTACGTGTACGGCGGGAAGGATGTCTACGCGATCCCCGGAGGTGGCGTAGACAAGGACACGCTGCTTCACGACACCTTGATCGATGAATGGAAAAACGAACTGGGAGTCAAGGTAACGGTCGGCGACATTCTCCTCGTCGGGGAAGCCCCGGCTACCAAACGCCACACCCAGACCCTGCACATCATCTTCGAGGCGACGGACGTGCGGGGAACGCCTAAGGTCCGGCCGGACAGCACCCATTCCCTAGACGTGGCCTGGGTCCCCATCGATCGGTTGAAGACATCCCCGCTCTATCCCGACGTGGGAAAACAGCTTTTCGACTATTTCCAATCCGGCCGAACGCGCTCCATCGCCTTCATCGGCAACTGCATGGAACGTGGATACTGGTAGCGGCGGGCGTCCGTCCCGAAGACGGCGGGCGGTATTTCACCGACCGCATGGAACCGCAGCCCGACCCGGATACTCGGGCCTCGTTTAAGGGTGGCGGGTAGCATACAGGGTAACACAGAAAAAAATAAGGGGTTAAGCTATCCGCCTAACCCCTTGATTTTGTTGGTAGCGGGGAGAGGATTCGAACCTCTGACCTTTGGGTTATGAGCCCAACGAGCTACCGGACTGCTCCACCCCGCGTCATGCCGATCTCAAAAATGAATTTGCTTTTTAAACTGAAGCACCGCCACTTGTCAAGGAGTTTCTCTATCTGTGTCCTTTGATCGCGTAGATATCGATTTTTCTCGTCATCCCCTTCAAGGCGCGGGTATCGATCTTCTCGGCTTCGGCAACGTCCCGCACGCGTTCATACGTCTGTTCACAAACCAGAATCTGATCGGCGCCGGCCAGGCTTTCCAGACGAGCGGCGATATTGACCGTCGGTCCCAGCGCCGTATACTCCTTTTTTCGCTGTGAGCCGAAGATGCCTGCCATGACCTCTCCGGTTGCGATCCCGTACCCCACCTCGATCCTGATCCCGGATTCCGCGAGGCCGTCATTGATCCGACGAATCTCGTCCTTCATGGTCAGGGCGGTCAGGATTGCGCGTTCCGCATCGTTTCCATAACTGATCGGGGCGCCGTAAATCCCCATGATCCCGTCGCCGATGTGCTTATCCAGCGTCCCGTTGTTAAAGAAAATGATGTCGTCGAAGGGGGAAAAATAGTTCCGATTCAGCAGGTCGGAAAGCTCCAGGGGGCTCAGGCGTTCCGTCAACCCCGAGAATCCCCGAATGTCGGTGAACAGGACGCTGACCGTGCATTTTCGCGGGGCCATGCTGCCCATATCCCTCTGCAGGGCCTCAAGAACGGGCTCCGACACGAACTGCTTCAGGCGTTTTTTGACATTGCACTCACGGACTTTCGCACGCAGTTCGGTGTTTTCGAACGGTTTGGTCAGAAATCCATCAATCCCTACATTGACGGCCTCGATCGCGCTTTCCATGGTCGCATAGCCGGTCAGCATGATCCGAGTGATTTCGGAGTTCAGTCGGCCGATTTGAACCAGGGTTTCCAGACCATCGATGCCGGGCATCTTGTAGTCCGAGATCACGATACCGATCTCCTGGGCATGAAGACGCACCAGTTCGACGGCCTCCTCCCCCCGCTCCGCCGTGAAGATCCGGTAACCGTCTTTTTCGAGGACCTTCTTGACGGACCTCCGCACACCCTCCTCGTCGTCCACAATCAGCAGGCCGATCATCCCATCCTCCCTCTTCTGGGCAGGGTGACGGTCATCGTCGTCCCCTCGCCCGGAACGCTTTGCGCCGCGATGCTTCCCCCATGCCTCTGGATGATTTCATGTGAAATGTAGAGTCCCAGGCCGGTTCCCTTTCCAACCTCCTTGGTGGTGAAAAAGGGCTTGAAGATGTCTTTGAGCCGGTCCGGCGGAATTCCCTGGCCGGAATCCCGGCAGATAATCCAAACGGCATCCCGATCGGTTCGGTATCCCGTTTCCAAGACGATGCTTCCCTTGCCCTCGGGCAGCGACTGCAGGGCGTTCTTGAGGATATTGATGAACACCTGACCCAGGTTGGCAAAGTTGCCGTTGACCTCAGGCAGATCCTCCTGATAGCGTTTGACGATCTCGACGTTCAGATGTTTGTATTGATTGTAGAGGATGCGCAGGGCGTCGTCGAGAACGAGATTCATGTTCACCGGTTCCATGTAGGTTTGCGTCTGGCGGGAGAGCCCGAGAAGGCTGCGGACGATTGTGGCGGCGCGCTGAAGCTCCTTGAGAACAAACTTCATGTCGTCGATCAGTTCGTCTTTTTCCGACGGCGTCAGGTCCTGCTGGATCGATTCCAGGGACGACTGGATCAGGCTGGTGGCGCCCGCAAGCGGGTTGTTCAACTCGTGGGCCGTCCCCGCCACCAGTTGACCGATCGCGGCCAGGCTTTCCGACTGAATCAACTGCTGCTGGGTTCGCTCCCTCTCCTCCAGGGCGTTCTTGAGCGCCAGCGTTCGCGCCTCGACTTTCTTTTCGAGTTCGCGGTTCAACGCCTCCAGGGCCTCGTATGTCTGAGCGTTTTCGATGGCGGTGACGCTCTGGTTCGCCAGCGTGGTCAGCAATTCCAGATCCTCATGAACAAACAACTCCCCTGAGCGCTTTTCGCTCATGAAGAAAAATCCGATCGGGCGTTTCCCGGATAACAACGGAATGAGAATCGCGGCATCGAGGGACGCCATGACGGATTCAACCCGCTTCTGCTCGATGGCGGGCAGGTCCAGCCGATTGACCTGTGACCGCACAACGGGCTTGCCGGTCCTGGCCATCCACTGCATCAACGGATGCTCCGGGGAAATGGGAGTCTCCTCCCCTTTTCGGAAATGTTGGCCATCGTGGGAGGACAGGGCCAAACGCTCTCCATCCGGGAGCAGAACGGCCACTCCGGCCTGCATGACCTGGAGCGCATCGACCATCGTCATGACCAGCAGCCGCTCGATCTGCTCATGTTTCAACATTCCCGCCAGTTCTCCGCTGACCGTCCGGAGCAGTTCCTGGTAATCGTATTTGGCGCGGAAGAAAACATGATCGATCAGATCCTGAATGCGCCCCTTGAGGGGATTGAAGAGCAGGACGATGATCAAGGCCAAGACCATCGGCAGGAGAATGGATCGCCCGCCCGCGGTGTCGATGAAAACGAGATGAAAAAGATAAATGGCGGCAATATAGACGAGTGTGAGGACCCCGGTGAGAAGAAAGTAGATCGTTCCCTTCCGGATCAGAATGCCGATATCGAGGAGGTCATACTTCAGAACGCCGAACGCCAGGACGATGGCGGGAATGAAACTGAAATTTCCGAGCGGGTAGATGTCGATCCCGCTGACGGGCAGGATGTTGAGGGATATCAGCAGTGCGCTGAATCCCATGCCGAAGAGGATATAGCGGATCCGGTTGCGTTGCGCGGGGTCGGGTGTCCGTTTCACGGCATTGGCCAGGACCAGAAGGCAGTAGGTCATCGACAGGCCGACGACCCCCGAAAACAGATGGTAAACGGGACCCGCCTTCGCAATCGTCCCGAACGAGTACGTGTGAAAGCCGCTGATGAAAGACGGTGTGTGGACAAACGGCAGAAACATAAAGGCGGCCGCATAAGCCAGGGCAACGATCCACCCCCGGCGCCTGAGGCCGAGAAAGCCATGCACGAACTGTATGAAAACGGGTATGCTGAAAACGAAGAAAAAATAGGTCCAGCGATCGATCCTGAGGGCGATGGATTTGTCGGGGATCAGACTGACCAGCGCCACATCGGCATTGATGATCCCACCCATCAGGCAGATGACGGAAAAAAGGAGATTGGTCGGATTGCGTCGACCTCGAAGAAAGGAGATCGAGGCCAGCAGGAACATGACGCCGACGCCGCAGACCGGTGGGATGCTGTGGATGAACGTAGGCCAATCGCCCGTTGTCGGCATTTTCCCGCACCGCCTTTCCTTCGCCCTTTTGCATTAACGAGGGCCGTTCGGAACTGCTGAGGGAAGATGAACGATTCCTGCGATGTCCTTAAAAGACAAATACCACGGCCGCCAGGACGGTCGTGAAGCCGCTGTGCTTGACGATGCTGGATTGTGTGATGTTTCGGGTGCTGACGATTTTCCCGCTGATCTTGAAGATTTCCTTTTTCTCGTCCCAGCTTTCGTCGATATCGAAATCGATCCCAAGCGTGGATGCGAGCATGGCCGCGGCGAGATCCTCCGCGTAGTCCCCTGCCTGCTTCTCGGTTTGCCCGAAGGCGTGATGTTCGCTGATGTAACCGTACATGCGCCGATCGGTGGGTACGGCACAACCGACGGAGGCAACGAGCAGCCGGCGGGGCTCATTGCTGCAGCAACGGCTGAGGACGCAATAGGTGATGGCGCCGGGTTTCAACTCGCCCAGACCCTGCGTCTTGGAAATGATCTTGCACCCTGGGGGCATGATGCTCGATACCTGAACCAGATTGCACTTTTCGATGCCGGCATCCCGCAACGCCAGTTCGAAGGAGTGAAGCTCCTCCTTATGCGTACCCACCCCTTTGGTGAAAAATATTTTTTTTGGCACAAAATCGTTCAATATTCTTCTCCTGCGTCATCGAGATCATGACCGGCCTTTGGGCTCAACGAAGCCCGAAAACCGGAAATCGCGCTTAACATATCCCCCCCAAGTTGTCCAGTGTAATCTCGATCTCGGCGAGGAGAGGCCTCCATTATCAGATTGAAAATAACATTCGATAGATAGGCGCTCTTGAACTCCCCCCTCTCACCCCTGGAAAGTCAAATGCGCGGCGGCTCCGTCAAGATCTGAAATCGACCCTTGTCATAATAGAGGTAGGAGAAATCCTTGATCCAGTCCCCCAGCGTTGCCGTGGCCACGTTCCCCTGCGATGCGGACCATTCCCGAAGCCTCGGATGATGACAATGACCCAGGACGACGGCATCAAGCCCCTCCCCGATTTTTCGCGCCGCGAAGGCGTGCATTTTTTCGGCCAAACGCTCCACCTGCTCACGGGAACGCCCCTGACTCGCCTCCGAACTGATCCTGGCCACCGCCCAGAGCATCCTCAGCGGGAGGACCTTCTGCAGACGATACACCACGCGGCTCCGTAGCACCCGGCGCAGGAAAAGGTATTTTCGATTCTGGAGATCGACGGTATCGCCATGCGAAAAAAGGATCCGCCGCTGACCGTCATGCCACTCCCCCCAGTCCGTCAGCACCTCGATACCGAGGCGCTCCGTGAAATAATCGGCGAGAAAGAAATCGTGGTTGCCTTCCAGGAGATGAACGGTCACCCCCCGCTGTCCCAGGGCCGCCAACTCCCTGACCATCACCCGATATTCCGGATAAATGACGCTCCCGCGGCTGAACCAGAAATCGAAGAAATCTCCCAGGATGAAGAGGTGATCGATCCGCGGGTTTACCCGCTGGACCGTCTCCGGTTCGACGGACTCCGACCGGGATTCCGGAGGCGTGCCGGAATCGGTGTTCAGGGTCTCGAATAAATGAAGGAGCCGCTGATAGTTCTCGTCCTTTTCGCGCTTGAGGTGAGCATCTGAAATGAATATCGCCTTCATCCCGGCCGCTGGCGTCCTGTCTGATCAGGCAGACGGGAGCGACTCCCCCTCCCGTCTGCCCGGTCCGAATATCGATTGCGCATCCCTTATCTCAAAAGCTCTTTTTTCTCAACAGCCCTCTTTCACGGGCGCCCTTTTCGAGTTCCTCGCGGAATTTCGGATGAGCGACCTTGATGAGTTCCTCCGCCCGTTCGGGCTCTGTTCTGCCGGTGAGATCGGCCACACCGTATTCGGTGACGATGTACTGGGCATAGTGACGCGGCACGGTCACGCGCGCCCCTTTCGCCAGATAGGGAACGATCCGTGATATGGTGTCGTCCATGGCCGTGGAAGGCACCAGGTTGATCGCCTTTCCCCCCGGGGACCAGAAGGCGCCGATGACGAAATCGAGCTGCCCGCCGGTGCCGGTTCGCATGACATTTCCATGCGATTCCGAACAGATCTGTCCGGTCAGATCGACCTCCAGGCTCCCGTTGATGGCCACGACGTTCTCCTCCTGGGAGATGATGCCGATGTTGTTGGCATAGAGGGTGGGTCTCCACTCGCACATGGGGTTGTTCCCGAGCCAGTCGTACAGCTCGCGGTCGCCCATCGTGAAGGCGAGCAAGACCTTCCCTGGATTGATCTTCTTGTATTTGCAACTGACGACCCCTTTTTCCACCAGGTGGTGGAGACCCGCCGGCGCCATCTCCGTATGCACGCCCATGTCCTTGAGGTTGCTTTCCAGGAGCAGCTTGCTGATCATGGCGGGAATGGCGCCGATGCCGACCTGGATGCAGTCCCGATCTTTGAGCAGGCCGACGACATTCTTCGCCATCTGGATTTCCACATCGGACGCCGGAGGGGTCGGGACGGCCGGGAGTGGGCTGGAGTTCTCGAAAAGGGCCGTGAAGCGGGAGACATGGATATTCGTGTCGCCAAAGGTCCGCGGCATCTGGTCGTTGACCTCGCCGATGATGAATTGGCTCTGGTCCATGATGCGCCCCGTGTAGAAGGTGTCGAGTCCCAGGCTGACATAGCCGTGGCTGTCCGGCGGCGTGACCATGGTGATGATTCCCGTCCGCCGCGGATAGACCCGGTTTCGGGCCGCGTTCTTCAAGGATACGTCCGAACTCTGGGCCGGGATGAAATTGGCCCATTCGCTTTTCGCGATCTGCTGAAGGTGGGGTGTGCTGTAAAATCCGAAAACGAGGTTGAAGGTCTTGCGGTACTCGGGCTTGAAGATCTTGTAGGGCCTGAGGGTCAGGGCATTCAGGTATTCGACGTCCTTCAGTTCATCAACCCGGTCGGCAATCAGATCCATGATCAGCATGGACGGCTGCCCCAGACAAAGGGGCGTCCACATCCGATCCCCGGACTGGATCAATTTTGCCGCCGCTTCCGCGGACATCAGTTTGCTCTTGTAAATATCTTCCCAACTCATCGTTCCCTCCTGAAGTTCTCTGAGTTAACAAAGATACTTGTGGCTTCCCGTCATCGTTGCCGGACCGGACGCTCTGGCGTCTGGATCCGCAGGCGATCGAGCGGGAATCCCTCCTTCGGCCGCAACGCTCTCTCACCCCCTTTCTGCATTCATTTTGTGGTGATTTTCGGCTATGCCAATGCTAATCTCACATGCTGAGCAATTCACGGGCAACGATCAGGCGCCGCATCTCGGAGGTTCCCGCCCCGATGGTCCCCAGCTTGGCATCCCGCCAGTACCGCTGGACGGGATATTCGAGACAGTACCCGTAACCGCCGTGGATCTGGACCGCCTCTTCCGTCACCTTGCAGGCGGTTTCCGCCGCCAGCAGAATGGCCGCTGCGGAGATCTGGTGCACGGTGGTCCCCTTGCCGCCCCGCTCCGCGCGGCCGGCCATGACCGCCGCCTTGTAGGCGAGGAGCTTCGCCGACTCGATCTGGGCGAACATGTCGGCGAGCTTGGCCTGGATGAGCTGAAAAGACCCGATGGGTTTTCCGAACTGGACCCGTTCCTTCGCGTATTTCATCGCTTCGGCGAAGGCCGCCTCCGCGATGCCCAGGGCATAACCGGAGAAGAAGGCGCGTTCGACATCCAGCCCGCCCATCATGACGGCGATGCCGCCGTTCTCCCTGCCCAGGATATTTTCCGCCGGGATGAGGCAATCCTCCATGACCAACTCGCCAGTCAGCGAACCGCGATTGCCGACCTTTTCGAGCTTCCTCGAGACGGAAAAACCCGGGAACTTCGTATCCAGGATGAACGCGGTAATGCCGCGGGCGCCGAGGCCCTTGTCCGTTTTGGTGTAGAGCACGATCGTATCGGCGACCGGGCCGTTGGTGATGAAGGTCTTCGTTCCATTGACCACAAACCGGTCCCCCTCCTTGCGGGCCACGGTCGATATGCTGACGGCGTCCGATCCGGCATTGGGCTCCGTCAGCCCCAGGGCGCCGATGTGATCCCCGGTGCACAGGGGTGGAAGATATTTGGCCTTCTGCGCCTCGGAGGCATTATGGTTCAGGTTGTTGCAGCACAGATTGGCATGGGCACCCCAGGACAGGGCGACCGCCGCGGACACCTTGGCCAACTCCTCGCACGCCAGACAGGCGGCCAGGATATCCGCGCCGGCCCCGCCATAGGCCGGATCGACGCTAATCCCCATGATGCCGAGATCCGCCAGCTTTTTCCAGAGCCCCTCGGGCCATTCGTCGCGCTTGTCGATCTCTTCGGCGATCGGCTGAAGCTCCCGGCCCGCAAATCCGGCCACGCTTTCCTGCAACATGCGGTGTTCTTCGCTCAGATCAAACTCCATAGGATCCCCCTTTCAACAAATCGTTTCACTCCTTTCCGGAGCGCTCAATCGAACGATATCTGAAGAAACACGGTAAGACGATGACGGTTAGGAGTGGACTGGGTTTTCGAACCTGACGCCGGAATCACGGTTTGGCGCGCCAGGATTGGAAAAAAGATGAAGACCTCACCCTTCCTCCCGCATCTCAGAGGGAAGGGTGAGGTGTTGAACCCACTACGATACGAAACTCTCTTCCGCGATTTCCATGATGGACATATCGTCGCTCTTGACCGCCTTGACCACGGCGTCAATCTCGGGAAGGATGTGCTTGATGAAATACTTTGCCGCCGTGACCTTGCCGGCATAGAAGGCGGCATCCTTATCGGACTTGACGACCTCGGACAGCTTCGCCGCATCCGGACAGAGGGCATCGAGCTTTTCCCGGGCCACGCCGGCCTCCCAGAGGAGCAGCCAGGCCAGAACGACCTTCCCCATCGCCATCAGGAAGGGATAGGCGTTTCCGACCGGCACCAGGAATTTCCCGCTCTTTCCGCAGGAGGCGAAGTACATGGCGAGATCGGCCAGAACATTGACTGCGCCCTGGACGTCCGCCGCCAGATCCTTCAGGGCGGGGTTGTCCTTGTAGCGGGCCACCGTCGCCCCCATCTCGCCCAGAAGATTCATGAAGTACATCCCCTTCTTCATGCCCAGCTTCCGGCCGACGAGATCGAGGGCTTGGATGCCGTTGGTGCCTTCATACAGGGAGGCAATCTTCTCGTCGCGCATGAACTGCTCGACGGGATACTCGGCGCAGAAGCCGTAGCCGCCGTAGACCTGGATGGCCTGTTCGGTCACGCGGAAGCCGATATCGGAGCAGTAGGCCTTGCAGATGGGCGTCAAGACTTCGAGGAGGCCATGATATTTTTCCTTCACCGCCTCGTCCGTCGCCGTCTCCTCCATATCGACGCAGTAGGAGGCATAGTACATCAGGGCCCTCATGCCCTCGACCTGCGCTTTCATCCACAGCAGCATCCGGCGGACGTCGGGATGCTGAATGATCGGAACACGCGGCGCCTCCGGGTTCTTCATCTCCATGAGCGACGATCCCTGCAGACGGTCCTTGGCATACTGCACGGCATGCATGTAGGCGATCGAGCCGCTGGCCAGTCCCTGGAGTCCGACGCCGATTCGGGCCTCGTTCATCATGAGGAACATGATCTTCATGCCCTGGCGCTCTTCGCCCAGCAGTTCGGCGTAGCACTCGTTGTTGTCGCCGAAATTGATGAGGCAGGTCGAGCTTCCATGGAGCCCCATCTTGTGTTCGATCCCGCCGATCGTGTAATCGTTTCTCCGGCCGAGGCTGCCGTCGTCGTTGACGAGATATTTAGGCACGATGAAGATGGAGATGCCTCCGGTACCGGCGGGGTCGCCCTCGATGCGGGCGAGCACGGGATGGACGATATTGGACACGAGGTCATGGTCGCCGGAGGTGATGAACAGCTTCGTCCCCTGGATCTTGAAGGTCCCGTCCGGCTGGCGGACGGCCTTGGTCTTCAAAGCGCCGACGTCCGACCCGGCCGAGGGTTCCGTCAGACACATCGTCCCGCTCCATTCGCCGGTGTTCATCCGCATCATGTATTTTTCCTTCTGCGCTTCCGTGCCGAAGGCCTCAATCAGATGGGACGCGCCTTCCGTCAGGCCGGGGAAGGCGATGAACCCGAAATTGTGCATGAACCAGTCTTTGGCGGCAGTGGCAATGATCAAGGGAAGGCCCTGACCGCCAACCTCGGGCTTTTTGCTCATCCCCATCCAGCCACCTTCGCAGTAGAGCTTGTAGGGTTTTCGGAAAACCTCGGGAACGATGACCTGGCCATTTTCCAGGCGGCACCCGACCTTGTCCGCTTCCGTCAGGGTGGGAAAGATTTCCTCCGTCGCGAACTTCTGGGCTTCGGTGAGAATCATGTTGAACATATCTTCCGAGAAATCGGCATATTTGGCCGACTCGCAGAGCTTGGCCACATCCAGGAGCTCATAAAGAATAAATTTTTGATCCCGTTCATCCAAAATCAAACTCGCCATCTACACTTCCTCCTTATGCATGAAATTGATATCCACTCGGCGCGCATGCGCTTGTGGTGTGGGAATCGGTTGATGAATCCGGGCGAGCCCGCTGACGGCCGGTTTCTTCCGCGCTTCGTCCCCGAATTAACGGTAGTGACTAGCACAAATCGTTGATAATCAAAAGATAAAAAATGCCCTGCGCAAAAAAACGCGCTTGTCAGGCGAGAGATTTTCTGTTAGCGTAGCGCCGTTTTGACGGAAAGGTTCAAAAATACATGAAAACAGACCCCTCTATCGTTCAGGCGCGTGAGGTTCTCCGGATCGAGGCGGAGAGCATCCTCGATCTGCTCCCCAAGGTCGATGGAAACTTCTCGCGGGCCGTGGAACTGATCTACAAGGCCAAGGGCCGTGTCATTGTAGCCGGGATCGGCAAGTCCGGCCTGATCGGCAAGAAAATCGTGGCGACCCTCACCAGCACGGGCACCCCCGCCATCTTCCTGCACCCGGTCGAGGGCATGCACGGCGATATCGGCATCATGACCAAGGAGGACGTCCTGCTCGCCATTTCCAACAGCGGCGAGACCCAGGAACTCAACATGCTCCTGGGCACGATCCGGCACATCGGCACGCCGATTATCGCCTTCACCGGCGATCCCCGCTCCACCCTGGGGGCATCGAGCGACGTCGTCATCGATGTCGGCGTCAAGCGCGAAGCCTGCCCGTTCGGGCTGGCGCCGACCTCCAGCTCCACGGCCGCCCTGGCCATGGGGGACGCCCTCGCCGTCGCCCTCATCGAGAAGCGTCAGTTCAACGAAAAGGACTTCTTCAAATTCCACCCCGGCGGCAGCCTGGGTTTGAGACTGATGGCAAAGGTCCGGGACGTCATGCTGCAGGGCCGGCAAATCCCCCGCGTCTACTCCGGCTCCGGGGCCACGGCGGCCATCCGCGTCCTGGATTCCAGCAACAAGGGTTTTGTCCTCGTCACGGACCGGAAAAATCATCTGATCGGAATCCTCACGGACGGCGACGTGCGCCGCCTCGTCAGGAAGGAACAGGAATTCACGAACCGGACCATCGACGAGATCATGACGCGCTCCCCCAAGACCATCCCGGCGGATCTGTCTCTCGCCAAGACCATTGAATCGATGCAGCGCGACGAGATCACCGCCCTGGCGGTGGTCGACAAGGATCAGAAGTTGCAGGGCTGCATTCACCTCCACGATATCCTGGGGCGGGGGGGCACGCTGAAGATCTCCATCTCTTTTTGACGCGGGAAAAGGAACCCTCATGCCCATTTACGAGCTCAACGGCCTCAGGCCGGCCGTCTCTTCCGAGGCATTCGTCCATTCCGACGCCGTTCTGATCGGCGACGTCCACATTGACGCCGGTTGCATGATCGCCCCCGGCGCCGTCCTCCGTGCGGATATCGGGACTATCCGGATCGGCCGGAACACGAGCATCCAGGACAATGTGGTCATCCACGCCAACCCCGGCGTCACGGCGCTGATCGAAGAGCGCGTGATCGTCGGACACGGCGCCCTCCTCCACGATGTTCATGTCCACTCCGACTGCGTCATCGGCATGGGCGCCATCCTGCTGTTCAACGTCGTCTGCGAGGCCCACGCCGTTGTGGCCGCCGGATCGCTGGTCAAGAACAACACGCATATCCCGGCCGGCAAGCTCGCGGCCGGCAATCCCGCCGTTGTAATCCGGGACGTGAGCGAAGAGCAGCGTCTCGCGGCCCGGATGGGGGCCGAATTTTACGTCGAACTGGGCCAGCGCTACCGGAGCGACATGAAGCGGATCGCCTGAGGGATCGGGACGATCGTGAAAGGTTCCGTCCGAACCCGTCCCCGGGAGGCCGGTGGACTGGGCCCAACAGTTTAGCTATCCCAAGACAACGCGTCGGGCACAAAAAAAGCGGGGTCGGTGTGTCGCACCGTACCCCGCGTTTTTGTTGGTAGGCGGTACTGGGATTGAACCAGTGACTTCTACCGTGTGAAGGTAGCACTCTCCCGCTGAGTTAACCGCCCCTGCTGGGTGTTTCCTATATCGCATCCCCAGAGCGTTTTCAAGAAAAAAAGCGGATCTCCGTGTCTTGCATCCTCGAGGAGTCGAAGGATCCCCGGACATTCGCTGCATGCAAAAAAAGGCCGGCGGCATGCGCCGCCGGCCCCACTTCCTACTTCGATACGATCAGGCGTTTCTTTTACAGCATTTCATAGATCGCCGCCGCACCCATGCCGCCGCCGATGCACATGGAGACGATGCCGCGCTTGGCCTTGCGCCGCTTCAGTTCGTGCAGCAGCTGCGCCGTGAGCTTCGCACCCGTCGCACCCAGGGGGTGGCCCAGGGCGATGGCGCCTCCGTTCGGATTGATGTCCCCCGCCTTCAGGCGATCCTCGATGCCGATGAAACGGATCGAGTAGAGCGCCTGCGAGGCAAAGGCCTCGTTGATCTCGAACACGTCGATATCCTTGGCGGTCAGACCGGCCATCTTCAGGACCTTGGGAATCGCATAGGCCGGTCCCACGCCCATCTCTTCGGGCTTGCATCCCGCCACCGCATACCAGGCAAGCTTGGCGATCGGTTTCACGCCGATGGCCTTGGCCTTCTCCGCACTCATGAGCAGCGTAAAGGCCGCCCCGTCGGTCATCTGCGAGGAGTTCGCCGCCGTCACGGTCCCGCCCTGCTTGAAGGGGGACTTCAGTTTGGCCATGTCCTCGATCTTCGCCGGCCATCTGACGCCGTCGTCCATGTCGAAGACGACCTTTTCGCGGACGCGCTTCCCGCTCTTGGTCTTCTTGTACACATAGGCCTCGATGGGGACGATCTCTTCCTTGAACTTCCCGGCCTTGATCGCCTCGAAGGCGCGGCGGTTGCTCTCCAGCCCAAAGGCGTCCATGTCTTCCCGGGAAATGCCGTGATTCGCGGCCACGTTCTCGGCCGTGATGCCCATGGAGACGTAAACGTTCGGCTGTTCCCCGAACTTCCAGTCCGGATTCGGACGGAAGATGCTGCCGCCCATCGGGATGTGGGACATGGTTTCGCAGCCGCCCGCGATGATGACATCGGACCAGCCGGCGCGGATCTTGGCCGTCGCATCGGCGATGGACTGCACGCCGGACGAACAGAACCGGTTGACGGTCATGCCGCTGACCGGCTCGGGGAGGCCGGCGCCAACCGCCAGAACCTTGCCGTAGTTCATGCCCTGCTCCGCCTCGGGGAAGGCGCAGCCGACGATCAGGTCATCCACGTCTTCCGGCTTCAGTTGCGGAACGCGGGCCATCAATCCCTTGATGACCTGAATCCCGATCTGATCCCCGCGGGTTGCCGCGAGACCGCCTCTCTTATAACGACCCCCTGGACTTCTGACAGATTCAACGATTACCGCATCACTCATCTTCTTCCTCCTTCTTTCAAATGAAGGGCGATGGGCAAAAGGCCGGGGACAAAGAGCGTTCCCCCGCCCCGAACCTTTAGCCATACGCCATTTCTATTTTAGTTCCGCAACGGTTTACCCGTCGTCAGCATGTGCATGATCCGGTCCTGGGTCCTCTGCTCGCCGCAGAGGCTGAGGAACGCCTCGCGCTCAAGGTCCAGAATCTCCTGTTCCGTGACATAGGTTCCTTCCGCGCAATCGCCGCCTGACAGGATATAGGCGACCTTCTTCGCGACATGGACGTCATACGCCGAGGCGTAATTGCCGTGCTGCATGTTGTACAGAATGGCGTTCGTCATGCCGACCAAGCTGTCGCCCATGACCGGGATCAGGGCGGGCTTCGGCGGCTTGTAGAACTTGGACAGCCCCAGCACGACTTGTTTGGCTTCCCAGATGTGCTGATCGCGCCCCATGCTGATGTTCTCGGTCTTGCGGATGTAGCCGAGGTCCATGACTTCCACCGCGCTCGTCCCGACCTTCGCCGTGGCGATGTTCTCGAACACCTTCGCGTAGAAATGCTGCAGGTTCAGGCCGGCCTCGACCGCGCCCGTCGGAATGCCCTCCGTCGCGCGCACCATGGATTCCTTGCAGCCTCCGCCCGCCGGGATAACGCCCACGCCGACTTCGACGAGTCCCATGTAGGTTTCGCCACAGGGCTGACAACGCGCCCCGTGCATCGCCATCTCGCAGCCGCCGCCGAGCGCCATTCCCGCCGGCGCCGTCACGACCGGTTTCGAGAGGAACTTCATCTTCATGTTGGCGTTCTGCAGGCCGGCCACCATCTGCTCCAGCATATCCCAGTCGGCCTTCTGGCAGGCGAGGAGCACCTGGAAGATGTTGGCACCCGCCGAGAAGTTCGTGGCGTGGTTTCCGACCACCATGCCGACGAAATCCTTGGCGACAATGTCGCAACTTTCGTCGATCATGGCAATCATCTCCGGATCCACCGCGTTCATCTTGGTGTGGAACTCGAGACAGACAACGCCGTCGCCGATGTCGACCAGGGATGCCGCCGCGTTTTCCTTGACGATCTTTTTCCGTTCCTTGAGTTCCGGAAGGAGAATGACCCGGGGGTTGTCCTTGAACTTCACATACCCCTTCTTCTCGAAATCATAGTAGTACATCCCGTCTTCCTTCTTGGTGTAGAAAGACGCGCAACCGGCCTTGAGCATTTCTTCGATCTTCTTGGGAACCTTGATCTTGAGTTTCTTCATGACGTCGACGGCTTCCTTCACGCCGACGGCATCCCAGCTCTCGAACGGACCCAATTGCTGGTTGTAGCCCCACTTCATCGCATTGTCGATAGCGAGAACATTGTCGCAGATCTCGGGAATGCGATTGGCGGCATAGACAAAGTTGTTGCACAGATACTCGCGGGCCACCTCGCCGGCGACGTCCGTCCCGTTGAAGAGGGCCTTCATCATGGCGGCCGCCCCGTCATCCGCCAGCTTCTTCGCGGCGGTCACGGATTCGAATTTGGGCTTGGAGGGCGCGACGTACTCCATCGCGTTGTAATCCAGGACCAGTTTGACCTTCTTGCCCTTCTCGTCCTTGGTCTTCTTGTAGAAGCCCTGTTTCGTCTTGTTGCCGAGCCACTTCTTCTCCATCATCTTGCTCATGACGTCGGACGGCACGAAGATGTCGCGGCACTCGTCGTCCGGCACCGCATCATAGAGGTTCTTCATGACGTGGTAGCCCGTATCCAGGCCGACCAGATCGAGGGTTCCGAAGACGGCGGAGCCCGGACGCCCCAGAGCCTTGCCGACGATGGCATCGACCTCTTCGACCTTCAGCCCCTTCTTGATCATGATGTTCACGATATTGGAGATGTCGTAGACGCCGATCCGGTTTCCTACGAAGTTCGGGACGTCCTTGCAAAGGACGATGCCCTTCCCCAGGACCTCTTCCCCGAACTTGATCATGAAGTCCACAAGCTCTTTCTTGGTCTCGGCGCCAGGAATGATCTCGAGGAGCTTCATATAACGGGGCGGGTTGAAGAAATGCGTTCCCAGAAAATGCTGTTTCAGGTTCTTGCCGAACTTTGCCGAAACGTCCTTGATCGGCAGACCCGAGGTGTTCGTCGAAACGATGCAGTCGGGCTTGATGACCTTCTCGACCTTCGCAAAAAGTTCCTGCTTGATCTTCAGGTTTTCGACCACGACCTCGATCACCCAGTCCACATCCTTCAGCCAGCCGAGGTTATCCTCGAAGTTTCCGATCTTGATCATCGAGGCAAACGATTTCGCGAAGAAGCTCGCCGGCTTCGATTTCGTGACGCCCGCCAATCCATTCGCGGCAAAGCGGTTCCGCCAGGCCGGACTCTTCTCCGTCAGGCCCTTTGCCTTATCCGCATCCGTCAATTCAAACGGTACGATGTCCAACAGCAAACACGGAATCCCCGCGTTCGTCAGATGGGCCGCGATCGTCGCCCCCATCACGCCCGCCCCCAGTACAGCGGCCTTCTTGATCTGATACGACATAGCTTTCCTCCTCTTTTGTAGTCCTTTCACGCCGCGCCTGCACTACCGTCGTTCCTGATCGCATGTGCAGGCGTCAACCGTGATCCCTTTCGTTCAATGACATTTACCGCCTTTGCGCCTGGCTCATGCCCTGAAAAAACGCTCCGACACCGTCAACGATTGGCTTTCGGGGGCGCGTCTGTCGCCCCCGAAAGCACTTTTTTTTATCAGAAGGACTCTTCCGGAACCTCGAACACGATGCGTTCCGCGGCCTTGATGGTCTCGCACCGGACCTTGATCGTGGGAATGATCTCGGACACGAAGAACCGCGCGGTGGCGATCTTCCCAACATAAAACGCCACGTCGGCATTTTCGTGAACGAGCGCGCGCTTCTTCCCGAGCGACTCGATCCCCTTTTCTTCGTAAATCGCGTTCAGCTTTTCTTCAGCGATTGCAGCGCCCTGGAGCAGGAAATGACCGACCAGAACGTCCCCCATGATGTCGAGGTAAGGCGATGCATTGAGAACGGGAATGAGGAAGCTTCCCGTCTTGCCCAGACCGGCAAACGTCATCGTCAAGTCGATCAGGGCGAAGACCGCCTCTTCGAGCTTGGCGGCATACTTCTTGAGCGCTTCGCTCTTTTTCGCCTTCGCGATCGTCGCATTGACCTCGCCGACCAGGTTCATGACGTTCATGCCCTTCTTCATGCCGAGCTTCCGGCCGACCAGGTCCAGGGCCTGAATGCCGTTGGTGCCCTCGTACAGACAGGCGATCTTGCAGTCGCGCATGTACTGTTCGACCGGATACTCCTGGCAGTAGCCATAGCCGCCGTAAACATCGATGGCCTTGGAGCAGACCAGCATGCCGATATCCGATCCGAACGCCTTGCAAACGGGCGTCAGCAGTTCCACGAAGCCGTTCCATTTTTCACGCTCTGCCGGCGTCGCGGCGGCATGCGCCATATCAATGGAGAGTGCCACAAAATAGTTCAGTGCGCGGTTGCCTTCCACATAAGCCTTCATCCACAGAAGGTCGCGACGGACGTCGGGGTGCTGTATGATCGGTACCGACTTCGCTTCGGGATTTTTCATCTCCCACACCGGCGTGCTCTGGATCCGCTCCTTGGCGTACTGAAGCGCATGCTCATACGCGGCCGAGGCGTGTCCGAGGCCCTGCATGCCGACTTCCAGACGGGCGCCGTTCATCATGTTGAACATGACCCGCATTCCTTCGCGCTCCTTGCCCAGGAGTTCACCGATGCACTTGCCGTCGTCCCCGAAATTCAGGGTGCAGGTCGCGGACCCTTTGATCCCCATCTTGTGCTCGATATTGCCGGTATGGACGTCATTCGGCTCACCCAGGCTGCCGTCATCGTTGACGCGGATCTTGGGAACGATGAAAATGGAGATGCCGCCCGTCCCGGGAGGATCCCCTTCGATCCTGGCGAGGACCGGATGGATGATGTTCGGCGCCAGATCGTGATCGCCCGCGGAGATGAAGCATTTCGTTCCCGAAATCAGGAATTTTCCGTCCGGAAGCCGCTTCGCCGTGGTCTTCAGGGCGCCGACGTCGCTGCCCGCGCCGGGTTCGGTCAGACACATCGTCCCCGTCCACTCGCCTGCGTACATCTTGTACATGTACTTCTGTTTCTGCTCTTCCGTTCCGTACTTTTCGACGAGGCCTGCCGCCCCGTTGGTCAAGCCCGGATACATGATGAAGGCAAAGTTGGCCGCTCCGAAGAACTCGGCATAGGCTGAAGACAAAACTTCAGGCATGCCCTGCCCGCCGACATCGGGCGATTTCATCGGGCAGAGCCACCCGCCTTCGACAAACTTCTTGTAGGCATCGTGATAACATTTCGGAACCGTGACCTTGCCGTCCTTGAAGGTGCATCCTTCCTTGTCCCCTTCGGCATAGGTCGGCACGAGGACGTTGAGCGCCATCTTTTCGGCCTCGTTCTGCATCATCAACGCGTCTTCCTTGGTAAAGTCCTTGAACGCCTCCGTCTCGAACAGCCTCTCTACCCCCAGTTGCTCAAAGAGGATAAATTGCTGGTCTCGTACGTTCACCAACCCGTTACCCATACGACTACCTCCTTTCCTTTCCTTGTGTGTTTAATGGATTCATCCTTATTTCGTACCCTTCAAATCGGCAAAGGGCTAAGCCTTCGCCCGGGTGTTCACATCGCTCAGTCCACGGACATACGTTTGTAGGGTGGCCCGGACCGTGGAGCGGATGCGCTCTTCGCGCGTGGCCACGTCGCCGGTGAACAGATGCAGGGCAATGATGCCGTTCAGGAGCCCCCAGATGGCATTCCGGTTCTGTCTTAAATTGACCGTGTGGGGAAAATCTCCCTTTTCGATCCCGTACTGAAAGATCTTTTCGATGATCGTGATGGCGACATTGGTCATCTTGATAATGTGATGATTGACTTCCTCGGAAAGATTCATGTCTTCGGTGTGGAGCATATAGGTGACGAGAATACGGAAGAGCTCCGTATCGTGAAGGAAAAAATCAATGTAGATATTGGAGAGTTTGTAGAGGATATCCGGGGCGGGATCCCCGTTGTGGAACAGATTTTCTATCTTGCGGTTGAACTTCTCGATGTCGTTGAGGAGAATCTGGGCGTAAATCTCCTCCTTGCTGTTGTAGTAAAGATAGACGGAACCCTTGCTGAGTTCCGCTTTCTTGGCGATGCTTTCGACAGTGACGGGCTTGAATCCTTTTTCAAAAAAGAGCTTCCGCGCAGCCTTGAGAATGGCTGTTTTGCGACTTTCCTTTTCCCTTTTTCTTCTCTCCTCAAGCCCCAAGATGAAGCTCCTTTGCCATGAAGGTCAATCCCCTCTTTGCGGCGCGGATGTCGAGGTCATTCCTGCCGTTGTAGCGGAAGGCATTACCCAGTTTGATTATCTTAGAACGTTGCGTTGGTGACCTCTGGTTAGACATTGAACTGTGGTCAGTATCTGACCATGAGTCATGAGAGATGTCCTATACCATTCTGCGGGGAGTGTCAAGGAAAAATAAATCCTTGCAATTATCTGTAATCAGATGGTTTTCTTTTTACACCGCGCAAAGCCAGCGCAAGATTTTCTTCTGCCTCGGCATCGTCGGGGCGGAGGTGGACAGCGGTTCGAAAGTGACTGATGGCATCGTGCATTTTTCCCTGAATGACCAGGGCAATGGCCAGGTTGTTGTGCGCTTCGGCAAGGCCGGGATGTATTTCGAGGGCGGTGCGATAATAGGCCTCCGCCTCGGCATAGTGACCTTGCAAGGCCAGCGCCGCCCCGGCATTGAAGAGGGCCTCGGGATAGCGCGGGCGGATGGCCAGGGCCTGGTGGTAGTGCTGCAAGGCCTCATCCACCCTCCCCTTTCGGGCAAGCGCGGCGCCCAGGTTGTTGTGGGCAAGATAATTGCGTTCCGTCACCGCGACCGCTTGGCGAAAGAGGCGTTCTGCATCCTTCCAATAGGAGACCTGGGCACGGGCTGGCGGGATCAGGGCCAATACGATGGCGAGTCCCCCGATCGCCACGAGGGCGCGGCCGAGCCGCCGGGGCGCGAGCATATCCGTCATCCCCCAGACGATCATGATGAAAAGACCGATGAGGGGAATGTAGGTATAGCGGTCCGCCATGGCATGGCTCCCGATCTGGACCAGGCCGATGACGGGAACGAGCGTGACCAAATACCAGAACCAGCCGACGGCGAGGTACGGGGCGCGTCGCCGAAATTTTAGTGCAAAAACCGTGATCATCCCGAGAACGATTGCAGCCAGGGTGACGCTGACCCACGGCCAGGCCCCGGGGTGCGGGTAGATCACCGCCAGATCCGCGGGCCAGAACATCCTCCCGATATAGCGGACGTACGAAACGACCGCATTTTCCAGGCGCACCGTCAGGGGGTACTCGGCGACCGTCTTGAGCGCTCCGATCTTCGACTCGGCCGTCACGGTGAGGACGCCGACGGCCGCCGACAGTGCGAGAAGGGGGATCTTCTCCAGAATCAGACGGACAAGCGTCGCCGTCTGAAAACGGGCGGGCGCGCCTCCCCCGTGACGCGCGCCCGCCGGGGACGCCTCCGCCTGCGCCCCCTGCATGCGTTCGGCCTTCGCGATGCCGGGAAGCCCGCCGCGGAATCGCCCGAGCGGCCAGACATCCAGAAGGAGCAAAACGAAGGGAAGCGTGACGGCCATCGCCTTGGACGCCAATCCCAAAAGCATCGCGACGAAAACGGCCGCGTAACGCGACCAGGACGGCCGCTCCGCATAGCGGGCGTAGGCCCCCACGGCCAGGATCCAGAAGAGGCCGCACAGGACGTCTTTTCGTTCCGCAATCCACGCGACGGACTCCACGTGCAGGGGATGGATGGCAAAGAGGGCGGCGACAAACGCGCTTCGCCAAACGGCACCGGTCATTGACGCAAGGACGAAAAACAACAGGAGCGTGTTCGCCAGGTGCAGCAGGAGATTCGTGAAGTGATAGCCGCCCGGATTCAGGCCGAAGAACTGGTAATCCAGCATGAGTGACATCCAGGTCAGCGGATGCCAGAAACCGGCCTCAGTGCTCGTCAGCGCCCACTTCAAGCTCTCCGGGGTCAGGCCCTGTCGAACCTTCGCATGATCGATGACATAGACGTGATCGTCGTAATGAACGAAGTCATACTGCTGCACCCCCCAGAAAACCGTGAGGACAAGAATGGTCAGGAAGGCAATGGTGATAATCGTGGGGTTGAGTTTCGCTTTGATGAATCGGTCCCCCAAGCGACGACGGTCTCCCAATCAAGCACACGATACCGGGATTCACCCAAATTCTTCGAAGCACGGCATTATTGTTTCTAATTCACGCCGGCTTTCCGGTCAAGCGATAATCACGCAGGGCGGGAAATTGGACTGTTGACGAATCGACAAAGTTTCGCGATTATATCCTTGCCTTATGTTGTCCGGTTAGGTTATGAAACCGCCTGACCCGCAGCCGATGGAATCGACATGACCGACCGCACCCGAATGGAACGTCTCCGGTACTCGTCCACCCTGATCTTTCTCCTCGGGGGCGTCAGCGGGTCGGCCGTGAATCTTCTCCTGTCGTCCCTTCTATTTTATGTCCTGGAATTAAATGCGTACATCAGCTTTTTTTGCGGAACCCTCGGCAACGAATTGTTTCATCATGTCTATTATCATGTGGTCTTCGTGAACCGTGAGATCCGGCTGAAGACGGCCTTGCCGCTGCAGCTTCTCCTCTATGGGTGCGTTGCCCTGGGCAGCGCCGTCCTGTTGCATCTTTTCATGGCAAAGCTGAACACACCCTTCGTCTGGGCGGTCTTAATCACGATAGCCCTCCTGTCCATCATCAACATCCTGTTCATCCGAATCTCCACCTTCGGGTCCTCCGAACTTGCCGATATCCACTATCGGGAGATGGACGGCCAGTTCTATCAAGACCAGACGGACACGACCCAGGTCAACCGTTTCCGGGCCTGGTACCATGCGTCCCGCTATCGGAAATTAACGGATTTCATCGGCAGATACGGTCATCCGGGATGCCGGATCGCCGATCTCGGTTGCGGCAACTGCCTGTGGAACAGTGACCGCCTCCCCGTCACGGGCGTCGATATCAATGAGCGCATGCTCGAATGGTCCAAAAGGAACCGCTATCTTGCCGATTATCGTGTGACGCATGATTTATCGCAAACGGGGTTGCCGTCGCAACATTTCGATAGGGTCGTCATGTCCGAAACCCTGGAACACCTCCTGAACCTTCCCGCCGTATTGCAAGAAGTGCAGCGCATCCTGAAAGACGATGGCATCTTCCTGCTCACGGTCCCCTATGACTTCTTTCTCGGCCCCTTCTTTGTCCTGTTCAATCTGAACTGCGTCTATATGGCCTATTTCCGGGGAAGCGAATACCACAAATATCGCTGCGGGCACATCAATCACTTCACCCGGCGCCGCCTGCGCCGCGTCCTTTCCGAGCAGGGCTTTCAGCTCCGGGAGTTGTCCGTCGTCAACGGACTCCTCCTCTATGGCGCCGCAACGAAGGATCCCTCCCCCCACCATCCTCTGGCCGCCCCACCCGGATGACCATGAATCTGAAATACGCCAAGGATTTCCTTATCGAACATCATGTCACGACGGCCGTGTTCGTCCTGCTGGCGGCAACGCTGGCCATGTTCGGCGATGTTCTCATCTCTGCAAACCGCGTAATCTCCTGGGAAGGCACGGACACCTATTCTCACTTTATTTACTGGCGCCAATTCGGGTTTGATGAATTGAGACGGGGCAATCTTCCGCTCTGGAATCCGCATCTGTTTTCGGGCATGCCTTACCTAGGCGGGTTTCAGTCCGCCCTTCTCTATCCTCCCAACTGGATCTTCATGATTCTTCCTCCCGTGCGGGCCGTCAACCTCTCCGTCGCCGCTCATGTATTTCTCATCGGCTTCTTCATGTATCTTTGGACCTCCAGCCGCGGCCTTCACCCGGCCGCCAGCCTGACCGCCGCCCTCCTGGTCATGTTTTCGGGCGCGAATTTCATGCACGTCTTTGCCGGTCACCTGATTGACATCTGCACCATGGCCTGGGCGCCTCTGCTCCTCCTCTCCGCCGATCGGCTCATGCAGCGGCCTTCCCTGGGTTGGCATCTGCTCGGCACGCTTGCCGTCGCCATGCAGATCCTGGCCGGACACCCTCAGTACGTCTATTATACGGCCGTCACCGTCCTCCTTTATACCCTCTTCCGTTTAAAGGGGCTTGAACGCCCCCTCCAGGCGCTTTTATCCCTCGGAGGCATCTATGTCGCCGGCGCCGGCCTTTCCGCCGTCCAATTGCTGACGGGTTTCGAAACCGCCACTGAAACGGTCCGCAGCGCCGGCGTGACCTTTCAGTTTGCATCCATGTTTTCCTATCCCCCGGAGAATCTCATCAGCCTGGTCGCGCCTTTCCTTTTCGGAGACATCAAGACCCTCCCTTACTGGGGAAGGGCCTATCTGTGGGCAATGACCTTCTACATCGGTTTCACCGGCTTCCTCCTGTCAATCTACGGGGCAGTCAGCGGACACCGGGAGACCAAGAGATGTGCCGGCATCATGGCGATCATTCTGGTTCTCCTCGCCCTGGGGAAACACACCCCACTCTTCTCGGTTCTTTACCAGTACTTTCCCGGTTTCAACGTGTTCCGCGGCGCCTCCAAATTCATCTTTCCCGCCACGCTGTTCCTGGCCATGTTGGCCGCCATCGGCATGGACAGCCTGATCCGGCAGGGAAGGATGGCTGCCGACAGGATCGTCTGCGTCCTGGTCCTCACCGGCACCGTACTTCTCGCCGCCGCCCTGCTGACGACGCTTCGTCTGAACGATCCTGGTCAGGCGAACATTATCAGGGGCCTGATGCACGCCGTTGCCTTGAGCGGGGAATCCTATCTTCCTGACGACTTTTACCGGGACCCTCTTATCCTCGGCCGGTCGGCCCTCTTCGCGGCCAAAGGCGTCTTTATCGCCGCCGCCCTCGCCTTTGGACTTGCCATCCTCATTGCCCTGACGCGTTATTCGCACCGTTTCATTTTCCTGGTCCTCGTTCTGGCCTTTGCCGAGATTTTCATGTTTGCCTGGCATATCAAGGTGGATTTCGATGCCAGAGACACCCGAATCCCCGCCCTGGAGGCTTTCCTGAAAGACCGGCCCGGTGATTACCGGATCCTGAATTTAATCCGACCCAACAGCGCCCTGTGTACGGACGCACGGGATATCTGGGGCTACGATCCCGGGGTGCTTCTGCGCTATGCACAGTTCGTCGGTTTTACCCAGGGCTACAACCCCCGGCAAATCTCAAACTACATCGATTTCAGAGAAAATCACCGCTTTCTCAAGATGTTGAGGCTGCGTTACATCATTTTGCCCGACAAGGATGGCATCAAGATCTTCGAGAACAGGGACTATCTGCCACGGCTGAAACTGATCGATCATTGGGAAGTCATCCCGGACAGGACGGCCCTATTGAAAAGAATGGGGGATGCGGACTTCGACCCCGCTAAAACGGTTCTTCTGGAGACGTCGCCGGGAATCCGAGCCGCCGGTTCCGGAGAACCGGGGGTCTGCCGGATCATCGATGAATCAACCGACCATCTGACCATCGCAGCAAAGCTTTCCCGCGATGCCGTCCTTCTCATCACGGACGCGTACAGCAGGGGTTGGCGGGTGACCCCCCTCGACGGCAAGGGGCAGAAAACATACCTCATCCTGCCCGGGAACTACACCCTCCTCGCCGTTCCGCTGAAGCAGGGAGAACATGAATTTCGCCTGGAATACGCCCCGTTGGGCTATCGGATCGGAAGGTGGATTACCGCGCTTTTCGTATTCTTGTTTTTGCTGGCAACGATTTTATGCCTGGGGACCCATGACCGCACCCCCCGGATCAGCCGGTCATGGCGCGGCAAATGATGCCAACGATTTCTGTCGGCCTTAGGGGCATCCTTCGCCCCCGTACCCCTGCGTCCGGCCTCCGATTTCTCGTTGACACGCCGCCCTATCCACCCTATAAGGTTTTCCGGCATTCCCTGAACATCTTCGCAAAGACGGCTCGAACATGCTAGAGATCAGCGTCATCATTCCGGCATTCAACGAGGGGAGCATCATCGCGGCGATCGTCCGCGGCGTCAGGGCAGTCCTCGATGCCTACAGCCCCAGCTATGAGGTCCTCGTCATCGACGACGGGTCGTCGGACGATACGGCGGCCCAGGCGCGATCCGCTGGCGCCGTGGTTTATTCTCATCCCTATAACATCGGCAACGGCGCCGCGGTAAAGAGCGGCATCCGACTCGCACAGGGAAAGTTCCTTGTCCTGATGGACGGGGACGGTCAGCACGACCCGGCCGACATTCCCCGACTTCTTGAAAAGCTTGAAACGTTCGACATGGTTGTCGGCGCAAGGAGTAACAGTTCCAAACGGAGCCCCCACCGAACGGTGGCCAATCTGATATACAACTGTCTGGCCACGTATATCTGCAGTCGCAGGATTCAGGACCTCACCTCCGGTTATCGGGCCCTGAAATCCAGCATCGCCCGGCGCTATCTTTATCTCCTGCCGAATACCTTCTCGTACCCGACGACCATTACCCTGGCCGTCGTCCGAGCGGGGCACAGCCTGGTCTACATCCCCATCCGGACGCGCGAACGGATGGGAGAAAGCAAGATTCGCGTTTTTAAGGACGGGCTTCGCTTCCTGGGGATCATCGTAAAGATTGCCACACTTTTTTCGCCCTTCAAGATTTTTCTGCCGGTCAGCGCCTTCATGTTTCTTACCGGCCTGTTCTACGGTCTCTACCGTATATTTGCCCTCGATGGCGGTTATGGACCGACCTCGGGAATGCTCATGACCATCTCCGTCGTGATCTTCATGGTCGGGCTGGTTTCGGAACAGGTCGCGCAGTTAAGGTTTGACCGAAGCGAAGTCCCATACAACCAAGAGGATAAAGAATCCCACTGATCCTTCCCGCATCAGGAGGGCCTCGCAATACCCTCCTTTTCGGGGGCGGAAGACATTTTCCCGCCCGGTTGCCGGAACGGCGGCGCCGAAAATTCATCTTGACATCCCGGATTATTATGTTATGAGTAGGACAACTACTCATAAATGGTCGAAAGATGGGCAATCTACTTTCCGGACTCATTGCGTCGAACACCCGAATCAAGCTGCTGATGCGTTTCTTTTTCAACCCCGACGCCAGATCCTACCTGAGAGAACTGGCCAAGGAATTTGGCGTGTCCACCAATACCGTCCGCGAGGAGCTCAACCAGCTCACAAAAACGGAACTGTTGCAATGCACGAAGGAGGGGCGACAGGTCGTCTATGCCGCCAATCCTCGCCATCCGCTCTTTCCCGAGCTTCAATCCATGGTCAACAAGGTCATGGGCATTGATCAGGTCCTTGACAGCATTGTCACGAGGCTTGGAAATCTCGAGCAGGCCTACCTCATGGATGATTATGCCGAGGGGAAGGACACCGGCATCATCGACCTCCTCCTGGTCGGACGGATCGATGAGTACCATTTGAACGATTTGAGCAGGAAAACAGAACGATACATCAGGAGGAAGATCCGGTCGCTTGTGCTGAGCAAAGATGAATTCGATCAGTTGAAGCCGCGATTGCAGAATCGGCCGCGGCTGTTGATCTGGGAGGCAAAAAAAGATGAATGAATCGCTGATCGAAACGATCGTCGACGGCCTTGAACCGATCGCCCTCGTCATTCGCCACGATTACAACAGGCCCGGCATACAGTTTTTCACGCCCCCCAATTTCTCCCAGCAGGTGGCGTTCATGCAACATCCGCAGGGGCACAAGATCGCGGCACACGTTCACAACCTCTTGATCCGTCAGGTCCTGTACACGCAGGAGGTGCTCATCCTCCGCAGAGGAAAGGTCAAAATCGATCTTTTCTCTTCGGAAAAGCGCTTCATCTGTTCGTTAACCTTGACGACGGGGGATCTGATTCTGCTGTGCGGCGGCGGTCATTCAATCGAGATGCTTGAAGAAAGCGCCATGATCGAGGTCAAACAGGGGCCATATGCCGGAGAAGGCGATAAAGAATACATCTCCTGATCATTCCCTCGAAGACTTGATTGATCGTTATCAAAGATTGACGCGGTATCTCCATCTGCAGGGTCCGAGGGAGACGCTGGCGATTATCTTTCACATCACTGCGGGCTACCTCGATTATTATCTCAACCCATGGGCACGACGTACATCCACTCTTCTCACTGCCCGACCTGATGATATCATAAGAGAAATTGAAGGAAGGGGCTTCCCTGTTCGTGATTACAGAATCGATGTGGAGGCGTTCCGCAAGTGGCTGAAACGGACCGATTTCACTGAGGACTACCAAGAGTACTATGGCCCCCTATTTATCGAAAAGGCATTGGAACACTTTGTCGGCGCAGATCTTCTCTCTCTTCGGGAGGGCCTTCTCATTGATGTCGCTGCATCGAACAGTCCCTGGAGCAGTATCGTTTCGAGTCTCTATCCTGTGCGAGCAATAGCCTTGGACATGAACGCTTCGACCCGAGCCCCGGGGCTTTTCGTATCAGCCAGTGCCACTCACCTGCCTTTTTCTGACCGCTCGTTGGACTATCTGTCGCTTCATTGTGCCTATGAAACGTTTGAAGGCAACGCGGACTCCTTATTTATCGCTGAAGCAGATCGTGTCCTCAAGCCCGGCGGCAGGATGGTCATCCTCCCGCTCTATCTGCACCGTATTGCACATGTTTATTCATCTCCGGGGAGCGATCGCCGCAAGGTTCCCTATGGGAAGGAACTGAAATTCTGGCATGATAGTCAGGAAGGCAGGAACAGGCTGAGCGGTGTCCGATTCTGCCGCATATACAGCGTTGCCTCTTTTTTTCAGCGCGTGATCACAGGCAAAGGCAACCTCGATCTGACTATCTACAACGTGACCAATGCATCCGAGTTGTCGGCTGATTGTTATCTCAGATTTGCTGCGCTGTTTGAAAAAAAAACTGCACCCGGACCAGTTGAGGCGGATGGACCGGTTATGCAAGAACCACGGAACCTTTTTGATCAGCCATGATCAACTCAAGGCATTATCAATCCCTCTCGCCTGACGACATCGGCTTTGAAGTCGGCGGAAATGTCGAATTCGTCGCACAACATTCCTTGTGCACAGGATGCGCAACCTGTGAGGCCGTATGTGAGTGGGACGCGGTGACGATGGTCTATGACCCGGCAAAAGGTATCGATTTGCCGCGGATCGATGTTGATGCGTGTGTACACTGCGAGGCCTGCATTCAGGTCTGTCCGGGCTTTGAAATCGTTATCAGCGATCGGCCCGAAACGCAGAGGGACCTTCCCTACCACCCTTTGATCGGGCGTTATGCGGGTCTGTGGCGAGGCTATGCCGGTTCTGCGGAATTGAGATCCGGAGGAGCTTCCGGTGGCATGGTGACACAGCTATTACATTTTCTCTTGTCCGGCCGAATGATCGACGGCGCCATCGTGACAGGCATGGATCCCGATCATGCCCTTCAGACCGCGCCCTATATCGCCCGCACCTACAAAGAACTCCTCAGGTCACAGAAATCTAAATACTGCCCCACACCGCTCAACCGGATCCTAAAGTCGATCCTCAGGGGTGAACTCCAGGCGGAACGCATTGCTTTCGTGGGCTTGCCCAGTCATGTACACGGGCTCCGCTTGCTTCAAAGAAGCCATCCCGTTTTAAAGCAAACCATCCCCTATGTCATTTCGCTGTTTACGAGCCATGTCCCCAGCAGGAGAGCAACGGAATTTCTGCTCCGTCAACAGAACATCCAACCAGAATCCGTCGCTTACATTGAATACCGGGGCGGCGGTGTACCTGGCAGGCTTCGGTTGGTTTTAAAAGACGGCAGTGAAAAACATGTGGAGCACCTGGATTGGACATTCTGGGGCCACAGTTTCCCTCACTTCTTCTGTTCCAGGCGGGAATGGCTGGCGTTCGACAAACTCTCACAGTGGGCGGATTTCTCCATGGGCGACAATTGGTCGAACATGCAGGATCAAAAAGGGAAATCAACGGTGATCACGCGCAGCGATGCCGCGGAAGAGATCGTTCTTCGGATGATGCGCGAGGGCGCCTTCATCGCCGAACCCATGACTGCCAAGGAACTGATTCAAGACCAGGAGCTGAAGAAAAAACTCGATATCGGCATCCGGCTCGTGACGGCGAGACTCTTCGGATGGAAGCTCCCCATCTACGAATCTCATTTTCCGGTTCGCTGGCTCAGTTTCCCCGGGGCGTTGTGGAATGCAATCAATGTCCGCCTCACCGAGAGTCCCCTGCCGTATGATATCCTGGGCAAGTACATCAAATTTACCTATGTGATCCGGAAGGGTCTGTCAAAAATCCCTCTCTTGTGGACGCTCCTTAAACATCTGCTGATCGCCCTGATGCCGGCACGGACCGCAATGTCGATCCGCTTGAAGAAACACAAGATCACGATGATCGGCGGCTACGGATCCCGCGACATCGGCGATGAAGCCATGCCGCATGCCGACAGATTGAACCTGAAAAAGCTGCTCGACGAAAATGTTGAAATTGTTATGCTGTCCCATGATCCTGAATATACGTCTCGCTACCATGGCGAGCGATCCGTCCATGACATCCTCGGGATCTCCGTCGGGCCCGATGAAGGATTCCTGAGAAAAGCTTTCTCCATACTTGCATCCATTTTCTTCCTCTTCGGAACGGTCTTGCAAAGGCTTCATATACGGTTGAGGCTGTGGAAATCGGCCAGAGAAGCATTGGACGAGATTGCTTCGTCCGACCTGCTTTTCAACGTTGGGGGAGGAAATCTTAACAGTATCATTACGGACGAGCTTTACAAGAAATGCACAACCTACATCGCCGCAAGGATCCTACGGAAACCGGTCATCGTATCGGGGCAGACGATCGGTCCATTTACAAGGAAATTCGATGCCTGGTATGCAAAAACGGCCCTGAACCTCGTTCATATGATCACATTGCGCGACAAGGAAACATCCCGCGAACGCCTGAAAGCGATCGGTGTTACGAAGCCTGCGATTGCCGAGACCGCCGACGATGCAATGACTCTTCCGGCTATCGGTGATCATGAGATCCGCTCTATCTTTCAAGAGGAAACCGGATGGTCATGGAGGCTCCCCGGAAAAAACCCCTTGATCGTGATGAACATGAAAGCGTCCCTCAGATTATTCAAGGGACAGGACAGAAATGGCGGTTTGGAGAACGAAACCGACCTGTTGGCCCGTATTGCCGATGAGTTGGTTGCATCATTCGGCGCGGCGATCTTGTTCTTGCCGACGGATTACAGCGACGATGCTGATGATCGGGAGGTGCACCGGGAAATCTTAAGGAGGATGACCCATGCCCCTCAGGCCCGCTCCATAGAGGGCGAATACCCCGATCAGATGCTGAAAGGTATGATCGGACTGGCCGATTGCGTGATTGGGGCCCGCTATCACTTTCTTGTCTTTGCCGCTTCGCAGTCGGTCCCGTTCCTGGGAATGGCCAGTGGCCTCTATCAACAGACCAAGCTCAAGGGACTTGCAGACTTGTGTGGTCTTCCCGATTGTTTCGTCAAGGAAGACATGGAATTCTTGAAGTTTGCCGACGCCTGGCCTCAAGTCCTGAACTTCATCTCGCATCGTGACTGCATTCGCAAGCAGTTGCGGTCGGTGGTTCCCGATTTGATGCAGCGTAGCCAAGAAGCGGTGCGCGAGGCTGCAAGACTTCTTCGGGAACGAGGGAGCCATGACCATCGGAAGTCGTGACGACAGCGCTGAGCATCACATAGAAGCTGATTCAGGCGCGGGAATCGCGGCTGAAGTCAAGGAGAAGTCCATCGAGTCGCTCAAGTGGACCTATCTGACGAGACTGTTGCCCGCGGTCGTGTCGCCAGTCACACTGATCGTCCTTGCACGCTTGCTCCTCCCCGCAGATTTCGCCCTTGTGGCCATCGCCGCAACCGTTCTATCCTTATTGAATTCGTTCCAGGACATAGGGCTGTCAAAAGCCATCATTCAAAGCAATCATAATCACCCGGAGCTCCTGAATCTGGTCTTCTGGGCCAATCTTGCCATCAGCCTTTTTCTTTATCTTGCCCTGTTTTGGGCAGCGCCCATCCTCGGCACATTTTTTAGAACCCCTGAGTCCGTGGACGTGATTCGCATTCTGGGTTGCAAGTTGATATGGAGCGCGCTGGGCATGGTCCAGCGAAATATCATGATCAAAAGAATCCAATTCAAGGGAATCTTCTATGTGAGTGTCATACCGGCCACGCTGCCGCTTATTGTTACGATTCCCCTGGCGTATTTCGGTTGGGGCGTCTGGGCGCTGGTGATCGGTGATCTTTTATCCGTTGTGATTTCAACCCTCCTTTTGTGGATATTCATTCCCTGGCGTCCGGATTACCCTACCCGCGTCCGTATCGACCCACAGCCCTTATTCTTCGGGTTCTGGGTCACCCTTGAGACGCTTGTCGGTTGGTTCTACATTCAGGGTGACAATGCCATCGTCGGCAGATACTTCACAACCCGTGAATTCGGCATTTATGTCGTAAGCTATAATGCCGTGGTCGCTGTGATCGGAACGATTCTCACCCCGGTGAGCGAAATGGCATACCCTGTTTTTTGTCGATTTCAACAGGACAGGGCTCTGTTGTCGGCAACGTTGCTCGATTTGATACGCCTTTGTGCACTTGTTTCCTTACCCGTTGGTGCGGGCATTTGCCTGGTCTCCGGAACTGCCGTTCCCATAATTTTTGGCGACCAGTGGCGTGGCATGGAGCGGGTCATGGCCGTCCTCGCCCTTACCCAGGGTCTTGCCTGGGTCGTAGCGGCCAATCCCGATGTCTATAAGGCCATTGGCAGGCCCGACACCGTAACCAAATTCCAACTGGCAAAGTTGCTCTACACGCTGCCCGCTTATCTGGGTGCGGCGCAGTTCACCTTGATGACCTTCGTCTATGCGAAGCTGGCCATCGTCCTGGTGGGCATCTTCCTGTGGGCCTACTTGACTCTCAGAACTCTCCCCATTGCGCCTCGTGACTTGATTGCCGCTTTGAAGACACCCTTCTATGCGACATCCGTGATGATCCTGGCGGTCCTTGTGGTCTCAATTGCAATGGATCAATTCTGGCTTTACAATGGGCTTTCAAGGCTCATCTTGACGATACTGACGGGTGTGGCGGTTTATGTCGGAGGGATGTATGTGCTGGACAAACCTTTATTCATACGCGCGTTCCGCATATCTTTTTTATCGATGGGACTCGTCAAAAACGAGCCGATCAGAAGAGGATAGTTGAAACCTTTGGAAACATCGATCATCATACCGACCTGTAGGAGGCCCCATTCGCTGCGCAGGGTCCTCGAAGGCATCGTGCGACAGACTGCAAACCAGGAAAGGTATGAGGTTCTGGTTATCGACAACGGGTGCGATGATGCGACGAGCCAAGTTGTGGAGATTTTCAAGGACAGGATACGATACGTTCAGTGCCTCACCGAATCGCGCCCGGGCCTCCATGCCGCCCGCAACCACGGAACACGCGCCGCGCGTGCGGAAATCCTGATGTTTGCGGACGATGACATCATTCCCTTTCCGGCCTGGATAGAAACCGTCCAGGAGACCTTTCTTGCGCATCCGGAAACCGTTCTTGTCGGCGGAAAGTCCTTGCCCCTGTATGAATCCGATCCTCCGACATGGATTCACGATCTCTGGGAGGACATCCCTTACGGCAAAGTGAATGGCTGGTTCAGCCTGATTGATCTGGGAGCAGACATCAAACCGATTCCGGCAGATCTGGTCTATGGATGCAATTTCTCCATACGGAAGGAGATTGTTGAACGTTGCGGCGGTTTTCATCCTGATGCCCTGCCCTGGAACTTGAAACACCTTCGCGGCGATGGTGAAACGCACGTCTCCCGTTGGATAGAGGCACGGGGGCTGTTATGTATGTATCACCCCGAGGCATCCGTACAACATGTCATCGGCGAAGAGCGGATGAACTGGGACTACCTGTGCCGCCGGGCCTTCCTCCAGGGGATTAGCGACTCCTACAGCGCGACCCGGACCAATCCGGCACTTTTGCACCGCCTTCCCCTGATTCTTCGTCGTGTCCTCTATGTCGTCTCGCGAAACGTCCTGAGGAGGGGCAAGCGGGCGAGACGACACTGGCTCCATTACATCCATGGAATGCTTTGGCATCAGTATATCGTATCCCGCGACGTGGAGATGCGTCGCTGGGTCATGAAGGAAGTTTATGATCGATGATTAGGGAACGGTATCCCGTTGTTCGTGACATACGTACCCTGAGGCGATGGCATGAGTAAACCCCGCGTGGCCTTCATTTTATACCGGTATCCTCTGGGCGTATCCACCATGATCATCAACAGCATCCGCGAGTTCGCGCAACGGGGCTTTGCGGTCGACGTTTTCATCGACAGGGAAACCTTCCATAAAAGCCCTGTCTGTTTCCGGGAGGAGGATGTCTCCCTCATCGTACGATCCCGCAAGGAAAGTTTCCTCCTGAAGGTTTCCCAGGTCTTGATAGGAAAAACCGTGGCGCGTTTCGGGGCATGCGAGCGGCTCTCAGGGCGACTCGCACCCTCGAGGACCGTTCCAATGTTCTATCCTGTAACGGGTGACTTTGCGGCCTGGCTGGGGGGAGAGATCTCGAAAAACGACTACCGTTTCGTCATTCCCGTAGACACCAAGAGCCTCCTTTGCCTCCATAAGTACCCTCACCTCGACCGGGTGATCTATTTCGACATGGAACTTTTGGACTGGGGCCGAAGCAACCCCCTGTATAAGAGCAAACGGATCCTCAAGAACATCGAATACTTCATGATCAAGGCCATCGGTCATGTGGCCGTCCCGAGCCCGAAGCGGGCAGAGTTATTTCGTGAGATCAACAAGTTTCCGCCCGACAGGTTGTTCGTACTCCCCGTCGCGGCCATGGGTGAGCCCATCATGCGCAAGGGCAAGTATTTCAGGGAGCGATTCAGAATTGCCGATCATCGGACGGTAATCGTCTATTCCGGAAATTTTCTTCCCTGGTCGCTCTCACTCGAAGTCGTGGAAAGTGTCTCATCCTGGCCGGAGGACACGGCACTGGTTATGCACACCTGGAACCGCGAGATGCAATATCATGAATATTTTCTGAAGATGCAGCGAACCGCCGTCGGACACCCCGTCTACTTCTCTTTCGATTACATTCCCTATGACGAGCTTGCGGCTATACTCTCTTCCGCCGACATCGGCATCATGTTTTACCAGGCCATCGATGGCAATTTCACTGAAATTCTCTTCTCCTCGAATAAACTGGCCGAATATCTGAAGGCAGGCCTGCCCGTGATCTGCTCCGATTTTCCTTCCCTTAAGGCATACGTCTCGGAGAAAAACATCGGCGTAACAATTCCTTCTCCGGCACAACTGCCCTATGCTATAGAAGAGGTTCTCAAGAGGAAGAGGATTCTGAGGCAAAATGCGATCAACTGTTACCTTGAGGACTTTCAGTTCGAAAAATATTTCGATCTTTTTTTTGAGCAACTGGGGGCGGCAACCGATCAGAACCGAACCAGAACGCGCTGGGCGGTTGGAGGAGCTAATCACCCCCCTGACTCAACACGAGAGGCCGGAGATCTGATATCATGAACATCCCCGTCAATGAACCCCTGCTCACGGGCAAGGAACGGGAATTTCTGAACGAATGCCTGGACACGGGCTGGATCTCTTCGGAGGGTCCGTTCGTGACCGAGTTCGAACAGGCCGTCGCCGCCCGGATGAACAGGCGACACGGCATTGCCGTATGCAACGGAACAGCGGCGCTGGATGTGGCCATTGCCGCTATAGGCCTCGGCCAAGGCGACGAGGTGATCATGCCCGCCTTCACGATCATCTCTCCGGCGGGCGCGCTGGCGCGGGCCGGAGCCCGCCCGGTGCTGGTCGATTCCGATCCCCTGACCTGGAACATGGATGTCACCCGGATCGAGGAAAAAATTTCTTCAAAGACAAGGGCGATTGTGGCGGTCCATATCTACGGACTGCCTGTCGACATGGACCCGATCCTTTCCCTTGCAGCCCAATACGGTTTGAAGGTCATTGAAGACGCCGCGGAGATGCATGGCCAGCGTTACCGAGGCAGACCCTGCGGCAGTTTCGGAGATATCAGCACGCTCAGCTTCTATGCCAACAAACACATCACCACGGGCGAAGGGGGCATGATCCTCACTGACCATGATGAGTTGGCACAGCGTTGCCGTTCGCTCCGGAACCTCTGCTTCGGGAAAGAAAAGCGGTTTGTCCATGAGGACCTCGGATGGAATTTCCGGATGACGAATCTCCAGGCCGCCATCGGAATGGCGCAGTTGATGCGCCTCGATGAATTCGTCGCCCGCAAGCGAAGAATGGGAAAGCGCTACACGAATCTTCTTGCCGACCTGGCGTCATTGCAGCTTCCTCTCGCAGCCACATCTTATGCAGAGAACATCTACTGGGTCTATGGTGTGGTTCTGCGCGATGACGTTCCCTTCGATGCCCGGGAAGTCATGCGTCGCCTCTCCAGCGAAGGAATCGGGACCCGTCCCTTCTTTTGGCCCATGCACGAACAGCCGGTCTTTCGAAAGATGGGGCTGTTCCCGGATGAATCCTACCCGACGGCGGAGCGGATCGCGCGCCGGGGCTTCTATCTTCCGAGCGGCTTGGCCCTCACGGATGAGCAGACGGAGCGGGTCGCGGATATCCTCCATCGCGTGCTGACATGAAGGTCTTTCAGGACTACGCCGATTATTACGACCTGTTCTACCGCGAAAAGGACTATGCGGGGGAGGCCGGGTATGTCCACAGACTCATCCAGGAACATGCCCCGGGCGCGACGACCCTTCTGGACCTTGGCTGCGGAACCGGATCCCATGCCGAACACCTGGCGGGACTGGGATACCAGGTCTGCGGTGTCGACAGCAGCGAGACCATGCTCCGTCAGGCACGGAACCGCCTGAGCCAGGCGGGTGAAGCGCAGCGTGTCCGCCTTTCCTTTCTTCCCGGAGACACTCGCACCCTCCGAACGGGCCGGAGATACGATGCCGTAATCTCCCTTTTTCACGTGATGAGCTACCAATCATCCGATGAGGATCTGCGAGACTCCTTTGAAACAGCCAGAATCCATCTCAAACCCCGGGGCGTCTTTCTCTTCGACTGCTGGTACGGACCGGCCGTAATCAAAGACCCTCCCGTCCACCGGATCAGGCATTTCTCGGATGGGGAACATATCGTCCGGCGCATCGCCGACCCGGTCATCGATCCTCAGAAGAAGATCGTAGACGTGCGGTACCACATTACCGCTCGAGACAAGGCGGGAAAGATTCTGCATGAGGTCCGGGAGACCCACCGCATGCGGTACCTCTTTCACCCGGAGATAGCGGATTTGGCTCAACGGCTTGGATTCAAGCTCATTGCCGCTCATCGCTGGAAAACGCTGCTTCCCCCGTCTGAAGACAACTGGAACGCCTGTTTCGTGGTCCGCCTATGAGAAGAATCGGTCTCTTCATCAGCGCAAATCCCCGGAACGGGGGTCTTCTCCAGTACACGCGATCGATCCTCGCCGCATTCCAAAGTCTCCCGGTTGACGCGTTTCATAAGGCGATTCTTTGTACCGACAAGTGGTGGGAAAATGAATTAGCCGGCGTCTCCTATGCGGAGTTCGTCACGAATGGCCTCCTCGGGCGATTTTTCAAGCTCAATTTATGGTTATTGATCCCCGAGATGCAGGAACGCCTGCGATCCTTCTGTATCCGTTATTGTTCCCTATCGAAGCGCATCGACGCTCTCGATTGTGATCTGTGGATTTTTCCCGCCCAAGATACGTGGATCTATCTGAACAACTCCCCTTCCTTGGCCGTCGTCCACGACCTGATGCATCGGTACGAGAAGTCGTTCCGTGAAGTCGGATCTCCATGGGAGGCCCTCGCGAGGGACAGACATTACGCTCAGATTTGCCGGCACGCCAAGGCCATCCTGGTCGAATCCTCGACCGGGAGAAAACAGCTCATCGATTCTTACGGCCCAGAGACTGAAAGGATCTTCGTGTTGCCCTATGCACCCTCGCTTGCCATCAGGCAAGGGCCGCGGGTGAACAGGGATCTGCACGATCGGCTTCCGCCCAAATTCATTTTCTATCCGGCGCAATTTTGGGAGCACAAGAACCACAAAAGCATCGTCCTGGCGATCGCCCGATTGAAATCCCCTATCCCCGATGTGCATGCCGTTTTTGCCGGCGCTCCCAAAAACGGCTACGATGCCGTTGTGAAATTGATTTCCAGCTTGAACTTATCGGATCACTTTACATTTTTGGGATATGTCCCGGATGAAGACATGCCGGAGCTTTATCGTCGGGCACGCGCGCTCATCTACCCGACATTCTTTGGCCCGACCAACCTGCCTCCCCTGGAGGCGTTTGCATCGGGATGCCCGGTGGCCGTCTCGGATATTTACGGGATGCGGGAACAGGTTGGAGATGCCGCCCTGTTGTTTGATCCGCGAAGCGTGGATGAGATTGCATGGGCGATAAGAAGCGTCTGGACGGATGGCGGGTTGTGCAAAACACTGGCTGAAAGAGGAATGGAAAAAGCAGGGAAATGGAATCAGAATCACTTCAGCGCTGCGTTTGCCAATATCCTGAAGACCGTCTTACCGTGAAGCGCGTCAAACTCATTCGGATGCCGGGACCATGGATCGGTTAACCCGTCAGAACCTGCGTGTGTGTTACGTTCTCGCTTACCGGTGCCCGAACTACGTCCGGACACTCGCGATCCTGGCCGCGCTCACCCGGATCGAGGGCCTAGCCGTTTCCAGAGCGGTCAATACCCATCGGGGATTTTACCGTTATTTCCAGACCATCGCGAAGCTCCTCCGGGTCCGATTCAGAGAAAATCCGGATGTCTATATCCTGGGTCTGAGGGGATTCGAGATCTTCTGGCCGGTTCGCCTGATCACGCGTGGGAAACCCCTGATCTTCGACCAGATGATGTCTCCCTACGACAGTCTTGTGAATGAACGGTGCCTTTTCCGCAGAGGAGGGCTTCTCGACAAGCTGACCTTCGCCTATGAGCGATCCCTCCTGCGCCTCAGATCTTGTCCTCTGACCGATACCCCACTGCACCGCAATTATCTGTCTGAGCTGTTCGGCATCCCGGGGAGCAAGATCCACGCTGTCCCGGTGAGCACCGATGAGACCCTCTTCCTGCGCCCCGATCCCCTTCCTTCGAGCCCCCCGGATGAAGGCCTTCTTCACATTCTGTTCTACGGATCTTTCCTTCCCCTTCATGGAATTCCGATCATCCTGGCGGCGGCGCGGGGGCTGTCCGATCAGCCGGTTCGCTTCACCCTGATTGGCGGCGAGCGGAGGGGCATCCGTCAACTGGAAGAAACCATGAAAAATGAGCGGCTGCACAATGTCGTGCACCGGGCATGGGTGGATTTCGATCAGCTCCCGGGATGGATAGAGAGGGCGGACCTCTGCCTGGGAGGGCCCTTCGGCGACACCGGTCAGGGCCGGCGGGTCATCACGGGAAAAACCTTTCAATGCCTCGCGATGGGAAAACCGACCGTCGTGGGCGAGATCGAGGGCAATCACGGCTTCATCGACCGGGACAACTGTCTGCTCGTTCCCCAGGGCGACGCGGAAGCCCTTTCCCGGGCAATCCTGTGGGCGCTGCATCACCGGGACAGACTGCCCGTTATCGGGCGGCGGGGCCAGGAACTCTACCAGCGGCGTTACTCCATCGACTGTGTGAAAGCGTGCCTGTTGAATATCCTCGCCTGGGGCGACAAGGGGATGGGTGAGACACCATGATCCGAACGCTATTGATTAATCCCCCCTTTTCCCTCGAAGAAAGGTACGGGGGGCACATGAAGTCCTTCGGCGCCGTCTCCGAACCCTTGGGACTCGCCTATCTGGCGGCCGCACTGGAAGCGGCGGGCTGTCCCGTGGAGATCATGGATGCCGCGGCGCTGGATCTGAATCCGGACGATATTATCCAGAGGATCCATGCAGGGGATTTCGGCCTGGTCGGGGTTACACTGCTGACGCCCATGTTCGACGCAGTCCAGAGACTGCTGCGTCGAATCCGGAGCTCGAAGGGAGAGGCGAAACTTCTTGTGGGCGGGCCACACGCCTCTGCATTACCGGTCAGAACGATGGAGGAGATCCCGGAAATTGATCTGCTCTGTGTCGGTGAAGGGGAGGCAACGATCGTCGATCTGGTGCATCGTCTGAGTGCAAAGGCCCCGCTATCGGATATTCCGGGCCTCGTCTGGCGCCTGGGTCATCGGATCGTCCGAAACAGCGACCGGCCCTTTCTCAAGGACCTCGACGCACTCCCGAAACCTGCAAGGCACCTGCTCCCGATGGAACGCTACCAGTTGACGGCGTCGCGGACACGGGGCTCGGGCTTCTGTCCGACCGTCATCCTTGCCCGGGGTTGTCCTTTCGACTGCCGCTACTGTTCGCATCCTTTTGGAAGAACCTTTCGACACCACAGCGTCGGCCGCGTCATAGAGGAATTGTCGGAACTCAAGAAACAGTATCATGTCACTCAGGTGAACCTTGAAGCGGACACCCTGACCCTGGACAGTCATTTCGTTCAACAGTTGTGCCGGCGCCTCATCGATGAAAATCTGAATCTACAATGGACATGCGAGAGCCGGGTTGACACGGTGGACGAACCCACCCTGCAGCTTATGAAAGCCGCCGGATGCTGGCAGATCAGCTACGGAGTCGAGTCGGGCTCCCAGCGTCTCCTGGATCACATTTGCAAGGGCGTGACGCGTGAGAAAATCATCGAGACTTTTTCCGCCACTCAAAAGACCGGGATCAGCATTCGAGGTTTCTTCATGCTGGGCCTGCCCCACGAAACGGAGGCCGAGACTCTGAAAACCATCCGTTTCGCCAGGCAGTTGGATCCGCTCTGGGCGCAGTTCACCATCACAATCCCCTACCCCGGCACCCCTATGTTTGATGAACTGGACCGGATTGGAATGATCCGTCATTACCACTGGGCCGACTATAACACCTGGGGCGGCTGGGCGGACCGGCGCCTGCCCTATGTGCCCTCCGGACGATCCGAGGCGGATATCAAGGCCATGCAGAAGCGGGCGATGCGAATGTTCTACTTAAGGCCCAAGATCTTTTTGCGCTTTATCCGTTCCATATCATCGCCCTCCGACTTTGCAAAATATTTCCGTGGATTTTGGGTCCTCTTCAAAACAGGCGTCAGAAACTCCGTGGGGAAGCCGCCGACCCCAATCTGATGATCGCCATGAAGATTTCCATTGTGACCCCATCCTTCAATCAGTCTGACTTCCTGGAGCGGACCCTTCTGTCCGTCTGGAATCAGGAAGGCGATTTTGAGCTCGAACATATCGTCATCGACGGCGGCTCCACAGACGCGAGTGTCGACATTCTGTCAAGATACGACCGGGATTACAGGACCGGCCGTTTCCGGACGCGGTGCCGGAGGATGAGTTTTTCGTGGCAGAGCCGGCCGGATCAGGGACAGGCCGATGCCCTGAACAAGGGATTTGCCCTGTCCACGGGAGAAATTCTGGGATGGCTGAACAGCGACGACGTCCTCTTCGACACCCACTGTCTGCAGGCGGTCTGTGAAAGTTTTGAGAAACACAATCCGGATCTGGTGGTCGGCAATGTCCAAATGATGGACGATCAGGACCGGACCCTTCCGGTACCGATCCTGATCAACGCTCTCGACAACGATGCTTTTCAGAAAAGGCTGCCCGGCATCAGCAGAGTGAGCATCATCGCCCAGCCGTCCTGCTTCTTCAAGCGCGGGGTTTGGGAGCGAGTCGGCATCGCTCCCTATTACTATTCACTGGACTGGAACTTCTGGATCGAGGCCTACAGGGCCCGTTTTACTTTCTTGAAGATCGACCGCACGCTCGCCGTCATGCGTCAACACCCGGAAGCCAAATCGGTGATCGCCGGAATCGACAAATACACGGAGGTGCTTTCCATTTTCAGGAAAAACCATGTCTGGTGTCTGAACCGATTCTATTACTACATTTATCTCGTCCTCCTGAGGATAATGCGGATCCCTCTGTTGGGAAGGCTGTTCGTGCCGCTGATGGAAGCGGGAAAACACATTCGAAACCGACTGGTCAACAGATACGGATTTTACTGACGGAGTGAGCGGCTCCCTGATCCGGTGGGTTCCCGGACTCACCACGGCTCACGGCGAAACACCGCCTCTCAGGGTCGACAGGGCGAGGGCCAGATTTTGCTTCGCCCCCTCATACTCCGGTTTGATTCGAATCGCCTGGCGGAACTGCGCAACCGCCTCCTCAAGCCGCCCCTGGCGGGCCAGGGCAACCCCCATATTATTGTAAGCCTTGGCCAAATCGGGCTGATACTGCAATGCCCTACGGTAATTCGCCTCAGCCGCACCCCATTCTCCACGGTTCATCAGGGCGATGCCGAGATTGTTATAAGCCGTGGCATAATCCGGTTTGAGCCGCAGCGCTTCGCGATAGTGGGATATCGCCAATTCCATGCGTTGTCGATCGAGATAAACGTTTCCCAATATGTTGTGCGCAATGGGATTGTCACCGTTCACCTTCAGGGACCTGAGTGCGGCCGTCTCGGAATCCCGCCAGGTCTGCACCTGACCCCAGGATAACCCCATCAGTACCGCGACGGCCAGAACGGCGCAAGGGACCGTTACACTGCGGCTCAGATTCCGGCTGGATATCGCACCGGCCGCACCCCAGGCAATGATTATAAAAAGACCCACGAGCGGGATGTAGGCGTAGCGGTCCGCCATCGACTGGAAGCCGACCTGAATGAGACCGATGACGGGAACCAGGGTGATGACGTACCAGAGCCACCCCACCCAGACGTAGGGATGACGATGCCTCACCCGGACCGCGAGAATCGTGGCGCCCAGAAAGAAAACCATCGCCGGCATGATCGCAGCTCCGGAAGGACCCGGGCCGTAAGGGTAAAAGAACGTCAGATCATGAGGCCAGAACATTTTCCGGACATACTGGCCGTAGGAGACAAGTGCATTAGCGACCCGGAGGGTCATGGGAAACATGTCCAGTGACTTCACGGCACCGCCTTCCTCCGCCGCCCGGAGCGTCATGAGTGCCGAGAGTCCCGAAAGGACAAACAGGGGGCTTTTTTCAAGGATCAGGCCCCATAGCCCTGTGTGTCCGAAGGGGCTGTGAACCCCACAATCACCGGGCAGCACGTCGGTCCGCTGAGGGGTCCGCGGGTCGAACATCCGCCCCAGGGGCCAGTAATCCAGGAGAAGAAGCGTGACGGGCAGCGTGATCAGCATCGGCTTGGCCATCAGGCCGAGAGCAAAGAAAAGGACCACCCACAGGTATCGCGACAGATTCCGCCGCCCGAGGTAGTGGAGATAGGCCCAGAGCGTCAAAAGCCAAAAGAAGGTGCTGAGAACGTTCTTTCGTTCGGAGATCCAGGCGACCGACTCCACGTTAAGGGGATGCAGCGCAAACAGGGCGGCAACAAAGGCGCTGCGCGATAGGGAGCCGGTCGCCCTGTCGAGGAAAGTGAACAGCAGAATCGTATTGAGAATATGCAGGACCAGGCTCGTCCAGTGATGGCCGCCGGCGTTAGCCCCGAAAAGTCGCCAGTCGAAGATGTGAGACAACCATGTCAGGGGATGCCAGTGCCCGGTCTCATGGTTGAGGAAAGCCCATTTCAGGGTCTTCCAGGTCAAACCGGTCTGGAGATGGGGGTTCTCAAACAGGTAAATGTTGTCGTCGTAATCGATGAAATCGAACCCCTGAACATTCCAATAGACGACGAGAATGGATGCGGCCAGAAAAAGGGCAAGAAGAATCCTGTGCTGGTTTTCTCGAGATGGCGGAGGGGATTCCGTTTTCATGTTGCTTCCCTGCCTGGGGGCTTCATCCCTTCTCCTCCCGGCGGTTCAGACGCGGCAGGCGGCCAAAATCGGGATTGATCCTCACGGCCGCTTCGTAGTGGCGATCCGCCTCCCCCGACGCCCCCCTCCGCCGCAGCAGCAGGGACAGTTGAAAATGCGCATTCGCATACTCCGGCTCCAGCCGCAGGGCTGATCTAAAAGACCGTTCCGCCTCCTCCAGCCGGCCAAGCCGAACCAGAATCATCCCCATGTTGTTGTATATGCCGGCATGGCCGGGTTGAAACTGCAAACCCTTCCGGTAGTAGAGAAGCGCGGCCTCTCCGTTGCCCCGCTTCGATAGGGCGTTGCCCAAACTGTTGTATAGCGCGGCCTCGCGCGGAGCATGCTTCAGCGCTTCTCGATAATGATCAAACGCCTCCTCATGACGTCCGCAGGTGGACAGGATGTGGGCCAGATTGAAATGGACGAGCCAATCGTCCGGCTTGAACTGCAGAGCCCTGCGATAACTTTCGATGGCTTCGGGGTAGCGTCCCTCCCTTGCCAGGGCGAGGCCCATATTGTTGTGCGCCTGGGAGTAATCCCGCTTGATTTCTATGGCGGCCCGAAAATGGTCCAGGGCTTCGTTGTTCCGGCCTGCCTCCAGAAGCGCCGCCCCGAGGTTGTTGTGGGCGAGGGAGTTGTTTCGGGTTACGTGGATCGCATGACCGAACAGCGCGTCTGTGTTCCGCCAGTATGCAACCTGCTTCCACGCGATGGGCAGCAGCACCAGAAGGATGCCGGCTGCGAGCGCCGGCAGGAGGCGCTTCCCGTATCGGTGTCCCTGAAACAGATCATGGCCTCCCCAGGTCATCATGATGAACAGCCCGATAAGGGGGATGTAGGCATACCGGTCGGCAAAGGCCTGAGAGCCGACCTGCACGAGACCGATGACGGGCACGAGTGTGCCCAGATACCAAAACCATCCGACGAGAAGGTAGGGATGGCGGCGGAAATCACGCAGCACCGCGATGGTGATGACGAGGAGCGTCAGAAACGAGAGGATGACGGTCGGCATCGGCCACAGCCCCGGATGGGGATAGAACAGCGCCAGGTTATGCGGCCAGAAAAGTTTGTCGAGATATGTGGCATAGGCCACGGCAACGCCGGTCAAGCGGTTGTATACGGGGAGAAGTTCCAATGGCGCCAGCGTTTCCACCGATTTTGCCGCCGCCAGGGTCAAGACCATCGAAAGCGCGACGGGAACCAGCAGGGGGATCTTTTCAAACACCAGAGACTTCCAGGAAACTTTCCCGCAGCTGGATGGACAAGACGGGCAGTCCGAATAAAATCCCCTCCCGTCCCCCTCGGTGGAAAGGAGCCTCATCCGTCCAAGGGGCCAATAGTCCAGCAAGAGCAGGACAAAAGGGAGTGTCACCAGCATCGGCTTGGCGGTCAAACCGACCGTCAGGGCGGCGAAAACCCAGATGTAGCGGCCAATCGCCGGTTTACGGACGTAGAAAAGATAGGCCGCCATGGTTGAAAACCAGAAAAACGTGCTCAACACGTTCTTTCGCTCCGCCACCCATGCCACCGACTCGACATTCAGGGGATGGATGGCGAAAAGGGCGGCGACGAAGGCGCTTCTCCACAGCGCTCCCGTCATGCCCTTCAGAACGAAAAAGAGGAGGATTACATTGGCCAGGTGGATCATCAGGCTCGTCCAGTGGTGTCCGCCCGCATTGAACCCGAAGATTCGATAATCGAGCATGTGGGAGAGCCAGGTCAGGGGATGCCAGTGCCCGACATCCGTATTCGTCAGCGCCCATTTCATCCCCGCAGGACTGAAGCCTTGGGCCAGGTTCCCGTTCTTCAGGACATACTCTCGATCATCGAAGTGGATGAACTGGTGGTATCGGACCTGCGAGTATGTCGTGAACGTCAAAAATACGAGGACCAGGACGATCAGGAGCGTCCGCTTCTTTTCATCCGCTCGTGAAACAGGTTCATCCATTGCGTCTGCATTCCGAACCGGAGTCTTTGTAGCCCACGATATGGAGCGATCCGGCGAACTCCCGGATGACGGGAAGCCGTTCCAGGATCTTCCCCGCCCGTTCGATTGAATTAATCAAGACTGGCGGAGTCGCCGGATGCAGCCAGTCGAAGGGGGTGATCGTAACGCGACGGAAGCCTGCTTTTTCCATCAGGCGCTGAAGGGACCAGCGAAAGAAGGCCGTTTCGTCCGGGGAATCGCCCATGCGGTGCTTGAGCCAGGGAATATTTTTCTGTGCCAGGATTTGCGGATTGAGCATGTTCGGCTCCGCGAAGCTCATGATCCCTCCGGATCTGAGCAGACCATAAATTTTCTCCAAGGATCCTTCCAGGTCGAGGTGATGGAGGACGGAGGAGCCGACGACGGCATCGAAAGGGCCTTGCACGTCGCAGTCCTCGAACCGCTTCTCCAGAAACTGCACCCGTTCCTCCGGCAGCGCCCTCTGCCTGGCCTGCGCAAGCAAATCGGCGGAGATATCCACCGCCAGGAGTCTTGCTCCCTTTTGGATGAACATGGCCGTGAAAAGGCCCGACCCGCACCCGATTTCCAGCGCGTTCACCCCGGGAGCCAATCGGGCGCTATCGGCAATGAGTTCTGCCCGCCGCCGCGCCCGTCGCTGGCCGGCGGGCGTTTTCCATCCCCAGACACACTCCGGGTCGTACCGCGCAATCTTTCGCCCGTGCTCAATTTCCCGATCGGCGGGTGTATCGGTCCGATACGTCATGCCTCACGTCCTCTTCGGACGGAGCTTCCTCCGTCGTCTCATGTGAACTTGATTCTCCGGGTGGCAAAGGCCACCATCTTCAGCAGCAGCCATCCATGGCGCCAGCGGTGGATATTGGTCGTCCCATAGGTTCGATCCCGATAGCGGACGGGAACTTCGCATATTTTCAGATTCAGCCTGACCGCACCGAAGAGGAGATCGAAATCACCGAAAGGATCGAAGTCGCCGAAATAGCTCCGGTTGGCGGCGATCCTCTCGTAATCCGCCTTCCAGAGCACCTTGGTTCCACACAGAGTGTCCTTGATCGGCTGGCCGAGCAGCCAGGTGAAGGCCAGGCTGAAAAACTTGTTTCCCGCAAGGTTCAGGAGGCGCATCGCCTCCTTTTCCATGGGATAGACCAGCCTGACCCCGTTGACGAATTCTCCCTTCCCCGAAAAGAGGACATCGAAAAAACGCGGGAGGTCTTCCGGAGGGACGGTCAGGTCGGCATCGAGGATCATCAACACCTCCCCCTCGGCCCGGGAAAATCCCAATCGAACGGCATCCCCCTTGCCGGTCCCCGTCTGCCGAAAGAGCCGGCAGCGCCGTTCGGGATGCCTCTGAATCCCGGCTTCAATGACCTGGTAGGTTTCGTCCCGGGATCCCCCCTCGACAAAAATGATTTCCGTTCCGGAGCCCATTTCCGGAATCCGTCTCAAAATCTGCTCGACGTTGCCGGCCTCGTTGCGGGCCGGAACGACGACGGAAACCTTCAGCTCTGCCGGGTCCGGCCCGAGATCCCGGATCACGGGGCGCGCAACGATGAAATGCGTCAGGTCAAACCACCGGAAGGGCCAGAGCTTTGCGGCGAAGCGGTTCAGCAGTCTGTCCAGCAGTGGCGTCGGCAGCGGCCAGAGGATTTCCTCCACGTGCCGGATCATCTCCAGATCCGTCAGGTTCAGGAGGCCGCGGATATCCTCGACGGTCAACCAGTTCTGAAAAAGGGTCGGCCTGCCCAGCCCCAGCTTCCGGGCCAGCAGAAGGGGCGCTTCCCATAACCGGCTGTAGGTATTGATGACGATGCGTGAACGCGGGGTGACGATCCGGTGGATTTCCTGAAAGACCGCCTGCACATCCCAGAGGTCATTCACCAGATCGGACAGGATGACATAGTCGAACGTCTCCCCGACATCGATTCGATGGCAATCGGCCTCGATAAAGTGAAGGTCCGGGTGCTTCTCCCGGGCCTGTCTGACCATTTCCCGGGAGAAGTCAATCCCGACACCATAGGCGGGCCGGAGCGCCGCAAGCAGGTCCCCCCGCCCGCATCCCAGTTCGATGATGCGCTGGCCCGGTGGAACGAGGTTCCGGTAAATCTCCCGTATCAGGCCGTGATAATGGACGCCGAGACGCTGGACATGGACGGATCGCATCGCCACGTCGTCCCAGTGACGAATGCGTTCCCGCTGATAGGCGTGGAACGCCGAACCGTCTGAAAGGGTAACATTCTCCACGGATTCTCCTATTGATCTCTTCCGGTCTGCGTTTCAGATTCCTTTCGCAATGCCACGTCCAGATTGTTCCGGATCGAAGCATCGTGCGGGTCGATAGCCAGGGCCGCCCGGAAATGGGGAATCGCCTCCCGGAGCCGGTGCTGTCGGGCCAGGAGAATCCCCAGGTTGTTGTGGACCGCGGCCAGTTGGGGTTTGAGTTCCAATGCCCGGCGGTAGCAGTTCATGGCCCGATCGATCTTTCCCTCCGCAGCGAGCGCCACCCCCAGATTGAAGAACGCGTCGGCGTAGGACGGCTTCAGCCGGAGGGCCGTCCGATATTCTGAAATCGCCTCCTCCGTCCTTCCACGCTGAAACAGGATCACCCCCATGCTGTTGTGGACATCCGCGTAATGGGGATTGATCGATAGGGCCTGCCGGTACTGGTTCATCGCCTTCGAAAAGTCGCCTTTCCGGGCGTAGACGTTGCCGAGATTGTAATGCGTGCTGCTGTTGTTTTCCGTCACCCGAACCGTATGCTCGAAAAGGCTGACACTGTCCCGCCAGTGCTGGACCTGGGCCCAGGACACCAGACCGATCGCGAAAATGACGGCCGCGGCGGACGCCAGATACACCTCCCGGCGTCGACGTCCGAACAGATCGGCCGCCCCCCAGCCTCCCAGGATGAACAGGCCGGTCAGGGGGATATAGGTATACCGATCCGCCATCGCCTGCGTCCCCGGCTGGACAATCCCGATGACGGGAACCAGCGTGCCTATATACCACAGCCAGCCGACAAGAAGGTATGGATATCGGCGGCCATACCGCACCACGGCAATGGACACGAGGATGAGGAAGGCCCCGCAGCCGACCAGGGCGATGACCGACGACGTGGCGGGATAGGGATAATAGACCGCAAGATTCCACGGCCAGATCATCTTGTGGATATAGCCGACATAAGAGGAGAGAGAATTGGCCAGGCGCGCGTCCAGGGCCAGCCTGTCGGGAGACATGACGGCCCCGATCTCCCGGGCCGCCAGATAGGTCCACACGCTCATCGCGGCCGCGAGCGCGAACAGCGGGATCTTCTCCCCGATCAGGCGAACCGGGGATGTCCCGGTCCCCCCGCCACCCCCCCCCCAGCGATACCGCCCCAACGGCCAGACATCCAACAACAACAACACAAACGGCAACGTCACCAACATCGGCTTCGACATCAAACCCAGCATAAACAAAACCACAACCCACATATACCGCCAAACCCCGGGACGCTCCACATATCGAACATATCCCAACATCACCAACATCCAAAAAAATCCGCTCAATACATCCTTCCGCTCCGCTACCCACGCCACCGACTCCACATGCAGAGGATGCAACGCAAACAATCCCGCCACAAACCCGCTCCGCCATGACGCACCCGTCATCCGGAACAATACCCAGTACAAGATCAACGTGTTCAAAATGTGAAACAGCACGTTCGTAACATGATAACCCCCCGCCCGCAAACCGTATAACTCGTAATCCAACATCAACGACAACCACGTCAACGGATGCCAGTAGCCGGTATGGATGTCCGTCAGGGCCCACGCGAGGCCCGACGGCGTGACGCCGCTCCGGATATGGCTGTTCTCCGTGACGTAGAGGGGGTCGTCGTAGCGGATAAAATCGTGATACTGAACGTTCCAGTAAACAATCACCGTTACAAGCGTCAGCAGGAAACAGAGCAGCAGCCTTTTACTCCGCTCCGTCATGTTGGCTCTAGGGCAGTGGGTGGCCTCTTTCATGGAGACTTCCTGTTCGTCACCCTTCTGAGGTTTTCACGCGCCTCCCGATAAGCCGGGTTCAGGCGGACGGCTTGGCGAAAATAAATCACAGCGCGATCCGGATCCCCCTTACAGACCCAGGCCACGCCGATATTGTTCAGCAGTTCCGGGTCGACTGGATTGAGAGTCCTCAAGGGTTCATAAAGCGCAAGCGCCCCATCCGGGTCCCCCTTTTGCATCAACACATCCCCCCAATTGCGCCGGGCTTCGTAATAATTCGGAGCGTACTGGACGGCCTTTCGGAAATGATCGACAGACCTGTCGTAATCCTTTCTTAATGCATAGAGGTTTCCTGCATTGTTGTGGGCAATCGGATATCGGGGCCTGATTTCCAGAACTTTCTGGAAGTGCCGCATCGCCTGGTCGTATTTTCCCGCATCCATCAGTACGGCGCCCAGGTTGTTATGCGCCAGATAGTTGTTTTCCGTGACGCGGATGGCATGACCATACAGCGCGGAACTGTCCCGCCAATACTGTGCTTGCCTCCAGGACAAGCCGGTCAGAACCGTGAGGAGAACCGCCGACAGGACCGCCGGGATCCTCCAGTCGTTTCCGAAACGCCTGAACAGGTCCCCTGCCCCCCACACCCCCAGGACAAAAAGCCCGATGAGGGGGATATACGTATAGCGATCCGCCATTCCGTGAGATCCCACCTGGACCAGGCCGATCACCGGAACCAGCGCCCCCAGAAACCACAGCCATCCCACGGCAAGATAAGGCCTGTTGCGGAGCGACAGGATACACAGCGCGGTCACCGATCCCAGAAACAGGACCGCTGAAGCCGTCGCCCAGAGCGGCCAATGTCCAGGATGCGGATAGAAGACCGCCAGATCCAACGGCCAGATCATCTTCCAGACATATAGAACGTCGGATACCAGGGCATGGGCGATCCGGACATCCGGAGGCATGTCCGTTATGTCCGGCAGGGCGCCGGCGGCGGATACGGTCTGGATCGTCAAGACCCCCGCTCCGGCCGCGAGCGCGAACAGCGGGATCTTCTCCCCGATCAGGCGAACCGGGGATGTCCCGGTCCCCCCGCCACCCCCCCCCCAGCGA
>Ga0209606_1000281_pt1 | contig 80200 bp, 63 predicted proteins | sample AD_UKC057_MetaG_FD_184412 | JGI IMG/M metagenome (GOLD analysis project Ga0209606, IMG submission 184412) | Active sludge microbial communities of municipal wastewater-treating anaerobic digesters from USA - AD_UKC057_MetaG (SPAdes) (version 2) | ecosystem: Engineered > Bioreactor > Anaerobic >...
ATGAGTGGTGGTATATTCAACGAAGCTGTTTTTGGTGTAATCAAAATGCGACTGAAAAGTGTTTTTAAAAAATACCCTCAAATAAACAGGAACTAAATGCAAAAGTGCTTGATTAAGAATGCCACCTTGGTCAACGAGGGTAAAATATTCAAGGCATCTGTTTTAATCGAAGGACAACACATAAGCAGAATATTTACCGAAGAGGCCGCCATACCTTCTGAAGTACTGGAAAAATATCCCGTCATACAGGCAGGGGGTTGTTATTTATTGCCGGGCGTCATAGACACTCATGTACATTTTCGGGAACCGGGACTCACCTACAAAGCAGATATGCTTTCGGAGTCGCGCGCCGCGTTGGCGGGAGGGGTTACGTCTTTTTTTGATATGCCCAACACCATCCCCCAGACAACCACTCTGGATGCCTGGGAACAAAAAATGAGTTTGGCCGCGGAACATTCCATGGCCAATTACGCATTTTACCTTGGTGCCACCAATGGTAATTTATCTGAACTTCTTAATGCAGATTACAGCCGCATTCCCGCAGTGAAGCTTTTTATGGGAGCTTCGACCGGTAATATGCTGGTCGATGAATCTTCGGCGTTAAAAGAGCTCTTTTCAAACATTAAAGCAATAATTGCCGTCCACGCCGAATCGGAAAATATTATCAGACAAAACAAAGAACGCTATATGGCTCAGGCGGGAATCGATCTTCCCATTCGTTACCATTCACTGATAAGGGATGCCGAAGCTTGTTACCGTTCTTCTGCTCAGGCCGTAGAATGGGCAAGCAAATACGGCAGCCGCCTGCATATTTTACACCTTTCTACCCAACGTGAGCTCAGCTTGCTCAAGGACCTGGCCCTGGAAGAAAAAAAGGTTACCGCTGAAGTCTGCGTGCATCATATGTGGTTCGACGACCGGGATTATGAACGACTGGGTGCTGCCATCAAGTGGAATCCTTCCGTTAAACAGGAGACGGACAAGCTGGCCCTTAGAACTGCCTTAAACAGCAATTTGATTGATGTGGTGGCCACAGATCATTCCCCGCATCTCTGGTTCGAAAAAGAAGGTTCCTGCTTTGAAGCGGCATCGGGAGCTCCTTCTGTTCAGTTTGGGTTAGTCTTGATGCTGGAGCTTTCCGGCAGAGGTGCTTTCGGCCTGGATACTGTGGTTGAAAAGATGTGTCATGCGCCGGCCCGCTTGTTTCGAATTGTTAAGCGAGGTTTTATTCGCGAAGGTTATTTTGCCGATTTGACTCTGCTTAAACCCGGTGCAGCCCGCAAAATCGGCAAAGGGGAAATCATCAGTAAATGCGGGTGGTCGCCTTATGAGGGGGAAAATGTAAGCTGGCATGTGGAGAAAACTTTTGTCAACGGTTCCCTGCTGTATGACCGGGGTCGTTTTAGTCAGGAAAAAGCGGCTCGAGCCTTGGAATTTAGTGTCTGAGACATAGACCGGATGTTGAAACAAACAGGTTTTTTGGTACATGGGCTGTATTTATATCAGGGTCAATTTGGGTTTTTGTTTGTTCATATCTAAAGAAACATTTAACTTTGCGGCCTGATAGATACTAAAATAGAGCTGTTACAGCTATAACAACTACTAATTTTTACAATAATTTTACAATGAGCAAGAAGAGCGTTTATTTTTTTGGAAATAAAACAGCCGAAGGCAACGGAAATATGCGCGAGCTGTTAGGAGGTAAAGGTGCCAACCTGGCCGAGATGAATTTGCTGGGTATACCTGTTCCTCCGGGATTTACCATTAGTACCGAAATATGTACCGAGTATTTCAAAAAAGGCAGAGATAAAGTAGTAGCCGAAATAAAAGCGGAGGTTGAAGCGGCCATGAAAAAAGTGGAAAAAGCTGTAAACGGCCCCGGCTTTGGAGATCCCGAAAATCCTCTGTTGGTTTCAGTACGCTCCGGATCCAGAGCTTCCATGCCCGGGATGATGGATACCATCCTGAATCTGGGATTGAACGACCAGGCTGTGGAAGTCATGGCAGAAAGATCAGGCAATCCTCGTTTTGCCTGGGATTCTTACCGCAGGTTTGTACAAATGTACGGCGATGTGGTGTTGGGTATGAAACCCGAAAAGAAAGAAGATGAGGATCCTTTTGAAGTGATTATTCATAAGATGAAATCCCAACGCGGGGTTGCCAACGATACCGATCTCACTACCGACGACCTCAAAGAACTGGTTTCTTTGTTTAAGGCCGCCGTAAAGCAACAGACGGGTCAGGAATTTCCCACAGACCCCTGGGTGCAACTTTGGGGTGCCGTCTGTTCAGTGTTTGACAGTTGGATGAACGAACGGGCCATCTTGTATCGCAAGCTTAATAACATTCCTTCAGATTGGGGAACTGCCGTAAACGTGCAAGCCATGGTTTTTGGCAATATGGGCGATAACTCAGCCACCGGTGTGGCTTTTACCAGAGACGCAGCCACCGGCGAAGATATGTTTAACGGCGAATATCTCATCAATGCACAGGGCGAGGACGTGGTAGCCGGAATTCGCACCCCACAGCAAATCACCCTCGAAGGTTCCAAGCGCTGGGCACAAGCTCAGAATATTGATGAACAGGAACGCCAAACCAAGTATCCTTCACTGGAAGAAACAATGCCCGAAGCCTACAAAGAGCTGTATGCCATTCAGGAACAGTTGGAAGTCCATACTAAGGACATGCAGGACATTGAATTTACCATACAAGACGGTAAATTATGGATGCTGCAGACACGTAGCGGTAAACGTACCGGAGCTGCTATGGTAAAGATCGCCATGGATATGCTGCGTGACGGTATGTTGACAGAAAAAGAGGCTCTTTTGCGGGTAGATCCCGAAAAACTGGACGAACTTTTGCATCCTGTTTTCCAAAAAGCAGCACTGGATGCCGCCAAGCCGATATCGAAAGGTTTGCCGGCCTCACCGGGAGCAGCTTCGGGCCGTGTGGTCTTTTTTGCAGAAGACGCCGAAGAATGGGCAGACAAAGGAGAAAAGGTTATTTTGGTTCGCACAGAAACCTCGCCCGAAGACCTGAAAGGAATGAATAAAGCTCAGGGCATTTTAACAGCCCGTGGCGGCATGACTTCTCATGCGGCCGTGGTAGCCCGTGGGATGGGTAAATGCTGTGTATCAGCCGCCAATAACCTGTTTATTGACTACAAAGCCCGCAATATGAAAGTGGGCGATAAAAGCATAAAAGAGGGAGATTGGTTGTCGTTAAACGGATCTACCGGTTATGTTTACGAAGGCAAACTGGCTACCCAGGATCCTGAATTGAGCGGTGATTTTGCTCAGTTAATGAAGCTAAGCGACAAACATACACGCATGCAGGTAAGAACCAATGCCGACACCCCGCACGATGCAGCTGTGGCCAGATCTTTTGGGGCCGTTGGTATAGGGCTTACCCGTACGGAACATATGTTTTTTGAGGGCGACAAAATCATAGCCATGCGCGAAATGATTCTCGCCGGTGACGAAGCAGGCAGACGTAAAGCGCTGGCCAAACTCTTGCCTTTACAAAAAGCCGACTTTCAAGGTATTTTCGAAGTGATGCACGATTTGCCCGTAACTGTCCGTCTGTTGGATCCCCCCCTGCACGAATTTGTTCCTCACGACGAGAAAGGACAAAAAGAAATGGCTGATGTCATGGGTATGACCTTGGCTCAAGTCAAAGAACGTGTTGAGTCCCTAGTGGAACAGAATCCCATGTTGGGTCACAGAGGTTGCCGTTTGGGTAATACGTATCCTGAAATTACCGAAATGCAAACCCGGGCCATTATTGAAGCTGCGCTGGATCTCAAAGCAAAAGGCATTAAGGTCCTTCCCGAAATCATGGTGCCTCTTACTGGTAACTACAAGGAATTCAATGCTCAAAAAGCCGTTATAGACGAAACAGCAGAAGCCATTTTCCTGGAACGCAATGCACGCATAGAGTACAAAGTTGGTACCATGATCGAAATTCCGAGGGCTGCTTTAACAGCTAATCGCATTGCCGAGTCGGCAGAATTCTTTTCATTTGGAACCAACGACCTGACTCAAATGACCTTTGGGTATAGTCGCGACGATGCGGCTTCTTTCCTTCCCATTTATTTGGAAAAAGGAATATTGGAAAACGACCCCTTTGCCATACTGGATCAGAAAGGGGTAGGAAAATTGGTCGATATGGCAACTCAAAAAGGAAGAGACACAAATCCCAATCTGAAATGTGGAATATGCGGTGAGCATGGTGGAGAACCCTCGTCGGTGGAATTTTGCCATCGGGTGGGATTGAACTATGTAAGTTGCTCTCCCTATAGGGTGCCTATTGCCCGTTTGGCTGCTGCGCAGGCCGCTCTCCGCTAAGGAACGGTTTCTGTTCAGTACGAGAATTTGATTTGACAAAAATCGATAAAATACTATGACAAACAAAGAATTTATTCGTGCTGTTCAGCTTGAATCCAAACTGGATAAACAAAAAACAGCTTTGCTGGTGGAAGCTCTTAATGCTTCCATCGGCAAAGTACTGTCTGAAGGTGATTCCCTGAACATATGGGGCTTTGGCTCTTTTGAACTCAAAAAAAAGGGGGAACGTCTTTTGGCCCATCCGTCCGGTAAGCGTTTTATGATTCCTCCCAAGTTGGTTCCGGTTTTCAGGCCGGGAACAAACATAAAAGACAAAATCAAACAAATAGATTCAGATGAACAATAGATTTTTACTTCCGGATTTAGTCCGGTTCATTCTCGACACGACGGAGGGTCTGAATAAAAAAGAAGTGGAAACTTTTGTGCGGGCTTATTTTACCGTTATAGAGAAGGCTTTGTTTGAGGAAGATTTCGTTAAAATAAACGATTTGGGTAAATTCAGCCTGCAGAAAGTAGAGGCGCGCAAAAGTATCAATGTTAACACGGGAGAAGCTTTTGAAATTAAGGCTCATTACAAGTTGACCTTTGTGCCCGATGCTAAACTCAGGGAAATAGCCAATAAACCATTTGAGCATCTGGAAGCCATAGAATTAGAAAATGAACAAGAACCGATAAAAAAAGAAACAATCAACCCCAATAAACCAACCACAAAAGAAGACAACATCATGGAAAAGAAAGAAAAAACTGTTTTTGTAGTAACGGATAAACCGACTGCAAACGAGAAAAAAACGGCACCTGAAACACAGAAGGCCAAAAAAGGCAAACTGGTTGCCTGGATTGTTTTTGTTGTCATCATGTGCGCACTGATCGTCTTTGCGTTATGGAAGACTGTATTTACCGGGCCCGAAATCGAACCGACTATTACAGAAGAGATAGTTGAGAGCGCTCCCGTTGCACCGGTAGTGGAGGAAGTCACTCCGCCTGCTCCCAAAGTGGTCGATCCGGCCGATTGGGAAACACTCAAAGTGGTTCCTCTGCAAAAAGGAAAGCGCCTTACTTTACTTGCCTTGGAATACTACGGAAATAAAGTTTTTTGGGTTTATATTTACGAAGCGAACAGGTCACATATCAAGAATCCCAACAAGATTCTTGCCGGAACCAAGATTCGTATTCCCAAACCTGATCCGGCCGTAATAAACGCTAAAGATCCCGAGTTAGTACGTATTGCCAAAGAAAAAGAAACAAAATACAGAGCGCAATTTTCTAAGTAAAATTCGTATAAATAACGAATTTTGTCTATAAAGATAGGTTTTTTTAACGGCTAAGCTCCTTAAAACTAAACCTATCTTTATAATTTTGTGCTCCATCTAACAAATATCAAAATTTAAAAGTTTTATAGATATGAGTCAAAGCGTTGATATTCGAGAGTTAAATGAACTGATCGAAAAGAAGAGCAGTTTTGTCGACATGATTGTCATGGGTATGGACAAGGTGATTGTCGGACAAAAACATTTAGTTGAATCCCTGCTGATAGGCCTGCTGGCCGACGGACACATATTGCTGGAAGGTGTGCCCGGTTTGGCAAAGACCTTGGCCATTAAAAGTCTGGCTTCACTTATTAAAGCCAAATACAGCCGGATTCAGTTTACTCCCGATCTTTTGCCGGCCGACGTGATTGGAACAATGATTTACAGTCAGAAATCCGAAGAATTTGCTGTTAAAAAAGGCCCGATATTCGCTAATTTTATTCTGGCTGACGAAATAAACAGAGCTCCGGCCAAGGTACAGAGTGCTTTGCTAGAGGCTATGCAGGAACGCCAGGTGACTATTGGAGATAAAACCTACAAACTTGATGCTCCCTTTCTGGTGATGGCTACTCAAAACCCAATAGAGCAGGAGGGTACCTATCCTTTGCCTGAAGCTCAGGTTGATCGTTTTATGTTGAAAGTGGTGATCGATTACCCCAAAAAAGAAGAAGAACGGCTCATTATGAGGCTGAATATGGGGGAATCTTTACCCGAGGTCAAGGCCGTACTGAAACCCGAAGAAATTCTCGAAGCCCGCAAGGTCGTCCGCCAGGTTTATATGGATGAAAAAATTGAACGCTACATAGTTGATATAGTATTCGCCAGCCGTTACCCAGAAGAGTACGGACTAAAAAACCTCAAAGAAATGATTTCATTCGGCGCTTCTCCGCGTGCCAGTATCAACCTGGCACTGGCAGCCCGCAGCTATGCTTTTATCAAACACCGTGGTTATGTTATTCCCGAAGACGTGCGCGGTATCTGCCTGGATGTAATGCGTCACCGCATTGGCCTGAGTTACGAAGCAGAGGCTAACAATCTGAGTAGTGATGAAATTATTCAGGAGATTCTGAATAAAGTCGAGGTGCCTTAATGTTCTGAAGTATGGAAACGAGTGACTTACTAAAAAAGGTTAGAAGAATAGAAATCAAAACTCGTGGCCTTTCACGTAACATTTTTGCCGGTCAGTATCATACGGCTTTCAAGGGACGAGGCATGGCATTCTCCGAGGTGCGTGAATATCAGTATGGCGATGATGTTCGCACTATAGACTGGAATGTCACGGCGCGATTTAACCACCCTTACATTAAGATTTTTGAAGAAGAACGGGAACTGACTGTCGTGTTACTTATAGATGTGTCGGGTAGTCGTTTTTTTGGCACGGAATCCCTGTATAAAAAAGATATGATTACCGAAATCGCTGCTACTCTGGCTTTTTCGGCCATGCAGAATAACGATAAGGTAGGGGTGATCTTTTTTTCGGATAAGGTGGAAAAATTTATTCCTCCCCAAAAAGGCAGGAAGCATATTTTATATATTATCCGTGAATTGATAGAATTTAAACCCGAAAACAACCAAACCGACCTGAGCGTAGCTTTGCAGTATTTGACCAATGTCATCAAGAAGCGTTGTACGGCTTTTTTAATTTCCGATTTCCTGGTTCAGCAAGACTTTCAAACCGACCTGACTCTGGCAAATCGTAAGCACGACGTAGTAGCTATACAGGTCTACGATCAGCGGGAGACCGAATTGCCTTCGGTGGGTTTGATCAGGGTTAAAGACGCAGAAACAGGCAGGGAAATGTTGATTGACAGCGCTTCCAAAAATCTGCGAAACAATTACCGCCGCTGGTGGGAAAAACAAGAGCTGCGTCTGGATACAACTTTCAAAAAGAGTAAAGTAGATGCTGTTTCGGTTTCTACTGCTCAGGATTACGTGAAGGCCCTGATGGCCTTGTTCAATCTGAGAAATTGATCGCTATGCCCAAAAGAATACCAATCTTATTGCTGTTTAGCTTATTGACATTTCCTGCTGTCCTGGGACAGGACGTAGTGGTGGAAGCCAGCCTGGACTCTTCTATGATCTGGATAGGTAATCCTACAACGATGCGTCTGAGTGTTTCAGCACCCCGTGATCTTTCGGTAGTATTTCCGGATTTCAAGGCAGACACGCTTGTTCGGGGCATACAAGTTCTAAAGCGAGGTCCGGTGGATACTGTTTTACTGGACAACGATCGGTTTAGATTGCAAAAAAATTATTTGTTGACCTCTTTTGATGCTGAACTGTATTATATTCCTCCCATAGAATTTAAAGTAGGAGGAGTAAATTATGAGAGCAATCATTTATCGCTCAAAGTAATCAGTTTTGAGGTGGATACGGCCAGCATGGAGCTGTTCGATATTAAGGGAGTAGAAAAGCCCCCTTTTGTAATCTGGGATTATGCTCTGCCGGCCGGCTACGTGCTGGGAGGGCTTTTATTGTTGTTGCTGGGCTATTATTTGTATAAACGATTCCGCAAAACCAAACAAATCACGGAGGTCGAACCTGATCCGGAACTTTTGTTGCCGCCCCATATAGTAGCCTTACAGGCTTTGGATAAAATCAAAAGCGAAAAAATCTGGACAGAGGGTAAGTATAAATTGTTTTATACTCAGGTAACAGATGTTTTGCGTAAATACATGGGAAGACGCTTTGAAATTCCGGCTATGGAACTCAGCAGCTCCGAAATTTTGGATTTTTTCAGAAAAAATAAAGAGGCTCAGCCTGTTTACGAACAATTGAAACAATTATTGATGCTGGCTGATTTTGTTAAGTTTGCCAAGTTTCAACCCTTGGAGTCGGAAAACCAACAAGCCTTGAACCATGCCTATGGTTTTGTAGAGAATACTAAGCTCGAAGAGTGCTTGAATACGGAAGAGTCCGAAGCGGAACCTAAAGCAGGTGCCTCGGAGACGGACGAAGGCACCGTTTAATGATTTTACAGATGTTTATAATATGATATTTGCGCAGCCCTATTATTTGTTCCTTGTACTTTTGCTTATACCTGCTTGGGTATGGTATTACCTGAAACGGAAAAAACGATACGCCAGCTTGCAGGTATCCAATACTTTTGTGTTTCAAAAGCAAAAACCCGGATGGAAAAACCATCTTCAACATTTGCCCATAGTTTTGCGTAGCCTGGCTTTTACTCTTTTGGTTATAGTATTGGCCCGCCCTCAGTCGGTAGACAGTTGGCGGAATACCACTACGGAAGGTATCGATATCGTACTGGCGCTGGATATCTCGACCAGTATGTTGGCCGAAGACCTTAAACCCAATCGCCTGGAGGCGGCCAAAAGTATTGCCTCTTCGTTTATAGCGGGCAGGGACAACGACAACATCGGCCTGGTTGTGTTTGCCGCCGAAAGTTTTACTCAATGTCCCTTGACTACGGATCATGCTGTGTTGATGAACCTCTTTGGGAGTATTCAAAGCGGCATGATAGAAGACGGTACGGCTATAGGATTGGGATTGGCAAATGCCGTAAGCAGGATCAAAGAATCTCAGGCTAAATCCAAGGTTATTATTTTGTTGACCGATGGCACCAACAACCGGGGCGAAATCGATCCGATCACAGCGGCAGAATTGGCCAAAACCTTCGGAATACGGGTATACACCATAGGGGTAGGGACCATAGGCAAAGCTCCTTATCCTTTCAGAACCGCCAACGGAGTGGTATATCAAAATATTGATGTGGTCATTGATGAGGAACCTCTCAAACAAATTGCCGGCATGACCGGAGGAGTATATTTCCGGGCTACAGACAACACCAAATTGCAAGGAATCTATCATGAAATTGATCAATTGGAAAAAACCAAAATAGAAGTACAGGAATACAGTAAACGCGAGGAGGAATACAGACCGTTCGCTCTGTGGGCACTATTCCTGCTCGTACTGGAGTTTTCCTTACGTTCATTCGTTTTGCGCAGCTTGCCCTAAAATTTAAATCTTATGTTTAGATTTTCCGATCCAAACTATTTCTATTTGCTCATACTGCCGCTGCTGTTATTCGGGCTTTTTCTGCTGATGAACCGCAAGAGTTTCAAACAACTCCGCAAGTACGGAAATCCGCAGCTGCTCAAACCTTTAATGCCTGAAGTTTCTACAGCCCGGCGTTGGCTGCATGTCCTTCTGCAATTGACTGCCATACTTGTAACTGTATTCATACTGGCCGGGCCTCAGTTTGGCTCCAAATTGGAAAAACAAAAAAGACAGGGAGCCGAGGTTATTGTTGCCCTGGATGTTTCCAACTCAATGATGGCCGAAGATTTAGTACCCAACCGCCTCGAAAAGTCAAAACAAACTCTCTCAAGGTTGATAGATCAGTTGGCTAACGATAGGATTGGTCTGATTGTTTTTGCCGGAGAGGCCTATACTCAATTACCCATTACGGCCGATTACATTTCGGCCAAAATGTTTTTGAATACTATTTCTACGGAGATGGTTCCAACTCAGGGTACGGCTATAGGGGCAGCCATCCAACTGGCTTTACGTTCTTTTGGGTTGGCCCAGGAGGCGGAACGAGCCATCGTGGTGATTACCGACGGTGAAAACCACGAGGACGATGCTGTTTTGCAGGCTCAGGAAGCTCAAAAACAGGGTGTTAAAGTTCATGTGGTTGGTATGGGATCTCTCAAGGGAGCCCCTATTCCCCGGGGTTTGAACGACTTTCACAAAGACAAAGAGGGTAATGTGGTCATTACTAAGCTCAACGAAGAAATGTGTCAGCAAATAGCAATGGCCGGCGGAGGGGTATATGTTCGTGCCGACAACACAAACACGGCGCTCAGGGTGTTGAGCAAAGAGCTCGACTCGATGAAAAAGTCCGATATCGAAACCACCGTTTATGCTGAATACGATGAGCAATTTCAGGCTCTGGCCTGGATAGTTTTATTGCTTTTGTTTGTGGATATGTTTATTCTGGATAAAAAAAATCCGGCCTTGCGTAATTTAAAACTCTTTTGATATGCGAAGCATCTGTATATTTATGTTCTTGTTTTTGTTCAGCCTGGCTGGTTTTGCTCAAAAAGCAGAAAGGAAACATATTCGCCAGGGGAATAGTCTTTATGAAGAGGAAAAATTCACCGAAGCCGAAATTGAATATCGCAAATCTTTGGAGGTGGACAGGCAATCGCCCGAAGGCATCTTCAATTTGGGAAACTCTCTATTTAAACAAGAAAAACCTAAAGAAGCCATAGAGCAGTACCAGCAGATTACCGGTACCGAGAAAGATTCTATGCGATTATCGGCTGCCTGGCATAACATAGGCAATTCTTTTATGCAGGCTCAGGATTTCGGGAAAGCTATTGAGGCTTACAAGCAGGCATTGATTCATAATTATAAGGACGATCAGACCCGCTATAATCTGGCCATGGCTCAAGCTATGTTAAAAAAACAGCAGGAACAACCACAGCAGGAACAACAGCAACAAGAAGAGGAGCAAAAGCAGGAACAACAAGAGCAGCAGGAACAGCAGGAACAGGAAAGACCCGAGCAGCAAAACCAGCCCGATCAGCAAGAACAACAGCAAGAACACATAAGCCGTGAAAAGGCGCAGCAACTGTTGGATGCCCTGATGCAGGACGAACAGGAAGTTCAGGAAAAAGTGAAGAAATTACAAATACAGAATAGCCGGCCGAAGAAAACAGAAAAGGATTGGTAAAAATACTACCTTTGTTTTCCGAGCACGGCAAGATTATGGTGTATGTATGAAAAGTAGATTTTTAGGAATAGCGTTTACAACCATATTGATGATTTTCGGTATGGAGCTGGCGGCTGCCGACGAAGTTGTTTTTACGGCAACAGCTCCTTCAAAGGTTATTCTGGGTCAACAGTTTAGGCTTACTTACACCCTGAATGCCGAAACCAAAGACCTCAGAATACCCGAAATCACCGATTTTGAGGTATTGATGGGACCCAGTACCGCGAAATCCACTCAGATAAGCATTGTCAACGGTCAGCGGACTTCTCTGGTCGAACACAGCTATACCTATGTTTTGATGCCCGTAAAAGTGGGGTCTTTTACTATTCCTGCGGCCACTGCGACCATAAAAAAAGAAAAAAGGAGCTCCAATCCGCTTACTATTACGGTCCTTCCTCAGGATAAAAGTACAGGCGGAGCTTCAGACCAGGGGACTTCCTCGCAACAAACAGCCAGTTTCAATGGCGAACAGGCATTTATCAGAGCGATCCCTTCCAAAACTAAAGTCTTTGAACAAGAAGGTTTGTTGTTGACTTATAAATTGTATACCCGGGTAGATATAAGCGGAGTAAATAATATCAAGTTTCCTGAATTCAAAGGCTTTTTGGCCCAGGAAATTGAAATAGATCCCAATACTCAGTGGGATATGGAAAATTACGAGGGTCTGAATTATCGAACAGCCGTCTTAAAGCAAACCATCCTTTATCCGCAGCAGAGCGGCGAGATTGAAATTGAAAGCGGAAGTTTTGACCTGATTTTCAGAATACGAAACACCAATCAGAGGATGCGGAGTTTGTTTGACGACTTTTTTGATTCTTATCAGGAAGTACGGAAAACCATACTATCGCCTAAGCTCCGGATTCAGGTTGAGCCGTTTCCTTTCGGCAAACCGGCTAACTTCAATCCTTTCAGCGGCAGCTTGAGGCTGAGCTCTTCCATCAACACTACTCAGGTTAAAGCCGACGAAGCAGTCACCATCAAATTGGAACTCAGCGGAGAAGGAAATATGAAGATGCTCAGAATCCCTGAGCTGAAGTTCCCGGCCGATTTTGACGTGTACGATCCCAAGGTTACCAATAATTTTAAGACTACTACCCGGGGAGTTAGCGGAACCAAAACCATAGAATACCTGGTAATTCCCCGTTATTCCGGCAGCTTTACCATTCCCCCGGTGAATATTTCTTATTTTGACCTGACCGATAAATCTTATAAAATTTTGTCTACCGATGAATTTCAACTCGAGGTGGGCCGTTCCGAACAAAACAAAGAGGGGGTGGTGGCCGGTACGGTAGTGAGTAGAGAACAATTGCGTTTGCTGGGTCAGGATATTCGTTACATCAAAGTGGACAATATCCGCCTGCGTCCCCGCACTAACCTTATCTATGGCAAGACTGCCTTTTGGTTGGCCTACATACTGCCTTTCCTCTTTTTCCTGCTGATGCTTTATATTTATCGTAAGCAGGCCAAAGCCAATGCCGACTTGGCCGCTGTCAGGACCAGGAAAGCCAATAAAGTGGCCGTAAAACGTCTCAAGAAAGCCAGTTTTTATTTGAAAAACCAGGACAAAGAACAATTCCTCGATGAAGTATTGAGAGCGCTTTGGGGTTATACCAGCGACAAACTCAATATTCCGGTTTCTCAGTTGAACAAAGATAATATCGAAGCTCAATTGAATCGGCGAAAAGTGGATGCAGAAGTTCGTGGTGAATTTATGCAGATTCTGCAGGCATGCGAATTTGAACGTTATGCTCCGGTAACCGAACCTCAGCATATGGGCGATTTGTATACCAGAACTTTGGAAGTTATCAACCAAATGGAAAATACTATAAACAATGTCCATGTTAAGAAATAGCCTTTTCAGCTTAGTAGTCTTTTGCTTGTTTGGCTTGCAGGCTTGGGCTAAAACGACAACTTATACAGATATTACTGAGGCCGACTCTGTGCTGCAGTTGGCTGCCAATGCTTATTCCGAAAGCCGTTTTGAAGACGCGGCAGCATTGTACGAGCAGGTATTGGCCAACTACGGTATTTCGGCCAAAGTATATTACAACCTGGGGAATGCCTATTATAAATCGGGCTCTGTGGCACCGGCCATTTTGAATTACGAAAGAGCCTTGCTGCTCAATCCGGGAGACCCCGATGTGCGATTTAATCTGGAGATGGCCCGCAGTCGTGTAGTGGACAAAATAGAGCCCTTAGGAGAATTTTTGTTGGTACGATGGTACAATTCGTTGGGCAATCTGCTCGATTCCAACTCCTGGGCCTATATAAGCCTGGGCTTGTTTTTCCTTTTCATAGTCAGTTTGTTCGTTTATTTCTTTACCAGAAAAAGCAGCCTCAAGAAAAGCAGCTTTTTTGTTGGAATACTTGCAATCTTTTTTAGTATATTTGCTTTGCTCTATTCCGCCCGACAACGTGACGCCATTATTCATCCGGACAGGGCCATTGTCTTTTCGGAGAGTGTCACGGTGAAAAGCTCTCCGGATCAGAGTGGGACCGATCTTTTTCTTTTGCACGAAGGCACTTCTCTTAGAATCAAAAGTAAATTAGGCGATTGGTGTGAAATAGAACTTGAAGACGGAAATGTAGGCTGGATAGAATTCAAACACATTGAGATTATTTAGACTTAAACAGCATGAATTTTTGGACCGGGCTTCTTGAGTGGGATGTACAGGCTTTGTTGAGTATCAATGCTCTGCACAATCCCTGGATGGATCGTTTTGTCTGGTTGCTGTCCGAAACCATGGTTTGGTCGCCGGCCGTATTGGTCTTGCTCTATGTGTTGATCAAAAATAAAAAGATCGAAACGATCTGGATAGTGCTGGCCATCGCCCTTTTGTTTGTGTTTACCGACCAAGTGGCGGGCAGCGTAATAAAACCCTTAGTGGGAAGGCTTAGGCCAACCCGCAATCCTGAAGTGCTTCCTTATTTGGATGTCGTGAATGCCTATTTGGGAGGCACTTATGGTTTTCCTTCCAATCACGCTGCCAATGCCTTTGCTTTTGCGGGTTTCAGCGCCCTGCTGTTTAAAAACAAAATCTATAGCCTGAGTATTTTCTTTTGGGCAGCTATGGTCGCTTTTTCCCGTATATATCTGGGTGTGCATTATCCGCTCGATGTGATTGCCGGCGCTTTGTTCGGTTTTTTGTCCGCCTGGATGTTTTACGCCCTATATGTATGGTGTATGCGGCGTTTCTTTTCGTGGAACCTGGGCACTTTGTGCCGTCCCACTGGTTACACACCGAGTTTGTACGCTGTAAAAGATATTCAACTCTTGTTGCTGGTGCTGTTGACCATACTCATTAGTTTGATAATTTCATCCAATTACATAACCTGGTAAAATAACCTATAAAATCTTAAGTCATGGCAAGAATAATCACTTTCAATGAACTGCGCAAAATTAAAGACAGCCTGCCCTCGGGTAGCACCCAAGCTATCGCAGACAAAATGGGCCTCTCTGTAGAAACTGTTCGTAATTATTTTGGCGGACAAAATTACAGAGACGGCAAAAGTTGCGGTATCCATGTTGAACCAGGGCCTGATGGCGGCATTGTGAAGTTGGACGATACTACTATTTTGGATATGGCTTTGGAAATTATTAATGCCGACAATTAAATCCTTATTTCTAAACAGTATTTATATTAAGGGCTGCCTCAAAATAAAGGCAGCCCTTTTTGTGTAAAACATCCGGCAATTGGCTTTTTATTTTAGTTTCAAGTCCAAAAAGAGAAAAAACAGTAATCAGCCTAAATCAAATGAATATTTATTCATCTGATAACCATTTATATATAAAGTCCAAATAAAATAATTGGTTCTTTTATTTCTTTAAACCTTGATAAACAGAGGATAATTAATAAAACATTATATAATTAAACAGAGAAATGAAAATAGTTTTGCTTTAAACACAAAAATATGTGTTATATTTACGCCGAAATTAAATAGGAGAAAACAATTTTATAGAAATATTCAAATTGTCACGTATTAAAATTAATGTTTTTACTAACCAACAAAGGTAAAATTTATGTATTTATTCGATTTGTACGCTCTAAGCGTTGAGTTAAAGTCAGAGAAAAAACTGATCAAAAAGACTTCTTCCTTATTTTTTTCTTCTGAGGAAAAAGCTGCTCAAGCAGCAAAAGAATACAGACATCACTATGCTTGTATGTATGATTCTATGAATACAGAAGAATTGTATTGTATAATTGTAGAGGGACGCAGATTAGACAGTATTTATCAAGATATTTTGTGTACAAAAGTGTATTCCCCAGATGGCCAATTGATAGACAGTTGCGAAGTGCCGGATGGAGAGTCCTTTCAAGGCAGAAAAAAAGAAACCTTATTTCATCAACCGGGCGATATCGTAGAAATTCCTTTAGGAGAGGAATTGTGTTTGGGGATAGTATTGGGGCTGCCGCCGTTGTTTAAAGAAGATCAATCACTATACGGCCTGAGTTCCTCGGATGATTCCTACACCTTGTTAGTATATCCTTCTTTGGAAGTAGATTATGCCCATGCACCTCTTGTATTTAAACCCCGTTATAAGATAGACGAAGCTGTAAAACAGAGTCTCTTACTTGCCTGGAAAAAGCATACTTTACAATCAGTGTAAGCAGGAAAAAATAAAAGCATTTTTGGAATCCTTGCCCGTATTAGAATACAATTAAGTCGTATATTTGTTTGAACATTTATAGTTTAAACAAGTGTATGGAACAATTTATCCGAAAATACCAGGAGCAACTTGGAACATTGCTACTGGAGAGATTAAATCCTGGTTTGGATGGGGTGTATAAGGAGCTGGTTATTTGGACTCAACGCTATATTGCCGAGGTAGATAAACTTATTTTCTCTTTGGAGTCCGAAACCGATCCGCAAAAAAAATCTCTGCTGCTGTTGAGGCAATATATGGCATTTTGCCGATCAATGTTGCCCCAACTGGATGAATTGCATTTATCTCTGCCATCGGCACGTGAAGAACAGCTGGGCTACGACCAGATCTTGCATCAATATCTTCAGGAGCAACCAAGGTATCAAATTTTTGTACAGTCTCCGGAGAGGTTCAATCCCCTGACCGGCGATAATTGGTATATTAAAAGCATTAAAGCTTGCAAAAGAGCAGCTTATAAATTGTACATACTTCCAGCCAAAACCTGCAGACTGTTCAACAAAATTGTCAAAAAAGAAATATTCAAAAAAGCCTGCGACATTAAACCCTGGAAACAAAAAGTACCCTTATGCAGGCTGAGTTATCGCTATTACGCTTACGAATTATTTGCTCTCTATTCTGAACTTGCCATTGATTTACACCGTGAGCTGGCTTTATCTTGTACCAAAATCCGTGAGTTGGACGAACGCTTGTTTCCTGCTATAGAGGGATCTGTAGGGAAGGGCAAGGATGGAGGAGTATTCAAAGACGAATGGGTGCAAAGTATACGGCCCAACTTGTTGACTCTTAAAAAGGAATTCAAGAGCAAGCAAACAAAATTCTCGCTACAGCTTCAACAAGGATTACAACAAATTCAGGCTGAATTTTGGGAACAAACCCAAGTGGGAGGGACTCTGGAATTTAATTCCTTCAAACATTGCTCCTGGTATTACAAACGCCTCGCAGCCTGCCGGCGCAGGCAGTTCGTTAGACATAGCCTCAAGCGCAAGAATACGGTTTACGCCATTTGTGACGATTGGAAGTTTAGCCAGGAAATTGATTATTTGTCGTGCAATGCCCTGAAAGTCAACATCTTGTTTAGGCAGCAAATGAACGAAAATCGTCAGGACTTACAGGCTTTATTGTCGGATATTCCCCGTTTTTTAAACGAGAGTCTTGGAAAAATACAAACCGAAGAACGTCAAAAACTGAAAAAAATCCTGCAGCAACTTAAATTCGATGCAGGTAAAGTACTGGTCAATACAATCATTGAAGCCTCACTTGCATACGTTAACCGGAAAGATTTACTGAACCTGATAGAACGCGCTGCCGAATCTGTTTTAAAAGACTTGAGCGAGATGACCAACAAGCGCAGCCTGATTGCACGTTTTGATCCGGCTAAAGCCTATCCGCAGAGAGCTTTGAAGGGTGTATCTACATACCGCCTTATTCAATTTGAAATTGGAGCAAGGTGGAATCGTTTTGCAGTGTCGTTAAAACAACAAACGCAAAAAGATCTGGAGAATATTTATGCCCAATTGCAAAATTTGGGAAGGATCAATTTGATCAACCTCGAAGCTGCTTTGGTTGAACTCGACGACAAAAAAGAACATACTGCTTCGAATGTTTATCAGGATGCCCGTTCGGGCCTGGAACGGGCCTTAATGCAATACAAAGCGATGTTGGAGTTTTGCGATAACATGTATATAAAGCTGGATCAGAGCGTGAATAAAGCCGTGACGGATTTAGTCTCTGCTTTGCTCGATTTGGCCATTAACGAAAATACTGAAGTGATTCGCTTACGCATACACAGGGCCGATATTAGGAAAAGTTTGTCCAAAAGTTATACTTTTTTCATAAGGATACTGAAAGTTCTCTACGTAAAAACTAGAGCTTTATTTGGTTTGGTAAAAAAAGGAACAGGAGCAGGCATAGGCACTCTTAAGGCCAAATTGGGCATACAGGATCAAGCCAAAGAAATTACAACTGATATATCGGAATTTTTATCGTTTGATTACGAGGATATTCAGCGACTACCTTTCGTTTATCAACGGCTTTTCAGCAGCGAACCTCTCAAGGACGACAGTTTTTACTTGCATCGGAAAAAAGAAAGTGAACAACTTGCCGCGACTTACCAAAAATGGCGCGAAGGCCAGTTTATGCCCTGTCTGATATATGGAGAAAAAGGGAGTGGAGTGAGTACTCTGATGGAAATGTTTCTTCCACAAAAGAACGAGGAAACTTGCAGGCTCATTAAAATCACACCCGGCAAGAGGATATATAAAGCCGGGGATTTATTGGACTTATTGGGTCGCTCAATCCGTAACAAGGCATTTAAAGATTTGGACGATCTGTATACGTATATTGAGCAGCAAGCTCCCTTTTGTATATTCCTCGACAAGTTGCATTTTATGTATATGCGTCAACCTAAGGGCTTCGAAGTGCTCAAACTGTTGTTTAGTATTATCAGCACAAGCAGCGAAAAGGTGTTTTGGATTTGTTCCTGCGGGCAATATTCAGCAGACTACCTGAACAAAACCATAGGCTTGTTCGGTTATTTTCCGGTATTAATTCAAATGCAAGCTTTAGAGCTGGAGAAAATAATTAAAATTATTCTTCTCAGACATAGAGCCAGTGGTTACGATTTGAGTTATATGCCCTCCAATCGTGATCTGGCCGATAAAAAAATTACAAAAATGGAGGAATCCAAACAACAGAAAGTACTCGAAACCAAGTATTTCTCCATGCTTAATCAGATCACGGAATCCAACATTTCGTTCGCTCTTTTGCTCTGGCTTGCCAGTATACATAGCATAGATAATAACCGGGTTTACCTTGAATCGCTGGATAAGCTCGATTTTAGTTTTTTGTATAACCAGCCCCGGGAGGCTGTTTTTGCTTTACATGCTTTATTGTTGCACGAAAGCCTGAATCCGGAGGAACTGGCCGCCGTGTTGAATTGCCCGCAACGGCAGGCTGCTTTACTGTTAATGCGATTAAACGACCGTGGAATAGTTTTGGATGAGGACGGATTTTACAAAATTCATCCCCTTCTTTACCGTTCTACCATACAAATGCTTAGGGATAACAACCTGATTTATTAAAATGTATAGATAATTTCAACGAGATGAAAACCAGGAAAATAATAGGATACAACCTTTTGTTTTTTATTTGCATAAGCTTCAGCAGCTTGCTGCATGGACAGGCAGCAAACACAATAACGACTACCGATTCCTCACAGCTAATAACCGACACGCTGGCAAGCCAGACAGCTCTCCCGCCTGTGGCAGAGCGCGGTAATTTGGCTCAGGAGTTAACCCAGGCCCCAGATGTAGGTGGATTGATATCTTTCCCAAAGATTTTCTGGTCGGTTGTTTTCTTGCTGTTGGGCTACTTTTCTTTAAAATTACTAACCGGAATTCTGAACTTATATGCCGAACGCAAGCCTCGTCATAAATCGTTGGTTCGCAGAGTCTTACCAATGATAAAAATTCTTGTTTGGAGTATGGTGGTTTACATTATTGTAAGCGGTATATTCAGTCCTCCAAAAGAAACCGTGTTGGCCTTTTTTGCTTCGATAGGAGTAGCCATTGGCTTTGCCTCTCAGGATTTACTCAAAAACCTTTTTGGAGGTCTGATGATACTTTTTGATAAACCTTTTCAGATAGGCGATAGAATAGAAACAGGTAAATATTATGGTGAAGTAGTGGAGATAGGGATTCGTTCCACCCGTATTGTTACGCCGGGCGATAATATTGTTTCCGTTCCTAACTCTGAAATAATGAATCAATCCATCTCCAACACCAACTCCGGCCTAAATAATTGTCTGGTGTCGGCCGATATTTATCTTCCTCATTTGATTGATACGCAAAGGGTAAGGCAAATTGCCATCGAAGTAGCCCAAATTTCCAAATACGTCTACTTAAATAAGCCGATTGCAGTTATTTTTTTCAGCGAAAAGACTAATAAAGAACCGGTACTTAAGATGCGTCTTAACGCCTATGTGATGAATGTAGGTTACGAATTTTTATTCAAAAGCGAAATGACCGAATTGGTTTTGCGTGAACTTAAAAACGAAGGCCTGATGTAGGACAAATATAACCACAGCTTACAATTGCTGAGTTGGTTTACATTCTTCGCAATTGTCCTCACGATATTCTTCGAGAATCTTTCTGACATCGTTTGGCGAAACCCTGCCATACACTTTTTCTCCAACCATCATTACAGGTGCCAGGCCGCAAGCCCCGACGCAACGCAAGCAACTGATAGAAAAGCGTTGGTCGGGTGTGGTCTCACCTATGTTTATGTTGAGTTCCTTTTTGAGTTCATCCAATATTTTTTCTGCTCCCCTGACATAACAGGCAGTACCCATACAGACCGAAATGGGGTGATCGCCCTTTGGAACCATGGTAAAATAGGAGTAGAATGTAACAACACCGTATACGTGGGCAGCCGATATCTTCAAGTTGTGCGCAATGATTTCCTGTACTTCGGCAGGCAGATAACCCAAAGTGTTTTGTGTTTCGTGCAGGACACTGATCAATTCTTCCGGATCGTTGTCATAGGAGGCACAAATCCGGTTGATGGCATTTATCTTCTCGACGGACAGTTTGATGGTTACCTTTAAGCTGTCTTTATCGCTGGTAGCAGGTGCATGAACATCTGCCATCTCGTCGTCGCATATTAATTTAGGAACCATGGTGTTTGATTTTTATTTTTTTGATAACTATTAGTCGTGATGGATGGTAATCTCTTCCCTGCTTTTGTCGTAATAAACGGTGTGCAGCAATTCGTGCGATTTTTGTCCGCAGGGTTGACCCAGAAAATCCTTATAAAGTTGAATGATGTAAGGATTTTCGTGCGATTTCCGTATAGTTTTGTTTTTGTCTTCTCTGTAGATGGCATTTCTTCGTTGTCTGAGAATTTTGCTGTCCCCGTGGTGATAGGGTTGGCCTCCACCCGCAATGCACCCACCGACACAAGCCATGATTTCTATGGCGTGATAATCGGATTTACCTGCTCTGACATCGTCCAGCAATTTTCGGGCATTAGACAAACCATGAGCAATGCCGATATTCAACGTTAGGCCGTCAAAATCCAGTTTGGCGGAACGTATGCCTTCTTTTCCTCTGAGGCTTTCAAATTCAATGACATCGAGTTTTTTGCCGGTGTACAATTCGTAAGCTGTACGACAGGCTGCTTCGATGACTCCGCCTGTATTTCCAAAAATTACGCTGGCACCGGTCGATTCTCCCAGAGGAGTATCAAAGTCCTCGTCGGGCAAATTCAGGAAGTCGATGTTGGATTGCTTAATAAGGTCGGCCAATTCCCGGGTACTTATAGAGAAATCCACATCGGGATTGCCATCAACCTTGAATTCGTCCCGCTGACATTCGTATTTTTTGGCCAAACAGGGCATGACCGAAACAACCACCAAGTCTTGGCGCTTCACGCCGATTAAGTCGGCAAAGTATGTTTTTGCGATGGCTCCGAACATTTGTTGGGGCGATTTTGCCGTTGAAGGAATATGTAGCAAATCGGGGAAATTGTGTTCCATGAAATTGACCCAGCCCGGGCAGCAGGAGGTTAGAATAGGTAATTTGGCATTGCTTTCTCCGGCTAAATGAGCTTTGAGTCTGCCCAGCAGTTCGGTGCCTTCTTCCATTATAGTAAGATCAGCGGCAAAATCGGTGTCAAAAACGTATTTAAAGCCTATTCTGCGCAAAGCAGCCACCATTTTGCCGGTTACCAAGGTGCCGGCAGGCAGCCCGAATTCTTCGCCGAGAGCAGCCCTGACAGAGGGTGCCGTTTGAACAATTACGGTTTTGCTCTTGTCCATCAGAGCCAGTAATACTTTATTTGTGCTGTCTACTTCGGTCAGCGCACCTGTCGGACAAACAGAAACGCATTGTCCACAATAGGTACAGGACGATTGTTCCAGGTTCATTTCGAAAGCCGGCGCCACTACAGAGATAAAACCTCTGTTAACGGCAGATAAGGCTCCCACTGTTTGCACCTCGTTGCACATCATTTCGCAACGCCGGCACATAATGCATTTGTCGACATCACGTATTATAGAAGGTGAAGTATCTTTCCGGTAGGTCGATTTTTCGCCTTTAAAGTGTACGCGGCGGATACCGAATTTATGAGCGATCGACTGCAAATCGCAATTTCCCGATTTGGCGCAAACCAGACAATCGTAGGGGTGGTCTGAAATTAATAATTCCACTATGGTTTTACGGGCATTCAGCACCCTGACTGTATGGGTATTGACTACCATGCCGGGTGTCACTTCGGTGATGCAGGCGGGGGCCAGGTTACGACGCCCGTCTACTTCAACCACACATACCCGGCAACTGCCCGGTTTGTTTTCTATATTCATGTTGTGAAGCTCCATATGACAAAGAGTGGGGATTTCGATTCCCACTTTGCGGGCAGCTTTGAGAATGGTTGTACCTTTTTTTACTCTCAACACTTTGTTGTCAATGCTTAATTCGATCATCTCCATTATACTAAGATTTTAGGTTCGAGTTGAATACTAATGGCATCGAAAGAGCATTTTTCGATGCATTCATTACAGCGGATGCAGATATTGGAATCGATGTAATGAGGTTTGCGTTTTTCGCCGGTGATGGCGTGTACCGGACAACACCTTTTACAGGCAGCACAACCCACGCACAATTCTTCGTTGATAACGTAGTGGAACAGATTTTTACAATGGCCGGCACGACATTTTTTCTCGACCACATGTTCGTAGTATTCGTCGTAAAAATTCTCCAGAGTGGAAAACACAGGGTTGGGAGAGGTTTGTCCCAAACCGCAAAGAGCAGTGTCTTTAATTATATAGCTGAGATTTTTCAGTTTATCCAGGTCTTTCATTACCCCTTTGCCCTGGGTGATTCTTTCCAAAATTTCATACAAGCGTTTATTGCCGATCCGGCAAGGTGTACATTTACCGCAGGATTCTCCTACTATAAAATCGAGATAAAATTTAGCTACCGAAACCATACAGTCGTTTTCGTCCATAACGATCATTCCTCCGGAACCCATCATAGAACCGGCGGCAATCAGATTTTCGTAGTCTATGGGCGTATCGAGGTGTTTCTCAGTCAGACAACCTCCAGAAGGTCCTCCGGTTTGAACCGCCTTAAATTTTTTGTTTTCTTTGATTCCTCCGCCAATCTCATAGATGATTTCTCTCAGGCTTGTACCCATAGGGACTTCGATAAGTCCGACATGATTGATTTTACCCGCCAGGGCAAACACTTTGGTGCCTTTGGAGTTTTTGGTCCCGATGGACGAAAACCATTCCGGGCCCTTGAGTATGATGGGAGCTATGTTGGCAAATGTTTCCACATTATTTACATTGGTGGGTTTTTTCATAAAACCGCTGGTGGCAGGAAAAGGAGGTTTATTGGTGGGTTCTCCGCGCTTCCCCTCCATGGAATGAATTAGGGCAGTTTCTTCACCACAAACAAAGGCTCCGGCACCGTAGCAGAGCTTAATTTCGAAATTAAAACCGCTACCCAGGATGTTTTTGCCCAACAAGCCCCATTCCATCGCTTGACTGATAGCTATTTTTAATCGTTTAATAGCCAATGGATATTCTGCTCGTATGTAAATGAGTCCTTTGTCGGCTCCTATGCAATAACCGCAAATGGCCATAGCTTCGAGCACCGAATGCGGATCGCCCTCGAGTATGGATCGATCCATAAAGGCTCCCGGGTCGCCTTCGTCGGCATTGCAAACGACGTATTTTTGATCGGATTTACTTTTGGAGGCAATTTCCCATTTGAGCCCGGTGGGGAAACCGGCCCCTCCGCGTCCTCGAAGGCCGGATTGTTTTAAAATGTTTATGCATTCCTGGGGGCTGTATTCTTTTAACACTTTACCCAGGGCCTGATAGGCATCCCGGACAATAGATTCCGCTATGTTCTCCGGATCGAGCATGCCACAGTTACGCAGGGCAATACGCAGCTGCTTGGGTTTATTGACAGGTGTTTCCATCGTACTATGATTAATCGATTGTGTCGTAATTCCGGGGAATAACTCCCTCTGTTAGTTCTCCCGTTTTAATATATTTTTCAATAATTTCATCGGCTCTCTTGGTGTCCACATACCCAAAGATTACGGCTTCTTTGCCGGGTAATTTCACTTCAATGGTGGGTTCTGCGTAGCAATAGCCCATGCAGCCGGTTTGAGTAACCACAGAGGGAATATTTCGCTTACTGAGTTCGGCAGTCAAAAAATCCATAGTGGTACGCGCGCCCGAAGCAATACCGCAGGTTGCCATGGCAACCTTGATCTGTACTTTTTTCTCGGAATTGTTGGGGTCATCCAGCCGGGATAAGTTCGATTTGAGTTCATCCCTTTTGCTTGTTAGTTGCTCAAGCGACTTGATGTGTGTCATGAAAATTAAGGTTAATGTAGAACGAAAATAAATAACAGCAAAAAGCTTTAATAAAAAAGGATTTTGCTGTGTTTTGTAAAAACACTGTAAAGATATACAATAATATTCTATTTACAGAATTTTTTCCCTAATTAATCAGGAATTATTTTTGTTGTTTTCAATCGGAGAAAAAATAAGAAACGACCCTCTCTCATTAGTTGGAGTAAAAGGGTCGTTTCTCGGGAAAAATCTCATCGCAATAAAGGCGTTGTGATTCACTTGTCGGGGTAACAAGATTCGAACTTGTGACCCCCTGCTCCCAAAGCAGGTGCGCTAACCGGACTGCGCTACACCCCGAATATTTCCGGCGACAAAGATAGTGTTTTTTATTTATTTCAGAACAAACTCAATCGAAATAGCTGGAGCCGTCGAAGCAATGAGTACATAAGCTTTCTTTAGGTAAACCAATGGCTTTGACCAAGTTTTCGAGTGAGTTGAATTTTAGGGATGTAATGTCAAACCGGGCACGGATGTGTTCCACCAGTTGCCGGTATTTGACAGAATCGGTTTTGGAGTATTCAGACAGGTTTTTGTCGTGAGCCCCTTCGATCTCCTGTATTATCCGGCGGGTAATCAGTTCCAAGTCGGACTTGGTCGCGGTAAAATGCAGAAAAGGGCAGGTGTAAATGAGCGGCGGACATCCGATGCGTATATGCACTTCTTTGGCTCCATACTTGTACAGTTCGCTCACATTGTCGGAAAGTTGTGTGCCACGTACTATGGAGTCGTCGCAAAAGATAACCCTTTTGCCGGTGAGTAGACTACGGTTGGGTATCAGCTTCATTTTAGCCACAAGTTTACGGATACCCGGGTCGCTGGGAGTGAAGCTTCTAGGCCAGGTGGGGGTGTATTTTACTATGGCGCGCCGGTAGGGAACGCCTTTACCTTCGGCGTAGCCCAAACCTAGACCTACACCTGAGTCGGGAATACCGGAGACGAAATCTACTTCTGAATCGTCGTTGTTACCCATCGTTAAACCACATTTATAACGGACTGAATCCACGTTTATATTTTCATAGTCGGAAACAGGATACCCAAAATAAACCCACAAAAAGGAACAGACTTGTTTGCGTTTGTTGGGCTCACGCAATTGCTGCATGTTATTTGGACGGAGCAGAACAATTTCACCTGCACCAAGACAGTAGTCCGTTTTATAATCGAGGTTGGGAAAAGCACAGGGTTCACTCGAAGCGGCATAAGCTCCGTCTTTTTTGCCAATGACAATGGGGGTGCGTCCGAACTTGTCCCGGGCAACGATGATTCCTTCCTCGGTAAGGATCAGCATGGAACAAGATCCTTTTACTTTTTGAAAAACCAATTCAATGCCTTCGACAAAAGTCTTGCCTTGGGTAATGATCAGGGCAATCAGTTCTGTCTGATTGGTTTGCCCTGAACTGAGTTCGGAAAAATGCCTGCCGGAATCGAGTAAATCTTTTTCGAGTTCTTTTATGTTATTGACACAGGCTACTGTTACTATGGCAAATTTTCCCAGACGAGAATTAATTACGATAGGCTGAGGATCGGTATCACTAATGACACCTATGCCTGAGTTTCCCAAAAAAGAAAGTAGCTCCGGCTCGAATTTTGAGCGAAAATAAGCATTTTCCAAATTGTGAATGGCCCTATAAAACTTGCCGTTATATAAAGTGGCCATGCCTCCGCGGCGGGTTCCTAGGTGAGAGTTGTAGTCTATGCCGTAATAAAGGTCTTTGATACAACTTGAGTTGGAGATGGTTCCAAAAAAGCCTCCCATATTGCGATGATAGGTAAATTATATATATTCTTGCCAGCTTTTAATCTGGATATCATTCATGTCGATGGAGCAGAAGGACTCAATAAAGGCTGCTGCCAACCTGGCGTTGGTAATCAACGGTATATTGTGATCTATTGCAGCCCTGCGAATTTTATATCCGTTAGTTAACTCTCTTTTAGTCAGATTTTTGGGTATATTAATAAGCAAATCAAAAGCGCGATCAGAGATCATGTTTAATATTTGTCGCTTGTCGTTATTTTCGTCGGGCCAGTGTACCAACTCGGCTTTTACACCGTGTTCTTTTAAAAATTGCTGAGTTCCTCCGGTGGCATAAATGGGATAGCCGTTTTCTTGCAACATAATGCAGGCATCTAATAAGTCAACTTTCGATTTGCTCCCTCCGGAAGAAACCATAATGCCTTTTTTCTTATCAGGAATGTTAAAACCCGTAGCAATCATGGCGTTCAACAAGGCTTCGCCGAAATCGTCGCCCAGACAGCCTACCTCACCGGTGGACGACATGTCTACGCCCAGTACAGGATCGGCTTTATGTAAACGGGAGAAGGAGAATTGGGAAGCTTTAACACCTATCCAGTCGATATCAAAAGCATTTTTATCAGCTTTGTCGTAGGGGGCATCCAGCATGATGCGGGTAGCCGTATCTATGAAATTACGTTTAAGTACCTTAGATACAAAGGGAAAGCTTCTCGAAGCTCTGAGGTTGCATTCAATTACCTTGACCTCGTTGTTTTTGGCCAGAAACTGAATATTAAACGGGCCGCTGATGTTGAGTTCTTTAGCTATGCAGCGACTGATTTTCTTGATGCGTCTGGCTGTGGCAAAATAGATTTTTTGTGCCGGGAAAACCATCGTGGCATCGCCCGAGTGTACACCGGCAAATTCCACGTGTTCGGAGATAGCGTATTCAACCACATCCCCGTTGTGAGCCACAGCGTCAAATTCAATTTCTTTAGCGTTTTGTAAAAACTGTGAAACCACTACAGGAAATTCCTTAGACACTTTAGCCGCCATTTTCAGGAAACTTTCCAAATCATCTTCGTCGTAACAGACGTTCATAGCCGCACCCGATAAGACATACGAAGGCCTTACCAACACAGGATAACCGACTTTTTCAATAAATATCTTGATGTCCTCTAAGCTGGTTAGCTCTTTCCAGGCTGGTTGATCTATGCCCAACTGATCAAGCATACTCGAAAACTTGTGTCTGTTTTCGGCCCGGTCGATGGAAACCGGAGAAGTGCCCAGGATCGGAACTTGCTGACGGTAAAGCTTCATGGCCAGGTTGTTGGGTATTTGGCCGCCAACAGAAACGATCACACCTTTGGGACGTTCCAAGTCGATGACGTCCATCACGCGCTCAAAACTCAGTTCATCAAAATACAAACGGTCGCACATGTCGTAATCGGTCGATACCGTTTCGGGGTTGTAATTGATCATGATGGACTTGTAACCCAAGTTGCGGGCTGTTTGGATAGCATTGACCGAACACCAGTCGAATTCTACGGAACTGCCGATGCGGTAAGCACCGGAACCAAGCACTACAACCGATTTCTCGTTGGGATAATAGGGAATATCATGAGTTTCACCTTCGTAAGTCAGATAAAGGTAATTGGTCAATTCTGGATGTTCCGAAGCGACGGTGTTTATGCGTTTCACCTTGGGCAGTACACCGAGTTGTTTACGACGATCTCGTACGCGGATATTGTCTTTTTCCATATTACCCTTAGGATTTTCGACAAAACGGGCAATCTGAAAATCCGAGAAACCGAGGCGTTTAGCCTCCAGTAAGATATCCTCGGGTAACACCTCAATTTTTTCGTATTGTTTTAAAACCAGAGTGTAATCGTATATATTTTTGAGCTTACCGACAAACCACGGATCAATTTTGGTTAACTCACAGATACGTTCCACGCTATACCCTTTTTTCAGGGCATCGGCTATGGCAAAAATACGCAAATCGGTAGGGCGGGACAGTTCCTGGTCAAGATTCTCGAATTCGGCACCGTCGTTGCCCACAAAACCGTGCATACCTTGTCCGATCATTCGAAGTCCTTTCTGAATGGTTTCTTCAAAAGATTTTCCTATGGACATGATTTCGCCCACAGATTTCATAGAAGAACCTATTTCGCGCGAAACACCGGCAAATTTGGTTAAATCCCAGCGGGGTATTTTGCAAATGATATAATCGAGCTGAGGGGCTATATAAGCTGAATTACTGGTGCCCATTTCTCCAATCTGGTCCAGTGTATAACCCAAAGCCAGTTTGGCAGCTACGAAGGCGAGGGGATAACCGGTAGCTTTGGAAGCCAGTGCCGAAGAACGGCTTAGGCGGGCATTCACTTCGATAATGCGGTAATCGTCGGTTTCCGAATTGAAGGCATACTGAATATTGCATTCGCCTACGATACCCAAATGCCGGACGCATTTTTTGGAGAGTTCTATCAGCATATTGAGCTCTGTGTCGTCCAGCGAGCAGGTGGGAGCCACCACGATGGATTCTCCCGTATGGATGCCAAGAGGGTCGACGTTTTCCATATTGGCTACGGTAAAACAGTGGTTGTTTTTGTCGCGAATGACTTCGAATTCGATTTCTTTCCAACCTTTGAGCGACTCTTCAATTAAAATCTGTTTTGAAAAGGAGAAGGCGTTTTGGGCCAATGCGATGAACTCTTCCCGATTCGTGCAAATGCCGCTGCCTTGTCCTCCGAGGGCATAAGCCGAACGAATCATAACCGGATAGCCGATTTTGTCGGCTGCCTTCAGGGCTGCCTCCATAGTTTCCACAGCCTGGCTTACCGGAGTTTTTAAGTTTATTTCGTTTAGTTTTTTAACGAACAGATCGCGGTCTTCGGTATACATGATGGCTTCGACCGAAGTGCCAAGTACTTTGACTCCGTATTGTTTAAGTACCCCCGAAAGGTAAAGTTCGGTACCGCAATTCAGGGCTGTCTGTCCCCCAAAAGCCAACAAGATCCCGTCGGGGCGCTCTTTTTCAATGATCTTTTCTACAAAATAAGGAGTGACCGGTAGAAAATAAACAGTATCTGCAATTCCTTCAGAGGTTTGAATGGTTGCAATATTGGGATTTACCAACACCGAACGGATGCCTTCTTCACGCAAAGCTTTGAGGGCTTGCGAGCCAGAGTAGTCGAATTCGCCTGCCTGTCCGATTTTTAAAGCGCCTGACCCCAGCACTAGCACTTTATTAAGATCTTGATTCATAGGATTATAAAAAGATGTAAGTGGTCTGTTCCTTCTGAATGCAAAGGAAGCACAAATTTTGTACATCTCAAAAGACCCTGCAGGTTAAAGAATAAAATTTACAAGCAAGACATTAAAAATGTCATCGGAAAATGTACCTTTGCAGTCTTAAACAAAGAAGTTTATGTTCAGAACACATACTTGCGGAGAACTCCGTATTCATGATGTAAGCAAAAAAGTCTGTTTGGCTGGCTGGGTACAGCGTATACGCAAAATGGGAGCTGTGACTTTTGTTGATCTTCGCGACCGTTACGGTCTTACTCAATTGGTAGTCGACTCGGAAGCCGGTGCCGCTTGCACTGAAACGATAAATAAAATGGGCCGGGAATGGGTGATTCAGGTGCATGGCCTGGTCAGGGAACGATCCGGAAAGAACCCTCAATTGATCACCGGTGATATTGAAATTCAGGTCGAAGAAATCAAGGTTTTAAATGCTGCCGCAACGCCTCCTTTTACCATCGAAGAGCAATCCGACGGGGGAGACGAGCTTAGAATGACCTACCGCTATTTGGATCTGAGGCGTCCGCCCTTGAGCAGGAATTTGCAACTGAGACATAAAATGGCTATGGCCACCCGCAACTATCTGGATAAGCAGGGATTCCTCGAAATAGAGACCCCGGTACTGATTAAATCCACTCCCGAGGGAGCCAGAGATTTCGTGGTACCTTCCAGAATGAATCCGGGTCAGTTTTATGCTTTGCCCCAATCGCCTCAAATGTTTAAACAATTGTTGATGGTTTCGGGTTATGACCGCTACTTTCAGTTGGTTAAATGTTTCAGGGACGAAGACCTGAGAGCCGACCGCCAACCCGAATTTACCCAGATCGATTGTGAAATGTCGTTCATTGAACAAGAAGACATACTTAACACCTTTGAGGGTTTGATTCGTTATTTGTTCAAAGAAATCAAAGGCATTGAATTTAAAGAGGCTTTCAGGCGAATGAGCTGGGCCGATGCCATGCGTTATTACGGCAGTGATAAACCTGATCTGCGCTTTGGTATGTCTTTTGTTGAAATTAAGCACCTTACGACGGGGCGTTCTTTCAATGTTTTTGATCAGGCCGAATACGTCGGTGCTATTTGTGCACCCGCATCGGCCTCTTATACCCGCAAGCAGTTGGATGAACTGACAGAGTACGTCAAAAAGCCACAGATTGGAGCCAAAGGCATGGTCTATGTTCGTTGCGAAGCAGACGGCAGCTTCAAATCTTCGGTGGATAAATTTTACACTCAGGACGATCTGAAAACCTGGGCCGAAGCTTGCCAAGCTCAGCCCGGAGATTTAATACTGATTTTGTCGGGAGCCACTCAAGCCACCCGAAAAGCTCTCAGCGAACTACGCCTCGAAATGGGCCGGCGACTGGGATTTTGCGACAAAAATCTATATGTTCCTTTGTGGGTGGTCGATTTTCCCATGTTCGAATGGGACGAAGAAACAGCCCGTTATTACGCCATGCACCATCCTTTCACCTCTCCCAAGCCCGAAGATGTACCTCTGTTGGAAAAAGATCCCTCACAGGTCAGGGCAAATGCCTACGATATGGTAATCAACGGGGTAGAATTGGGAGGAGGATCCATTCGTATACACGATAGCCGGTTGCAGGCCGATGTTTTTAAGATCCTGGGCTTTACTGAAGAAGAGGCTACTCAGCGTTTTGGTTTCCTGATGGATGCCTTCAAATTCGGAGCACCTCCCCATGGCGGTATTGCTTTTGGCTTTGACCGTTGCGTATCTATGTTTGCCGGTTTGGATTCCATCAGAGATTGCATTGCCTTCCCAAAAAACAATTCGGGCAGGGACGTGATGATAGATGCTCCCTCAAACATCGATCAGGAACAACTGGATGAATTGCACTTAAAAATACTTACTCCAAAAAACAAAGAATGAAAGTTCGGGACATATGTACTTTAATTGAGAATTTTGCCCCTCTAAAACTTCAGGAGGACTACGACAACGCCGGTTTGATACTGGGAGATCCTGCTGCTCAGGTCAAAGCGGTATTGGTTTGTCTGGATGTGTCCGAGGCGGTATTGGACGAAGCTCTTGAAAAGGGATGTAATATGGTTGTTTCTCACCATCCTCTTATTTTCAGGGGAATAAAAAGCATCACGGGGAAAAATCCGCAAGAGCGTACTTTGATTAAAGCCATACAAAACAAGATCGCCATTTATGCCGGGCACACCAATGTTGATGCTGTTATGGACGGTGTGAACGGAAAAATTTGCGAGAAATTGAATTTAAGCTCTACTGCCATTTTAGTCCCTAAAGAAAACATGAGCAATGTCGGTGCCGGTATGACCGGATTTCTGACTCGGGCGCTGGAGGAAAAGGATTTTTTAATACTCCTAAAACAGGTATTCGGAAGCAAAATGTTGAGACATTCCGCTCTTACAGGTCGGGAAATAAACAAAGTGGCTGTTTGCGGAGGCTCAGGCAGCGAACTTATTTCGGCGGCCATCGCCGAAGGGGCAGACGCCTTTATAACTGCCGACGTCAAATACCACCGGTTTGCCGAAGTAGACGATAAATTGTTGCTTATAGATGCCGGACATTACGAAACGGAGCAATTTACAAAAGACCTGTTTGTAGAGTTAATTTCAAAAAATATTGCTAACTTTGCCGTCCATTCGTCCCAAAGAGAGACGAATCCGGTTTTTTATACTTAAACAGCTAAATCACAAAATTTTATATAAATATGAGCGTCGATAGTACTAAGGCTGAACCCAAAGAAATTTCTGTAGAAGAAAAGCTTAAAGCACTGTACGAATTACAGGTTGTAGCTTCCGAAATTGATAAAATCAAAATTCTTCGCGGCGAGCTTCCGCTCGAAGTGCAGGATTTGGAAGACATCATTGCCGGCCTGGAGACCCGTATCGAAAATTTCAAGGCAGAGATAAAAACATGTACCGACAGAATTTTGGGCTGTAAGATCGATATTGAAAATTCTACGGCTCTGATCGCAAAATACAAAGCCCAGCAAGACAATGTCCGTAACAACCGGGAATATGATTTTCTGAGCAAGGAAATTGAATTTCAGGGTCTGGAAATCGAACATGCCGAGAAGAAAATCCGGGAAGCTCAATTCAGCGAAAAAGCTAAAAACGAAGAATTGAATCTGGCTCAGGAAGAATTGAACGAAAGACGCGAGGACTTGGAAGTGAAGAAATCCGAACTGGATGAAATCATTTCAGAAACCCGCTCTGAAGAAGAGACACTCAGAGAAAAAGCCAAAACCATCGAAAGTTACATAGAGCCCAGGCTTCTGCAAGCCTTCAAACGTATACGCAAAAACGCAAGAAACGGTTTAGCCGTAGTTTACGTACAGCGCGATGCCTGTGGTGGTTGCTACAATAAAATTCCGCCCCAAAGACAGATGGATATCAGAATGCGCAAAAAAGTAATTGTTTGCGAATACTGTGGCCGCATTATGATCGATCCCGAATTGGCAGGAGTGGAAACACCGGCGGAACCGGCCGGCAAGAAATAATTGTTATCCGGTTTTTGCAGAAATCAACCCTCGTTGTAAGCGGGGATATCTTCCAAAAAATTCACTGTATTGTCAAGGTAATCTATCCGGCAGCAATAATGGTTCATACCGTTACTGACTGTCAGGTATTTGGCTTGTAAAGCCCAGTTGTAACGTACAATTTGGTCAAAAACTTCCTGATTGAGCGTTACCGTGGGAGCTTTGTATTCTACCAGCATAAATACTTGCATATGAGCATCGTATATAACGGTGTCGCAACGTTTGGTTAAGCCTTCCAGTTGGATGCTGCACTCGTTGACGATAAGTCCGGACGGATAATTTTTATGGACAATCAGGTAATTGCAAAAATGCTGCCGCACCCATTCTTCGGGACTGAGAAAAACGTATTTACGCCTGAGGGGGTCGAATATGTAGTTCTTAGCATCTTTCTTGCGCAATTTGTACTTGAAGCCGGGCAGGTTTAATGCAAACATTTCGTATTTTTGGAATCAATTTGTATTCAAAGATACGGCAATACTTGTGAAATCAGGATTTATATGGCCAAAAAAACGGAGAATGCACAGGAAGTCATTCGGGAAATAGAAGCCGGCAAGCGGTATCCAATCTACTTTTTGATGGGAGAGGAGCCCTATTACATTGACGAGATAAGCAATCGTCTGCTCAAACTTGTTTTGACCGAAAGTCAGCAAGATTTCGACCAGCGCATACTTTACGGCAAAGATCTCAGTGTTGCTCAGCTTATTAACGAAGCCCGCCGTTATCCTATGTTAGCCCCTTACCAGGTGATATTGGTGCGCGAAGCCCAGATGATACGCAATTTCGAAGAAGAGTTTTTACTTTATGTTCAACAACCGATGCCTTCGACCATTTTGATTATTAACTATAAATACAAAAGCCTCGACAAAAGAAGAAAACTCTATTCAGCCCTAGAGCAATCGGCCCTTTTGTTTGAATCAAAAAAAATGTACGACAACCAGATACCCGCCTGGATTACCCGCTTTTTATCGGAGCAGGAGATACAGATCGAAGCCAAAGCTGCCCAAATGCTGGCCGATTTTTTGGGCACCGATTTGGGACGCATTGTGGGGGAATTGGAAAAATTGAAATTATTGCTCAAAACCAAGCCTTATAAGATTACGGCGGCCATGGTCGAGCTAAATATCGGCGTCAGCAAGGAGTACAACAATTTTGAACTTATCGATGCCATCAAGCAAAAAGACCAATTCAAAGCCCAACAAATTGCGCAATATTTCGCCCGGAATCCCAAAAACAATGCCATGGTGGTTACACTGATTGTTTTGTTTGATTATTTTTCAAAACTGCTGATGTACCATTACCTGCCCGACAAATCCTCTTCCAATGTTGCTTCACAGCTGGGTATTCCTCCATTTTTAGTAAAAAACTATCAGCAGGGAGCTCAACATTACAATGCGAATAAAGTTGTGCGAAACATAAGTCTCATAAGGCATTACGACGCCAGGCTCAAGGGATTTGAGCAGGCGGCCTTGCCTGAATCGGAATTGCTTCGTGAATTGCTTTGCCTGTTGATGGCATAATCTTCCCGATGGTTGCCTGACTTTGCAGGCGGATACTGAGTGAACAGAAAAAAAAGAGGATGACTTTTTAGTCACCCTCTTCAGCATTTACACTAATTTTTTAACGGACTTCCATTACAAATTGGAATTCGTAGTCCTGATGGGGCAGGCGATACTCGTCTCTGGGCATAGCTCCCCAACTGTTTACACTACCCAGACCCATTTGTACTTTGTCGATGCAAAGGTTGGTATAATCCACTTTGGGTATTTGCTGCGAGTGTCTTTGTCCTTTACTGGGACCGTCGTCGAGCGATTCGATGGAATAATTCAGTGCCGAGGCCGAGAAAGGGGCGACCGAGCGGATTTTTATACCTCTGCCTCCGGCATTCGTTTGTTTCCACCAGCGGATATCGGTTTTATTGCCGTTTTCCTGAGGTCTGATATAGGGATAAAACTGTTCCTCAACCGTTTGTTTGTAAATACCCAAATCGGTAGAATTGTTCCTGTCCGAATAATTCTCGATCGGACCACGGCCGTAGTACTCAATTCTGTCCATTAGCAAAGGCATTTGCAGTTGCATGCCAAAGCGGAACAATTCCGGAGCCTTTGCATCGGCCCCGGCGGTCATTTTTTGAGTGACTTCTATGCTGCCCTGATTATTGATGCGGTAAGTTAGATGGAGTTTTGACGAAACAGCACGCATATCGTACTGAGCTCTTATTACCACCAAACCATCTTCGATGGATTGTTCGAACGATTCCAGTCTTAAACCCGGATTTTTCCAGACGGCCAACTTGTTTTGCAGATTGGCTCCGAAATCGTTGTCGGTAGGAGCGCGCCAGAAATTGGGAGTGAGGCTGCCACCTTCGTTCAGAAGATCAGTCCCCTTTACTTGCCAGCGGCTCAGGTAACCGTTGTGCTTATTGAATTCTATACGGTAATTATCGGCTTCGATGATAAGGAATCTCCAGTCGTTTTCGATTACTTTAGGAGTCTGTAGCTCGATGTTGGCAGTCAATATATTATCAAAATTCAAGCTTTGCTCTGAGCGATCGCGTATGCAAAGTTGATTTTTGGCCAACACAAAACCGGCGGGCAATAATTGTTCTGCTTTTCTTAGTTTGAAAGAAATATTCAGCAATACTTCCTTGTCGGGGCTGATGCCGCTTAAATCGTAATCCAGTTTGAGCTTTTTGGTTTGTTGGGCTTCGATATCAATCTTGTCAACCATACCGCTTTGGCAGGCTTTACCGTTTACCAGCAAGACCCATTCGAGGTAAAAGGCGCTCAGATCGCGGAAAAAATATTCGTTGTAAACTTGGATTTCTCCTTTTTCCAAATCCGATGCGCCGGCCCAAATGGATTGGTACACATGGCCAACTTCGTGGAAATGGGGGTTGGGCAGGCGATCGGGGCTGATCAGGCCGTTGTCGCAGAAATTTAAGTCACTGGCATCGTATGGGTTGAAATCTCCTCCATAGGCGTAAAACATAACGCCGTTTTTGTCGAATTTACGCAGAGACTGATCTACGAAATCCCAGATGAAACCGCCTTGGTATTTGGGATATTTACGCACCAGATCCCAGTATTCCTTGATGCCTCCCTCGGAATTACCCATGGCGTGCACGTACTCGCATTGAATCAGGGGTTTTTTAATATCGCCTTCGCAATAACGTATGCAATTGTCGTAGCCGTAATACATGGGGCAGAAAATATCCGTAAATTCGTTGGTCCTGGCTTGTTCGTATTGTACCGGACGGGAGGGATCCTCGGCTTTAATCCACTTGTAACACATTTCGAAATTCGGCCCAAAACCTGCTTCGTTGCCCAAAGACCAAAAAATGACCGAAGGATGGTTAAAGCTTCTTTGCACATTACGCTGATTACGCTCCATATGGGCCAGCGCGTAATCGGGACGCTTGGCTGTTGTCCTTTCGCCGTAGCCAAGACCGTGACTTTCGATGTTGGCTTCTGCCACCACATAAAGACCGTATTCATCGCAGAGATCGTACCACAGATTGTTGTCGGGATAGTGACAGGTGCGTACGGCATTCACGTTGTGTTCTTTCATTAGTCTGAGGTCCTGGATCATTCGTTCCGGGGAAACATAATAACCGTAGTCGGGATCCATTTCGTGTCGGTTGACACCCTTAAACAGTACCGGCTGTCCATTGACCAGTAGCTGATCCCCTCTGAGTTCAATTTTGCGGAAACCGACTTTGACAGGAATAGCTTCCAGCACCCGGCCGCCCCCCTTAAGAGTGGCCACCAAGGTATAGAGATTGGGGCATTCAGCCGACCATTTTTGAGGATCGCTCAGATTCATTGTCAGGCTGAATTTGCCGCTTGCATTTCGTTGTGTACTGGCTAGGGTTTCATTGTTTTCATCCAGCAGATTCAATTCCAGTTCTCCTTTGCCCTTCATGCTGACGTCGATTTTCAGGCTGCCGTCTTTGTATTGGGCGTCCAGGTCGGGAGTGATCCTGATGTCTTGGATATAATTCGAAGGGCGGGCGTAGAGATAGCAATCACGGCCCACGCCGCTCAGGCGAAAAAAGTCCTGATCTTCGAGATAGGTGCCGTCGCACCAGCGAAATACTTGAAAAGCAATCAAGTTTTTGCCGGGACGCAAATACTTACTCAGGTTAAATTCGGCTTCGAGCTTGCTGTCTTCGCTGTAACCTACGTATTTACCGTTTACCCAAAGGTAGATGTTGGAGGTTACGGAACCGAAATGAGCAAAAATTTCTTTGCCTTTCCAATGATCGGGAATAGTGATTTCCCGGCGATAGGAGCCCACGTGATTGTTTTCGACAGGGATGTCGGGAGGATTGCTTCTGAATTGATTGCGCCAGGCCCAGCCTGTGTTTACATAGACCGGATCTCCATAGCCGTTCATTTCCCAGATACCGGGCACCGGCATATTGGCCCAGTTTCGGTCGTCGAAATCGCTACGGAAAAAGTCCGTAGGGCGATTATTAGCGTCTTTGACCCAGTAGAATTTCCACATACCATTAAGGCTGAGATAATTACTGGAGCTCTCTCTACAGTTTTTCAGAGCTGCCTCCCGCGATTCATAAGCAAAATAATTGGTGTGCATTTCAGCTCTGTTCACGGCGTTTATACCCGGATCCTGCCACTCGTTTTTTTGCGCCGAAACGCTCAGAACGATGGTTGTGAGCATAAATGTACTAATGATTCTTTTTTTCATAGCTTGTATTTTTATGGGTTATTATGGAATATGTATTTTATGGAAACGTTTTTTGTATCGAAGCAGGTAAATCCCTTGTTTCAGAGGAACATAAGTGGGATTGTTCAGAGCTTTATCTCTGAGGAGCAATCTGCCGTCGAGCTTGAACAAGGAAAAATCTTCTCCGGCTTCCATGTTGAAAATGATCAACAAACCTGCTCTGCTCACTAGTAAGGGCCCCTGTTTGGATATGTTCTCCAGGGTCAGGGTGTCGTTGGCTGGATTCATGTTGTAAATGGCCAGAGAATCGGGCAGTCTGTCTCCGCTGACGGAAAAGTAAGCATGAAAGGCCGGCAGCAATAATTGTTGACCCTCCTGTAGTACAAAATGCAAATGATCTTCCAATAGGTAGGTACCGGCCGCAGGGATGTTTATGGTTTTAAAACCGGTGTTTCCGGTAAAACTGTAATCACTGTTTCCGGTTTGGTAGGAACTTTTGGTGTCGAATACAAATACAAAAGCTTGCTGCTCTCTTTCCGGGCTGACCGAGAACAGATAAGGGCCTGCTTTGGGTTTGAAGCTGCCTGCCAGGCTAAGTGAATCAAAACGGTTGGAGTCGGCCTTGTATTCCATTAGGTAATAATCTTTACCGGGTTGTAATATGGTCATTTCTTTGTTGCGTACCGATTTTACGTCGAGTGGCAAGGATAGGGCATACCAACTTTGGCTGCGATTAAAACTCCGGTAAAGCACGCGTTCGGAAATCAGTTGAGTTTCCTGACTGTAATCGTAAGAGGCCGACAGGCTGTCGTTGGAGCAAAACAGGCTGACATCGGCCCGGATGGTGCCGTAATTCAAGACTTCAGCGCCGGGCAAAATAATCAGACTGTCTACTGTTACGGTTTCGTCTTGGGACAATTCCAGTTTTGCCCCTTCTGCAATAATGGCCGTAGCGTAGGCATTGGGAATGTTGTTGTCCCAATTTTCTTCTATATCCCATAGTGCTTGTTGGGGATTCGGTGGGTCGAAGACGCTTTGGAAATGAGAGCGGTCGGGAATAAACCGGTATTCCCGTTGACCTTTTTTGTTCAAGGTAGGCCAAGAGACTACGCTATCGTTGGCATCGATGCCCAATTCATGGAGAGTGCTGTTGTCCGAAAGAACCATAAGTCCGTAATGCCCGGCTTCGTTTGGGCTGGGATAAAGCGTAAAAAACGTTTTTTGTACCGGATCCAGAGGAATTGCTGCCTTAGCAGCATTGATATAGACATAGGTTTTGGCAGCCTTATTGCGGAGATAGTAAACACTGCGGTTTTCATCGTCTTTGCTGCAACTGATTTCAAATTTTGCCCAATCGCCCGCGGTTTCCGGATCGTAAGTATAATCAAGCTGATATCCCCCGGCTAGCTCTTGACAAACCAAATATTTATCGTTGAGTTGGCATTGTAGATGGTACCATACATAAGGCTCGGGGCTGAAATATGTCGCCGTATCCACCGGAGGAAGAGGAGGATCTTCGGGATCAATGCCACCTTCGTTGGCCATGGCGCTAAAAAAACTGTCTAGGAAATCAATTCGCTCGCTGAGGTAATTACGCAGATATTCCATCTGCATGGCGAAGCTAATGTTGGATCCGTAATAGATTTCGTTGTAAATCCTCGAAGAAAGGGCAGTGCTCCATTTTTGGTAATTCAGCTTTTGCGAAGCATCCAGTTCTTCTTCCATATTGTAGAGCAGGTGTATCAGATCATCTTTGAGCATCTCATTCTGATAAATAACTTTCCAACGTTCAGCGATCATTTTTCTGATGGGAGAAATGGTCAGCACTTTGTTTATAAGCTCCTTTACCCGGTTGTTGCTGAAACATTTCAACATAATGGATTCGGAGCGGCCGTCGTTTGCAAGCGAATATATACGGTTGCAGTTTCCAAAGGAAATGTCGTTGTCCCAAAGCGGGCCAAAATAAAGACGGTCGTCGTCCCGGTGTTTCTTCATAAAAATACTCCAGACTCCATCAGGGTTGGCTGTCAGTTCGTTGGCGATGTACCAATTGACAAAGGCGGTGGTGTCCAGATAACGGCAAATATTTTCGTAGGCAGCCTGGGTGTTGTTGTAATTTAGAATGCTTTGTTCGAAAGCATTGTAATGTTGGATGATGTATTGACGTTGGGCAAGAGTAATTTCGTCGTTGTCCGGGTATTTTATGGTTACTTTGTTGCCGATGTTACTGGAGAAAGCTTCGGGAAACAACTCACCTTTGCCCGGATCGTAAGAGCCGGTAATTCCAAAACCGTCTATTTCGAGCACATAGCCTCCTGTCAGGTTGGGATCAAGGCGTGAAGTATCCATTTTTTCAGTATTCACACGGTCTTTATCGCGTTCTACCTGATCGGTAAGCATATAATTACCTATGTAATTTCCATTAAGAATTACGTCAACAAAACGATAATCGGGTGTGTAATAAATATTGCAGGCTTTACTGATTTCGAAGGCAAGAGCATTGCGCACCAGGGTTTTATCGGCGTGGTTAGCCAAAAGCACCCAGTCGTTTTCTTTGGCAGTCATACCCAACAACCTTGTTTTCTTGTCCAACTTGATGCGATAGGGCTTTTTAGCCAGATTCCAGGTGGAATTGCCACGTCCTCTGATCTGTATGGTGCTGTCGTATTGTCCGGGAGTTTCGTTACCGGCAACAATACGAAGAGAGCCTGAAAAATAAACCTCTTTTTGTATGGGTACTTTAGTTCCGTTCGCGTAAGTCGAATCTGTGGTAATGTATAATGTAGGCAGATTGGTCAACTGTTCCTGAGCCATTAGTAGAAAGGGCAGGAAAAGAACGACAGTCAGCAAGTATTTGTTCAGCTTTGTCATTATCACAGGTATATACGGACTTAGGTTCCGTATTGTCATGAATATACAAATTAATCGCATTTTGCCGACAAACAGCGCCTAAAATTAGTTCAATAAAGTATATTCAAAGTTCATTTTGTGTACAGAGCTTTTTTGTCGAAGGTCAAAGCCGGATTTTCGGCCGGATTCCTTACATTAGCGGCAGTTTGTTTATTTCTGATTTTTTTATTTACCATGAATGATCCATTATCCCGTCGGGATTTTATTAAAAAAACAGGAATGGGCCTTTTGGCCATTCCTTTGCTCGGCTCTGTAGGTTCAGTGAATTCGTTGATGGCAGCTCCTGCTCCTCGAATTGAGTCAAAAACAAACAACCGGATCAGGGGTTTTGAATATCCTCAGCATCCGGGCAAATTAAATTTAAATGTGTTGGATTTTGGTGTTGTGGGCGACGGAATTACAATAAATACCGAGGCTTTACAGCATGCCATTGATCGTTGCTTTGTATTGGGTGGCGGAGAAGTGTTTGTTCCCGCCGGTGACTATTTGACCGGCGCTATTCAATTACGTTCGGGAGTATTGCTGCGTTTGCATTCGGAGGCCATTCTTAGGGGCACGCCCCATTTTGGGGATTACCCCGTGATGCAGGTGCGTTGGGAAGGCAAGTGGATACAAGGTCATACGGCTCTGATATATGCGGTGGATGCCAGCTATACCGGTATCGTGGGCGGAGGTAAAATCATTGGCCACCCGGCATTGGGAGGCAGACCAACCAGTGACAATCCCCTGAGGCATCCGGCCCTGATAGAGCCAATTAATTGTAAAAATCTGCTGTTTAGCGATTTCTCCACTTCTTACCAGAGAATGTGGTGCATACATCCCACTTATTGCGAAAATATTCATTTCAAAGACCTTACTATCCGGTCTACAGGGGGCAACGGAGACGGTATAGACGTTGATTCCTGTAAACATGTCCTGATCGAAAGATGTGACATCGAAACGGGCGACGATTGTATTGCTATCAAGTCGGGCAGGGGGATGGAAGCCAACATGTTGATGCGTACCACCGAAGATGTGTACATACGGAATTGCCGGCTTTCAGACAGTATTTATGCTTGCATCGGTATTGGAAGTGAAACCTCCGGAGGTATTCGGGGAGTCAGAATTGAAAATTGCCGTTTTGAGAACACTCGTACCCATGCCATTTATATTAAATCCAGGCCTGGTAGGGGAGCCTTCATCGAAGATATCAGTGCCGAAGGTCTCGACGTATCGGGTATGCAAGGCGGTTTTCTCCGTTTCAATCTAATGGGCAGCGGTTTGCAGGATCAAGTGCCGGTGCCCGGATTGCAAGGGATTCCCACCGTAAAGAATTTTTCTTTCAAAAACGTTCGTGTCAGAGACGTTAAGGATTTGGTAGACGGGACTTCGGTGCACCCCGACAAACCTCTCGAAGGCCTGGTGTTGGAAAATATCAGCGGAGAAGCTTTATGGGGTATCCGTTTGGCCAATGTAAGGAAGGCAGTTTTGAGGAATATTAATGTGAATATCAGAGAGGGCGATGCATTAAGTATTTACAATGTGCAGGGCAAAGGCCTGGGAAAGGCTATAGAGATGGGATTCCCACACAAAATTGAAGCAGCGATTGAAGAGCCAGATCCTCCTTATGTGTTGAAATAAATTTCAATTCTTGCCTTGAGTAGGAGTGTTCCTGAGTTTCCGATTTTTTCTGTTGATTCCGTTTTCGCTGACAAACTCAGGCAATCATCGGGGAAAAGCAAAGAGGCCGGCTAAAAATTGTTTTTTAGTCGGCCTCTTATTCCTATCAAAGACCACCTCTTAATAATGTTAAACCGACTAACTTTCGGGGTTCATGTCATTATCTGAGATGCTCTTTTATCGTAGTTCATTCAATGGCAGAAAGCTGAATTAAATAACAATCTTTTGGTATCTCGGCACCAGGGATTTCATAATAATCCATCCAATCAGATAAGCCACGGCACAAATACAGAATATTACAAAGTATCCGGCGGGTTTCCCTACAAATCCAAAGAACGTCATGTTGGTTTCTCCGGCATACACGAATAAGTTGCCGGCACTTTTTTGTAAAATCATTGAGCCAATACCTCCGGCCATACCCCCAATTCCGGTCACGGTTGCAATGGCACCGTGGGGGAACATATCGCCGATGGTTGAAAAGAGGTTGGCACTCCAGGCCTGGTGTGCAGAACATCCTATCGAAATCAACAATACGGGAATCCAGGCAGCATGTTGACCCAACTCGGCGAACTGCATACCGAGGGGTTGTGCAAGTAATACAACCAACGGGAAGAAAGCAAAAATCAACATGGCTTTCATTCGTGCTGCATAAGGATTTTGTCCGCCTCGATTAATAAAGACCGTGGGTAGTTTTCCACCTAAGATGGAAAGTACCGTTACAATGGCGTACAGAGTAAAAATCAAGGCCATACCGAGTCCCTCCGACATCTTGATATCAAATTGGGTGTAGAGGTAAGAAGGAGTCCAGAACAAGAAGAACCACCAGACTCCGTCAGTCATAAATTTTCCGAGTGCAAAAGCCCAGGTTTGTTTAAAGGAGAGTATTTTCAAGAAAGGAACTTTTTCTTCTTCCGCCGCTTTTTTCTTTTGTTCGGCTATTTCTTCATGCTTGTCTTGTTCGATGTACTCAAGTTCCTGTGAGTTGACAAACTTGCTTTTTCTTGGAGCGTCATAGAGAAAAACCCAAAAACCCATCCAGATAAAACCCAATGCTCCGATGATGATAAATGCCATCTCCCATCCGAATGCTTTGGCCAGCGGCGGGATGGTCAAGGGAGCGAACAATGCTCCTATGGATGCACCAGCGTTGAAAATAGAGGTTGCGTAAGCACGGTCTTTTTTGGGAAAGTATTCTGCCGTAGCCTTGATGGCTGCCGGGAAGTTACCTGCTTCTCCGAGAGCAAGAATACCTCGAGCTACCAAGAAGCTGTACATACTGAAAGTGGCGATTACGACGGCTACATCACCCGTAGCGGCAGCCAGTTCTGCTGCACTGTGTAAACCTACATGTGCTTCGGTTACGAGACCACAAACGGCGTGTAAACAAGCCCCTACACTCCAGACTCCAATGGACCAAAGATAACCTTTTTTGGTTCCCATCCATTCAACAAAGCGTCCGGCAAAAAGCATGGAGATTGCGTAAAAAATAGAAAAGAACGAAGTAATCGTTCCATAGTGAGATTCATCCCAGTGAAATTCCGGTTTGATAAATTCATCCCAGGTAAGTGATAATACTTGCCTGTCTAAATAATTGATAGTTGTAGCAAAAAATAGCAATGCCACAATGACCCATCTGTGTTGTGACATTTTTTGCGTCACAGTCTGTGCTTTACTCATGTTCATGTAATTTGTGTGTGAAAAATATGTAAATAAATTACTTTTTTACTTTTTGAATAATAGCCATTGCTTCTGCACAAAGCTTGGTAATGCCATCCCAATTTTCGGATTTTATCAGGTCGGCAGGAAATAAGTTAGAACCCATACCGACACAGGTTACGCCCGCATCAAACCAAGCTTTTAGGTTGCTTTCTTCAGGTGTAACACCTCCGGTAACCATGAGCTTGGACCAAGGCATAGGAGCCATTACGTTCTTTACAAAGGAAGGGCCACCCACATTGCCGGCCGGGAATATTTTGCATATATCGCAACCGGCTTCCTGAGCGTAACCAATTTCGGTGACAGAACCACAACCCGGAGCGTAAGGAATCAGCCTGCGGTTGCAAACCTTTGCCACTTCGGGGTTGAACAGAGGGCCTACAATAAAATTGGCTCCCAGTTGAATATACAGAGAAGCCGTACCTGCGTCAACGACCGAACCGGCACCCATAATCATTTCCGGACATGTTTTTTCGGTGTATTTGACCAGTTCTTTGAAGACTTCCTGTGCAAAGTCGCCCCGGTTGGTAAATTCAAAAACCCGAACACCTCCCCGATAACAAGCCAGTATGACTTGTTTGGACACTTCTATGTCTTTGTTGTAGAAGACAGGTACCATACCGCTTGTGCAAATCGTATTGATTACCTGTTGTTTAGTAAATTTTGCCATATTATTTTTGTTTATCTGGAAACCCTGCCCGAAGCATCTCCGCCCATCAGCTTCTCTACTTCGGCTACAGATACCATATTGAAATCTCCGTAAATGGTGTGCTTCAGGCAGGAAGCAGCCACAGCAAATTCTAATGCCTTTTGATCATCGCCTTCATAGGTCAGCAATCCGTAGATTAGTCCTCCCATAAAGGAATCGCCTCCGCCGACTCTGTCCACAATATGCGTGATGTCGTAAGCTTTTGAAATTTTCAATGATCCGTCAGAATACAAACATCCTCTCCAGGTATTGTGATTGGCATTGATGGAGCCTCTCAGGGTAATAATTACTTTTTTTGCCCGGGGAAATTTAGCCATCAATTGCTTACAAACCGACTCAAATTCAGCGGCATTGACTTCGCCACCGGTATGGGCTACTTCAAAACCTTCCGGCTTGATACCGAATACTTTTTCGGCATCTTCTTCATTACCCAAAATCACGTCGCATCCGGCTACTAATTTGGGCATTACTTCCGAAGCCGATTTTCCGTATTTCCATAAATTCTTTCTAAAATTTAAATCTGTGGAAACAGTTACTCCCATCTCGTTGGCTATTTGAATCGCTTCTAAACATGCATCGGCAGCTCCTTGAGAAATGGCAGGCGTAATACCCGTCCAGTGAAACCAATCTGCACCTTTGAAAATTTTTCTCCAGTCGATCATGCCGGGCTGAATCTCAGCGATAGAAGAATGCGCCCTGTCGTAAATTACTTTGCTGGGACGGGCCACAGCTCCGGTCTCCAAAAAATAAATACCCAAACGCTCGCCTCCGTAAATCAGGTGATCGGTGCCAACCCCGTATTTTCGTAAGTTCATAACGCAAGAGGTTGCTATATCGTTTAGGGGCAAACGGCTCACAAAATCTACTTTGATCCCGTAATTGGCCAGCGATACGGCCACGTTGGCTTCGCCTCCGCCAAAAGTGGCAGTCAGGCTCGAGGTCTGGCTAAAACGTAAGTATTCGGGAGTAGCTAAACGCAACATAATCTCCCCGAAAGTAACTACTCTTTTACTCATTTGATCCGTCGTTGTAAAATAAACGGCCGCAAGGTAAAGAAAATTTTCATTGCAGCCGTTTATGAATGTCGTTTAAAATTTAAAAAATGTTTTAGCGTTGTAGTACGATACGCCTTCAACCATCTTACCGAGAAAGTCCATTTCGCTGTAAGGAATTTCACCTTTCACCACATCAACACCAATAAGGTTGCACATGATACGACGAAAATATTCGTGACGCGGGTACGAAAGAAAACTCCTGGAATCGGTAAGCATACCGACAAAACGACTCAATAAGCCGAGCACCGACAAGGAATTCATCTGGGCGATCATACCGTATTTCTGATCCAGGAACCACCAGCCCGATCCAAATTGAATCTTGCCGGCTACAGAACCATCCTGGAAATTACCCAGCATAGTGGCAATTAATTCGTTATCACGTGGGTTGAGGTTATATATAATGGTTTTGGCCAATTGGTTGTTTTTGTCCAGACGGTTCAGGAATTTTGACATATTCTTACCGACATTGAAGTCTCCGATGGAATCAAAACCTGTATCGGGGCCTAATTGAGCAAACAATCTCGAATTGTTGTTACGAATAGCTCCGTAGTGGAATTGTTGTGTCCAGTCTTTTTCGGCATCCATCAGGGCAAATTCTACCATCATGGCCGATTTGAATTGCAAAATTTCCTCCTGAGACAATTCTTTGCCTCCATATACCTTATTAAAAATGGCTTCAATTTGTGCCTGAGTATAGTCTTCGGCATAAAATTCCTCTATACCGTGGTCGCTGAGCTTACAACCCACCGAAGCAAAGAAATCGTGACGTATTCTCAGAGCAGCAATCAAATCGTTGTAACGGGAAATTTTCGTTTCTGCTGCCTGGGCCAGTTTTTCCACGTAAGCTCTGAACGATTTGGGATCTTCTACTGCCATGGCTTTGTCGGGACGCCAGGTGGGTAAGACCTTAATCTCAAAACCCTCTTTTTTGAGAGCTATGTGATGCTCGAGACTATCCACCGGATCGTCGGTAGTACAGACGGTTTCGACATTATATTTTCTCATCAGTCCGCGGGCACTGAATTCGGGAGTGCGCAGTTTGGCGGTGCATTCGTCAAAAATTTCCCTGGCTGTTTCCGGTTTGAGTATTTTATTCACACCAAACGCAGTTTTGAGTTCCAGGTGAGTCCAGTGATACAGGGGATTACGCATGGTATAGGGAAGGGTTTCGGCCCATTTTTCGAATTTTTCCCAGTCGCTGGTATCCTTACCGGTGCAATAACGTTCATCAATTCCGTTGGTTCGCATGGCACGCCATTTATAATGGTCACCTTCGAGCCAGATCTGTCCCAGGTTGTCGAATTTGTGATCTTTGGCAATGTATTCGGGGTTCAGGTGGCAGTGATAATCAATAATCGGCAGATTTTTGGCGTGTTGGTGGAAAAGCTGTTCGGATACTTCGTTGTCCAACATAAAATTTTCGTCCATGAATGCTTTCATAGTAGATGTATTTTTGAGGTTTAAAAATTTTGCGAATATACAAATTATTTTTTGATGAGCCGAAGGTTCATATTTGATAAACAAACATTACTTTTGCAGCGGAAAGGCTAAAAAGAATGAAGTCCGCCTTTCACAAGGCGGACTTCATATAGTCTTCAATAGGTATTAGTCTCAAAGGTAAAAAAGATTGTGTTAGGTTAACGGCAGCAAAGGTTGAACTTTTTTTGCACACAGGCAAAAAAAAACTTATATTATAAAACATGTTTTTGGAGCATAGTTTCTTGTTGCTCATTTGAATCTTGCAAAATTAGGCAGTATCTTTGGAACCATTTTTTTAATAACATGACAGTAGTAGACACCAACAGTGAAGGCTCCAAAAAAAGCCTGAATTTCATAGAACAGATCGTCGAAAACGATTTAAAAGAAGGAAAAAATCAAGGAAGAATTGCCACCCGTTTCCCACCCGAACCCAATGGCTATCTGCATATTGGCCATGCCAAGGCTATTTGTCTGGATTTTGGGATTGCTCAAAAATATGGAGGCACCTGCAATTTGCGTTTTGACGATACCAATCCCACCAAAGAAGACGTTGAATACGTCGATTCCATTATGGAAGACATACGTTGGTTGGGATTTAGCTGGGATAATTTGTTTTATGCTTCCGATTATTTCGGGAAACTTTTTCAGTTTGCACAGGAACTGATCAAAAGAGGTTTGGCCTATGTAGATGATCAGTCTGCCGAGGTGATAGCCCAGCAAAAGGGCACACCCACCAGCCCCGGGGTCAATAGTCCTTATCGCAACAGATCTGCCGAAGAAAACCTGGATTTATTTTTGAGAATGCAGGCCGGCGAATTTGACGAGGGCAGCAGGGTTTTGAGAGCCAAAATTGACATGGCACATTCCAATATGCATTTTCGTGATCCGTTGATGTATCGTATCTTAAAACAAGCCCACCACCGCACAGGCAATACATGGAATATTTATCCCTTGTACGATTTCGCTCACGGACAATGCGATTATTTTGAAGGTATTACTCATTCGCTCTGTACTCTGGAGTTTGAGATACACCGGCCGCTCTACGACTGGTTTATAGATCACCTACAAGAGGGCGATTACCGGCCCAGGCAAATTGAATTCAATCGCCTGAACATAACCTACACCATAATGAGTAAGCGAAAATTGCTGCAATTGGTCGAAGGGGGTTTTGTCAAAGGTTGGGACGATCCACGCATGCCTACTCTTTGCGGTTTGCGCAGGCGCGGCTATACGCCCGAATCCATACGAAATTTTATAGACAGGATAGGTTATACGAAATTTGACGGAGTGATAGATCAAAGCTTGTTGGAATTTGCCGTACGCGAACATCTCAACAAGATTGCTCCCCGGGTAAGTGCCGTATTGAATCCCGTAAAGCTTATTATTACCAATTACCCCGAAGGGAAAGTGGAATGGAACGAAGCCATCAATAATCCCGAAGACGAAAGCGCGGGCAGTCGCACAATTCCCTTTGCCCGTGAATTGTATGTTGAAAGGGATGACTTTATGGAAGAAGCACCTAAAAAGTTCTATCGACTGACGCCGGGACAAGAAGTAAGGTTGAAAAATGCTTATATCGTGCAATGTACAGGTTGTAAAAAAGATGCCGATGGCCAGGTGCAGGAGATTTATTGTACCTACGATCCCCTGACCAAAGAAGGAGGTCCGGAAAGCAAGCGTAAGGTAAAAGCCACCCTGCATTATGTTACTGTTGAGCACAGCTTGCCGGCAGAAGTTCGTTTATACGACCGTTTGTTGACGGTAGAAAATCCGGCCGAAGACAAAGAGAGAGATTTCATGGACATGCTGAATCCCGATTCGCTCAAGGTTTTGAAAGATTGCCGTGTGGAGGCTTCTCTGCAAGATGCCCGTCCGCTGGATCATTTTCAATTTCTGCGTATGGGCTATTTCAATCTGGACCCCGATTCCCGCCCCGGTCAATTAATTTTTAACCGGACTGTAGGTCTCAGGGACACCTGGAGCAAGATCGCTAAAAAATAAGGCAATATATTTTTTTGAATCCGAATGAAGTCAAGAGAGGACGATAATATACGTGCATTAGTTAAGCGTTATGAACAACAACGCTCCAACGGCTTGTCGCAGTATTTTGACGTAGATGAATTCGATCGTATTGCCGATTATTACCTGGACCGGGGTCGCACCAACAAGCTCTCGGAAGTGGTCAGTTCTGCTTTGCGCATTCATCCCAACAGTACGGTTATTCATCTGAAACGTGCCATTTTGTATGTGGAAACGGGCGAACCGATGAAAGCCTTGCAGCTGCTTGATCGTTTACCTGAGCAGGAAGAGGCTGGTTTTGTGCGGGCTGCCGCCTTTTTAAAACTCAAAAGGAAAGAAGAAGGTTTGGCTTTGCTCCAAGATATGGTAATCAGAGAACAATACGATAAAGACTTGGCTTGTCTTGAAGCAGTGAATGTATTGAATGCCGAAAATCTGTATAAGGAAGCCTTGGATTTTGTACGGCTAGGCTTGGAACACAATCCCGAAAACACCGATTTAATGTCGGAAGGTGCTTTTTGTGCTGAACAATTGAACGATATGCCCGCCTCGGAACATTATTACCGGATGTTGCTCGAGGTGGACGTTTATTCTTACGAAAACTGGTTCAACCTGGGGCAGATATTGTTTAGCCAGGAGCGCTTTGAAGAAGCATGCAAAGCTTACGATTTTGCGTTGGTAAGCAATCCCGGGTTTATGCCTGCGGTGCTTCAGATGGGGCATGCCTGTTTTCAAATGGAACATTACGAAGACGCAGCCAAATTTTACCTTGATTACCTGCTGGCAGCCATAGAAGAAAGCCTTCCCTCTGCCGAAGGCAATAGCATAGACGACTTAATGGTGTTTGTAGGTGAGGCTTTTGAAAAAGCAGAACACTACGAATCGGCCATTGAATGGTACGAACATGCATTGACCACTAATCCCGGTAATTTACAGGCATATACCGGAATGGGGATTTGCTATATGGAATTAAAAGATTACAAGCAAAGCCTTCGGTATCTGGAAAAAGCCATCAAAATGGACGATAAACAAGCCGAAATATGGGTTTATCTGGCCGAGGTGCTTGTCGATATGGATAAGAATGAGCAAGCCATTGTAGCCTATTTGCATGCTTTAAGCCTTGATCCCTCGCAAGCCGAAGTACTTTTTGCTCTTGGTAATCTGTATTACGATCAGCAAAAGTTTGAGTTGGCGCTGAAGTATTATTCCGACGCTGAATTGCTGGATGCTACTTTTCCCAACATACACTTATACAAAGCGCTGGCTTATGCTCGCAATGGGGACATGCTACGGGCCGATAATTCTTTAAAACTGGCTTTGCTTAGTGATGTTCATGCAAGAGAGTTATTCAATAAAATTATTGGGGAGGAACAGAAATGAAACGAGAATTTGGCCTGATTGGCTACCCTTTGACTTATTCTTTTTCACAGGTCTACTTTAACGAAAAATTTCAATCGGAAGGAATTGAGGCCGTTTATGAAAATTTTCCCTTGAAAAGAATCGAAGAATTTCCTTCTTTGATTCAGTCCCGGCCGGCCTTGGCGGGTTTGAATGTAACCATCCCTTATAAGCAAAGCGTTATTCCCTTTTTGGACGAATTGGGTCCTGAAGCGGCCTCCATTAAGGCGGTAAATGTGATTGTACCCGAAATCAAAGAGGGAGAATTCCGGTTAATTGGCCGCAACAGCGATTATATAGGATTCAGAGATAGCATTCTGCCCGAGATTGAGCGTTTAAAAGCATCGTGCCCTCAACAACTCAAGGCTTTGATATTGGGCACCGGCGGCGCTTCCAAAGCTGTTTATTATGCATTGCAGCAAATGGGTTTAGAAACTTCTTTCGTATCGCGTGACGCCGCTAAGGCTGAATATACTTACGCCACGTTGAACAAGGAACTAATGGATCGTTTTAAGATTATTGTCAACACCACTCCGTTAGGTATGGCTCCCGATACGGATTCTTGTCCCGATTTGCCTTATCGCTACCTGGGACGGGGACATTTGCTCTACGATTTGGTATACAACCCTGCTCTCACCCGTTTTCTCAGCCTGGGTCAACAGGCCGGAGCCCGTGTAATGAACGGGGCAGGCATGTTGAAAATTCAGGCCGAAGCAGCCTGGAAGATGTGGAACGGACAGCTTTAAAATTCTAAGATATGAGTAAAACAGAAGAAAACAAGCCGGTAACTGCTTTGCCGGAAAATGCCTACAGAGAGTTGAAAGAGGGTGAGTTGTATCATCCTGTGATGTCTCCCGGCAGAAAATATCCCGAAGCCACTGTATGGTCGGTAAGTTGGGGCGTTTTGATGGCCATTTTGTTTTCGGCTGCTGCTGCCTACCTGGGATTGAAAATAGGCCAGGTTTTCGAAGCGGCCATACCAATCGCCATTATCGCTGTTGGTTTGTCCAGCCTGACCAAACGAAAAAATGCCTTGGGCGAGAACGTATTGATACAGTCCATAGGCTCCTCTTCCGGAGTGATAGTGGCCGGTGCCATTTTTACTTTGCCGGCTCTGTATATTTTGCAAGCCAAATACCCTGATATGAGTGTTAATTTCATTCAGGTCTTTTTGAGTTCGCTGCTGGGAGGTGTTTTGGGTATTTTGTTTTTGATTCCGTTTCGCAAGTATTTTGTGTCCGAAATGCACGGCAAATACCCTTTCCCCGAAGCAACGGCAACCACTCAGGTGCTTATATCCGGTGAGCAGGGAGCCAATCAGGCAAAGCCTCTTGTCGTATCCGGATTAATTGGCGGACTCTACGATTTTGTCGTAGCCACTTTTGGCTCCTGGACGGAAGTTTTCACTTCCAGGGTAAGTCAGTTTGGTACGATGATGGCTGATAAGTTTAAATTGGTTTTCAGCATAAATACCGGCGCTGCCGTATTGGGACTGGGTTATATTGTCGGCTTGAAATACGCCACTGTCATTTGCCTGGGTTCGGCTTTGATTTGGTTTGTTTTTGTTCCTTTGTTGCCTCTGTTTGGGGATACTTTTTTGCAGTTTCTCAATCCGGCCATCAGCGATGGTGTAGCAGGTATGTCGCCCGAAGTTATTTTTAGCAGCTACGCCAGACATATAGGTATTGGCGGCATTGCTATGGCTGGAATAATAGGTATAGTGAAATCTTGGCCGGTTATAAAAAGTGCCCTTGGACTGGCAGCCCGTGAGATGAAAGGTCAGGGAGCCAAAACAGCTGAGCAGGCTACTCAAGCCAGAACGTCTCGTGATTTACCGATGAAGATCATATTGATCGGTATCGTTCTGGCCCTTCTGGCGGTATTTGTCTTTTTCTTTTTCGGTGTGATGCACTTAAATCTCTTGCACGCCATAGTAGGAATTCTGATAGTGGGCATAATTGCTTTTCTGTTTACTACAGTAGCCGCCAACGCTATTGCCATAGTCGGAACCAATCCTGTCTCCGGTATGACATTGATGACCCTCATTCTGGCCTCGGTCATTATGGTAGCCGTTGGGCTTAAAGGTTCTACGGGTATAGTTTCAGCCTTGATAATGGGTGGAGTAGTGTGTACAGCCTTGTCTATGGCCGGAGGTTTTATTACCGATCTCAAAATCGGTTATTGGCTGGGATCGACCCCCGCCGTTCAGCAAAGCTGGAAATTTCTGGGCACCTTGGTATCGGCATTAACAGTGGGAGGGGTGCTTATCATTCTGAACAAGACCTATGGCTTTGTGGGCGAAAACGCCTTGGTAGCTCCGCAGGCCAACGCAATGGCTGCCGTTATAGATCCTTTAATGTCTGGAACGGCCGCACCTTGGTGGCTGTACGCTACAGGTGCCTTGATTTCACTGATCTTGAATTTTTTCGGCGTACCTGCCCTGGCTTTTGCTCTGGGAATGTTTATTCCTTTTCAACTGAATATTCCTCTGGTCGTGGGCGGTTTAATCAATTGGTTTGTTTCAGGGCGTAGTAAAGACAGCAAACTGAATACGACCAGAAACGAAAAAGGAACATTGATAGCTTCCGGCTTTATTGCAGGTGGCGCCTTAATGGGAGTTGTCAGTGCGGCTTTGCGTTTTGGAGGCATGGACTGGACGCTGACATCGTGGGCAAACACCAAAGGGGCTGAAATGTTGTCCCTTTTGATGTATGCTCTGTTGATTGGTTATTTTGTCTTTTCCGTCTTGAAAAAGAAAAAATAACCGGATTACAGACTAATTGTAATACATAGAGAAATGGCAATTTCAAGGAACTGTGATTTTATATCATCTTTTTTTCGAGTGAATATTTGAAACCCAAATTTAAACCACTAAAAAATAATCTAAAACAATGGAAGTTAATCGTTTTATGGCTAACCTGGAGATGAAGCATCCAGGTGAGCACGAGTATCTGCAAGCAGTAAGAGAAGTAATATCAAGTATTGAAAAAGTTTACAATGAACATCCGGAATTTGATAAAGCCGGAATACTGGAACGCATAGTAGAGCCTGACCGGATTTTCATCTTCAAAGTCCCTTGGGTGGATGACGCCGGAAATATACGGGTGAATACAGGTTACAGGATTCAGTTTAACAACGCCATCGGACCATATAAGGGGGGCCTGCGTTTTCATGCTTCTGTAAACCCGTCCATATTGAAATTTTTGGGTTTTGAACAGACTTTCAAAAATGCACTCACCACATTACCAATGGGGGGAGCTAAAGGCGGCTCCGATTTCTCTCCCAAGGGTAAGTCTGCAGCCGAAGTACAACGATTCTGCCATAATTTCATGTTGGAACTTTGGCGAAACATTGGGCCTGATACCGATATTCCTGCCGGTGATATTGGTGTGAGCGGCAGAGAAATAGGTTATATGTATGCCATGTATAAAAAACTGGCCAGAGTAAACTCCGGTGTATTCACGGGTAAAGCTTTGGGTTTCGGCGGTTCTTTGGTTCGTCCCGAAGCTACGGGTTATGGTTGTCTGTATTTTGTAAATCAAATGTTGGAAACCAAGGGTATGAGCATCGAAGGTAAAACCGTAGCTATATCCGGCTTCGGAAATGTAGCCTGGGGTGCCGCTTTAAAGGCTACCCGGATGGGTGCTAAGGTGGTAACCTTATCGGGCCCCGATGGTTATATTTATGATGAAGCCGGTTTGGACGACGAAAAGATTGCCTATATGCTCGAGTTGCGTGCCAGTAACAACGACGTGATAGCGCCTTATGCCAAAAAATTCAAGGCCGAATTTATTCCGGGCAAAAAACCCTGGGAACGCAAGGTGGATGTTGCCTTGCCTTGTGCCACCCAAAACGAATTAAATCTTGAGGATGCTAAAAATCTGTTGGGCAACGGCGTAACATGTGTGGGAGAAGTTTCGAATATGGGTTGTACCGCTGAGGCCAGCGACGCTTTTGTAGAGTCAAGAATTTTGTTTGCTCCGGGCAAGGCTGTAAATGCCGGCGGTGTGGCTACTTCGGGTCTGGAAATGACTCAAAATGCCATGCATTTAAGCTGGACCGCCGAAGAGGTGGACCAAAAACTGCGGCAAATCATGTCGGCAATTCACGACCAATGTGCCTTATACGGAAAAGAATCCGACGGTTATATCAACTACGTGAAGGGAGCCAATGTGGCCGGCTTTATGAAGGTTGCAAAAAGTATGATGGATCAGGGTTATATTAGCTGATTCATTTATTGCTTTCAAGTGAATCCAGGCTGTCTTTGATGGCCTGGATTTTATTTTTGGCATCGGCCATTTTTTTACGCTCGGCTTCTATAACTGCTTCGGGAGCCCGGCTGATGAAATTGGGATTATTCAGTTTTTTGAGAATGCTTTGCAAAAAGCCTTCCTGGTATTGCAATTCATTATTCAATTTTTTGCGCTCTCCTTCCGTATCGATCAAAGCGCCAAGTAACAGACTGTATTCTGTTGCATTTACCAGGAAAGAGGACGCATCGGAAGCCTTAACATTCACTTGGGTAATGCTGCTTACATTGGCCATTTTTTCTATAAGGCTGTCAAAACTTGCATCGTGTTCACCCTGTATTTCAAGCGCCAGAGCTGTTTTGACGGGAAGGTTTTTTTCCAGGCGAATGGTACGAATGCCAGAAACAACAGCTTTGACCAGTTCAAATTTGTCCAATATTACCTGATCGTAGGCGGTCGGCTTCCTTTGTTGTTGTAACATCAGGCTTTCACCGGGTTCTCGTTGTTCCAGATGCTGCCAAAGTTCTTCAGTAATAAAGGGCATAAAGGGATGCAACAAGAGACAGAGTTGTTCGAAAAAACCGAAAACAGCCCTATGAGTTATGCCGTCGATCGGCTGCCGATAGGCGGGTTTAATGATTTCAAGAAACCAGGAAGAAAATTCGTCCCAAAAGAGTTTGTAAACACACATCATGGCTTCCGACAAGCGGTATTTGTCGAACAAATCATCCATTTCGGCCAGTGTTTTCCCTAATCGTGCTTCGAACCATTCTACGGCCAGAGCAGAGGCTTTCGGTTGATCTAGTTTGGGGTCTACCTTCCAGCCGCTTATAAGCCGGTAGGCATTCCAAATTTTATTGTTGAAGTTGCGACCCTGTTCGCACAAGGCTTCATCAAAAAGCACATCGTTGCCGGCGGGGGCAGCCAGCATCATCCCCATACGGACACCGTCGGCACCGTATTTATCCATCAATTCGATGGGATCGGGTGAGTTGCCCAGCGATTTGGACATTTTGCGTCCCAGTTTGTCGCGGACTATTCCGGTGAGGTACACATTTTTAAAACAAGCCTCTTTACGGTATTCAAAGCCGGAGATAATCATACGGGCCACCCAGAAAAACAAAATATCGGGAGCTGTCACCAAATCGTTGGTGGGGTAGTAGTAATTGATGTCTTTGTTGTCGGGCTCATTTATTCCGTCAAAAACGGAAATGGGCCATAGCCAGGAGGAAAACCAGGTGTCCAGACAATCTTCGTCCTGACGCAGGTCTTCGGGTTTGAGAGGCTTCAATCCGCTACAGCCGCAGGGGCAGGCATTTTTCATGCGCAGCGCGTTAGCCTTCTCGAGAGCCTCTTCGGGAGTGGATGCTACTACAAAACCTCCTTCGGGCAGGTAATAAGCCGGAATGCGATGTCCCCACCAGAGTTGGCGGGAAATACACCAGTCTTTGACGTTTTCCATCCAATACCGGTAGGTGTTTTTGTATTTTGGCGGGATAAGTTTTATTTCGTCTTTTTCAACGGCTTCTAAGGCCGGTTTAGCCAAATCGGACATTTTCAGGAACCATTGCATCGAAAGCTTAGGCTCTATGGCTTCGTCGGTTCGTTCGGAATAGCCTACTTTATTGGTATAGTCTTCTACTTTTTCGAGCAATCCGGCTGCTTTAAGATCTTTTTCAATTTTAGATCTTACCTCGAAGCGATCCATGCCGGCATACATGGCTCCGTGTTTGTTAAGCGTACCGTCGTTATTGAAAATATCTATAGATTCCAGACGGTATTTTTCGCCCAGCATGTAGTCGTTCACATCGTGAGCCGGAGTCACTTTGAGGCAGCCGGTACCGAATTCTATATCGACGTATTCGTCTTCGATGATGGGTACAGGCCGGTCGATTAGCGGGACCAGTACTTTTTTACCTCTGAGCCAGGCCTTACTTTCGTCCTTGGGATTGATGCAGACAGCCGTATCGCCCAATATAGTTTCCGGTCTGGTGGTGGCTATAGTTGCGTAACGATCTTCACCCTGCACTTTGTAACGCAGGTAATAGAGTTTGGACTGTACTTCTTTGTAAATAACTTCTTCGTCCGACAGAGCTGTTTGGGCTTTAGGGTCCCAGTTGATCATGCGTACACCTCTGTAAATGAGCCCTTTCTCAAAAAGATCGATAAAAACCTTTAATACGCTTTCAGAACGGGCATCGTCCATGGTAAAACAGGTGCGATCCCAATCGCAGGAAGCTCCCAGTTTTTTGAGTTGTTCAAGTATAATACCTCCATGTTTGTGTGTCCATTCCCAGGCATGTTCAATAAAAGCCTCCCGGCCGATGTCGGTTTTTTTGATGCCTTCGTTTTTGAGTTTTTCAACTATTTTGGCTTCGGTGGCGATGGAAGCATGATCGGTTCCAGGCACCCAGCAAGCATTTTTACCAAGCATTCGGGCCCTGCGAATCAATATATCCTGGATGGTGTTGTTCAGAATATGTCCCATATGAAGCACTCCCGTCACATTGGGCGGCGGAATAACAATGGTATAGGGTTCTCTTTCGTCGGGAGTCGAATGAAACATGTTGTGTTGCAGCCAATATTGATACCATTTACTTTCTACCTCAGCAGGATTGTACTTAGAAGGGAGTTCCATAATAGTTAGAAATCTTGTTTGGTTAAATGCCCCGGCCCGTGTTTATCGGATTCAGGCACTGTACAGATTTTAAGGCTGCAAAGGTAGGACTATTTTTTTCTATGCCCAAGTAATTTTTATTACTTTTAGTGGGCAATCCGGGCAAGGGGTGATTTGTTAATATTGTATAACAATTAGCGTAAGGAATGTAACAAGTTGTACATTTGTATTGAAATGATTCAATTTAACTTTATGATAATAGCACATCTGAAGTACTATAGAGGAATAACTGCTCTTGTATTGTTTTGTTTTTTTACAGCCTGCACCAAGGTGGGTGGATTTACTATTGATGTTCAGGGGCCGGATATTGAATTTAAGATGGCCTTTTTTGACGCTGATAATCAGCGAGAAGCATTGAAAATGGCATCATCCGGAGATCACAAATCCAATCAGGATGCTTTCTGGGATTACAGACCCATTGCGAAAAGCGATACCATCTATGCTCTCGATATTGAGGCCTTTTTATCGGAAGTGGGGCAAACTTTCAATTCTGTGGTTGAAAAGGCTGAATTGAAAAATTCTAAAATGCGCTTAATTCAGGATACGGTTGATTTTAGCGGTGTGAATTCTTTTTTGATTAAAGTACGCAAGCTTGGCGAAGAAGAGTTTGTTCCCTTTTGTTCAACAGAAATAAATAAGCAGTCAAACAGCAAACAACTTAGTGTAGAAAGTGTTTATTTTGAGCCTAACGAGGTGTTTAAACTTATAGAATGTGGTTTTGAAGCCATTTTATACGCAAAGATCAACAAAGATAGCCAAAAACCGGCCTGTCTTCGCGACGGGATACATTTTGAATTTCTGTCCGGAACCGTCATCGCTGTCAAAGTAAAAGCCGGTGCGCTCTTCGATCTCGACATTTAACCTTTTATGCACGACAGACAATCAAAAATGGAAGCTTTCGGGCGATTGCTCGACATTTTGGACCAATTACGTTTGAAATGCCCCTGGGACAAAGAGCAAACCTTCGAAAGCCTGCGCCCTCTTACGCTGGAAGAATGCTACGAATTAAGCGAAGCCCTGTTGCAAAAAGACCATCCCGATGTTTGTAAAGAACTGGGTGATATCCTTTTGCATATAGTTTTTTATTCAAAAATAGCCGAGGAACAGCAATTGTTTGATGTCAAGGATGTATGTGATCAGCTCGCAGAAAAGCTGATTTTCAGGCATCCTCATGTTTTTGGTACAGTCAGCGTACAAGACGCCGGCGAGGTCGAAAAAAACTGGGAAAAATTAAAACTCAAAGAAAAGAACGGCAATGGTTCAGTATTGGCCGGAGTGCCTTCTTCCTTACCCTCGCTTATAAAAGCATACAGAATGCAGGATAAAGCCTCTGGAGTGGGCTTTGACTGGGAAGATCGCAGACAGGTATGGGCTAAAGTACAGGAGGAAATCAGGGAGTTTCAACGAGAGATAGAAAAAGACGACAAAGACGGCATGGAAGACGAATTCGGCGATTTACTTTTCAGCCTGATTAATGTAGCCCGCCTCTACGGAATCAATCCCGACAACGCCCTGGAACACACCAATAAAAAGTTTCGTGAACGCTTTAATTACCTGGAGGCTGAAACACTAAAAAAAGGCCTGTTGCTTAAGGAAATGAGTTTGGACCAGATGGAAGTCATCTGGCAACAGGCAAAAAAGCACATTCCCTGAACAAAATGAATTTAAATCCCGCTTTTGTCAGGCAGATGCGCCGGCTATTGCCCGGTGAATCCGGGGCGTTTATGCGCTCTTTGGAAGAAGATCTTCCGGTCAGTTTGAGATTAAATACGGCCAAATGCTCCGGAGAGAAAGCGCTTAACTGCTTGCCTGCAAATGTTCAGAGTGCTGTGCCCTGGTGTCCCGACGCCTATTATTTAGAACAACGTCCATTCTTTACTTTCGATCCATTTTTTCATTGCGGCCTGTATTACGTTCAGGAAGCATCCTCTATGTTCACCGCCCGGGCCATTCATGCTGCTTTGCAGGCGATGAAGATGTCCGGCCGGGCAGTGCGGATGCTGGATCTTTGTGCAGCGCCGGGAGGTAAATCCACCTTGGCTGCCTCGGTGCTTCCTGAGGGTAGCCTGTTGCTGGCCAACGAAATCGTTCCTTCGAGGGCTGTAATACTGGAAGAAAACCTCGTAAAATGGGGTAAGGCAGAGGTTGTCGTTACGCAAAACGAACCGGCCGATTTTGCCGCATTTGAATATACTTTTGATTTGATCCTGGCCGATATGCCCTGCTCGGGCGAGGGTATGTTTCGCAAAGAACCGGAGGCTTTGGCTGCCTGGTCCGAAGACAATGTCCTCGGCTGTGCGCTCCGTCAACGTAATATCCTGGCTCAATGCTGGAACAGTCTGCGGCCAGGCGGCTGCCTGATTTATAGTACATGTACCTACAATACAGAGGAAAACGAGAAAAACGTATTGTGGGCAGCCGAAAATCTAGGTGCCCGCGTTCTGCCTGTAGAATGCAATCCCGACTGGAATATTCATCCTGCCATCGAAGCCGACATTCCGGCTTATCGTTTTTTCCCACATAGAACCAGAGGAGAAGGTTTCTTTTTAGCTTTGCTTCAAAAAGAGGAGGCTCTTGCAGCAAACTCAGGGACCGGCGCAGCAAACTCACTGACTGCTCGGGCAAACTCAGGGACCGACGCCGTAAACTCACTGACCGGCGTAGCAGACTCACAGATTCTTGCAGCAAACCCACAGACCGGTTTGGAAAATTATCAACAAAAAAACTTCAAGGAGCCCTTTAGACCAAAGAAGGGTCGAAACAAATCACCCTCCGGGAAAAAATTCGGAAAATTTGTGAACGAAGTTATGGACAAAAAGAAACTTAGCCATTTGAACTCTCTGTTTGACGAGCCCGAAGCCTACGAAATCAGTCTTCTGCCATGGGGTGTTTACAGGGCATTTCCGGCACAACACGCTGCTTTTCTGGCCCGGATTAGTAATTCCCTGCGCATAGTACGTGCCGGTCTGTACCTGGGAGAGTATAAAGGCAATCAGTTTATACCCGATGTTTCACTGGCTCTTTCTACCGCCCTTAAGGCCGGCAAACATTTCCCTTCGTATGAACTGCATCGTCAACAAGCTCTGGCTTATTTGAAAAGAGAGAGCTTGCAGTTAAGTGAGGATTGCCCGCGGGGTCAGGTGCTGGTGACTTACGGCCGAGTCGGCCTGGGTTGGGTAAACAATTTGGGAATAAGGGCGAATAACCGTTATCCCGCTTCCTGGAAGATACGCTCTCAACTCCCTGTTAATCAATTCTAATCATGAAGAAAATTGCTATTTTATCGGACACTCACGACTATTGGGATGAACGCTACATTCCTTACCTGGAGATTTGCGACGAAATCTGGCATGCCGGCGACATTGGTTCTGTTTTGCTGACCCAACGCCTCGAAGCTATTAGGCCGCTAAGAGCCGTGTATGGCAATTGCGACGGTTATCCCTTAAGGTATAATTTCAGTCCCCATCTGTTTTTTGAATTGGAGCAGGTCAGGGTGTTGATGACGCATATTGGCGGTTATCCGGGGCGTTACGATTCCTCAGCACTGGCTCTGATCAAACATCACAAACCGAATTTGTTTGTTTGCGGACATTCCCATATAGCCAAAGTGATGTTTGACCGTCGACACGATATGCTTTGTGTCAATCCGGGAGCTGCCGGCAAACAGGGTTTTCACACCATTCGTACGCTTATGCGTCTCGAATTGAACAAGGGTAATATCGAAAACCTCGAAGTAATAGAATTAGGCAAAATTGTATAACTGAAGCTATATGCCTTGAATACGATGGTTTAGAGCTCCAGATCTACATCGAAAAGTTCATGCCAGGGTAAACCGTTTTCGGCCAAAGCCTTCAGAAAAGGATCCGGATCGAATTCTTCCACATTGAAAACACCGGGTTTACGCCACAAACCTTTCATAAACATCATGGCTCCGCACATGGCCGGTACGCCGGTAGTATAGCTTACAGCCTGAGCGCCGGTTTCTTTGTAAGCGGCCTGGTGACTGCAATTTTGATAAACATAATAAGTTCGCTCCTTGCCGTTTTTGATGCCCCGGATACGGCAGCCTATGGATGTCTGGCCGGTGTAATTTTCTCCCAGTTCGCCGGGGTCGGGCAGGACAGCTTTCAGAAACTCAATGGGGATAATTTCCATTCCCTTAAACATAACAGGTTCAATGCCGGCCATTCCGATGTTTTGGATTACACGCAAATGGGTAAGGTATTCTTCTCCAAAGGTCATCCAGAAACGAGCCCGTTTGATAGTCGGGAAATTTTTAACCAGCGATTCAAGTTCTTCGTGATAAATCAGGTAAGATTCTCTGGGTCCTATTTCCGGATAATTAAGGGTTTTATGTATTTGATGAGGTTCGGTTTCAATCCATTGGCCGTTTTCGTAATACCTGCCTTTTTGTGTGACCTCACGAATATTGATCTCCGGATTGAAATTGGTTGCAAAAGCTTTACCATGATCGCCGGCGTTGCAATCCACTATATCCAGGTAATGAATTTCGTCAAAATGATGTTTGGCGGCATAAGCAGTCCACACACCGGTTACACCGGGATCGAAACCGCAACCCAGAATGGCTGTTAAACCGGCTTTTTCGAAACGTTCCTTGTAGGCCCATTGCCAGGAATACTCAAAATGAGCCTTGTCTTTTGGTTCATAATTGGCTGTGTCGAGGTAATGAACACCACAGGCAAGGCAGGCATCCATGATGGTTAAATCCTGATAGGGCAGGGCAACATGAATGACCAAATCCGGTCGGTGTTTTTTGAATAATGCCACCAGCTGCTCTACAGAATCGGCATCCACCTGATCGGTCTGAATACGTTTGTTGCCCACAAAGGCAGCAATCTTATCGCATTTTGCCTTGGTACGGCTGGCCAACACGATTTCGCTGAATACTTCCGGATGTTGTGCTACTTTGTATGCTACTACGCTTCCGACTCCGCCGGCTCCGATGATAAGAACTTTTCCCATAATCTTTGTGTTTAATAAGTCTACAAAGATAATTATTTTTAAAATATGCCCCGAAATAGGGGCAGACAAAAATATTGCTTACATTTGCGTGGATTTTTTAGGGGTGTTCCCTCGGCATACAGTTCTTTTTGTCGTTTTATTTTAAGTCGGACAAAACGACACTTTAAAACTACTATGCTTTGAGTGATCTGAGATTATACCCAAGACCGGATGTAGGTAATGCTACCGTCGGGAAATGTTTTCTCTTACACCCCTTTTGATGTTTCACTATTAAGAAGAAAAACATGAAAAGGGTTTTTTTATGCCTTGCGGCGGGCATTTTTGTCGTTCATTCCATGGCAGCCGCAAAAACAGACAGTATCAGACAACTTGATTTAAACGATGTGGTGGTAATTGCCTCCTATGCGGGGGAAAACACCCCGGTAACTCATCAAAACCTGAGCAAAGCCGAGATTCGCACTCCGAACGTAGTTTCAACATTGCCCCAGGTGCTTTGGATGACTCCCTCGCTGGTGCATACCGCCGAAAACGGGACAAGCACCGGCAACACGGCCATGCGAATCAGGGGAACGGACGCCAGCCGCATAAATTTCAGTTTGAACGGGATACCCATGAACAACCCGGAATCGCAGGAAGTGTATTGGGTGAATATTCCCAACCTGACCGGATCGCTGCAAAGCATACAAATTCAGCGTGGGGTGGGTGTGTTGGCCAATGGCACCGGAGCCTTTGGAGCTTCTGTCAATTTACTGAGCGAGCGCCCGGCAGCGGATAATTATATAGAATCTTCCACAACGGCAGGTAGTTACGGTACTTTTGAACAGAGTGTTTCTTTGGCAACTTCACGCCTGCCCGGAGGGGTGCAGATGCAATTACGCTATACAGCGTTGAATGCCGACGGTTATTTGCGCAACGGCTGGAGTCGTCATCAATCGCTCTACGGCACGCTGGGCAAGTCCTGGGAAAAAGCTCAGCTGAGCATGAATTACATATACGGCAATCAGCACACAGGTATAACCTGGGAAGGAGCTTCCAAAGAACAAATTGCTTTGAATCCGGCCTATAATCCGGCAGGAGCCATCAAGGACGGCTTGTATTACGGCAACGAAAGCGACAATTATCGCCAGCACCATATTCAGCTCTTTTATTCCCGGGAACTTACGGAAACGCTTTTGTTGAATACCGGATTGAATTACACGGACGGGTACGGCTACTATGAACAGTATAAACAAAACAGAAAGTTTTCGTCCCTTGGTTTAAGCAACCAATTGATTGACGGAATAGAGTACGACCGCAGCGATCATATCCGGGGAAAGTTCATGGCCAACGGTTTTTATACCGGATTGTTCAATTTGAACTACCAACCGGGAGCTTTCAGGCTCCAGGGCGGAGGCATGTACTCTTTTTACCAAGGGGTTCACTACGCCCGTTTATTATGGCTGGAACACAACGGCAACATCCCTGCCAACTACGAGTGGGTGCGTAATTTTGGCGAAAAAACAGACGGCAATTTATTTATTAAGGCCGAATATGCTCTTCGGAATAAACTTTTTTTGTATGCCGACCTGCAATACCGTAATGTGAGATACGAACTGGAGGGAATTGATGACGATGATTTGCTGGATTTAAGCCAATTACATAAATGGCAATTCTGGAATCCCAAAATGGGTGTAAACTGGCGCATAGACCAGAGTCGGAAACTATATCTTTCGGCAGGTATTGCCAATCGGGAACCCACCCGTGCAGACTTGAAGGATGCCGTTAAAGGAGGCAGCCGACGGGTCTTACCCGAAAGACTGTACGATGTTGAGCTGGGTTATTCGGTCAACAAACCAAAATGGATGCTAGCCCTGAATCTGTACGATATGGAATACCACAACCAGTTGATACCTACAGGCAAACTAAACGAGGTGGGTTATAAACTTATGAGCAATGTGCCCTACAGTTACCGCCGAGGAATGGAACTGAGTGCCGGCATCAGGCCCTTTTCCGTCTTGCAGTTGGATGCCAATCTGAGTCTTAGTACCAATAAGGTTAAAGATTTCAGCCTGTATTACAGTACCTACGATAATGCCTCGGACTGGAATGAGATACTTGACCAAAGCCGGCAGATCAGCAGCTATTATTCCATGGCCGATTTGCCTTTTTCTCCCGCATGTATTGCTGCTGCCCGTCTTCAGTATCAGCCCGTGACCTCTTTACAATTGAGCTTAATGGGAAAATATATAGCGGAGCAGCAGTTTAGCTATATTCAGCACGAGGAATTTCGCTTACCGGCCTATACCCAGTTTAACTTTTCTGCCGTATATTCAGGGTGTTTAGTTGGCAACAGCGACTTTGAATTGGGCTTTTATATAAACAATTTACTGGGTAACCAGCCCTTGTGCAATGCCTGGGGTTATGAAATCGCTTTTCTGAGCGGAGAAGAGCCCTACCGGGAAACCGGCTATTATGTATTGGCTCCCAGACATTATATGTTGAAATTCGTTTTTAAGATTTAGTTATGTCTCCAACCATCATCCTTGCCAACGGAGAGTTCCCCCGAAAACCCGGGTTGCTGCACTTATTACGCCAGGCAGAACATGTTGTTTGCTGCGATGGAGCTGCCGAAAAATTGTTGAATTTCGGTAGAGAACCCTCTGTTATTGTGGGCGATATGGACAGCCTGAGTCCCTCACTGAAAGAGCTTTATGCCGACCGCATCATAACTATCGATGAGCAGGAAACCAACGATTTGACCAAAGCGGTGAACTATTGTGAACGTGCCGGTTACCGGCAAATTATCCTTATGGGAGCTACCGGTATAAGAGAAGATCATACTTTGGGAAACATCTCATTATTAGTGGATTACTCTTTGCGAATAGAGGATATCTGTATGCAAACAAACTATGGTCGCATAGATGTCGTCAGGCATTACAAGCAACTGCAGAGCTACCCCGGCCAGCAAATCTCCCTCTTTGCAATCGATCCGTCAACAATAGTCAACGCAGAAGGATTGAAGTATCCTCTGATCGATCGCAGGCTGACTAATTGGTGGCAGGGAAGTCTCAACGAAGCCCTGGGTTCCACATTCGAAATTCGGACTCAAAAGGGGGCAGTATTGGTTTACCGTACCGATTGATTTGCACGAGCTTGCCTTCTGGTGTTTTATTGAACCTACTTCTTGATTCGTTCAATTGCAACTATTGCCAAGGAAGGCTCTTATTGTCTTTTCAGAACCAAAGCTGTTCTGGAGGGCAGGTATAGACGTATCCATTCCAACTCGAAGTCGGGATTTTTTGCCGTCTGAGTTGTGGTATGAACGATTTGTTCATCGACTAGCCCAAAACCTCCGAATTCTTTGGCATCGCTGTTTAGGACGATTTTATAGTTTCCTTTTTGCACCAGGATGCCGTAATCGACGAAGGACCTGGAAGGATGCAAATTGAAGACAAATAGGAAAGAGGCTCGCTCGAAGGCCATAATCTGATCCTGGTCGTGAAGCCAACGTTGGTAGAGTGGCTCTTTGGGATTGATTTTCTTCAGCAACATAACCATAGCTTTGTCAAAAGCGTGTAAATCAGCGTATTTAAGTTGCCTGTTTTCGAGCAGGCTCCATTGGCGACGAGCATATTTATAGGACCAGCCATTGCCTTCTCTCGGAAAATCTATCCATTCGGGATGTCCGAATTCATTGCCCATAAAGTTCAGATAGCCTCCATTTATGGTGCTCGCTGTCAATAAACGTATGATTTTGTGCAGGGCAATGCCCCGGTCAACCATCAGATTTTGGTCATTTTTGCTCATATGCCAGTACATATCGGCATCAATCAAACGGAATATGATGGTTTTGTCGCCCACCAAAGCCTGATCGTGGCTTTCGGCATAACTGATGGTTTTTTCGTCTTTCCTGCGATTAGTCAACTCCCACCAGATGGCTCCGGGCTTCCAGTCTTCGTCGCTGTATTCCTTTATCAGTTTGATCCAGAAGTCGGGGATACCCATGGCCATGCGATAGTCAAAACCTATTCCGCCATCTTTAATGGAGGCCGCCAGACCGGGCATACCGCTGACTTCTTCGGCAATGGTAATGGCTTTGGGTTTGATTTCGTGAATGAGTTTATTGGCCAAAGTCAGGTAAGCTATGGCGTCTCCGTCTTGATTCAGGTTATAATAGTCGTCATAGGAACTGAAGGATTCTCCCAGCCCGTGGCTGCGATAGAGCATAGAAGTAACTCCGTCGAAGCGGAAACCGTCAAAACGGAATTCATCAAGCCAATATTTACAATTGGACAGCAAAAAGTGTAATACTTCATCGCGGCCGTAATTGAAACAAAGGGAATCCCAAGCCGGATGTTCTCTTCTGTCGCCGCTGTGAAAGTACAGGTTGGGGTCACCGTCCAGGCAACCTAAGCCTTCGACGGAATTTTTGACGGCATGAGAATGTACTATATCCATTATAACTGCCAGACCATAGCCGTGAGCCTCATCAATAAGCCGTTTGAGCTCTTCGGGTGTGCCAAAACGGGAAGAGGCTGCAAAGAAACTTGAAACATGATAGCCGAAAGAACCGTAATAGGGATGTTCCTGTATGGCCATAATCTGAATGGCGTTGTAGCCGTTATCGACTATGCGCGGTAGGACCAGGCGTCTAAACTCGTCGTACGTGCCTATTCTCTCCTCTTCGGTGGCCATGCCAATGTGGCATTCGTAAATGAACAGAGGTTGGGAGGGAGGCTTTACTTTATGTTTAAAGCGATAAGGATTTGCCGGCTCCCACACCTGAGCGCTGAAAATAAGGCTAACCGGATCCTGAACAACCCGTCTTGTCCAGGCGGGTATCCGCTCTCCGCTACCGCCAGGCCAGGAGACATACATTTTGTACAGGTCTCCGTGCTTCAGACAATCGGCGGCTAGATGGATTTCCCATACACCATGTTCCTTTTTCTCCAGAGCGTATTCGGGTCGACGCTCCCACTGGTTGAATTCGCCAATCAAATAAATGGAATCGGCGTTGGGAGCCCATTCCCGAAAAGTCCATCCGTCTGGATGTTTATGCAGCCCAAAAAAAAGGTGCCCATTAGCAAATTCGGACAGGCTTCCACCCTTGGTCAGGCTTTTCTCCCTGCTCAGAGCGTAATTATAGCGTCCCTCGATGGCTTGTCGGTAGGGTTCCAACCAAGGATCGTTCTTGATGATTTTCAATGTCTTGGATTTCATTAAAGCAAAACTTTAACCACGGCTTTTTTGATGGGGCCTTTGCCTATGCAGGGTGCGTGTCCGTCACCGGGGAAAAACACCGTGAATTCTCCCGGATGAACCTCGACGAAACTTACCGGATTATCTTTGTAAAAACAGATATCTTTCACTGTATCGTAGGGAGCAAGAGCGTGTTTGCAATCGTTCGCGGCTCGCCAGCCCATGGTTTCGGTGCCGCTGATGATGACCTGAATGTCTATGTATTTTTCGTGGGTCTCCAGGCGTGCTGCTTCGGGTGATTTCCCTTCATATTCCGAAATCGAAACATAAAGTTTATCTCCGTCCAATACTATCTTACCCGGCTCCAGTAAGTCCAGGTCGCGTGATTTCAGGTAATCGAAAGCTCTTTTGAATAAAGGATGCATGCTTTCGTAAAGAGAGCTGTTTTTTAATGAATCAAGTATCATGTTTAACTATTTATTGGGTGGTTGTAAAATGGTTTGTTCTCTTTGTATTCGTCCAACGCAAAATTCAAAAAACGGTTCAAAGGGTAGAGGTGTTGAAAAAGACCGGCGATGTATTCACAAAAATCGGAGCGTTCCATTTCCAGGGCGCTAAGCTTGTGAGTGGCGGTATAATCTTTGAATTTCAAATAGTCCATACCCGGGAAATCGGCGGGAAATCCTTTGGGAGCCGTCCGAAGTCTTCGTCCGTCCAAAGAACCAAAACTAGATACAAAGTCTTGAGAATGAACAATATCTTCAAATTCATCCAGATTGTCTACGATAGATTGACGTAAAATTTTCAGCTGAGGAGCCTCCGGCATCCATATGCCTCCGGTTATGAAACAGTTATCAGGTTTCAGGTGCAGGTAATATCCCGCCCGCTCACTATTCTTTCCGCCCGCGGCCATAAAAGCTCCAAAAAAAGTTTTGTAGGGTGTTTTATCCTGAGTGAAGCGTAAGTCCCGATATATCCTGAAAATGCATTCCTGAGGCCTTAAATGCCTTAATTCAGCATCAAAATCAGCCAGCAGCAAGATAAGTTTTTCGAGAAGCCGTATATGATGCTCCCGGCTTGTGGTATAAAAAGCTTTGTGTTTATTGAACCATTCCCTGTTGTTGTTTTGCGATAAGAGGTGCAGGAAGTCCAGTATGCTTTTAATATCCATTTACGAGAGTTTTATTCTTTGCCAAATGTAGGAAAAAAAACTCAATCATACCGTTTTTTTCGATTCTTGAGAATCGTTTATTTGAAACCGATCGTCCATTTGTACACGTACAGAGGATTCTCAGAGCTTAAGGCGAAAATCAGCTTTTTCTAAAAAAGGGTAGATTTGCTCATCCGAGATAAAAAGTAAGACATTATTAACAGTTCTACTTTTAAAAAGGACGGATAGGGAGTAGGAATGCATATAATCAGCATAGATCAGAGAGTATTCTTTTAGGAGAATTGGTTTACATAAGTATATTACAAACATTTGTTTATGGCTATTCACATAAGTAAAACAGGTAGCTCTTTAGAGGAGTGGTTTACATTTGTGTGGACTTTGGAAAAGTAAACTCTTATTCTTAAGCAATCATGGAGTTTAAGCCTGAAAACATTTAAAGTAAGAACTTTAATTAAATCAAATCAAACTATTGGAATATAACAATGTACTACGTATGTTAAGATCGAATACAAACATAATAAGGGCAAAAAACGACTTTGAGCAGATAAATTAAAAGCATAGATTTAAAATAAGATCATTATAATGCTGGGTATAAAGGAGTAAGATTCTTCATTTAGAGCAATAGGCTCATAATTAATTAATATAGTATTGTAAAAACAAATATGTAAAACGGTCTTTACATAACAGAAATCACGTAAAAATAATTTTATTAATGTGGCTATAGGCAGATTTGTTTCTGTAAAATATTTTTGATTGGAAAGATTTTTCCAGACAATTATTTGTACATTTGTGCAACAGAAAAATGTATATATATCCAGTTTATGAAAGATAGAATTAAGGAAATTTTAGATTCTCAAGGTTTGAATGCTACACAATTTGCGCAAAAGGTCAATATAAACGTATCTGCCTTATCTCATATTTTGAGCGGAAGGAATAATCCAAGCTACGATGCTCTACAAAAGATTATTGTGAATTTTCCCGGAATCAATGTTGAGTGGTTGATGACCGGCCAGGGGGAGATGTATAAAGAAAACTTGCCCATACAGCAGGAAGAAGTCACTTTATTTGGCGAGAATCCCCAAAAACCGGATCATGACTCGGGTAAAGGAGGATATCCCCCTCAAAAAGGCTTAAAAAGCTCACAAAAACCTAGCATGTATACAGATAATCAGACAAATAAAGTCACAGAAAAAATAACTGCGAAAATATCTAAGATAGCCGTTTTTTACTCCGACAACACCTACGAGGAATTTTTTCCACAATAATTAAACTTGGTGGAGTACAGTTTAAAAATCGGATAGGCCTGAAATGAAATTTCTCACGTATATTTGCGTATTCAACTCCTAATTATGTCTTCGATTACAAACAAGCAAGTTTTAGATTTTATCTTATACGAAAAAGAAGAATGGGCCAATTCGGCTTTGATGAAGTTTAAAACAACCGAAGTTTTGCCGGAAATCTTTCCGGGACAATTTGTACAGGTTAAAATAGAAAATTCTCCCGACACCTATTTAAGGCGACCCTTATCGGTGAATTTCACAGACAGAGAAAACTCCTGTCTGTGGTTATTGGTGCAAAAAATCGGTCCGGGGACCCGTAAATTAGCAGGCCTTGCTTTGAATTCCAAGGTGAATATGATACTTCCCCTGGGCAAGTCTTTTACTTTACCTGAGCCTGCTAAGGATTCTTTCCAACAACAAATAATGCTGATTGGTGGGGGTATTGGCACCGCTCCACTGCTTTTTTTAGGTAAAAGCTTGCACGAAAGAGGTTATTCTCCCGTTTTTTTATTGGGAGGACGCTCCGCGGCTGATATTTTGCAGATAGATCAGTTTCGGCTTTACGGGAAGGTATATGTAACTACCCAGGATGGATCTATGGGAGAACGTGGACTAGTGACGGAACACAGTATCCTGAAGGAGATGCAGCCGGACAGAATGTATTGCTGCGGTCCAAAACCAATGATGCAAGCAGTAGCATCCCTAGCCAGAGCGAAGAATTGTTGGTGCGAAGTCTCCCTTGAAAATCTAATGGCATGCGGATTTGGAGCTTGCCTCTGTTGCGTGGAAAAAACAACGCAAGGCCACGTTTGCACTTGCACCGAAGGTCCGGTTTTTAATATAAATCAACTGTTATGGTAGATCTGTCAGTACAATTAAAGGCTCTGCGCCTGAAAAATCCCGTGATGACTGCTTCGGGTACTTTTGGTTACGGAGAAGAATACCTTGACTTTATGGATGTTTCACGAATAGGAGGCATAATTGTAAAGGGAACTACTATTCGCCCAAGAGAAGGCAACGATTATCCGAGGATGGCTGAAACAGCTTCAGGTATGTTAAATGCTGTAGGACTGCAAAATAAGGGTGTGCATTATTTTGTAAAACACCTATATCCGCGCATTTGCGATTTTAATACAAATGTACTGGTTAATGTTTCTGGTTCTACGGTGGATGATTATGTTCAGGCGGCCGAAATCATACAAGAATTGGACAAGATTCCGGGTATAGAACTCAATGTGTCCTGCCCCAATGTCAAAGAAGGTGGAATGGCATTTGGTGTGAGTCCTCGAGCCTTGTCTCTGGTGGTCAAAGAAGTCAGGGCGGTTTATAAAAAGCATCTGATGTTGAAATTATCGCCCAATGTAACCGATATCACGGAGCTCGCCAAAATAGCCGAAGACCAGGGAGCCGATTCTCTTTCTTTGATTAATACTTTGCTTGGTATGGCCATTGATGCAGAAAATAGACGTCCTAAGCTTTCCACGGTGACGGGAGGTTTGTCAGGACCCTGCATCAAGCCTGTTGCTCTCAGAATGGTTTGGCAAACATATAAGGCGGTCAAAATCCCTGTTATAGGCATAGGAGGCATCTCAAATACAGCCGATGCCATAGAATTTATGTTGGCCGGTGCATCTGCCATACAAGTGGGAACCGCTAATTTTATAGATCCGGGAGTCTCGGTCAGCATAGCCGAAGGCATAGCGGATTATTGTCGGCAACATGGTTTTAAATCGGCCAAAGAACTGACCGGAGCCCTCATAATTGATTAGTGCACAAGGAATTTCAGGCAGACGAGCTGACGGAATTGTTTTCATGGCGTCGCTCAAGGCGGCTTAAACTTGATTAATGCAAACCAATAGCGGGTAGGCTGAAACGACTAGGTGTGCGTTGAGCAGCAGTATATTAGCGAAATTCGAAGATCATTCGTCAAGCAAATCCGGCCGCAGACGTTGAGTTCTTTCCAAAGATTGCTCCATTTCCCATTCCTGAATTTTACGTTGGTTTCCCGACAATAATATGTCTGGGACTTTCCAGCCCTTATATTCTGCGGGTCTGGTATAAATAGGCGGTGCCAGCAATTGGTCCTGAAAGGAATCTGAGAGGGCAGATTGTTCGTCACCCAAAGCTCCCGGGATAAGCCTCACGACGCAATCCGTTATTACGGCGGCTGCCAGTTCTCCACCGGTGAGCACATAATCGCCAATAGATATTTCTTTGGTTATCAGATGTTCACGTATGCGATGGTCGATGCCTTTGTAATGCCCGCAGAGGACGATCAAATTCTGTTTCAGGGAAAGTTGATTGGCCAGTCTTTGAGTGAATTTTTCTCCGTCGGGCGAAGTATAAATGATCTCATCGTATTTGCGTTGACTACACAGATGAGTGATGATCCGGTCTACCGGTTCAATTTGCAATACCATGCCTGCTGAAAAACCGAAAGCATAGTCGTCAACCCTGCGATGCTTTAGATCGGTGGAATAATCACGTAAACAATGTACATTGATGTCAACCAGTTTCTTATCTCTGGCTCTTTGTATTATGGAACAACTTAAGGGCCCTTCCAAAAGCTCAGGTAAAACCGTAATAATATCAATGCGTAACATGGTCGTATTTTGGCGCAAAGATACAAAAATGCTCCGCATAAGCTAAATGGAGTCTTGTTTTATACTTTGACAGCCAAAGCAACTTCTGCGGAGCAGTACAAGTTTGCCGGCAGACAGTTATTCTTGTACTTTTATGTAAATCAAATTGTCAACACAGACATAGGTCGGTGTATTGATGCCGTACATGCCGGTGTCGCTAGACTCAAAAAATATACTGAGTTTATTTAGTTTGCCCAATTCTCTCAGATCGACAAATTCCCAGGAATTCAATAAAGTTTTTTTGTTCTCTCTGAAGTCGGCCAGATAAAAGGTTTTTTGAGCTAAATATTTTCCCTCGGCATCGTATGATTTAAATATAATTCGCAGATAATCACCTGCTTCAAATTTCTTTGCAAAATCATCCCCATTTTTCATCGAAAGATAAGCATAGGTGGAATTTGTGATTTGCATGCCTTTTATTACGTATTCCTTCTCTTCTTCGAACCGAACAAAACAAGAAGAATCGGCATCGTAGGCACTGTAATAAAAGAGGCCGAATTGTTTGCCTCCAGCAGCTTTACCTGCACTACAACTGTATTGATTGCCAAAGCCCTCAGTAACAGTATCGCACATAGCGCTCAAAGAGAAACCGTACCAAGTTTCTGAAGTGTAAGTTTTACCTTCCCATTCGTATTCCGAAAGGGTATACCTGTTGTTAAAAACCAGTCCCTTGGCGGCGTAAACCTGATTGTTTTGAAAATTTTCAATAACAGGTTGCTCAAAATCGATGCAGATTTCTTCTTCATGCTTACTGACCACAGGCTCACAAGCCAACATTCCAATCAAAGTCAGGCCTAATGTGAAAGACCGGACAAGGTGTTTTGTATTCATAATTAAAATTATAATAAGTGGGTTCCTGCAAAAAATGACTCCATAAAACGCAGAAACCCCATCCGTTTACAGAAGCCTGAAATGTTTTATTGTGTTTGCCCTGCTTGCACAATGATTTTCAACAACACGATGACACCGCGTGCGTGACCGGGCATAAAGAAGAAAAAGGGATCCCTGGGAAAACTTTTTCAGCTTTTGTTCCCGAAAGCGTTGAAAATAGTAACCGGCAGGTTTTCTGACTTGATTCACCTTGTCACCTTCCCGTCACAAAGACAGTGGTTTGCAGAAACAAAGCCTTGTAAGAATCTTACAGCAGCGGGCACTGTTCCGGATTTACACCGGATTCCCTTTTATGCCGGTCCCGAAAGGACAGGCATCACCAGTTGATGCCGCAAATCTAGTCAATTTTGTATGAGGATAAAAACAAATGAAGGATTTTTTCACAGCTTTATTTTGCTTACATTTGCAGCCGTTAAAAAAAACCTATTTACTCGTTAATCACCAAGTGTATGAAATTCAGATTACTTCTAATAGCAACATTGTTTTCGATAACTTTGTTTGCTCAGGAAAAAACCGAAGAAGCCAAAAGTCCCTGGTCGTACAAGGGTATTACCGGTTTAAATTTTTCCCAAACTTCCTTTACCAATTGGAGTGAAGGTGGCGAAAACTCAGTGGCAGGTAATGTGTATTTGAATGCCTCTCTAAATTACGTTCATAACAAAGTATCGTGGACCAACGATTTGAGTACCAATTTTGGTATGTATTACACCACCGAAAACAACTGGAGAAAAAATATTGATAACATCAATTTTGCCTCCAAATACGGACGTAGTATTTCAAAAGCCCTTTATTATGCTGCCTTACTGGATTTTAAAACCCAGTTTGCTAATGGCTACAATTACGCCGTCAGTACAACCGACAGGGTTTCCGGCTTTATGACTCCTGCTTACCTGAATCTTTCAGTGGGTGTAGATTACAAACCCAATGAACATTTTAGTGCTTATTATTCGCCCGTTACCGGCAAAATGACCTTTGTTTCGGATACTACTTTTTCGACAAATTATGGCCTGCAAGCCGGTAAGAAAAACCGTGCAGAGTTGGGTAGTAGCTTTAGAGCTTCAGCTAATTACGATATTTTTAAGGTGGTAAACCTTAAATCCAGTCTGGATTTGTTTACTGCTTACAATCAAAGTTTCGGTAAAATTGACGTCAACTGGGAAGTGTTGCTCAACCTTAAAGTTACGGAACTGCTCACGGTTACTTTTCAATCCACCCTGCGTTTCGACGACGACATCAAATACGTAGACGCCAACGGTGTTTTAGGTCCGGCCAGAGTACAGTTTAAAGAAGTGCTTGGTGTGGGCTTGTCCTATAAATTCTAAGTCTGCATAGTCGTGCATCCCGTTATCTGAGCGAGACGAATTTGAAGGCTTCCCGGGCAATTTGGTTTACTTCACTTTATCCATTCCCGCCTGCAAGGCTTGTTCGTTCATGGGAATGAGCTTATGGTGCCTTGCGGGCAATGTCTTTCTTAAACCTTCCAAGATGGATTTCAGCTGCACAATGGGCAGGACTTTTAAGTAAGCTCCCAGCACGATCATGTTGAAAGCCTTACTATTATCCATATCGGAGGCAATTTCCGTAGCGTCTATGGTATGAATCCGGATGTCTTTGCGCACCGGAGCCCGGGTAATACCGTGAGGATCGTATAAAAGTACCCCTCCGGGCTTGATTTTAGGTTCAAACTTATCCATCGACTGCTGGTTAAGTATGATGGCTGTATCGAAGGAATTTAAAATGGGTGAACTAATAAGTTCGTCGCTGATAATGACAGTAACGTTGGCTGTTCCGCCTCTTTGTTCCGGGCCGTAGGCCGGCATCCAGCTGACCTCCTTGTTTTCCAACAGGGCTGAATAAGCCAGGATTTTCCCCATGGACAAAACGCCTTGTCCCCCAAAGCCGGATATAATTATTTCTTCTTTCATTTTTTTATTTGTCTTTTAAGTCGCCCAAGGGGTAAAAAGGAATCATATTTTCAACCATCCATTGGTTAGCCTGTACCGGACTCATTTTCCAGCCCGAATTACAGGTAGAAACGATTTCTACTATGCTGGTGCCTTTGCCCTCCATGGAGTTCTCAAAAGCTTTACGGATGGCTCTTTTGGTTTTTTTCACTGCTGCGGCCGTATGCACGCTTTGCCGGGTTACGTAACAAGTTCCTTCAAGTTCGGCCAACAGGTTGGTAATTTTGAGTGGATACCCGTTTAATGCCACATTCCTTCCGTATGGACAGGTGGAAGTCTTCATACCTTCCAGAGTGGTTGGGGCCATTTGACCGCCGGTCATTCCATAAATTCCATTGTTGATGAAAATAATGGTAATATTTTCGCCCCTGTTACAGGCATGGATAGTTTCTGCAGTTCCGATGGCAGCAAGGTCGCCGTCTCCCTGGTAGGTGAACACCAGTTTGTCGGGACGCAGGCGTTTCATAGCTGTGGCCAGCGCAGGTGCCCTGCCGTGAGCCGCTTCTGCAAAGTCTATATTGATATACTTATAAATGAAAACGGCACAACCCACCGGTGACACTCCCATGGCCTTATCTTCCATGCCCATTTCTTCAATTACTTCAGCTATCATGCGATGCACGGTGCCGTGACTGCAACCTGGACAATAGTGCATGACGTTATCCTTGAGGAGTTTTGATTTTTCGTACACCAGGTTTTCGGGTGCTATAATGGAATTATTATTACTTCTATTCATATTTATTTCTTTTTTCGTACACGTAAAATGATTTCAGCCAGTTTACAAAGGACTGCGGTTATACCGAAAGCGATAAACCAGAAAAAAAGACCGGAAAAATAACAGACTATAGATAGAATAGCCAAAATAATGGCCAGAATGGACAAAGTGTATTTTAAGCCTTGCAGATCCATATCAACTGTTTTTTTTGAGTGCTTCTACAATTTCTTCGGGAGTAGGCACAATGCCACCCATGCGGCCATAATGACCGACCGGCACCTTTCCATTGACTGCCAGACGAACATCTTCGACCATCTGACCGGAGTTCAGTTCTACGGTCAGAATTGAACGAACTTGACGGCAATAGCCTTCGATGGCCTTTTTGGGGAAAGGCCATAAGGTGATGGGACGTAACAGACCCGCTTTTATACCCTGTTCACGCAAAAGCTCTACCGATTTTTGACAAATCCGAGCGGCACAACCAAAGGCAACGATCAGAAATTCGGCATCGTCGCACATAAAGGTGTCGTAACGAACTTCGGTAGCTTCCACTTTGCGATAACGTTCGTGACGCTCCAGATTCCTTTTTTCCATTATAGCCGGATCCAGTTCCAGAGAACTTATGATGTTTTGCGGGCGCATGCCGGTTCTTCCGCTCAGAGCCCAGGGACAATCCCTGGCAATTTCTTCTTCGGTGGCACGAGGCTTGAAGGCCGGCAACCTGAGTTTTTCCATCATTTGCCCGATAACTCCGTCCGACAAAATAAGAGCCGGGATACGGTATTTAAAGGATAAATCAAAACCTAAGCCCACAAAATCGGCCATTTCCTGCACAGAGTTGGGAGCAAGTACTATCAGGTGATAATCACCATGTCCACCGCCTTTGGTTGACTGGAAATAATCCGACTGGCTGGGCTGTATGGTGCCAAGGCCCGGACCTCCGCGCATAATATTTACAATCAGACAGGGCAGATCGGCTCCGCACAAATAGGAAACTCCCTCTTGTTTAAGGCTGACACCGGGACTGGACGATGAGGTCATTACTTTTTTGCCGCAGGAAGCACCTCCGAATACCATATTAATGGCAGCTACTTCGCTTTCGGCCTGGAGACATACCATTCCCGTACTTTCCCAGGGTTTTTCCTCCATGAGTGTTTCTAAAATTTCAGACTGTGGAGTGATAGGATAACCAAAGTATCCGTCACATCCGCAACGTATAGCCGCATGTGCAATGGCTTCGTTGCCTTTCATCAAATGAATACCTTTCATAATCAAAGCTTTACCTTATAGACCTTGATGCAACCATCCGGACAAATATAGGCGCAATTGGCACAACCAATGCAGGTATCCGGCTGAGCCATATAGGCATAATTATATCCTTTTTCGTTCACTTCTCTGGCCAGTGCCAGCACTTGGGAGGGGCAGGAGTCAACACAGAGCCCGCAACCTTTGCATCGGTTGATATCCACCAGCACCGCCCCCTTTATTTTTGCCATAACATATTGGATTATAAGATTAATACCTAGAACATCCTTACATCTAAGGGGCACAAAGGTAATGAAATAATTTTACAGAATTAAAGGATTAGAGCTTTTCAGACCAATAATAACAATCGGGAAAAACATCCTGCAAATCACATTCAGTCCTGAACAAACCAAAGATAGACGATCCGCTGCCCGACATGGAAGCGTAGAGGGCTCCTGCTTCATAAAGGGCTTGTTTAATATGGAGAAGTTCAGGATTCAGGACAAAAACCGTTTTCTCAAAATCGTTGACCAAACAATCTTTCCAGTATTCAGGCGGTTTAGAAATACAATCGGTCAACTTGTAGCCGGGTTTTACCGGCTTAATCCCCGCGTAGGCTTCGCGCGTGGAAATCCGGATGTTTTTTGGAATCAGGAGAACCAAAAAAAGTCCTTTAAGAGAAAAATCCACTACCTGAAAACGATCCCCTTTTTCGAAAGCAAGCAAAGGTCTGTTATGTATGAAAAAAGCACAGTCGGCTCCTAATTGTGCAGCATAATGTTCCAACTGAGATGTTGATAAACCCAGGTGTTGGATGTCGTTTAAAAGTTTGAGCATAAAAGCGGCATCCGATGAACCTCCGCCCAGTCCGGCTCCCGACGGTATGGACTTATGCAAATAGATTTGAACGGCTTTGAGAGGGTAATCTTTTTGTAAGAGTTTATAGGCTTTTATTACCAAGTTTTCTCCGGGATTTCCTTCAAGAGGTATTCCACTCAATTGAATAAGCGGATGTTCTGTCTTATCAACCGGAACGCATTCCAATATATCTTTAAGTCCTATGGGATAAAAAAGAGTTTCGATATTATGGTAATTATCAGAGCGTTTCTCCAGAACATGCAGTCCAAGGTTGATTTTGGCATTGGGAAAACAAATCATAAGCAAGTGTGTATTTAAGAGGCAAAAATAAACAGATTAAATGATTTCACCATTCGGGTTTTGAAGATTCCGGTTAAAAGAATGTTGATAAGTATATTTGGGCATCAGTTATTTCTTCTGTACTTTTGAAGACATCAAATTCAACAGAATGGATAAATCTACCACTGCTACCAAACGCAAAAAAAATCCCGTCGACATAGCCGATATTGGCCGACTTCAACCTCAGGCTCTTGAACTTGAAAAGGCGGTATTAGGGGCTCTTATGCTCGAGAAAGATGCTTTTTATGAAGTGAGCGAAATTTTAAAAGACGAATGTTTTTATGAACCCCGGCATCAGGATATTTTTAAGGCGATACAACAATTGGCCGTCAAGCAAAAACCGGTAGACATTCTTACCGTCCAGGAGCAACTAAAACAGGAAGGGGTTTTGGAAGAAGTAGGAGGGGCTTATTATCTGGCCGAATTAAGTTCCAAGGTGGTTTCTACCGCGCATTTGGAATATCATGCCCGTATTGTCGCCCAGAAGCACCTGGCCAGGGCTTTGATAAGCTATACTTCCGAGATTCAGGGAGATGCCTATGACGAAGCCATGGATGTGGATGAGTTGATGCAAAAGGCCGAGTCCAAATTGTTCGAGCTCTCCCAGCAAAATCTTAAAAAAGATGTTATTCAAATCAATCCCGTCATCGACGAGGCCCTGAATATCCTGAACCTGGCCGCCAAAAGAGAAGACGGTCTGAGCGGTATTGAATCGGGTTTTCATGCCTTGGACAAGATTACTTCCGGCTGGCAGAATTCGGACCTGATCATTATAGCTGCCAGGCCTGCCATGGGTAAAACCGCTCTGGCCTTGTCGATGATCAGGAATATGGCTGTGGACAATAAACAGCCGGTGGCTATCTTTTCTATGGAAATGTCCAATGTGCAGTTGGTTAACCGCCTGATTGTTAATGTATGCGAAATTGAAGGAGAAAAAATCAAAAGCGGGCGTTTACAAGATTTTGAATGGTATCAATTGGACCAAAAAATCAAAGATCTCTACGATGCTCCCATTTTTATTGATGATACACCGAGTTTGTCAGTTTTTGAATTTGCTACCAAGGCCAGACGGTTGATAAGGGAGCATCAGATCAAACTTATCGTGATAGACTACCTGCAATTAATGAATGCCAGCGCTAAGGGGCTAAAGTATGCCAACAGACAGGAAGAAGTTATGACTATTTCCCGTTCACTCAAGGCATTAGCCAAAGAATTGAATATACCTATCATTGCGCTTTCTCAGGTGAACCGCGCTTCTGCCAACCGTGCCGGAATCATGGGAGTTCCCGTCAATGAAGCAAAAAGGCCTCAATTATCTGATTTGCGTGAATCG